>Ga0134126_10012253_pt1 | contig 10827 bp, 10 predicted proteins | sample KB31752_FD_96881 | JGI IMG/M metagenome (GOLD analysis project Ga0134126, IMG submission 96881) | Terrestrial soil microbial communities with excess Nitrogen fertilizer from Kellogg Biological Station, Michigan, USA - KB3-175-2 | ecosystem: Environmental > Terrestrial > Soil > Unclassified ...
AGTGTGGCGACAGGTCCAGGGCCAGCTCGAGGTCTTCGATCGCGTAGCCGATCTGAACACCGCCCGGACCGTGAAGTACGACACGTTCACCGTCAGCCCGCGGGGAGTCATCCAGCCCCTGAATGGCAGGGCCCTCGGATTCACCGACGACAACGATCTCGTACCTCACCTTCCCGACCGCCCACTCGCGCCCGGGACCGCCTGGTCAGACACGGTGCAGACCAAAAGTGGCGGGCCCGCCGGTGACGGGCTGCTCTCCCTCGCGCGCGTGTATCGCGTGCTGCGCGTCTTCGATTCCGCGGGGATGCATCTCACCGAAGTCGCTGCGACCGGCACCGTACACTACCGCGACAGCTGGTGGGTGGATTCGGCGGCGGGAAAGCTGGTCTCACTCGACGCTATCGGCCCGCACAGGGAGGGATTCCTGCTCGCTGCCCGGGATGGCCGGCTGGTCTCGCGGTGGTGGTCGATGAACCTCGTTGGACGCGGAGTGCTCCCGGGTCCCGATGGACCGGACACCGTCCCCGCCGGCCTCGTCTCATCTCAATCCGAGTCGCCCATCTCGAGGGATCGGGCCCGTCTCCTGACGCGCGACCTCCCCGGGCCCGACACCACCTTCACCTACAATCGCGGCGTCGTCTTCGTTCACACCGTGCAGCACGACTCCACGCACGTTGCGTCCGGGATGGCTCGGGCGGACGGCCTCGTGGGGACCGCCGACGCTCACTATCACCACGGGTCAGTGGTGTCCTTCTCGGCAACCTGGACCGATACCGCCGCAACGGCGCGGCGCATCTCGATATCGGCGTCCCACGACTCCCTCCGGGTAACGGATGTAAGCCATGCCGACACCGTGCTCGCCCCGCCAACGGCGTGGTGGGGAGTCGCTGACTATGCGATGGGAGAGTTGCTGGTGCCTGCGTTCCTGGCACATGCGTCCGACACGGCGGCCGCGCCATTCGCGGTCTACCGTCCCTTCGCCCGACACTGGGACACCGGGACGGCCAAGGTCCGTCCGCTCGGGGAGTACCTGCTCGCCTCATACCGACTCGGAACCGACACCGCATCGACCTACCTGCTGATCTCGCGATCCGGCGAGCTGCTGATGGGTGAGAACAGCGATCCCACTGGAGCCAATCGGATGCCGGCCGAGGGGACGCCGAAGCGGGCGGTGCTGGACGCCTTTCTGAAGACACTCCAATCACGATGAGCGCTAAGATCCTTGCAGTGGTCGAACGACGAACGCGGGCGAATGAGGGCGCGGCGCCGTGGACCACGACGCCCCTGCCGGCAAGCACCTTCGTGCGCCTGTCAGGCGACACCGACGATCAGGAGATCGGGGCCGTTGTCTGGCAGTTGACGTGTTACAACCGGCTCGGGACCGCTGAGCCCCTGCGCTCGGCCTCCACCGCCGATCATTTCGTACTCCCGGGTGGTCTGGCCTTTGAAGACGATGCCGGGCGTCTCATCACTCCGGGTTGCTGTGCAGGGCTCGAAACGTGGAGGGAGTGGTCTTCGGTTCCAGCCGACGGAGGCTCCCCCTGGATGGGGCACGACCCGGCACCCTGGGTCGAAGAAAAGGGAGAGATCCTTCGAGTTTGGGCCGACGGCGGACTGAGCGCGCTCAAGCCAGGCGAGCTCCACATCGACTTCCGCCGCGACGAGCTCGCGTTTCAGCTTCGCAGAGTTGAGGGAGATCTTCAGGCCTTTCTCGTGCGGCTCGAGGCCTGGGTCAATTCGGTGGATCCGGCCGTCACCGCGGCCTTCGCCTCGCGCTTCGACCAGATGTTCCAGATTACACGCGAAGGATCACGGCCCCGCGTAGCGTAGCTCCTCGTATCAACAGGCCGTCCACCCCTCCCACACCGCCAACGGGCGGGCCCGCCACGCGAATTGCCGCATGGATCCTTGAGCACCGGGCCGCAACGGCTATGCTGGGCTTCAGCGTTTGGGTTGCCGGTGTCCGTCACGCTGAAACAGGGAGCCGAACATGAATAGAAGGATTGCGGTAGCAGTGATCACCTCTCTCATGCCCGTGGTCGCTGGCGCACAGGGAGCAACCTCCACCTCTCCCTCCCCCTACCCGACCACCATGGTTGCCGTCGGCCGGTACCGAATGGATCGTGACGCGGAGATCGCCCTGGCGAAGAGCGCCGCGCCGGCATCCATCTCGGATAGTGCCGACGTCATGGTCCTGGGTGCGGCGGGATACGAAACGGCCGTGAAGGGGAAGAACGGGTTCGTGTGCATCGTGGGACGCGCCTGGTCGAGAGACTTCGGACTGGACGATTTCTGGAGTCCGAACACGCGGGCACCCGTCTGCTTCAACGCGGCGGCCGTGCGCTCGGTCCTCCCCTGGTATCTCATCCGGACAAAGTGGGCCCTCTCAGGGATGACCGAGGCCGAGATGGAAGCCCGGTCCAGGAAGTCCCCGCTGGCCGCGGGCATCCGCGCGCCGGAGCCCGGTGCGGTGGGGTTCATGCAGTCGAAGCAGGGCTACATCAACGAGGACGTGAAAGGGCCGTGGCACCCGCACGTGATGTTCTACGCGCCCCTCACCAAACCTGGGACCGACCCCGCCGCGTGGGGCGCCAACTTTGCCGGGTCGCCTCTCCACGTCAACGATGCAGCGACCGCGAACTACACCACCTTCGCGGTTCCGGTCACACAGTGGTCGGATGGTACGCCGGACAAGTAGGGTAACGGCGATCCCCGCCGAGAAGGAAACAAGCCCTGCATCAAATGCCGATGCAGGGCTTTTGCCCGCGCATCACGCCCGGACCCGCCCTGTGAAATTCAACGGGTCCCGGAGGACCTGCAGGGCCCGGTAGTAGAACAGCGCGGTCGGATGACGGCTATCGCTGGAGAGCCGCTTCAGCCACGTCAACTCCCCCGCGGTCGCTGTTCCACCCATCGTGGGATCATTCAAGAATGCCCGGAACCCGGGCTCTTCCTCCGCCGGCGCCTCGAGGGCCTGTTCGGTGAACTCGAATCGCTGGTCCGGCACCGTGGTCAACCGGCGGTTCAACGTCACTTTGAGCCCGAAGGTCACGAGATCGATATCCCACGAGTCGATCAGCGGCCCCAGAAACGCCTCGCCGTCCCGGAGGGAGAGATGGAAGATGTCGGTGTCGAGGAACTCGAGGGTGCGCACCCGCGTACGCTCGTAGCTCCGCCCGGTCCGACGCGCCACCCCGCGGGTCCATCGCTCGTTCTCCAGCTCCTCCTTCGCCGCGCGCTTCGTGACGTCCAGCAGCTTCTGCGCCACCAGACGCTCGAGCTCCCCGAACGGCTGCTTCTCGAAGATGGCCCGCACCGCCGCGGCCTTGGCGGGGTCGCACTTGTTGAGGATGAGCGCGCGCAGGTCCGGGAAGAGCGGGACCGGGACCGCCTCGTCCCCCAGGGTCCGCTTCAGCTGCTCCCTTCGCTGGAAGGCCGCCAGGCGCGCCAGCTCTCCGCGGGGGAGCTGCAGGAACTTGTCCATCCGGCCGTAGATGTCGGTCCGGCCCGGCGCCGGCGGCGCCTTCTTCCGCTTCAAGAGCTGCGAGATGTAGGACTCGGTCACCTGGGCCGCCCGCGCGAGATCCCGCTGCTCCAGCCCCAGGGTGGCCAGGCGCGCGCGAATCAACAGAGGTACGTCCATGCGAATCCTCACAGTGGCAGAGCCGAGAAACTGAACTTCTTTTGGTTAAGTAATAATCTATTAGATATCCATCACTTGACAATGGTGGTTCATCCTGATAGAGTGAGGTTGATTGGCAGTGCTGGCAGTACGCTGGATCGCAAAACCCGAGGAGTTGCAAAATGTTCGCACGTAACGTGACGCTGCATCTGAAGCCGAACACCGCCCCCGAATTCACCCGTACCGTGGAAACCGACGTCCTGCCGGTCATGCGCAAGCAGAGCGGCTTCAAGGACGAGATCACCTTCATCGAGCGCCAGGGCACCGAAGCCGTCGCCATCAGCCTCTGGGACAGTAAAGAGAAGGCCGAGGCCTACGGCCGCGACGCCTACCCTCAGGTCCTGAAGACGCTGGAGAAGGTCGTGGAGGGCACGCCGGAAGTCGAAACCTACGAGGTGTCCAACTCGACGTTCCACAAGATCGCCGCCCGCAACTAGGCGGCTGGTAGGGTGACGGACGAGGAGGGGGCATTGCCGGGAACCACCCCTCCTTCTCCGTCAGTGCGCAATCACCGGAGAAGCCTCATGATCGACATTCACTGCCATGCCTGCGGCGGCTTCATCAGCAACCCCGACCGCATTTCGTACCGGGTGCCTGGGGGCACGGTCGCCATCGCGACTCCCCGATCGAGCATCTGCACCTGCAGGGAGTCCGTGGTCTTCGGCCCACCGTCCGGGTTTGCGTCGATCCCCGCGATGAAAAGTGGCGCCCGCCTGAACTGACGAGCGGCGTCACTGATCCATCCGCTGCAGCCGGTCCCTCAATAGCTCCTGCTCCCGGAGATTCTGGGTGAGGGCGATGGCGCGCTGGATCTGCTCCCGCGCTTCCGGAAGCCGCCCCAGTTTCATTAGCAGGTCTCCCCGCACACTGTGATACAGGTGATAGCGCACCAGCGCCGCGTCCCCAGTATCCGTAGCGATGGCGTCCACGGCGGCCAGTCCCGCGGCGGGCCCCTGCCCCATGCCCACCGCCACCGCACGGTTGAGGGCGACGATGGCCGATGGCGTGATCTGCATCAGCGCGTCGTACAGCAGCACGATCCGCTCCCAATCCGTCTCTTCGGTGGTGCGCGCGCGCACGTGACACGCGGCAATCGCCGCCTGCAGCGCATAGTATTCCGCGCCCCCGCCCAGCCTCTGCGCCTGCTCGAGGGCGGCCAATCCGCGCTGGATCTGCGCGGCATCCCACCGCGTGCGGTCTTGATCCGCCAGCAACACCGGCTCCCCGTTGCTTCCCCGGCGCGTCGCGGCGCGTGACGCATTGAGCTCCATCAGCGCCAGCAACGCGTGCACTTCAGACTCCCCCGGCATGAGCTGCACGAGCATCCGCCCGAGCCGCAGCGCTTCGTCGCAGAGCGCCGCCCGCATCCATTCCTCTCCTGACGTCGCGGTGTGCCCCTCATTGAAGAGCAGGTAGACCACGGAGAGCACGGACATCACCCGGCGGCGCAGGTCATCTCCTCGCGGCGTCTCAAAGGGCACGTGCGCTTCGGAGAGCGTCTTCTTCGCGCGGAAGATCCGCTGTCCCATCGTCTTTTCCGGTACCAGAAAGGCCCGGGCGATCTCCGTCGTGGTGAGGCCCGCGACCAACCGCAAGGTCAGCGCGATGCGCCCTTCGATCGCGAGGATGGGATGGCAGGCCGTGAAGATCAGCCGCAGGATGTCGTCGTCGATGACCTGGTCCAAAGCGTGATCCATCTCCTCACCGAGCCGCTGCTGCTGGACCTCCAGCTCCCGCGCAATGTCTTCGTGCTTCTGGACCAGCATCTGCCCACGGCGGAGGCTGTCGATGGCGAGCCGCTTGGCTACCGTCATGAGCCACGCCGCGGGGTTGGCAGGAATGCCTTCGTCGGGCCACCGCTCGAGCGCGACCACGAGCGCGTCCTGGGCGAGCTCCTCGGCAATGCCGACGTCGCGGGTGACGCGGGCAATGGCGGCGATGAGCCGCGTGGACTCGATCTTCCACACGGCCTCAATCGTCCTGTTTACATCGCCCATGGACCTCCCGTCCTGATGATCAGCCCTTTTCGGGAGCGGGCATGAAGAAGATCTCCCGCACCTCGCTAGCCATGCGGGCCACCTTGGCGCCCTTGCGAGCCCACTTGAGCGCCTCCTCCAGGTTGGCGACTTCCAGGATCGTGATGCCGCCCACGAGCTCCTTCGTTTCCAGGTAGGGGCCGTCCGTGACGAGCACCTCACCATTGGGCTGCGTCCGAAGCGAGTGTGCCGGACCCAAACCGCCGGCGAACCGCCGGACCCCGGCGGCAACCATTTCGCGATTGAGGCTGTGAATCCCTTCCACCATCGCTTCAGTCAGCGTGGAGGGGTCGAAGTCCTTGGGGAGGTACCCGGCAATCAGATAGTGCGGCATGTCGTCTCCTGGATGGTGGCCCGCCGGGCTCGGTGCCCGGCTTCTACATATGACGACGAATGAGGAGGCCGGAATTCTACCAACCGTATCCCCTTCCACCCCTTGACGTTCTAAGGGAGCAACCCTATGCTCCCTTCGAACATCTAAGGGGACATGACGTGGCGACGCGAGACTCCAGGGACGAAGTCCTCCAGGGCACCCTCGACATGCTGGTGCTGAAAGCCTTGTCCCTCGAATCGATGCACGGATGGGGCATCAGCGACCGGCTCCAGCAATGGTCGCAGGACGTCCTCCAGTTGAATGAGGGGTCCCTCTACCCCGCCCTCTACCGCCTCGAACGCCAAGGCCTGGTGCGCTCGGCCTGGAAGCCCAGCGCCAACAACCGGCGCGCCCGGTACTACGAGCTGACCGCCGCGGGCCGCCGCCAGCTGGAGCTGGAGCTGCGCGCTTGGGCTCGCGCATCCGGCGCCGTCAACCTCGTGCTCGCGGTGCAGACCCCGTGACCGCCTTCCGGCGCCTGCGCGGGGCCCTCGCTCGCATCCTCGGATTCGGCACTCGCGCGGACGACGAAGCGCGCATGCACGAAGAGATGTCCGAACATCTGGAGCAACGGACCCGCCAACTCGTCGCGCAGGGCTTGTCGCCCGCGGAGGCCCGCCGGCGTGCAGCCGTCGCCTTCGGTCCGCGCGCTTCCCACCAGGAAGCGGCTCGCGATCAGCTTCGGGCTCCCTGGGCCGACCATCTCCTCCGCGACCTGCGCTACGCGGCAAGAACCCTTCGTCGGACTCCCTTTGTCACGACCGTTGCCATCCTCTCGCTGAGCCTCGGGATCGGCGCGAGCTCGGCGATTTTTTCGCTCTTCGACGAGGTGCTCCTGCGCCCCCTGCCGGTCCGCGAGCCCGGCCGCCTCGTCAACCTCAGCGCTCCCGGGCCCAAACCCGGGTACGCGTCCTGCGGGGAACCGGGTGACTGCCAGGTGGCCTTCAGCTACCGGATGTTCCGGGATCTCGAGCAACGACAGACGGCGTTTTCGGATGTGGCCGGCCACGTGCCGTTCGCAGCCAGCGTGACCTATCAGGACCAGCCGGTGACCGGCGACGCGGTGTTGGTGTCGGGATCGTACTTCCCGACCCTCGGCGTGCGCCCGGCGCTGGGGCGCCTGTTGACCGAGAGTGACGACCAGAGCATCGGCACGAATTTCGTCGCCGTGCTGTCCTACGCCTACTGGCAGTCACGTCTCGGCGGAGATCGCGCGATCCTCGGCAAACCGGTCACGGTGAACGGACGGGCGATGACCATCGTCGGCGTGGCCGAGCCAGGGTTCGAGGGGACGACGCTCGGTCTCGAGCCCCTCCTGTACGTGCCCCTCACCATGCAGGGCGTCGTGGTACCGAACGGAGAGGACTTCGAAGACCGCCGGGACTACTGGGTGTACGCATTCGCCAGGCTCAAACCCGGGATGACCATCCAGCAGGCGGGCGTGGGACTGAACGGGCTGTATCACTCCATTCTCAATGATGTCGAAGTACCACTGCAGAAGGGGATGAGCGACGCCACTCTCGCCCAGTTCCGCGAGAAAAAGGTCGTCGTCGAGGCGGGCGCTCGCGGACAGAGCATCATGCACCAATCCACCTCGACGCCGTTCCTGATGCTCTTTGGCGTGACCGGGATCGTGTTGCTCATCGCCTGCGCCAACATCGCCAACCTGCTGCTCGCCCGCGGTGCCGGGCGCGCCATGGAAATGGGCCTCCGGGTGGCCCTCGGCTCCAGCCGGGCGCGGCTGATTGCTCAGCTCCTGGTGGAGTCTCTCGCGCTGGCGTGCCTCGGTGGGCTGGCGAGTCTCCTGGTGGCGAAGTGGACCCTCGGCGGAATCGCGTCATTGATCCCACTCGGAACCAGCGGGGGCCTCTCCTTCACCCTCCAGCCACCCGTGCTGCTGTTCTCGGCCGTGCTCACCCTCGGCACCGGCTTCGCGTTCGGACTGTTCCCGGCGTGGCACAGCACCCGTGGCGACCTCGTGACGACCATGCGGGCGAATGCGGGACACATTTCGGGCGCGCGATCGGCCGCGCGATTCCGCTCATCCCTGGTCACACTCCAGATCGCCCTGGCCACTGGACTGCTCATCGCCGCGGGCCTGTTCATGAAGAGCCTGGTGAACGTTACGCGCGCGGACCTGGGGCTCCGTGTCGATTCGGTCGTAACATTCCAATTGTCCCCGGAGCAGGCGGGCTACCAGGATCCCCGGACATCGGCGTACTATGCCCGTGTCGAGGAGGCCTTGGCAGGTATTCCTGGCGTCACCTCGTTGACGACGTCCAATGTGCCCGTCTTCGCCGGCCGGAACAGAGGCCGTCCCGTGTTTACAGCTGGATTCCCCACCGGGCCCGACGTCGACCGGGGCGCGAGCTACAACCTCGTGGGAACCAGCTACTTCTCTACGTTTGGCGTACCCCTCATCGCCGGGCGGGAGTTCACGGATGCCGACCGTCGAGGCGCGCTGCGCGTGGGCGTGGTGAATCAGGCGTTCGTGAAGAAGTTCGGCCTGACGACTGGCGCCGTGGGGAAATACTTCTCGGATCCCCCCGACACCGCCAACATCCAGATCGTGGGTGTCGTGCCGGATGTGAAGTATTCCGAGGTCAAGGCGCCCGTGCCGGCGGTGTTCTATCTGCCCTGGCGACAGCGCCCGGATATTTCCTCGATGAGTTTCTACCTGCGAACCGCCAGGCCGGAGTTCGTGCTGCGTAGCATCCCCGGCGTCGTCCGGAAGATCGACCCGGGTATCGCAGTCGAGGGACTCAAGACGGTGGCGCAGCAGGTTCGGGACAACGTGTACATGGACCGCATGATCTCGATCCTCTCGACCGCGTTCGCCGTGCTGGCGACGCTTCTCGCCGCGGTCGGCCTGTATGGCATCCTCGCGTATTCCGTGGCCCAGCGAACGCGCGAGCTCGGAGTCCGGATGGCCCTGGGCGCCGACGCGGGGCGGGTGCGGATGATGGTACTGCGACAGGTCGGCGGGATGATGGCGATCGGCGGCGTCATCGGACTCGTCGGCGCCGTGGTATTTGGCAGGGCGGCGAGCTCGCTCCTCTTCGGATTGAACGGCACCGACCCGGGAGTGTTCGCCCTTTCTCTTGCCGTACTCACCCTGGTGGCGCTCGCAGCGGGCTACCTCCCTGCTCGGAAGGCCTCGCGCATTGATCCGATCAAGGCGCTGCGATACGAGTAGCGGCGGCCGGGCGCCCTAATCGACCCACCCCTGGTCCTTGAACACCTTCCAGATGGCCATTGAGTGCCCATGACCCAGATGGAAGTCTTTCTTTCGGACCGGGGGAGTTCCGCCTAACCGTCGACCCGGCTTTTCAGCAGTATTGGAGCCGTGACGCACTTCCGACGCACTCTTCCGATCGCGGTGTTGCTGGCCGCGTGTTACACCGGCCCCGAGCCGGCGGTGATGCCCGACCCAGGCCAGCTCGCGCGGATCAGACATCTCCGCATCGAGGCCCCGGCCAGCGCCTGCCCCGGCAAGGCCTTCGCCGCTACGTACGATGGACAGCTGGACGACGGGTCCTGGCTTCCCCACCGCCTCCCTCCGGAGCTGGTGCGTCTCGAAAGTCCCGACGCCACACCGCTCGTCACCGGCGACTGGGCCCCCGACCCGAATCCGATCAACAGTCTCAACTCGGGCTTTCAGCTCATCGCGACGCTGCGCACCGACACGACCGTCGCGGATACGCTGGTGATCCCGCCGGAATACGGATGCCTGGCGCGAGGATTCCGATTCGAGGGCGCCCCCGGGGAACCGGGGAGCCGCGGCGGAGTGGGCCCGGCCCTGTCGGTGTCCATCGGGGTCGTGCGCACCCACTATTACAAGACGCTGATCGTCGCCGGAATTCGGGTGCTGGACGCGCCTCCGTTCTACGTGGTGGCGGATGCGTCCAAGGTGCCTCCGTCCGGCTGGATCTCAGTCGTGTCGGTCGGTGGCCAAGGAGGGATCGGCACTCCCGGTGTGCCTGGACGGAACGGAGACCGCGGAGGTGATGGATGTCCCGGTGATCCAGGAGGCCCGGGACAGGATGGCGGACCGGGCGGGAATGGAGCACCGGGCGGGCGAGGTGGGCCGGTCACCATCGTCGGCCCCGATGACTGGCCGCTGTTCGCCAGCCTCGTCGACGCCCGCTCCGAGGGAGGGCGAGGAGGGCCTGGGGGCGTGGGTGGGCCTGGTGGCGAAGGGGGCGTAGGGGGGAGGCATCCGCCGGTGACACGTTTGTCGTGCGCCGACGGTCCAATAGGGCCTTCGGGCCGGCGCGGCTCCGCGGGTCGCGAAGGCCCACGCGGCGCGCCCGGCCCTCGCGCCCAGATCCAGCCTCAACCGGCGAAAGAGGTGTTCGGACCTGACGCGCCGAGGGCACTCCAAGTTCTGGTGAGCGCCACGCCTTAGGGTCATATTGGCGAGCGCCGTCCCAAGGCTTGGGTCATGAGCGGTACATCCGATCAGCTGTTCGCCGCACTCTACCACGAGCTGCACGCCCTGGCGCAGCGGCGGCTCCGCGGACTGCCCTACGGTTCCACCCTCAGCACGACCACGTTGCTCCACGAGGCGTATCTGAGTCTCGCGGACAACGACCAGCTCCGCTTCCCCGACCGCTCCCGTTTCCTTTCATACGCTTCACGCGCCATGCGCGGTCTCATCATCGATTACGCCCGCCGCCAGTCGGCCGCGAAACGGGGAGGCGAGTTCCAGCTCCTCCCGCTCGACGGCTCGGAAG
>Ga0134126_10012254_pt1 | contig 10826 bp, 11 predicted proteins | sample KB31752_FD_96881 | JGI IMG/M metagenome (GOLD analysis project Ga0134126, IMG submission 96881) | Terrestrial soil microbial communities with excess Nitrogen fertilizer from Kellogg Biological Station, Michigan, USA - KB3-175-2 | ecosystem: Environmental > Terrestrial > Soil > Unclassified ...
CAGCAGCCCAGCACACCCACCTACCCGCGACCCATCAGGGCTTGCCTGAGCCGTGTGCGGTTAACGCCGCAAGCACGGTTCTGAGGGGGCCCCGGCGCAGCAATACGCCGGGGCTACCCGACAACACGAGATCACCTACCTCGCGCTACGCCACACCCTCCTCCAGGGCCGAGTACTGCGCGCCACCGACCCCGAGGGCCTCCAGCAGGAAATGTGGGCCCTGCTCACCCTTTACCAAGCCCTCCGCCGCGCCATCGTGACCGCGATCGAAACCCGCCCCGGCACCGACCCCGACCCCGACCGAGCCAGTTTCACCACCGCCCTGACCACCGCCTAAACCCTGCTCACCAGCGCTAGCAACGTCATCACCGACCACATCGACCACATCGACCCACATCGACCTCGTCGGCGACATCAGCCGCGCGGTCCTGGCCGACCTACTCCCATCCCGACGACCCCGCACCAGCGCTCGAAAGATCAAATCACCGCTGTCGCGGTACCACCAGAAAGACCCCCACCGACCTCAGCGCAGCACCCCCATCACCACACTGACCATCACCATCAACGACCCCGAGACAACTCAATCACCGACACCCAAGACCAATGCTTGACAAGCGCACCCGGACCTTAACGACGCGGCATTGGGGCTAGCCCAGCGCGGCCGGGTCCGCCGGCAGGTCCGCGCCCATCTGCACGTCCGGCACGTCCGGGGCGACCCGCTCCTTGGGCGGCTCGACGTCCCACTCCACGTCGCTCGCTACCACCCGGGCCGGGTTTCCGGCGATCAGGCAGTTGGGCTCCTCGAAGCGGCGGGTGACCACGCTGCCGGCGGCCACGATGCAGCCGTCGGCCAGCACCACTCCCTTGAGAATCCGCACGCTATGGGCGATTCCGACGTGCTCCCCAATGATCACCGCTTCGGACCTCGGCCCGACCCTGCTGCCCTTGCGCATCCAGTGAAAGTCGTCGTCTAGGATCTGGGAGCCCCAGGAAACGCCACAGTTGCGGCCCATGGTGACCGCCGTGGTAGAGACCAGCAAGGTGTTCGGCCCGAACATGGTGCCGTCACCGATGCGGACGACGGCGTCCGGGCCGACGTCCCACCGGCTGCCCTTGCCGATAGAGGCCTTACCCTCAAAGCGCAGCGAGCCCCGCACCCGGACCAGTCCCGCCATCCGGGCGTCGGTGAACCCATAGGTGGTCATACCGATCCCGACCCGGCCATCGCCGGTCTGGATGTTGCCGATCCCCACCACCCGATGCCGGGGCGCCACGACCAAGCACCGCCCGCGCGCGAACGCACGGGCGGTGCGGGGGACGGAGACCCGGAACGGGCCCCAGATCAGCCGGGTCGCCAGAGTCACGCCGAGCTCCCTTCGTCAGTGCCGACCACGGCGCCGGCGGCCCTGCCGGCGGTGGTGTCGGACACGGTGTCGACCCAGGGTGCCAACTCGAACGCCGGCGCTTAGCAGTGCCAGGTGGCTGGCCGCGCACCGGTCGATATCAAACTCCTCGGCCACCCGGGGCGCCCGCGCCACCGCCCGGGCGGCCAGCATCGGGTAGTCGGTGACGGCGGCCCGCAGCGCGGCGCCCAGACCTTCGAGGTCGCCTCCGCGGAAGGTCACCACGGCCAGGCCAGCCGGCAGCAGCGCCGCAACCTGCTCGGTGACTACCAGCGGCAACCCGGCGCAGGCCGCCTCCAGCGGTGCCAGCGGGTGGGCTTCCTCGGTGGCGGCGTGCACAAACAGGTCGGAGCCGGCCAGCAGCCCCGGGATGTCGGCGACCGCGCCCAGCAACCGCAGGCCGGGCACGCCCTCGGCCCACCGCTCTACCCGCCGCTGGGTCTCCTCGTCGCTGGCGACGCCCGCCACGGACAGCACGGACCCCGGTAGCTCGGCCCGTCGCCAGCCCTCGACCAGCACGTCGATCCGTTTCTGCGGGTCCAGCCGCCCCACCACGACGACCCGGCCCGGCCGCTCGGCCGGCACCGTGCGGGCCAGGATGTCCGGGCGCACGCCGTTGCGAATCAGGCTCAGCGGTACCCGGACGCCCACGCTGGCGTGGTACTCCCGCACCTGCGCTGGACTGACGGCCACCACATGCGAGGTCCACCGGGCCAGTGCGCGCTCGGCCAGCCGTAACGACGTGGAGTCGAAGTCCCGGTCGGCGCTGTGCAGCACGGTGACCACCGGCCAGCGTCCCCGGCTGGCCAGCCGGGCGTAGAGGTTTGGCAGCGCCGAGTGCGCGTGCACCGCGTCCGGCCGCAGCTCGCGCAGCGCGGCGGCCAGCCGGCGCACCCGGGCCACCCGGCCGGTGTCGGTCTCCCCCGCGCCGTCCACGTATAGCACCCGCACCTCGTGGCCGGCTGCCACCCAGCGCCGCCGCAGGCTCTCCACCAACGACTCCGCGCCGCCGATGGCCGGGCGCAGCAGGACCTCAGCGATCCGCATCCTCGTTCCTCCAGCACCGCCGCACGCTCAGGCCGAGATGGGCCAGGATGTAGAGCTGGCTGACTGTGAAACCGACCGCCGCCCAGGCCGGCCCCAGCCGAGCCAGCGCCAGGGTGGCTAGCAACCCCGTGCCCACGCCGACCGCGATGGCCACCCCGACCGAGCGCTGCCGCTCCCGGTTGACCGCGATGATCGCCAGCGGCTGGTTGAGCGTGGAGAACACCGAGCCCAACGCGAGGACTGCGAACACCGCGCCGGACGGGGCGTAGTGGCTGCCCAGCACCAACGGCAGCAGGAACGGCCCGACGGCCGCAGCCAACAACGGGGCCAGGCACAGCGCACCAGCCACCGCGCAGACCTTCCGCTCTTCACGGCGCAGCGCCACCCGCTCGCCCTTGGCCCTGGCCAGCCAGGGCCCGCCGACCAGTCCGAGCGCGGAGGCGAGGAACCCCAGCGGGCCCAGCAGCCGCCCGGCGGCCGCGTACAGCCCGGCGGCAAGCACGCCCCCGCCGAGCGCGACCATCGGGGTGTCCAGCTGCTGCGCCGAGATCGCGAGGGTGCCCAGCCCGATCGGCGCGGCATCCCGGTGCAGCGCGAGCAGCTGCACCCTCGGGCACGGCGGGGTCCGACTCGGACCGAGGAACACCCGGTCGATCAGCGCTTCGACGGCGTAGCTCACCACGAGCCCGACCGGCAGGGCCAGCCCCCCGCTCACCCTGGCGAGCAACAGTCCACCCACTACCGCCAGGCCGGTCGACCGCCCCGCCAGCTGCGCCGCGGCGGCCTGGCCGAACCGCTCCTGGGTGCGCATCAGGCTGTTCGCGGTGATCGATTCCCACATCATCAGCCCGAGCAGGCCCAGTACCAGCCCGCTCAGCGGGGTCGGGGCGAGCAACAGGCCGGCTGTTACGGTCGGAACTAGCAGGACGGGACAAAGCCGGCGCTTTGCCTCGACCGCTGCCCTGGCGGCCACCAGATCCATCTTGCGGCCGGCCACGTCGCGCACCAACAGTCCGGTCAGCCCCATGTCGAACACGTTGGCGCCGATCGTGCCGATGGCCACGCAGGTCGCGATCATGCCGAGGGTCTCGGGCCCGATGCTGCGCGCGCCGAGCACGTAGGTGAACCCGATGATCAGCTGGCTGCCGGCGAGCGCTCCGGCCACCCCGCCGACCCAGCCGACGAGCAGCCGGCCGGCCCACGACCTGGTCGGGGCCGGCGCCGCATCCGGGGCGCTCGACGCCTCGGTCGGCGGGTCGGCCACCGGGGGCTTGGTGCTCACCCGGCCAGCCACCGGTTCCGATGGAGGACCAGCTCGGCGTCCACCATGATCTCGGCCAGCCGGGGCACCAGCGTCTCCGCCTTCCATCCCAACACCTCGCGCGCCTTGGTCGGGTCGCCTATCAACGCGTCCACCTCGGTGGGCCGCAGGTAGGCCTCGTCGAACCGGACGTGCTCGCGCCAGTCCAGGTCGACCCAGCCGAAGCAGTGCTTGGCGAAGTCGCGCACCGTATAAGCGGTGCCGGTGGCCAACACGTAGTCGTCGGGCTCGGGGTGCTGCAACATCCGCCACATACCCTCGACGTACTCCGGGGCGTAGCCCCAGTCCCGCACCGCGTCCAGGTTCCCAAGGTAGACGTGCCGTTCCAGACCCAGCTTGATCCGGGCGGCGGCGCGTGCGATCTTCCGGGTCACGAAGGTCTCGCCGCGCCGGGGCGACTCGTGGTTGAACAGGATTCCGTTGACCGCGAACAGATTGTGGCCCTCCCGGTAGTTGCGCGCCATCCAGTAGCTGTAGACCTTGGCGGTGCCGTACGGCGAACGCGGATAGAACGCGCTGAGCTCGTTCTGCGGGGGCGGCGTCGCGCCGAACATCTCCGAGCTAGAGGCCTGGTAGAAGCGGGTGTCCAGGCCGACCATCCGGATCGCCTCGAGTAACCGGGTGGTCCCGAGGCCGGTGGTGTCACCGGTGTACTCGGGCTCGTCGAAGCTCACCCGCACGTGGGACTGTGCGGCCAGGTGGTACACCTCGGCCGGCTGCACCTTCTCCAGCAGAGTGACCAGCCGGGAGGCGTCGGTGAGATCCCCGTAGTGGAGGAACAACCGGGCTTCCGTGTCGTGCGGGTCCTTGTAGAGGTGCTCGATCCGGGAGGTGCTGAACGTGGAGGAACGGCGGATGATGCCGTGCACCTCGTAGCCCTTGTCCAGCAACAGCTCGGCGAGGTAGGAGCCGTCCTGGCCGGTGATGCCGGTGATGAGCGCACGCTTGCTCACGGAGTGCTCCTTGCGAGGGAGTGATGGCGAACGAACCAGTCGTACGTCTCGGTGATGCCGGCACGAAGGCCGATCGCGGGCGCCCAGCCGAGCGCGGCAAGCCTGCTGACGTCCAGCAGCTTGCGGGGGGTGCCGTCGGGCTTGCTCCGGTCGAAGACGGTGCGGCCGGTGAACCCGACGACCTCGGCGACGAGCGCCACCAGCTCGCCGATCGCCAGGTCCTTCCCCACCCCGACGTTGATCGGGGCCGGGTCGTCGTAGTGCTCCAGCAGGAACAGGCAGGCCGAGGCGAGGTCGTCGACGTGCAGGAACTCCCGGCGCGGCGTGCCCGAACCCCACACCGTGACCTCGGCGCGCCCCTCCTTGACGGCCTCGTGGTACTTGCGCAGCAGCGCGGGCAGCACGTGTGAGGTAGTCAGGTCGAAATTGTCCCCGGGCCCGTAGAGGCTGGTCGGCATCGCGGAGATCCAGCGCCTGCCGTATTGCCTCCGGTACGCCTGCACATGGGCGATGCCGGCGATCTTGGCGATAGCGTACGCCTCGTTGGTCTCCTCCAGCGGCCCGGTGAGCAGGCTGGACTCGGCGATGGGCTGGGCGGCGAACTTCGGGTAGATGCAGCTAGAGCCCAGGAACAGCAGCCGCTGTACATCGAACTCGTGTGCGGTATCCAGCAGGTTCAGCTGCATGCGGAGGTTGTCGGAGAGGAACTGCACAGGCGCGCTGGCGTTGGCCAGTATCCCGCCTACCCGGGCCGCCGCATCGATCACCACGTCGGGCCGGACTCGGTCGAACCAGGCCCGGGTGGCAACCGGGTCGCGCAGGTCCAGATCGGCGGACGCGACACCCACCACGCCGGTGAACCCGGCCGCCCGCAAGTGGCGCACGATCGCCGAGCCGACCAGCCCGGCGTGCCCCGCGACGTACACGGTGGCCGAGCGATCCAGTGGTCCGGGGGCGCTCACCGGGCACCCGCCAGCCGCTCGACCCACTCGGTGTAGGCGCGCGCGGCGTCGGCGCCAGTGAGGTGCTCCTCGGCGTACGCCCGGCCCCGCGCGCCCATCCGCTGGGCACCCGCCGCATCCCCGCCCAGGGCCAGCACCGCGTCGTGCAGCGCGGCTGGCTGGCCCGGGTCCACCCGCACCCCGGCGCGCGAGCGGGCGATCTCCGCGCTCGCCGCGCTCCGGGGGTCCGAGGCGGCCACCACCGGGCGGGCCGAGGCGAAGTAGGAGGTCAGCTTGCTGGGCACCGACATCTCAGCCACTGCGGGCGCCTCGTTGACGACCAGCACGTCGGCGGCCGCCAGCGCGTCCTCGAACTGCCCGGCGGGCAGCGGGTCGGTGAAGGTGAGGCTGGACACACCGTGGCCGTCGGCCTCCAGCGCGCGACGCTGCCCCCCGTCGCCCATTAGCACGAACCGCACCCGGCTGTGCGTGGCGTCGGCGCGCCGGGCGGCCGCCACCACGTTGCGCAGGCCCTGCTTGGTTCCCATGTTGCCGGCGTGGAGCGCGATGATCTCGCCCTTGCACCAGCCCAGCCGGGCCCGGGTCGCGGCCCGATCGGCGCGCGAGACGGTGACATGGGTCCAGTTCCGGATCACCGAGATGGGCGGGCGGAGCACCCCCAGCCGGGCGAGGCTGGCGGCGAAGTTCTCGTGCACCACGGCGATCCCGTCGACCCGGTCGAGCAGCGCGCGCTCCAACCATGCGGCCAACCTCGCGCTGCGTGCCGAGGTGATCCCGGTTTCCAGCAGCGCCCTGCTGTACAGGTCCTGTGTGACCACGCCGACGGCGGTGCGGCGGGGCTGGCGCCAGCGCAACGCCGTAGCCACGGTTAGCAGCACCGGGCTGATCGCGATCACCACGTCGGGCCTTGGGCCGCGCACCGTCGCCGCGTGCCCCGCAAAGGTCAGGTCCATCAAAACCCGGCGGGCGACGGTGGGTACCGCCGGAACCGGATGGCGCACCCGGGTGAGCGGCACCAGCCCGTCCAGCTCGGTCCGACGCAGCCCCCAGTACCCCGGCGCCAGCTTCCACTGCGGGTAGTGCGGGTAGCCGGTCACCACCCGCACCCGGTGGCCAGCCGAGGCCAGCGCCCGCGCCATGCCGGTCGTGTAGGGCGCGTTGCCGCTGCGCTCCGGTGCGTAATGCATGCCGATGACCAGCACGTCCAGCGACATCACAGGCGCGGGTGCACGCGTGGGTGCACGCGTGGGTGCACGCGTGGGTGCCCGTGTGGGTGCCTGAAGGATGCCCGGGATCCTCACGAGAAGCTCGTTTCCGCCGTTATCGGCCTCGGGCGAAGAGAACCTCGGTCACGGTCCGCAGCAGGATTTTTGTATCCAGCCACAGCGACCAGTTCTCGATGTAGTAGTTGTCGAAGCGGGCCCGGTCTGCGATCGGCACGTTCCCGCGCAGCCCGCAAACCTGGGCCAACCCTGTCAGCCCCGCCCGTACCCGGTGCCGGTGGGCGTAGCGGGGGAACTGCGCGGAGAACAGGTCGACGAAGAACGGCCGCTCCGGTCGCGGACCGACCAGCGTCATGTCCCCGCGCAGGATGTTCAGCAACTGCGGCAGCTCGTCCAGCCCGCTGCGCCGCAGCAGCCGCCCGACCGGCCCAATCCGGGCGTCATCGGCGATCGACCAGCGGGTGGCGGACTCCGCGCCCGTCTCCGGGTGCAGCGACCGGAACTTCAGGCAGGTGAACGGTACCCCGCCGCGCCCCACCCTGGTCTGCCGGAAAAACACCCCGGGCCCACTCTCGATGCGGACCGCGAGCACGCAGGCCAGCATCAGCGGCGCGAACACCACCAACGCCCCCGCACTGGCCACGACGTCGAACAACCGCTTCACCGCCAGGCCCGGCCCGCGAAGCGCGGGGGTGCGGATCCGGATCAACGGGATGGCCCCGATGTGATCCACCACCCCTGCCTGCTTGCAGAACTGGTGCAGCCTGGGAACGATCATCAGGTCGCACTGCGCCGAGGCGGGCCTGCGCAGCACCTCCAGCAGCCGGATCTCCTCGGGGATGTCCCCGTCGGCCACGATGATCACATCCGCGCCAGTGGCCCGGACTGCGTCCTCCAGCTCCTCCACCCGGCCCAGGTAGCGGCTCTCCGTATCGGCGACGCACTGCTCGCCGTCGTCGACGAAGCCGACCGGGAACAGCCCATACTGCGGGTAGCGGTTGAGCAGTGCGGCCATCTCGGCCCCGCTCTCCCCGCCACCTATGATGATCGTCCGGTGCGCCACGATCCGGCGGCGGCGGCCCAGCAGGATGAGCTGGCCGCTTACCACCCGACCGAGCACGACCAGTCCGATGGTTGCCAGCGCCGTCTTCAGGAACGAGGTGACCTCAACGACTTGGTGGAACAGCGCGAACGCGGTGGCCACCACGGCGCCGGCCGCGAGCAGCCGACCCAATAACACCGGGAGATCCTCCAGGACGCTCACGTGCAGCCGCGCTCGGTAGCGGCCGCCACCGGTGAGCAGGACCATCGAGAGCACTGCCATCGCCAGGTAGCCCTTGGCGTGCTCCGGTGCCCACCACGAGGGCGCCACCAGCACGACCGCGTCCACCGGCAGCACCAGCATCCACGCCTTCAGTCGGCTGGCCGAGCGGATCCCGGCCAGCGGGCGGACTCCAGGGGCGACCCACGGGGCCGGCCGCTCGGGATGTGGTCCGCCGCCCGGCCAGACGCGTAACGGATCCGGTGAGCCTTCAGCGGGCAGCGTGGACGACCGCAACATGACCCTCCTGTCCGCCCGCGCGAGCACCGACACCACAGCACGCCGACAGCGGACCGATTCGTGCATGTCCGGCGGCGGGTGCTCGTCTCGGGCGTCGAAACGACCCCCGTGCGGTGCTCAGCGTCCTCGACAACGGGTATCCGGACATCGTCACTACTGACGAACGTGCTCGCGGGGCCCCCGCCGCACATGGCACGGCTCCCGGGACCGGACTGACATGGGAGGGCAGTTCTGTCATCTCTGTAGGAGCGGGACTGGTCACCCCTCGTTGGTGGTGGTTTTTGGTTGTTCTCCGCTGCTGGACGCGTCAGTACACGGCGTCGGGGTCAGGCATCGGCCCGGAAGGCCGACCGCGTAGCGGCCGGAGGTCTTGACACCGACGTTGTCGTGCGACGCAAGCTGGAGGGCGGAGAAACTACCGCCGATCCGGGGCTGTTGGTAAGACAGCTCCCGGCGGCTGGCCGACGGGAGCTGCAATCTCGCGGTGATGAGCAGGCTGGCCTCGTTCAAGGAGGGCGACCTCATCGGCAGCCTGCTCTCCAGACTGTGGATGCTCGCCGACCACGCCCGACACGCATGAGGCCGACATGGCCGGCCCAGTGGCCCGGACCGACCTTTAGTCAGTCGTGACGATGCCCGATCAGGGGCCGCTCTGCGAGTGTGGTCGCGACGAGGTTCCGGCCCACACGGAGGACGTAGCCACATGACCCTGCTCGGTGCGGCCCGGGTGCTCCTGGTGGGCTGCGCGATGGTGCCCGGCATGTTGCTGTCAGCGGTGCTGGCCTGGCTGGTGTTCGCCACCGTGCCCGACGCCTACACCTCGAGCGGGGTCGCGGTGCTGGTCCCCGCCAAGTGGGCCGGCGGCCCGGTGGCCAACCCGCTGCTCAACTTCGACGCCAGCCTCAACACCAATGCGATGATCCTGATCCAGGCGCTCAACGACCCGCAGCTGGTGGACGCCGTGGCGACCCAGCCCGGCGACTCGTACACCGTGGCCAACTCCGGCGAAACGACCGCCGACGATCTAGGCGAGCGGCCCTTCCTGTACATCACCACGAAGAGCTGGGATCCCGCCCGGAGCACCGCGATGGTCAGCGTGCTGTTGGACACCGCCGCCCAGCAGCTGAGCGAACGGCAGCGGGAGATGCGCGTGCTGCCGATCCGCTCCATCCAGCTCGACACGATCGTCGACCCGACCCCGCCGAAGCGGGTGGTCGTGACCAAGACCGTGGCGGCAGGCGGGGCGTTCTTGCTGGGCCTCGTGGCGACCGTCGCGCTGACCCTCTGGCGGTACGCGTTTCGGGGGCCGACCTCGGCGCTGGTACCGGCGGGCTGGCCGGCATCGGGTGGGCTGCCCGCGCCGGCGCCCGCACCGCCCGCACCCGCCCTCCCGCCGCCCCACCACCCGTCCTCGCTCCCGGTCACCGAGCGGGCCGGCTCGCCCGGCGCCGTGATGCAGGTTGCCGCGCTGCGCAGGATCGCCGGGTCCGGTGGCGACCAGGTCCCTTAGCCGAGTAATTTTGATCAAGGCGTTGAGGTGAAGGTAATGCGGCAGTCGCTGGTCTGCCCAGCTCCTCCACTGATCGGCGTGCTCGGGCCGGTGAGGGCGGGGGTTGATGGGTCAGGCGCAGAGTCAACCAGGGGGCCGTCGGGATGAATTTGGAGAAGACCCTTGATGCAGCGATCACGGCGGTACGCGTGGCGGGGCTACGCCAATTAGGTGATGCTTCGGTCAGCCACGCGGATTTATCTGACTGGGGCTGGGCATTCACTGAGCTTTCCGCTGCACTCGCCCTGGTCTCTCATGGCGTGGCTCAACAAATTAGCCGTCAGGCGAAACGGGAACCGGATGGTGACGTAACTGCGGTAGCCTCTTGTCAAGTTAGCGACGACATCTACATCTGCCTAATCCGACTCGCAGCCGCGTTCAAGCAAGCCGAGAACCAAGCATCGAAGTATTCCGCAACAATCGATCGCTTCGCTATCGAGTTAAACCCACCCACTGAACATAACCCATCGGAGAATCAAGGCCCATCTACAGCGCGATAAAACGTGCCATTCTCATTGCTTAGTCGGTATGATGATGCACCCCCGATGGTGGAGGCCGCGCTCAAGACACTGATGAAAAAGCGGTTGTTCCCTCGCGGCATCTATCGCGAGGACTTCTTCGACGCCTCCGACAAGGCGACCGGCGGCGTCCGCAGTCCCCTCCTCAAGGCATGAGAAGGGGTAACTAGTGCAGTGTCTTGCAATTGACTTTACAGTATCCTATGCTGTGAGGTATGAGTCGAGCAGCGGCGCCGTTGGCGATATCCGATGGGCAACGAGAAGTCCTGGAAACTTTGGTTAGGTCGCA
>Ga0134126_10012255_pt1 | contig 10826 bp, 7 predicted proteins | sample KB31752_FD_96881 | JGI IMG/M metagenome (GOLD analysis project Ga0134126, IMG submission 96881) | Terrestrial soil microbial communities with excess Nitrogen fertilizer from Kellogg Biological Station, Michigan, USA - KB3-175-2 | ecosystem: Environmental > Terrestrial > Soil > Unclassified ...
ATCATCATCACGGCGCGCTCGCAACAGTACGAGCTGGCAGCGACCGCAGGTGCCAGCGCGTTGATGGAAAAGCCGCTGTCGTTGCCGCTGTTGCTGGGCACCATGACCAAGTTGATGAACGAGCCTGTGGCAAAGCGCCTGCACCGGATCGTCACACATCAACCGATCCTCGTTGCGCCCGGCTCCTGAATTCGACCATTGCGTGAAGGCAGGCCTCGACGAAGTTCGGTACGGGACGGTTATGGTGTCGGCGCAAGCCCGCTTGTGACCCGGTTCGGTTTTCAAAGTGAACGCAGCCCGGTGTAGTCCAGCGAATCGCTTCGCCGAGAATCAAAACCGCGGGTGTCGAATGCCGACTTTGACGGGGTTGCGGCGCGAAAAAAGCGATCGCCGGCAATTGCCGATTCCAATATTGCTGCCAGATCCGGGAAACAAACAATCATGACGTCGGGCGCTCAGCCCGTCGGACGCCCTGACAATCCCTGAAACGAGGTGTGGGAATCGCGCAGAAGCAGCCGCCTGGCGGGGACTGTTTTCGAGTCGGACCGGAATAAGGTGCAATTGATGTCGAGCGTTACACACATCGCGCGCCGGAGGCTGGGAATGGGTTTTCCGGAAGCGGGCTCACAAAAAATGAACGTTTTCGCGGTGAATTGTCAAAATGACCGGGGCGGCTTGACAGGTGGTGTAAAAATGTCGCCATCCAAAATAGATACGTGTAGGTATTGATGTGGAAACCCCGGTTGGGGTATACAGAGCATCCGTCCCCGGACTGCGGAGTGCTGAAACGGAGAAAACGGAATGATTAAAGTTCAGAATTTAAGTAAATCGTTCGGTCCCAAGGTCGCCGTGAACGGCGTGTCCTTCACCGTGGAGCGGGGTGAAGTGCTCGGGTTTCTCGGTCCAAACGGCGCGGGTAAATCCACCACGATGCGGATGATTACCGGGTTCATTCCTCCCTCCGCCGGCAGCGTGAAAATCGGTGAGTTCGACATGATCGCGCAGCCGATCCAGGCCAAGCGCCTCATCGGTTATCTTCCGGAAAACGCCCCCGCCTACACGGACATGACCGTTTGGGGCTTTCTGAATTTTACGGCGGAATTACGCGGTCTTCGCGGCGAAGAAAAGAAAAAGGCCGTGCAGCGCGCGGTCGAAATGTGTTTTTTGGAAGCTGTCCTTCATCAGAGCGTCGAGACGCTCTCGAAAGGCTACCGGCATCGCACGTGTTTCGCACAGTCCATCATCCACGACCCGGACGTGCTAGTGCTCGACGAACCGACGGACGGCCTCGATCCGAACCAGAAGCATGAAGTGCGCGGGTTGATCCGGCGAATGGGCGAGAAGAAGGCGATCGTTTTTTCGACGCACATTCTTGAGGAAGTGGAGGCCGCCTGCACGCGGGCGATCATCATCGATCGCGGGCAGATCGTTGCGAATGGAACTCCAACCGAGCTTAAGCAACGTTCCGATGTCGCGGGTGCGGTCACGTTGCGCGCCGGGGGCGTGAATGGAACGGTGCTCGGCCAGAAGCTGTCGCAACTGGGCGCGGTGCGCAAAACATCGGTGCTCAAGGACGACCCCGCTTGTGTCACGGCGCGCGTGTTCCCGCAACCGAACTGCCGCAACGGCGAACTGGCCCGCGGCGTTTATGAAACCGCGGCCCGCGAGGGGTGGAAAGTCGAGGAACTGCACACCGAGGAAGGCCGGCTGGATGAGGTATTTCGCAGCATCACAATGCCCGATACGGTGCGGGAGGAACGGAAATGAATACGAGTTTTGGAAACATCAAAGCAGTCGCGAAACGCGAGTTGACGGGTTATTTTTCTTCGCCGGTCGCGTACGTCTTTCTTGTGATCTTTATGCTGCTGAGTGGGTTTTTCACCTTCATGGTCGGCCGCGCTCCCTTCTTTGAGTTCGGCCAGGCGTCCCTGGTGAGTTTTTTTATCTGGCAACCATGGCTGTTCCTTTTTCTCGTGCCCGCTGTCGGCATGAGGTTGTGGTCGGAAGAACGGCGCCTGGGGACGATTGAATTGCTCCTGACGATGCCGATTACCGCGTGGCAGGCGATTGTTGGAAAATTCCTCGCGTCCTGGCTGTTTCTCGCGCTGGCGTTGTTTCTGACCTTTCCGCTGATCATCACCGTCAATTACCTCGGGATTCCGGATAACGGGGTTATTTTCTGCAGCTATGTCGGATGCCTTCTGATGGCCGGGGGTTATCTGGCGATCAGTTGTATGACCTCGGCGATCAGCCGGAATCAGGTCGTCAGTTTCATTCTCTCGGTTGTGATTTGTTTATTCCTGATCCTGGCCGGGTTTCCGCCGGTCACAGAGTTCCTCTCCAAGCTGACGAACAAACCCTGGATCGTGGACGGCGTCGCGGCGCTGAGCGTGATTACGCACTTTGACGGGTTTCAAAAGGGCGTTTTGGATTCACGCGATCTGATTTTCTTTTTCTCACTGATCGGGTTTTCACTGTTTACCACAGGTGTGATTTTGCGCGGGCATCGGGCAGGGTGATGAACCAAAGGACGGACGATGAAGAGCAAGCAATTTGAGACGATTATTTACTCCGCGGTCGGCGTCGGCGCGATGTTTGTTCTACTGACGGGCTTCAACGTAGTCACGGCCGCCTTCAAACAGCGCGTTGATCTGACCAAGGAACGGGCCTACACGCTTTCGGAAGGAACGAAGGCCATCCTGAAGAAAATTGATACGCCAGTCAAAATCCGCTTTTACTGCACTCAGCCCGAGAACCCGACGCCGGAAACGGTCTTTCTGCGGGGTTACGCGCAGGAAGTGCAGGATCTGCTGGACGAGTTCAAACAATACGCCGGCAGCAAACTCACCGTCCAGAAATTCAACCCGTCACCTGACTCGGATGCCGAGGATTCCGCAAAACTCGACGGCATCGAGGGCCAGGCCGTGTCCGCGGAAGGCGAGCCTTTCTATCTTGGCATCTCGGTCAACATGCTGGACGAAACCGTGGCCGTTCCGTTCCTGTCGCCATCGCGTGAGCGGATGATGGAATACGACATCGCGCGCGCCATCTCTCAGGTCATTACGCCGCAAAAAGCCGTGGTGGGCGTGATGAGCGGGCTGCCGGTCTTTGGCGAGATGATGAACCCGATGATGATGCGCATGGGACAGCGGGGACAGGATCCGTGGATTTTTATCAATGAATTGAAGCGTGATTTCACCGTGAAGGAGGTGTCGCTGGGAACCGACAAGATTGATGACGACATCAAATTGTTGCTCGTCATTTATCCGCGCGAAATCTCCGATGGAGCGCAGTATGCGATCGACCAGTTCGTTCTGCGCGGCGGTAAGGTCGCGGCGTTTCTCGATCCTCTTTCCATCGCCGACAACCGGAAAGATCCTTCGAACCCGCTTCAGGGGGCGATGTCGAGCGGCGCAACGATGGACAAATTGCTGAAGGCCTGGGGCGTGGAATTCGATGTGAGCAAGGCGGTTGCCGACATGACTTACAAAACGACGATTGGCGGACAGGATGGCCGTCCCCAGGAAGCGGCGGCCGTTCTTTCGCTGACCAAAGAAGCCATGAATGCGGATGACGTGCTGACCAGTCAGCTCGACAACCTTCTTTTGCCCTACCCCGGGGTTTTTACCGGAACGCCAGCGGTGGGTTTGAAGGAGACCGTGCTGCTGAAAACTTCAAAAAACTCGCAGCTCATCGACAAGATCATGGCGCAGTTTGGTGGCGGGGACAAGGACTTCAAGTCGTCTGACAAGGAATATGCTCTCGCGATCCGTTTGACCGGCAGATTCAGGACGGCATTTCCGGACGGAAAACCGGGCGAGAAGCCCGCCGAGAAAAAGGACGATGCTGACAAAAAGGATGGCGCGGACAAGAAACCCGAGGTCAAACCCGACGCTTCGCTCAAGGAATCAACTGCGGATGGAGTCGTCATACTGGTCGGCGACAGTGACCTGATCTACGATCCGGTTTGCGTTAATATGATGCCGACCTTAAGTGGACAGCGCATCGCGTTTCCCAAGAACGGAAATTTAGGTTTCGCACAAAGCGTGGTCGAACAACTGGCCGGTGACAGCAACCTGATCGGTGTGCGAAGCCGCGCGACGCTGAACCGGCCCTTTACCGTGGTGAAAAAGATGGAGGAACGCGCGCAGGAGGCTTCACGAAACAAGATCAAGGAACTCGAAGCCAGCCTGTCCGACGCCCAGCAGAAATTGAACGAGTTGCAGCGCAGCAAGGAGAAAAGCCAGCGTTTCGTGCTGTCCCCGGAACAGCAGCAGGAGATCGTCAAATTCCGGCAGAAGGAAGGCGAGGTGAAGAAGCAGCTCAAAGAGGAGCGGAAGAAATTGCGGCGTGACATCGATTCCCTGGAGAACTGGCTCAAATGGATCAACATCGCCGCGATGCCACTGGTGGTAAGCCTGTCCGGCGTCGCACTGGCGGTTTACAAGCGCAAGAGGACAGCGGCAAAATGAACCGAAAACAATTCGTCATTCTGATCGTTTTGGGGGTGGTGATCGGCTCGTTGGGGATTTACGTGTCGCGCCGAAACGCGGCGTCGTACCAGTCGTCCGGCGAAGGTGGCGCGGGGAAAAAATTGCTGCCTGATTTTCCCATCAATGACGTCGCGCACATCGGCATCCGGGAGGGCACGAACCAGTTGAATCTTGTCCGGCAGGACGACGCCTGGACAGTGCGCGAGCGCTACGGTTATCCGGCGAATTTTCAGGAGATCAGCGACTTGCTGCGGAAGCTGTGGGATCTGAAGGTGGTGCAGACGGAGCAGGTCGGTCCGTCGCAGTACGCCCGGCTTGAATTGACGAAGCCGGGCGCGGGGACGAACTCCGGAACGCTCCTGGAATTCAAGGACAAGTCGGACAAGACGATCAAGGCGGTGCTGCTCGGCAAAAAGCACATGCGCAAATCGGAGAACCCCTCGCCGTTCGGGGGCGCGGACGGATTTCCCGACGGCCGCTATTTGATGGTCATGGGCGGGGCCAAAGATGTGGCCGTGGTTTCCGACGCGCTGTCGGAGGCGGAAGCGAAACCGGATCGCTGGTTGAACAAGGATTTCTTCAAGATTGAAAAGTTGAAGACCGTTTCGGTCGCGTCCACGAATGCGACCAATTCGTGGAAGCTGACGCGCGAAACGGAGAACGGTCCGTTATCGTTGGCCGACCCCGGACCGGGCGAGCTGCTGGACGCGGGGAAAAGTTCCCCCGTCGGCAGCGCGCTTTCGTTTCCGAGCTTTACCGACGTTGTCTCGCCGGAAACCAAGCCTGAAGAGATGGGGATGGACAAACCGATCGTCGCGAAAATTGAGACCTTCGAGGGCTTCACCTATACGATTACCATCGGTACGAAGACGAACGACGACAATTCCTACCTCCGCATGAGCGTGGCGGGCGATTTTCCGAGGGAACGCACAGCCGGCAAGGACGAAAAGCCGGAAGACAAGGAGAAGCTCGACAAGGAATTCAAAGAAAAGACCTCCAAACTCGACGAAAAACTGAAACAGGAGAAGGGCTTCGAGAAATGGACCTATCTGGTTTCCAAGTGGACGGTTGATCCTCTGCTAAAATCGCGCAAAGACCTGCTCGTTGAAAAGAAGGACGAAAAGTCCTCCACAACGAACACCACCGCGCAACCGAAACATGAACAGCCACCGCCCACGAATATTGAGCCGAAGAAAGAAGACAAGGCTGCCGACAAAAAACCGGACGGTAACCAGTAAAACCCGACTTGTTTCTTACGGGAACGAAAACGACGAATTTCCATTCCCCGTCCGGTAATAGTTCCCTTTTGCAGCTCGTACGGCTGCGTGGTGGCGCGCAGCGGGTGAGTTTGGAGGATGCGTCGGGCAGAGATAGAGACACGGAGCGCATTTGGTCCCCGCGCACCGGCAATTTTCGGATCACTTCAGCCGTTTACCGGTTCTGCCGCCACGCCATCTTTCAGCGCTTTACGGAAAGAAAGAGCCCCAATCGTGGAGTGTTTCTGCTTCACGCGTAATGTTCGATGTGGCGTGTCAGTTGTCGCCGCGACCCGGTCAAATATCCGAACGAGCGACAGACATGATCCGGGGCCGCCCAATCCTCCGAGTTTTGCCTTTTGTCGGGGAAGCACTTCCACGATACTGCGCACATGCTGACGCCGCTGTGGGCCGTCGCGGGGATCCTGGTTTTTGCCGGCGCGAGCTTTTTCTTCGCGGTGGCGGAATCGGCACTCTTTTCACTGGGGAAGTGGCAGGCGCGTCAACTGGCCGAACGCTCGCCTGTTGGCGGAGCGGTCGCGCGGCTGTTGAACGAACCGCAGGACTTGCTGGCCACCATCGTTTTGGGCAATACATTTGCGAACGCGATGATCGTCGCCATCGCGTTGTTGGTGGCATTGAGCGGCGGATGGCCGGCCCCGGCGACCTTCGGGCTGGCGGTCGTCCTTCTCGCCGTCATTCTGGCCGGGTGCGAAGTCGTCCCGAAAACACTTGCCGTTCGATCGCCGGAACAATGGTCGTTATGGGTGGCGCGGCCGATGTCCTTTCTGCTGGGCGTGACCCGGCCGTTTCGACGGATCGCCCAGCGGCTCAATTCCGCGGTCCTTCAGACAGTCGTGCCGAAATCTGTAAAGCCCCAGTCCACGTTGTCCGACGAAGAATACGAGGAACTGCTCGAACTCGCGTATCAGCAAGGGACGCTCGCTCAGTCGGAAAAGGAAATCATCCTGCAAATCATCAGCCTCGACCGCCGGGCCGCGGGTGACGTCATGAAGCCGCGTTCGCGGATGGCCTGCATCGCCGACGATTTATCGGTCGAGGAAATGATTGCCGCCGCGCGGCAATACAAGCATCGCCGGCTTCCGATTTACGACGGAACACCGGATACCATCGTCGGCATTCTCAACACGCGCGCCCTGTTGCTGGATCCGCAGATCGATCTGGCGGACGCGATCGAATTTCCATCGTTCGTCCCTGAAAGCATGAATCTGCTGCAACTCCTGAAAAGCCTCCAACGCCAGCAACGCGGTCTCGCGGTCGTGCTGGATGAATTCGGCGGCACGGCCGGGATTGTGACGACGGAGGACATCCTGGAGGAGGTGGTGGGGGAAATCCGTGGCGAGGGTGAAGCGGAGGGGTTCGTTGTGGAGAAGCTGGGCGAGGGGCGCTGGCGGGTGAACGCGGCAATGCGGCTTGAGGATTTTCGCCGCGAATACCCCGCACTGAGGCAGTCACCCGATGTGGACACGATGGGAGGATTATTGCTGTCGCAACTGGGAGTGGTCCCGAGCGCCGGCCAGTCGATTGTCTGCGGCGGGTTGAAGCTGACCGTCACGTCGGCGGACGACCGGCGCGTGCGCGAACTGCTGATCGAAACGGTGAATCGAAAAGGAGGGCATTGAATGGAGTACGGCGTGACAATTGCCGTGGTATTGGCGCTGTCGTTCGCGCTCTCCTTTTTCATGTCGGGCATGGAGGCCGGTGTCTTTGCGCTGAGCCGTTTGCGAATCCGGCAATGGGTGCGCGCCGGCAAATCACGCGCTCGTGTCCTGCACGGCTATCTGGAAAAGCCGGAGGATTTCCTCTGGACCATCATGGTGGGCAATACGCTTGCGAATTTCGTGGCGGTGAGCCTGGCGGTGATCACCCTGCACCGGCGTTATTATTCGCACCCGGCGGCATTTTGGGTGATTTTTTTGACCGGCGGCTTTTTCTTCTACGCGCTGGGTGAATTGCTACCGAAGATGCTCTTCCGCGCTTATCCGAACCGTTTGTGCATGTCGTTGGTCGGCCCTTTCCGGCTGATCCATGCGGCGTTATCACCCCTGGTGGCGCTCCTGAGCCGCCTGGCCAACGGGCTGCTTCGCTGGACGGGCGGAAGGACGTTTACCGGACACTTGTTTGGCACGCGCGAGGAATTCCGGCTCGTGATGCAGGAGTCGGCGCAGACCTTCAGTTCGGAGGAACGGTGGATGATCAACCGTGTGCTTGATTTGCAACACCTGACCGTCGATCGGATCACGGTGCCCCTGGAAAAGGCGACTGTTGTCGCATGGCAGACACCCATGTCGGAAGTACTGCGGTTGTGCCGCGAGCGCAATCTGACCCGGCTGCCGGTCTGGCAGGCGAATGGAGACCCGCTCCGCGTGGCAGGCGTGGTCAGTTTGAAAACCCTGCTGTATCAAAGCGATCTGGACCCGGACAAATCGGCCGGGGACCACGTGAAGCCGGCACTTTATGTGGACCACAAAATGCGCGCGGAGGAGGCGTTGCGCCGCATGCAGCGGAGCGGCCAGCGGCTGGCCATCGTGCTCGGACGCGACCAACGCGAACTGGGGATTGTCAGCCTCCAGGACATTCTGAAGTTCATTTTTGGAGAAGTGAGTTTGTGATATGCCTCACGAAACAGGCAGTTCGATTTTGTTGAACCTTCTCGCCGTCGCCGGGCTGGTGTTGTTAAACGGGTTTTTCGTGGCCGCGGAACTGGCACTGGTGAAAATCCGCGGCACGCAGCTCGACACGCTCATTCTTAAAAGGCACCGCCGCGCGAAGATCGCGCGGCAACTGGTTCAAAACCTCGATGCAGCCATCGGCGCCACCCAACTGGGTATCACCCTGGCGAGCCTGGGACTGGGGGTGTTGGTGGAGCCGGTGTTCAATGCGCTGCTGACGCCGGTCTACACGGGGTTGAACGTGCAATCCGAGACTGTCCGCCACACGGTGGCAATCATTACCGGCTTCCTGGTAAACACGTTTCTGCTGATTGTGGTCGGCGAGCTGGCGCCCAAGGCGATCGCCATCCGCAAGACACTGCCGGTTGCCCTGTGGACGGCGCAACCGCTGGTCTGGTTCGGCCGGGTCACCTACCCATTCATCTGGTTGTTAAATCGTTCCGCGCAATGGTTGCTCGGCCGCCTCGGCGTCGAGGCCGCCCGGGAGAGCGACCGCAGTCATTCCGAGGAAGAACTGCGGCTGTTGTTTATGGCCTCGCAGAAACAGTCGATGACGACGCGCCTGGGCCGGGACATCGTTTTGAACGCGCTCGACCTGCGGCATCGCGTCGCGCGGGACGTGATGCGCCCGCGCAAGGAAATCGTTGCGCTCGACACCGCGGCCACGACCGTGGAATGCATTGATATCGCGGAGAAGACGCGGTATTCGCGCTTTCCATTGTGCGAGCAGGGTGACCTCGACAAAACCAGCGGTGTTATTCATATCAAGGATCTATACGCGATGCGGATCAAAGCGCGCGTTGGCGCGGATCTGCTTCCCGTCTGCCGGAAGCTGATTTACGCGGCGGAAACCGTGCCCCTGGAAAAGCTCCTGCACCTGTTCCTGGAGCGAAAGCTGCATTTCGCCATCGTCGTGGACGAGTATGGCGGCACAGTCGGCATGGTGACGCTGGAAAACATTCTGGAGGAACTGGTCGGCCAGATTCAGGACGAGTTCGACCAGGAGAAACCCTTGCTGGTCAACAAGGACGAGCACACCTGGGAACTCGATGGCGCGCTGCCATTGCACGAACTTGCGGACGTCGTTGGCGAACCGGTGCAGGCGGAGGGCATTACCACCACGAGCGGATGGGTGACGCACCGGCTCGGGGGATTTCCGAAGCCGGGCGACACGCTCGCGCTGGGTGCGTACGAATTGCGGGTCCAGGAAACGGACGGAACGAAAGTGGGAAAACTGAAACTCACCCGTCGGCTTGAGATTGCGGATGATGGGACAACATCCATGCCTTCAATTTGAACCAGAATGCGTCTCAAAACTAAAAGCGCAGCTTGGTGTGCCGGTCGAACATTCGCGGTGATGGGTGCGGTTTTAGCAACGTTGATTACCCGGGGCGCCGCAGTTGAGCTTGGCGGAGCGGTCATCGTGACGCCGGAAAGTCCATCCCGTCTGGAAAAGAATGCTGTGACGATGTTGATCGAGGAAGTGGAAAAACGGTCCGGGATCCGCTGGGTCGTCGGGTCAAAGTGGCCGGATTCGTCACAAACGGTCATCGCCATCGGTGTGGCGTCGAAACAGAATTCCTTTGCCGGGGAATACGCCAGCGGGTTGTCAAAGGATCGAAAGGTTGAAGGCGCGGAAGGCTACCGCATCCACATTAAACAAGGCCGGCGCGCTCCTGTTGTATTTGTCATCGGCAATGACGACCGCGGCGTTGTATTTGGCGTCGGCCGCTTGCTGCGCGGTCTGCGCATGCGCGCTGGCGCTGTGAATCTACGGGACGATTTTGATGTTGCAACCGCACCCAAATACCGCTTGCGCGGACACCAGCTGGGCTACCGGCCCAAGACCAATTCCTATGATGCGTGGGACGTTGCGCGCTGGGAACAGTACATCCGTGATCTGGTGGTGTTCGGCTCCAACGCCATTGAGTTGATTCCGCCGCGCTCGGATGACAATTCATCGAGCCCGCACTTTCCACTGCCGCCGATGGAGATGATGGCGCAAATGTCCCGGCTGGCGGACGAGTATGGCCTCGACGTTTGGATCTGGTATCCGGCAATGGACGCGAACTACGGGGACGAGAAAACAGTGGAGTTTGCGCTCCGTGAGTGGGGTGAGGTCTTCAAAAAACTGCCCCGGGTTGATGCCGTCTTTGTGCCGGGCGGCGATCCGGGCCACACGCAACCAAAAGTTCTGATGGGTTTGCTTGAAAAGCAGGTTGAGAACCTCCACCGGTATCACCCCAAGGCGCAGATGTGGGTCTCACCGCAGAGCTTCAATCAGAAGTGGCTCGATGAGTTTATTGCCATTCTCCGCGACCAGCGGCCGGGCTGGCTGAGCGGCGTGGTTTACGGTCCACAAGTCCGTATCAGCTTGTCGCAAT
>Ga0134126_10012257_pt1 | contig 10824 bp, 9 predicted proteins | sample KB31752_FD_96881 | JGI IMG/M metagenome (GOLD analysis project Ga0134126, IMG submission 96881) | Terrestrial soil microbial communities with excess Nitrogen fertilizer from Kellogg Biological Station, Michigan, USA - KB3-175-2 | ecosystem: Environmental > Terrestrial > Soil > Unclassified ...
CAAACGGGACCTATACCATCACGATGTATGGATGGTGCGGCGGAACTATATGCGATAGCTGTGCATTCCAGTTTATTGTTATCGATTGCAAAAACTGCTGCCCAGGCAAATGGGGAGAACTCTATTATGGCGTTCAGCCCGGGGCGGTAACTTCAACACTGAAGTGCAGCGGCCAATACAAGATCCACTGCAAGCAACCGATTTACCTCACCGCCAATTATATCTGCAATCCTACCTGTGCCGGAAAGGTGACTTACACGGTTTCACCTGCAGGGGCTACTATTGTTGGCAATGTGTTTACAGCCACCGCAAATGGGACCTATACCATCACGATGTATGGATGGTGCGGCGGAACTATATGCGATAGCTGTGCATTCCAGTTTATCGTTACCGATTGCAAGAACTGCTGTCCGGGCAAATGGGGAGAACTCTATTATGGCGTTCAGCCCGGGGCGGTAATTTCAACACTGAAGTGCAGCGGCCAATACAAGATACACTGCAAGCAACCGATTTACCTCACCGCCAATTATATCTGCAATCCTACCTGTGCCGGAAAAGTAACTTACACGGTTTCACCTACAGGGGCTACCATCGTTGGCAATGTGTTTACAGCCACGTCAAACGGAACCTATACCATCACAATGTATGGATGGTGCGGCGGAACTATATGCGATAGCTGTGCATTCCAGTTTATTGTTACCGATTGCAAGAACTGCTGTCCGGGCAAATGGGGAGAAATTTATTATGGCGTTCAACCGGGAGCGGTAACTTCAACACTGAAGTGCAGCGGCCAATACAAGATCCACTGCAAGCAACCGATTTACCTCACTGCCAATTATATCTGCAACAGCGATCCTGCCTGTGTCGGGAAAGTAACTTACGCGGTTTCACCTGCAGGGGCTACTATTGTCGGCAATGTATTTACAGCCACCGCAAACGGAACCTACACGATTACGATGTATGGATGGTGCGGCGGAACTATATGCGACAGCTGCAAGTTCGAGTTTATCGTTACCGATTGCAAAAACTGCTGTCCGGGCAAATGGGGAGAAATTTATTATGGCGTTCAACCGGGGGCGGTAACTTCAACACTGAAGTGCAGCGGCCAATACAAGATACACTGCAAGCAACCGATTTACCTCACTGCCAATTATATCTGCAATACCGATCCTGCCTGTGCCGGAAAGGTGACTTACACGGTTTCACCTGCAGGGGCTACCATCGTTGGCAATGTGTTTACAGCCACGTCAAACGGGACCTATACCATCACGATGTATGGATGGTGCGGCGGAACTATATGCGATAGCTGTGCATTTCAGTTTATTGTTACCGATTGCAAGAACTGCTGCCCGGGCAAATGGGGGCATAAATTTTGGGGGATTAAACCAGGAGCATCAACAAAAATTCTCACCTGCGATAAAGGCTACAAAGTAAAATGCAATACAAATTATTATATTACGGCATCTTACTTATGTAATAGTGACCCGGCTTGTAAAGGATCTGTCGCTTACGAGGTATCGCCGGCAGGGGCTACAATTACCAGTGCCGGTGTGTTTAACGCAACTGTTGCCGGTTCTTATATTATAACAATATATGGTATTTGCGGCACAGATACCTGCGGCAAGTGCAGTTTCCAATTTATGGTTGGCCCTTGCAAGGATTGCCATTGTTACGATGGGCCAAAGGGCAGTGGATGGAGTGGGAATCCTGTAACCTTTGGCAGCGGCGGCATTAAATATGATATCCCGTGCAAAGGCACCTCGACCTTTAGTTTTGTAACCGGAACGTCATATACATTTAACAGTCCTGCTTATACCTGTTCACCGAATAATTCCTCGTGCCAACCTGTTTATACGTGGAAGGTTGATGGAATATCCCAGGGATCGGGCAGCTCTTTTACACACACATTCTCAACAACCGGGCCTCATACAGTAACGATAACCCCTGTTTGCGGCTCGGTTTCATGCCCGCCATGTGAATTTTATGTAAATGTAAAAAAATGAAAGTACGGCTAAGGTAATGTGCTGATGTAATTAGAAACTGGGGGAGCAACCACCCGCTCCGAAGCTGGAGCTATGGGGCGCAAGAGTCCGCCCCTTCGGAATCCAAGATCCTCCCGGATTTCCCCTCTAACCAAGGGCGGGGATTGCTAATGCCTGACGCCTGGCTTCCTAATTCCCAAAAATACTTGGGTGCCTGGTAGATCGCGGGTAGGGGCAGGTTGGGCCGGGAATAATGTAAGACAGTGAAATGCCGGCAAAAATATACCAGTCCTTTTTATCGGGGTTGCCCCGTTGTTCTCCCGGTATGCCGATACCTGTAGGGTCTGAAAAATAAACGTTCTTTTCGCCGCTCTTTTTGGGCATAAGGGCAGGGTCAGGATAATTACCGGGGCCGGCATCATCCAGTTCTGAGGTAAACGTGGCCCTGTAGCCCATGAGGACAAGCAAATTCCACCTCTCTGAAAGATTGAATTTCATTCCGCCGCCAAATGGTATGGATACCTGGAGCCTGTTGTATTGTGGCGGTGCCCCGGGCACAGTTCCCTGCCCCTGGGTTGCCAGGTCGTGCAGGTCGTAAAGCTTGCCATTCAATTCGCCCTTCGGGTCAAAATAAAATAAAGAAACCCCAGTGAAAATATATGGCGAAATCCTCTTCGCATCCCGGACATCTTTGGAACCAAAATTAAAAAAGTTGATCTCAATCTGGGTAGAGAGTTCGAAAATATTTGACTGGAAATTAAGCCCACGCGGCGCCCTGATAGCGCTGTTGCTGTCATTGCCTGATATTTTTCCATAGTTGAGCCCAAGGCTATATGAAACATATTCACTCATGTCCCTTTTCACGAAAACGCCCGCAGCGGGATGCGATTCTTTCCATACAGGGTCAGGCGCCAGGCCACCCTCATAATTTGATATACCTCCAAATATGCCGGCCTCCCACCCGGCTTGAGAATACGAAAACGAAGGCCAAAGAAGCAATAGTAAAATGACGGCCCGGAAAGAAAGTTTCATTAGCATTGAAATGAGACAATATAAACTAAATAATGGTTTATATTATTGCAAGGGACTGAAGCAATTTATATTAAAAGCCCCCGCAATGGAGTTTTGGCCTGAAGGTATGCGTAAGTGTAAAACCCGTAAAAAAGAACCAGTCGTCCCTGCCGCTTCTGGAACCTCTGTTGAGACCAGTCATATCTGCTGCGCTATTCGGGTATTTTTCTGCAGTGCGGTTGGCAAGTGCCATAGCTACCGGTCCCCCATACGCCAGCAGCACATCAGAAGAAGCATAAGTAAGGCTCACGTCATCAAGATAATCGGTGAAGGTTTTATTTGCCCTTATTTCGAAGTTCAGGTACCAGTTGCGGCTCAGTGTAAACCTGGCGCCCGCCCCAAAAGGGATGTACAACTGGTTGAGCTGGTATGGTTCCCTGCCGGGGTATTCCTGTGTGGCCTGCCCTTCTGTATGGAGTGGCTGAAGGCTGTACCATTTGCCCTGGTAATAAGCCTGGGGATTGAAATGAAAAGAGCCAATGCCGCCAAAAATATAAAACTGGCTAAACTTCCTATACCTGTCAGACCACGTGGCGAAATAATATTCCCCCGCAAGGTATCCATCAAGTATTGAGGATTTGAAACTGAGGTTTCTTTTTTGACGGTCGAGTGTATTAGCGCCGGAATCAGCATCTTCTATTGTCCCGTAATCCATGCCGAAGCGCAATGAAAATTTATTGGTGACGTTGTATTTTATCATGGCGCCGTAGCCGGGAAGGGTATAATTATAATTAAAGAGGTTTTCTTCAAGGGTACCCGCATAATTGGAGGCGCCAAGAAAAATTCCGGCCTCTATTTTTGGTTTTTTTGGCATCCATGCGGCCCATTTATTTTGGGCCTGTGCCACAGGCGCTACAAGCACCAGTGAGAAAGTAGCCAGGATAAATTTTGTTAAGTTTTTCATTGGTTTATATACATTAGAGTTAAAAATGCGGGCAGTAAGGCGGCAGGATAACGTAAGTAATCGTAATGCCGGCCATCATATACCAGTCGTCAGTATTAGGATTTCCGCGTAAGGTGTTATCAGTATAAGCCAAATTCGCCAGGTTGTTTCCAAGTGCCATTCTAGCGGCAAGTGCACCGCTGAAATGTGAAAGGTAATCGTTGGGAATATAACTGTCGCTTACATCGTCAAGGTAGTCGGTAAATGTTTTGCGAAACCCTATTTCTAATCCTATATTCCAATGTTCGGACAAGTTATGCTTGAAACCGAGACCAAATGGAATGGCTATTTGGGTTAGGGCATATTTCTGCCGGTCATTATACCTTGGGGTTCCCTGGCCTTCGGTGCCAAGCGGCTGCAAACGCACCCATTTCCCGGAAACTTTATCGTACCCCTGCGGATCAAAGTTAAATACCGAAACCCCAAGGAAAATATAGGGAGATGTTTTATACTGTGACTTATAATACCTGCTGGTGGGTTCAAAACCGGTAATGTTAATCTCCCCATTTAAACCAACATCCAGGATATTTGACCTGAAATTAAGACTGCGCCTAACATTTTTAGGATTGGTGGCATCAGCATCGTCCCCCGAAATGGTGCCGTCATAAGCATTTCCTTTTATAGTAAAATATTTACTCACAGTATATCTCACCAATATTCCGCCGGCGGGATGAATCTGTTTTGTATCAATTAACCCGGGTGTAAGGTCTCCGGCGTAGGCCGATCGGCCGAGGAAAGCACCAACCTCCCAAACCTGGGCAAATGTAAAAAGGGGTGTAAAAAACACCCCTATGCATATCATGATAAGATTTTTAACCATTCCTTAATCCCTTACTCTCTAATCTGTAAGGCGCAAGTTAAGGAAAAATCAATCAACCGCCAAAAAAATGTGTTAAATCCCTTTACAGCTAAATTTCCTTAATGTTTTTGTAAGGGTAAACCCTGCAAAAATATAAGTGTCGTCCCGTGTTGAATTTCCTCTCTGGGAGCCGACTTGCGATGCGCCCGAAGGTGCGTTGGCGTAAGTTTCCCTGAAAGCAAGTTTCTGCGATATTGCCCCTTTGGTAGGCCCTTCAGCAGTAACGAATTCATCATAATTGTAATACTTGGTGCTTACATCGTCAAGATAATCGGTAAATGTTTTGCGAAGACCGATTTCAAGGCCGAGGTTCCAGAAATTTCCAAGGCTGTATTTAAAGGCGATTCCCATTGGTATAGCAAGCTGAACCTGGGAATATTGTGCAGGCCCGGCAGGCAAGCCTTCGCCTTCTGTATGATAATCATGCAGATTATAGGTTGTTCCGTTTAATGTAGCTGTTGGGTTGAAATAGAATACAGCCAACCCTGCAAACAATGTGGGGGTAAACCTGTATCTTTTGCTGTTGCTGATATATGGCAAAATATTCCATTCCAATTGGCCATGAAGGTCAACCACTACACTTTCAAAGCTAAGATTGCGGCGCACCCTGTCTCTGTCAGATGAATAGCTGGCATCAGACCCGGAAATCCAACCCAGGTACAAGCCTGCAGCAATATCGAAACGCGGATTGATATAATACCTGCCAACCACGCCAACCCCCGGTTTGGTTTGGCTTAAGGTAATCTGATCTTTTGAAAGATCGCCCTGGTATAGCGTTGTACCGAGGTAAAGACCAATTTCTTTATCCTGGGCATGGGTTGCCAGGCCTATAAATAAGGCCGATAATGTAAGTAGAAGCTTTGCTGATTTCATAATTTTGTATTTTTAATTTCAGATTTTTTCGCGATAAAGGTAATGCATTTTTATTAATAGTTCCAAATTAGGGGACAAATTTATAAATTTCTTGAATCAAATCCCCAATTTAATTTTTCTCTTAAAGTTTTTATAAAATTCTGATTGTTCAATTTAACGAGGTTTAACATAAATCCTGCCTTTTGAATGGCTATTTCCTTGATATTTTCAATGGTATGGTACCTGGCATCGAGGGAAACAAGGCAATTTGCCCCCCTCCCTTTCACTTTAAAACTTATTATGGAACTGTCTGGTACTATCACGGGTCGTATCGTAAGGTTATGAGGAGCAACAGGCGTAATGGCAAAATTGTTTGAATCCGGGAAAATAATTGGTCCCCCGCAGCTCAAAGAATAGGCCGTAGAGCCCGTAGGAGTGGAGACAATGATGCCATCTGCCCAGTAAGAATTGAAAAAATCGCCATTGAGATAGGTATCTATGGTGATCATGGAACCGGTGTCCCGTTTATGTATTGTAAAATCATTCAAGGCATAGTTAAACGGAGCAAAAAGGTTCCTTTCTGAGCGCAACTCAAGCACAGATCGCTTCTCAAGCCTGAAATGGCCGTTTTGGAGGCTATGGAGGGCCTGGCCAATTTCATCTTTAGGCACCAGGGATAAAAAACCGAGCCTGCCGAGGTTGACGCCGATAACCGGGGTATCGGTATTTTTTACATACGCCAGGGTTTCCAATAAAGTGCCGTCGCCGCCCAGGGATAACATAAAGTCCACATTTTTATTTATTAACCCATCGCCATCTGAGAATGTTTGGGGATTGGTATCAGGCATTACTTCCTTTATAAGGCTCAAATACTGTTCTTCAATACAATAGGAAATGCCTTTTTCTTTCAGTAATGCAAAAAGGTTCGTGAGGGTAGTTTCCTCATTTTGGTCATAAGATTTTCCGAATATCGCCAGTTTCATTTGGAAGGAGGGCTTTTCACGCCCTGATTATCAGGCAAAAGTACGTAATATGCTCATATACCTCTCAGAATACTTCTGTAAAATGAAAAAACAAGCCCCCTTTACCAAAGTTGTTGAAACTATATTCAACCCGGAGGACAGAATCATAATAGGTGACAAAATCAAAACCGGCGCCTGTCCCGTTCAGGAATTTGTTCGAAAGGGTGTTATTATTTTGTGCCTCAACCGCAGGATTATAGAAGTCTGCGCCCTGCTGGATAAAAACTTTCAGGTAAACATTTACAGGCGCAGGATTGAACGGACCATTTTTGCGCATAAAAATATGATTTGTAAACGGGATTGGAACCTGGGGCAGCCTTACAAGCCTGGATAATGCTAAAAATTTCAATTCATTATCAACAACAAAGTATGCCCTTCCGTCAATAACATAATTTTCAAACCCGTCCACGTCATCCCTATACCCCAGGCCCGTTGCAGTCCTGAAAACATAGGGCATCGTGTTTTGAAAATCATATTCGGAGGTAAAGCCGCCCTGGTAATAAAACCTTCCCCCAAGCGGGATGAATTTCCTATAGGTAAGGTCAACAGTAGTGATATTCACATCTTTCAACAAAACCGGAAGCCCGTCATGCTCAATACTAAAATTGATGAGGTCGCCTTTGCGGGCATAAAAGGTATAATCCCGCATATCATAGATAAAATTATACGCCAGCCTTGGCACACGTATTATGTTCCTTCCATTTCCAAGATAATCGAGGTTTACGTTTCTGAGTGTGTCTCCAATATTATAATAATCAAAACCAACTGTTAACTTGTGGCTTACCTGGTATTTTTTGCGATATATAAGAGTGGACTGCCAGCCTGCCTTATGGTATATATAGTTCTGGTCAACTCTTAAATAAGTGACCTGGTTATTTTCGGTAAAAGCGCCGGCCTCGTGTCCCTGCTGATAATATATAATATTCTCTAGCCCAATGGTTTTGGCTTTATTAATATACGGGAACGTATAATCGAGGGCATATATCTGCCGCCAGCCAAAAACCGCCGATACTGTGAGTCTGTCATTATTGCCTGTCAGGTTCCCAAATACCGGCAGCCATCCGAACGTCAGCCTGTAAAGGCTCGGCTTCCTTATCCATACATTTACATCCCTGTCTGCCGCCTTTAGTTCGGCATGCCACCATTCAACGTAATATCGCTCTTTTACCTTTATATAAAGGTAGGCTTCATTTTGGATAATGGTATCGGTAATGGTATCGGTAAGAAATATGTGGGTATTGATCAGGAACTTCTCGCTCTCGGATATCCTGTCCGCAAGCGCGGCCCTTAGAATGTAATCCCCTTGCTTAAGTGATATTTCCCGCAGAATGACATGGGCGCTGGTAAGGTTGTTCCCCGATATCCATATTTGTTTAATAAGAACACTATCATTATTATATTGTTGCCGGGCATATAAGTTTTGGGTGAAAAAAAATGTGATAAATAAAAAAAAAGAAGGGGCAACCCAATTCCGGATTCCCAATTTCAAATTTCCAACTTCAAATTTCAACTGGTTTATATATCAAACATTTTCATGAGGAAATCATACCTGTCCTGTAACTGGGCTTTTTGCAGGGAGGATGGGTAACTATATTCTACTTCGTATTGAAACCTTTCAAAGGTGGCAAGGATATGGCTCAAATCAATAGTATCTAATTTGATTGTGATCCTGTAATCTGCGTTTTCTTCATTGGCATCCAAATATAAAACAAGTATTTTCGCATTATTAGATTCTACTATCCTTGATATTTCAGAAAGGTCATAATCACGCATTCCCACTTTAATCACAATAATTCCACCGGATTTTTTAAAGGAATAAAAGCCCCCCAGTGTCGTTGCAAGTTTGTCCATGGAAATCAGGCCCATATATTGTTGGCGCTCATCCAGCACCGGGATGGCGCTTAGGCCTTGTAATGCCATTACCTCAAAAACGTCAAGGGCATGCTGGTCAGGATGTACAAAAGCATAAACATAATCGCTTTTAAAATCCGAAATCAGCTTTTCATGATCGGAAAATCCTAAAAGCAGATCAACAGGCAGCAACCCCAGGAATTTGTTTTTTGTAACTACAGGTACATGACATATACAATGCTCATGGAATATATTTACCGCTTTTTCCAGTGAGTCTTCCGGCTTCAGGACCGGAAAATCCGACAATAATAGACCCCCTGCAAGCATTACAGCGAATTAGTTGGTATATATATCTTTTTCAGGAAACCTTCAAGGATGAGGTTAAATTCATCAGGCTTCTCCATCATAGGCGCATGGGCGCATTTTTCAATCCAGTGAAGTTCTGAATTTGGGAGCAGCGTGTGAAATTCTTCCGCCACTTCAGGAGGAGTAATAGTGTCTTCCCTGCCCCATATCAGGCAGACGGGCACTCGTATATGGCTTATTTCACTACCCAGGTTATGCCTTATCGCCGATTTGGCCATCATTACGATCCGCAACCCTTTATTCCTCGAGTTTACCAGTCCATATACTTCATCCACAAGCTCTTTTGAAGCTGTATTGGGGTCATAGAATGTTTCTTCGGTTTTCTTTTTGATAAATTCATAATTCTGGCGCTTGGGAAACGACCCGCCCATGGCATTTTCGTATAGGCCGGAACTGCCCGTAAGTACCATGGAATGTACATTTTCCGGGTGATCTAAAGCATAGACAAGACCCACATGGCCGCCCAGCGAGTTGCCCAGCAGGGTAACCGGTGGATAGCCTTTGAACTTCATGAATTCATGAATAAAATCGCTCAATCCTTCCACGTTTGTGGAGCCCAGGGGCATCTGGTAGATAGGCATAAGTGGAATAACGACTTTATAGTCTGACGAAAAATGATCAAGAACGGTGTTCCAGTTGCTCAGCGCACCGAAAAGGCCGTGGAGCAGCAGCAATACGGGCCCGTCCCCCACTTCTACATACTGGAATTTATCTTCTTTCTTTAGTTCATAACTCATATTGTCTGCGCCCATTTCAAGGTCAAATATAGATAAAAATTAAAACACGCCTCACTTATGAAAATATTGAAGTCCAATTTTTCAGCATTTTAAGGCCATATTCGGTCTGTACCGCTTCCGGGTGAAACTGCACCCCCCACAAAGGCAGTTCTTTGTGAGCGAATGACATAGGAAGCCCGTCAGCGGTGGTTGAGGTAATATTCAAATTTGTTTTTTCAAGCCCGTCCACAACCAGGCTATGGTACCTCGCCACAAATATATTTTCAGGAATTTCAGTAAACATTTTATGCCCGGTATGATAAATTTTTGAAATTTTGCCATGAACAGGCTTTGGCGCCTTGATGATATTTGCCCCAAAAAATTGTGCGATGGCCTGGTGCCCGAGACAAATACCCAAAATGGGTTTTACATCATGATATTTTTCCAATACCTCAAACATGACAGGGTGGTTTTCCGGTTTCATAGGCCCGGGAGAAAATACGATGCCGGCATATTCTTCCTTTTCGAGTTCATCCATTACCGGTTCATCGTTCCGCACCAGGCTACATTCCGCCCCGCACATCTGTATATAGTGATAGATATTATATGTAAAAGAATCAAAATTATCTATCAACAGGACTTTCATTTGGGTTTCAGTTTTTTGGCTGCGCGTTTTTTATTCCCCAGCAGGAAGGTTTAGCAATGCTCCCTACATACAACTTTCAAAGGTAGGGCAATATTGTGGAACAGGGATATGGAATAAGAGGTAAGTAATACGTGATAAATCCTTGTCGGGCCCAAGGTATTGATATATGACCATTTTCAATTTTTTTCCCGTATCTTGCATCTTCTTGGCTTTAAATAAAACCTAAATTCCCCTTTTATGAAAAAATCATATTTGCCCGTTTTGATTTTTTTGGCGTCGTTCCTGCTTTTGTTAGCGTCACCAGCAACAAGCCTGCAGGCCCAGGTAATTGCCATCTCGCAGCCTGTATATACTTATAAGCAGAATTTTGATTCTCTTGCCAATAACAGTACCTCTTCAAAACTTCCTTACGGCTGGTACATGTATGAAAACGGGTCTGCAGCAAACCTCACTTACACGGCAGATTCCGGCGCTTCCTCAACCGGGGATACTTATAGCTATGGCCACAAAGGAAGC
>Ga0134126_10012258_pt1 | contig 10824 bp, 14 predicted proteins | sample KB31752_FD_96881 | JGI IMG/M metagenome (GOLD analysis project Ga0134126, IMG submission 96881) | Terrestrial soil microbial communities with excess Nitrogen fertilizer from Kellogg Biological Station, Michigan, USA - KB3-175-2 | ecosystem: Environmental > Terrestrial > Soil > Unclassified ...
CATTCGTGAGCATCGCGTCAGTGACATCAGTGAACGTAGGCGCCTTCGCGGCCGCCTTCTTCGTAATGGTCTCGACCTGCTCCTGTGCGCCGGCCGCAGTGGCGAGCATGAGCCCACCAACTACGATAGCCACAGTACGAGTCATGCGCATTCAGAAACCTCCGGAAAACACGTGAAAGGGAATCGATCCCCGAACAGCGGAGTCGAACAACATGGAGCGGCTACGCGCTCCAGCGATGATCGTCAGATTGTCTGCGCACGCGAAACGTTTCCCTGCTGATGGGAAGCACAGTGCGCTGGAACGACGGAAAAGGAATGGGAGGGACGGGCCGGCGATGAGCTTTCGCCTCACACCTGAGTGCACGCGGATGTGCCTCGAGTGCGACCGATGCTTTTTTTCTCTTTATCTCGCCGATCGATGAGCGAACGTCGGCGGAGTCCACCGGAACAGCTACGTCATGGGGCATGGTAGCTTCCCGCGTTGAGAACGCCAAAACATTGATTGGGCGCGACTGCTGATTCGCGCACCCTATCGTATCACGCGTTAACGTAATGTGACAGTTCGCGGCTCCAATGTGACAGTATACTTGGCTTTAGCGCAAGAGGGGTGGGCGTGCCCGGCCCCATAGAATCACTTATATGACACGGGCCGGCCTAACCCCCTCGGCTCAATTGGCACCGATAACCAGCGCATACGGCGCCTTGATCGACTCTGCCAGCACGTAGCGCAGCCGCTGGCCCGGACGAGACGAGATGGGGCTGGTCCGCGTCGGGGAAAGTAGCGGAATCATCTGAAGTCGGCGCGCCAGGATCGACAGCCGAAGCATGTGAAAGGGGTCGCTCACTATTAGAACGGTCGGGCGCGACTCTGCACCCAGAAAGTTGCGCGCAGCCATCATCGACTGGCTCGTCGTCAGTCCCGAGGTATCCATGAGGATTCGGGCCTCCGGCACGCCGTGCTGCGCGAGATACCGCCTGCTCACCGCCGCTTCGCTCGTCGTATCGCCCACGCCGCGACCACCGGTTACTATCATCCGAGGCGCCAGCCCTCGCCCCCACAGCTCCGCCGCGTGATCAAGCCTCGCCTTGAGCACGGGCGACGGACGCCCCTCGTACTGCGCCGCGCCCAGCACGATGATCGCATCCGCGGCCTTCGCGTCGTCCTGGTTACCGGCATCGATGATGGCCACCACGAAGGACGCCCAGACGACAATCACCAGTATCGCGAGTGTCGAGAACAGCCGCGCGGGAAGGGAGCTGCGTGCGCTCATCTCGAGCCGGGCGACGAGACGCTACTCAGCGAGGCTCAACAGCGAAAGCCAGAACACGTCGAACGCCGCGCGCGCATTCTTTTCGCGGTCGATTCCGATGGCAATCGCCAAACCATCAGTGAACGCCACCACGACATCGGCCAGCAGCTGCGCCGGAATTCGCGGATGCAGCCCGAGCAGCGAGAACAATTGCTCGATCGATGCCGCCGCCGCGTCGCGCCGTGCGTTCGCCGACTCGCGGATCGCGCTCTGCACCAACGGTCCTCGCCATTCGGCGAGCTCCAGCAGCACACGGATCTGCCCGCGTTCCAGCTCCGACTCCAGCCATCTCCACAGATCGTCGATGGCGTGACGCGGAACGGAACTCGCGAGCGCGGCGTGCTCGCGAGCGACCACGTGGCGCGTCATCCATTCCACCATGCGCGCGAGAAGAGTCTCCTTATCGTGGAAGTGATAGTGGATGAGTCCCTTGCTCACTCCCGCTTCCTCCGACACCTCGTGCATCGTCAACGCCGCGGCACCCGACGTCACAATACGACGAATCGCCGCGCGCAGAATGCGCTCCGCCGCATCGACACGCGGACGCGGTGCGGTCGCCGAGCGCTCTGTCACTTCTCGCGGCGCGAGGCTGATGACGCAACCCGCTGGAAAACGACCGTCATGCGCTGGCCATCCTGCGCGAGCAACGCAGGCTCCCACCCGCCACGACTGCGCTCGTTCAGGAGATCCGTGAGCGTATCCTCGTCGTCGTGTGCACGCCGTGACAGCTTCAGCACGACTGCCTGGTATTCTTTCATGATTGCGAAGTTAGTACCTTCCGCCGCATGCTGACCACCCCCGAGCACCCCACCCTCTCGGTTACACAGCATCCGCTGGTCCAGCATAAGTTGTCGATCCTGCGCGATAGCGCCACACCCACCAAGATCTTCAAGGAACTGGTGGAGGAGATCGCGATGCTGATGGCATACGAGGCTACCAGCGATCTGGCGCTGGAGCCGGTGGTGGTCGACACACCTCTCGAGCACATGACCGCTCAGCGCGTGAGCGGTAAAAAGCTCACGCTCGTCCCTATCCTGCGCGCCGGACTCGGCATGGTGGACGGTGTACTTCGACTCGTTCCCTCCGCGCGCGTCGGGCACATTGGGCTCTATCGCGACCACCAGACGCTGGAGCCCGTCGACTATTACTTTCGAGTTCCGGGCGATGCGGCCGAGCGCCAGTTCTTCGTGCTGGACCCGATGCTGGCAACCGGGGGAAGCGCGGTCGCGGCGGTCGACTCGCTCAAACGCGCGGGCGCGACGAGAATCCGATTCCTCTGTATAGTTGCGTCACCGGCAGGCGTGCAACGCATGGCGGCCGCGCATCCCGATGTTCGGATCTACGCGGCCGCCCTCGATCGCGAGCTCAACGCCCAGGGATACATCCTGCCCGGACTTGGCGACGCGGGCGATCGCATCTTCGGTACTCGCCCGGGCGCCTGATCCGGACTATCCGAACCACTCCCGCGGACAGTCGCGCTGCTGGCTCGCAGCCGCGATGAGCCATTCCTGAGTGCCCGGATCGGTGACCTCATCGCCCACTCGATCGAACCACTCGGCGGCGAGCGCACTTTCGCCGACTCGTCGCCAAAGCTCGCCCACGAGATAGGTGAGAACCGCACGCTCCTCCTGTTCCACACCGTCGTAGGACTCGAGCGCCCGCTCGAACATCCACGCAGACTGGCGTCGAAAATACCGTTCGGCTTCCGTGTCTTCCTCATCCACGCAGCACCACGCGGCGCGCAGCAGCAGATCCGCGACGCGACGCGGCTCCGCGCCCTGCCAGAGCGCGACCTTGGCGGCGAACTCGTATTTCTCGGAGCCCATCAGCGCGCCCTCGTTGAGACGAGGCGCCAGCTCATCCCAAACGTGTTCCTTGAGCATCGGACTGACCTCCGCGTCGTCGCCGAAATCACGCTCGCTTCCGGCGTATCCGCAGCGTGAGCAAAGATGGATCAGATACGGCAACGGCTGTGCTCCAGCGGCGCGCTCGTGAAAATCCGTACGCTTTCCGCCAAACGAGTTCGTCGAAATCACCGCTTGCGAATCGAAACAGTGATGGCAAATCGGGCAAGTCAGTTCAATGTGTTTCAGCGTCGTCATTGTGTGCTCCGGCACTTTCCGTGGTATCGCAAAGGGAAAATGCGTGCCAATACGTCGGGCAACCCTTGTTGCGTTCTCAGAGCAACACTATCTTGCCCCGTCCGCCGGACGGATTTTGCGCCATCCTCACGCGCACCCGGTCTGAATGCTGATAAATCTGATTCCCGATTTTTTCGCACTGCTCGACAGCTCAGACCCCTCCGCCGCGTACCGGCGCTACTACTCGTCCCACCTCCGCATTCTCGAGCCGTACTGGCGCAATTACGTACTCGACCCCGATACATCACATTTTGACGAAGTAGCGCTCGCGGTGATGCGAGCCGATCGGCACGATCTTCGTGGCATGCTCGAGCGAACCGATGTAGTGTCGCTCGCCCGGGAGACGGAGCTCCGCTGCTCGGCGCTCCTCGAGCTCGACTCCGACATCGATGTCGTGCTCATGGTTGGCGTCGGTGCTGCGAACGCTGGCGAGCTCGTGACCGAAGGGAGGGGCATTGCATTCGTCTGCCTCGAGCATTTCACGGGCGTTGCCAACAAGGAGACGCAGGGACTCGGCCTCGATCCCGCTCTCATTCCTCTCTGGCTCGCGCACGAGATTGCGCACGCGGTTCGCTACACATCGCCTACCAGCCGCAGTGTGATGCGCGAACTGGTCAGCGAAGCTGATGGCTACTACTCGTATTGGGACACCGGCCGCCGGGCGCCGCTGCGGGAGCTCGTGATCAACGAGGGTGTGGCGGTAGAGGTCGCGCGCACGGTAAGTCCTGGCCATGCGGAATGGGAATACTACGGGTACACGCGCCGGCAATATGCGCGCATCCGCGAGCTCGAAGGCGTGCTCGCCCGGGCCGTAGCGCCAGACCTCGATCACGCAGGGTTGGGACTACGGCTGCGATATCTCTCCGGCGGACTGAGCGACGAGTCACGAACCGTGGATCAGCACGTTTTACCAGAGCGTGCCGGTTACTATCTGGGCAGTCGCATGGTCGAGCGTGCCATTACGAAACGCGGAATGGCATGGACCGTTCGCGCGAGCGCCGACGAGATCTCCTCGATCGCCAGCTTTACCGCCGCATCGGCTTGATCGCCGCGTGATTATTTCCCCACGCAAAAGCTGCTGAATACCCGATCCAGAACGTCCTCGACATCCACCGCGCCCACGAGCTCTTCCAGATGCCCTCGCGCCGCGTGTAGATGTACCGCGGAGACAACGGTGGGTAGTCCGGCGTGGCCAATCCAGGCTTCGAGAAAGGCAGCTACTTCGATTCTTGCGCGCTCGAGCGCCACTCGGTGACGCTCGCGTGTCAACATCGGATTGCTCGCGGAGAGAGGCTCGCGTTCAGCATCCAGAATATCCGAGATCCGCTGCAGAAGAGCCGCGAGGCCGTCCCCAGTCAGGGCGCTCACCGCGATCGGTGCAGCTTTCGCGCGAGTTGAAGTCACGTCAGCCGGCATGTTTTCGTGGACATCGCTCTTGGTGGCGACTGCGATCAGTGCGGCACTCGACAGCGCTTTCACTCGCTCTACTGCGTCAGCCAGCGATACGGGCGTATCGCCGCACACGATCACGATCATGGCACGAGCAACGTGCTGCTCCGCCACCTCGATCCCGAGTCGTTCGACCAGTTCGCTGCTCGACCGGAGCCCTGCCGTGTCGATGAGTCGCACCGGCCACCGGCCGACATCAATCGTGGCCTCGATTGCATCACGCGTAGTCCCGGGAACGTCCGTCACGATCGCGCGCCGAGTGCCGACGAGGGCGTTGAAGAGTGATGACTTTCCCGCATTCGGAGCGCCCGCGATGACCACGACGGCCCCTCCACGGATCATTTCACCAGTCGAAGCCGTAGCGAGGAGTGCATCGAGCGTTGCGAGAATGGCGCGTGCCGTCTCCGCGATGCGTTCCGGTGCAACGGGCCCATCATCCTCTTCGGGAAAGTCGACATCATATGCGAGGAGTGCCTCGAGCTCGATGAGCTGATCGCGAAGCGCGTTCAGCCGAGCGGAGAGATGCCCCGCTAGCTGTTCAAGCGCCACATCGTGCATTGCGCGCGAGCGTGCATCAATGAGATCCGCAATCGCTTCCGCTTGCAGGAGATCGAGCTTGCCATTGAGCAGCGCTCGTCGAGTGAGCTCACCGGGTAACGCGTGGCGCGCTCCGGCCGCGAGCAGCGCGGAGACGGCTAGTGCAGGCCCGATCTCTCCACCGTGCAGCGAAAGCTCCACCATGTCCTCGCCGGTGTAGGAAGCGGGAGCGCGATAGACGGTGACGACGCCACGATCGATGGGTCGCTCGTTTCCGGCTTCGTGAAGAGTTGCAAGAAAGGCAACTCGCGGAGGGGATGGACGCCAGGGCGTAAGGACCATGGCGCCAATGCGATGAGCTTCGGGCCCGGAAAGTCGAATCATGGCGAGGGCACTTCTGGCACCAGCCGTTGCCTGCGCAACAATAGTGTCGGTTGAACCTGGAAGCAGGGAGCTCATTCCCCCGACCCGGATATGGTGAGACTATCGCCGGGCTCAAGAACTCGTACATCCGACGACCGATGATGCGTCTTCAGAAGCGTTCGAAATACTCGAATCGCATCATACGCTCCCGACGTAATGTGCTGGAAGGTGCCCCAGTGAAACGGGATGAGCATTCGAGCATCCAGCTGAACGAACAGTGACAGCGCATCTGCAGCCGTGAGATGCCCGCGGCGAAAGAAATACTCCTTCCACTTGGGAGCGTATCCAATGGGCAGTAGTGCAACATCGAGCGTGCGTGGGGCAATCTGCCGGGTAAGAGTCAGGACAGCCGGGCAGATAGCCGTGTCGCCGGTAAAAAGCACCGAAGATGCTCCGTCATCAAAGAGGTACATGATCGCCTCTCCACGCCAGCGATCCAGAACGTATCGAGCACCCATGTGCTTTGCATTTCCCGCTCTTATCGACACCGATCGTATCTGAACGGAGGTTCCGGGAACCATCGCACGAGCAGAAGTCAGCCCTGCGTGCCGAAGCCACTGTACGATCGCCTGAGGTGCGTAGATGGGAATATCCGTCGCAACCGCGCGAAGTGATCGAAAGGAGAGATGATCCGCGTGTGCGTGCGTCAACACGATGGCGTCGATATGCGGAAGCTCGGCGATTTCCATCCCGGGAGCCGAGACCCGAGGGAGGAACGCGCCGAGCTTTGGATCAAAATTCGGATCAGTGAGAATGACCACATCGCCGAAGCGCAGTAGCAACGTCGCATGGCCGATGTAGGTGATCTGCAACGAGCTCGATGCGTTGCGCTGCATCAGCGATGCGTTTCCCCGGCTGCTATCCACTCGCCGGTGTTACCGTCAACTTGGCGCGCTCGCGAGCGATCAGCCATTGCTGTGGAAGCGTCGCGATATTCTGCACGGCGTAATAAAGATTGAGTCCAGCAGCAAGTCGCCAGAAGAAGACGACCATCATTACCGGAAACAGATACGCCATCATCTTGGCTTGCGGGTTTGGTGGAGACGCGCGAAGACTGATCCAGGAGAGGACGTACATGGACAATCCCATCATCGCCGGCAGGATGAAGTAGGGATCGCGCTGCGACAAGTCTGGCAGCCAGAGAAACGAAACGCCCCGGAATTCAATCGTGTTTTGAAAGACAAAATACAGCGCGAATAGTACCGGCATTGGGATAAGCATCGGCAAACAACCGGCGAGAGGGGTGAAGGGACTCATCCCGTGGTCCTTGTACAACTTCCCCATCTCGCTTTGCAGCTTTTCCGGCTGTGTCTTGTATCGCTTCTGAATTTCCTGCAGCTGCGGCTGAATACGTTGCAACTTGAGACTATTCCGCATCGCTCCCTGATTCAGCGGCCACAGGAGTATGCGGACGGTTACGCCGAAGATAATCAGTACCCATCCATAATTGATCCGCAGGCCATCATGAATCCACAGTAGTACCTGCATTACGACGTTTGCAAAAGGCTGCACAAACGCACGTAGAATCCCGCCGTAGGGATTCACGTGATCAAGATCCTGACCCATTTGATGTAGACGCCGCCATTCTTGCGGCCCAGCATACATCTGAAAACCGAACTCACCCGATTTAGTCAACGGCTGAAGAACAAGTCCATCCGCTGCTGCAACCGCCTTTGGCTGGTGCAGTCCTCTGGTAAAAACAGCTGCGGAGAATGGCTGGGCTGGCGTTTGCGGAATGAGCGCGAGCAAAAAGTACTTGTTCTTACTCGCGACCCACGCGAGTGGTTCTGACTCGATCTTCGGTGCAAGTGAGTCGAGTTTCGAGAACGGGATACTATTCGCGCCATCTCGAACTGGTTTGACCACGTACGCGAGATCCCGCAGATCATCGCTCGAATCAGCTTCCACGAATGGGAGGCCCTGGTGCAGTCTGATCAATAGCTCTGCAGATGAATCAGCTCCAGTAACTGATCCACGAACATTTGCGAGATACCCATCAGGGGCAAATATGTAGGCGAGACTCACTCGTGTATTTTTTACTTCTGCCGAAAACGTGACAGCAGCTTTACTACTCACGTTACTCGAATCAACTGCGAATTTCACTCGATCGAGACGAATCGTATCCTTCGCACTTACCAGCTCATAGCTGAGCAGGCGAATTCCGGGGCGACCAAGGACAACATTTCGAGTTGATCCCGGAAGCGTGTGATAATCATTCAGCACGACGTCGAGAGGTGCCGCACCGAGTGATGCGAACCGGTATGTCGCTTTGGGTGTGACGAAGGTAAGTGTGTCTCCAACTGGAGCTGTGCCGCGTTCACTCAGTGCTGACGTGTCGCGCAAAATAGAATCCTTGATCGCGGTTCTTTGTGCACTATCAACGCGAGGAGACTGGTTTTGCGAGTCGGTTCTCGGCGTGACAATGGTATCAGCTGTCGCGCGCCGTGCAGCGGTAGGTGTTGGAAATAGTTTCTGGGATACGACGATGACAATCGCAGCCAGAACAAGTGCAAGAAGAAGTCGCTTTTCCATGAGTTGCGAAAGGATTACGGCACGGGATCGTAGCCGCCAGCACAAAATGGATGGCAGCGAGCGAGCCGGCGAATGGTAAGCATTACCCCTTTCGCTGCTCCATAGCGCTCGAGAGCCTCAACTGCGTACACGGAACAGCTCGGGAGAAACCGGCAGGAAGCGGGAAGGAGAGGAGACAGCGCAACCTGATAACCTCGCACCAGGGAAATCAGCACCCAGCGCATTACGCCGGCAAGAAAAGACGTCGCACGCTGACACAGCCCGAGGCAATTTCCTGCTCCAACAGGGCGTATGACGCGCTATAAGCATCTGGTTGAGCACGAACGATCAAATCTACAGGAGGCATCCGCTTCAATACGGTCAGACGGATAATCTCCCGGAGTCGTCGCTTGAGCCGGTTTCGCTCCACGATGGAGCGTCCATGTTTGGGAACAATGAAGCCTACGCGCGGATGATGCAGAGCGGAAGCGATCACACGGAGCTCGAGGTGTTGAGTCCTGAATCGCTTTCCGTCACGTAGCACAAGACGTAATTCACCGCCTCGTGTGAGGCGATAACTCCGCGGAAAGCTCTCGCTTCCAGCTACCGTCAGGCGCCTGCGTACTTCGAAGGAAGACGCACGGTAAGCTGCTTCCGTCCTTTCCTACGGCGTCGATTAAGAACCTCGCGACCCCAACGGGTTGCCATCCGTTCACGAAAGCCATGGGTTCGAATACGACGTTTATTGCGGGGGCGGTACGTGGGCTTACCCATGACTACTCCAAACGTGTGGTGCCGAGAAGAAAAAATCGATCGGAAAGAGAACGCTAAAGATAGTGCCGACAGCAAGATACGTCAACCGATCTACTTCCAATCTCACATCAACTCGAGGAAGGATGCCCTTCGTCGTTGACATCACGACGGGTCCGGTCTACCTTCGCCTCCCCTCGACTTTTCCACATCGCAACTATGACGTTGACAGCAACAGAAGTTTGGACCCGAATATTGGATCGGGCGCGCACCGACTTACCCGCCCAAACATTCAAGACATGGCTCGAACCGACATCTGCATTGGGGCTGGATGGTGACACAATAACCATTGGGGCCCCAGATCGATTTACCGCTGAATGGAACGAGTCAAAACACGCACAGTTACTAGCCAGTTACGCGCCAGTAGCGCTGGGATACCCCATAAAAATCCTCTTTAGGGTAGATGAGGAACGGCGGGGCAGGCCACAAATGGACCTGTTCGTTGCCCCTTTACCGGGTACTAAGGATGGAGCCGGATCTGGCAACTCTGGGACTAATGTCCAGCTCAGTGCGCGATATACCTTCCAAAATTTCGTAATTGGAAAGTCCAACGAACTTGCTGCTGCAGCGGCGCAAGCTGCTTCAGCCTCACCAGGCAAGGTTTATAACCCACTCTTTCTATATGGTCAGACCGGGCTTGGTAAGACTCATCTCATGCAGGCAATTGCTCATGAGATTCTAAGCAAAACTCCAAACGTCAGGCTCTGCTTCGTTGCTACTGAGCAATTCACTAACGAGCTGGTTACGGCAATCCAGACTCGCACGACTGCGGCATTCAGACGTCGTTACCGCGAGGTAGATCTACTTCTCGTCGACGACGTCCATTTCCTTAAGCGAACTGAAGCGACTCAAGAAGAATTTTTTCACACGTTCAACGCTCTCTACGAAGCTGGTCGTCAAATCGTTCTAACGAGCGATCGCCCACCAAGTGAAATCCCCGGCTTGGAAGCACGATTGGTAAGCAGATTTCAGTGGGGAATGGTTGCCGATATCGAGCCGCCTGATCTTGAGCATCGCATTGCGATTCTACAGAATAAAGCAAGACTCGACCATCTCGAGCTAACCATTCCAGACGATGTGATCCAGTTCATCGCTCATCATGTGTGGTCGAGCGTGCGTGAGCTGGAAGGAAGTATTATCCGCCTATTAGCGTATGCTTCCCTTAAGCATCAGCCAATTACTATCGAGCTCGCACGTCAGGCACTTCGGGATAAGCTCAAACCTGGAGAGGAAGACGACGCCCAGATAATTCTACGGCTTTCAGTTCCCACAATTCAGGCAGCTGTAGCAGAGGAATGGGGAATCACTGTAGAGGCATTATGCTCAAAAGTCAGAACGAAGCAGTTAACGGTACCCCGCCAAACAGCCATGCATCTCGTCAGAGAGCTCCTGGGACTACAGCTAGTGGAGATAGGCAATGCTTTCGGCGGTCGAGATCATTCTACCGTGATCCACAGTCTTGAGAAGGTACAAGAGCTTCAACATGATCCTGAATTCTCACGACGATTTGAAGCTCTCCGAACAAACCTCAGACAACTTCCCCGTTAATTCAGCAGAATTAAGTGTTCAACTGAATTCCCAAATGTGTACCTCAGTGGATACCTCAAATGTCTACACACACTTTAGATATCGATATCTATTGA
>Ga0134126_10012259_pt1 | contig 10824 bp, 8 predicted proteins | sample KB31752_FD_96881 | JGI IMG/M metagenome (GOLD analysis project Ga0134126, IMG submission 96881) | Terrestrial soil microbial communities with excess Nitrogen fertilizer from Kellogg Biological Station, Michigan, USA - KB3-175-2 | ecosystem: Environmental > Terrestrial > Soil > Unclassified ...
GCTTCGCCCACTCCGCTGCTGCGCCAGCCGCGCGCGGCGTGCACGGTCCCCGTCGTCTAGCCCGGCCTAGGACACCGCCCTTTCACGGCGATAACACGGGTTCGAATCCCGTCGGGGACGCCAGTTCTCAAATTTGGCCGGTTTCGCCCCGTCTCCTGCCGCACCCGCCTGCGCTGGCGCCGCGCTATCAACAAGTAAATCAAAAGGTTGCCGGTACTCGACCGACAGCCTGCCATCCTTCCAAGTGGCGCTCGAAACTAAAAAACGCAGAAGCCGGCGGCGTTCGGCCATTTCCTGGCTTTCGTAAAGCAGGTGCGCCTTTTTCGCGAGTTCGATAACGCGGACGCCCTCGTCCAGATAGCTCCGGTTCGCCCCCTGATGGGCCTCGATGTCGCGCAGGATGTTGTCCTGCCCGGTGCGCCATTCCCGCGCCCGCTGCTCGTAGAACTCCTCCCCGATCCTGCCGTCGAGCTTGTCCACGTACACGGCGTCCAGGCGGTCCTGCACGAAGAGGCCGTGGCCCGGCTACGGGCCGAACACGGCCGCTTGGTTTCTCAAGTTTGATTATTTTGAGCACCTAAAATAAAATCTCAAAGCAGCGAGCGCCGCTAGCGGTCAGCTTTGCCGGGTTCGATCTTGCTCTCCCACTCCGCCAACAGCCGGAACAACCCGACCAGATTCTGCCCAATTTCGCGGCAATCCTCCGGTTCAACCGGATGGCGATAGCGCTGGCTCCAAAGCTTTTGTCCAGCGATGTCTCCATGCTCGTCTGATTTGGTGCCACGAGCCACAATTTTTGTCTAGGAGCGGTCCGGTTGAGGCGTGGCGTCGTGCAGCGCAAAGTGGTGAATAACCGCCACCTCGACGCGTGTGTTTGAGCACGATTCAGGAGTGAATCGCTCTTCGATTTCGGCTCCGCCGACGCGGTATGCCTCCTCTTCGGCGACTTCCCAGCTGGAAAATGGACCGAGCCGCTGTTGGCTGGCCAGAACAAACCATGCACGCTTGACTTCCATGAGATCGTTGCCTCCTGCTTACAAATCTGCAAGAAGCTGACGTCGAAGTCAGCGGTCCATGGCCCAATAAACCAGCCCCGCCACGGACGTCACGTGGCCGCCGACGTTTTCACCAGATCAGCCTGCGCTGCATCGGCACAATCCGCTGTACCCAGACCCTCGCCAGCGGAAAGGCTGCGTTGGTCTCGATCCCTTCGCCCCGTCGCAGCCCTTGTTCATGGGCATGGAGTTGATAAGGCCAGTGCAAAGCCAGACGCCGCTTCCAACCGGGCGTTATTCGCCCGAGCTTGGCTTCTAAGGCGGTCGAGTCGAGGCGACGGAGGAACAGTACCCGGCGGAGATCGAACCGGCGCAAATCGAGGATTTTCGCGGGGTCGTTGATGCCGACCTTCTGGAGGAAGGACCGGCGCAGGATGAACTCCAGCCTGCATACCGCAGGGGCCTTCTGATAGATCTGTATTTCCCAAGCGGATCGTGGCGACCCGATGTACCAAGTGCCATTGAATTTGCGAATATCCGCCTGGCGGTGGGGGCTGGTGAAAACGCGGTTCGCGAGCTGGTCTGGCTTCCCACCGGGCAGATCGAAGGTAAGCTCCAGGGAGGAAGGCCTGATCCAAGAACCCCCCCTGCAAATTCGACCCAGGACCCGGCAAACCTGCGCGTACGTCAGGGGACAATTCTCGGAGCGCATCTGGAGCTGCATCAGCGGAACTTGCCGGTATTGCTTCACCCTGCCGTAGCGCAGCACCCATGGATTCCCAGAGATCGGACAGACGTCTTCCGCCTTGCGCGCGTAGATACTTTGCCGGCCTGACAGGATCGCCTCTGTCTTCCCCAATGCGGATGAATTGACCTCTCCATCGACGCTGAGGACAATGCTGCCAATAAAAGCTGCGTAGCCAAGGAGGAAATCAAAATGTCTGTGCTTCAGCGTCGGAACCCGCCTGTATGGTTATTGCTGATTCCAGGATCGCCGCCGCCCCTCTGCTGATCTAGGGTCCGTAATGGGGAAAAATCAGGCGCGCACGGACCGCCCGACGAACGCCACCGGTCCGCAGCGGCTTGAAAAGTTCCGCGCGCAATGGATCGCCTTCGCCTGCCCGCCCTGTGCTGGCGACCGCGATCAATCGGCAACCTTCAGGGCTTGGGAGGGAGGACAAGCCCGCGCCGACCTCGCGCGAGCGGGGCTGCTGGAGATTGCCTTCCCAGCAATCCGAGCCCGGTGGCAGTATCAGCGCCTGATGGCTGATCTCTGCAAGCAATCCAACCTGTATCGTGCCCTCGCCGGCAATGTGGCATGGCAGCTCGGCAAATTCAAAGAAATTGGCGCGGCGGTAGCCCGAGCTCGGCGCGTAGGAGAAAGTCGTCGGCGAGGGATGCCCAGTGGGCGGCTGCGAAACGAATTCAGTTCCCATATTTCAGCGCTTCCCGTGTTGGAGAGCCGGATCGGCGAGTTTCGCAAGTCCGTTTGGCGGCTGAGGACCTTCGAGAAGCTCCTTCGGGACGCTGGCAGGGCGACAGGGCCAGCCAGAAGCCTGGACATCAATGGGTGGTTTCAGCGCGTGGTATTCCGCTCACTGGATTGGTACTTCGCCCCTGGGTCCCGGGACTCAATACTCGTGAAGCGTCGCACGCTGGTGCGGCTGGTGATCCTGACCTATTTCGCAGCCGATCTCGCTAAATGCAGAGGCGGTCAGGTGCATCTGGCCGTCACCGATCAGCGACACGTCGAAAGCGCCGCTTCAATCCTCGACGTCGAGCATGTGGAACGCAATCTGCGAGGACTGCGACCAGCTCAGTGGCACCCGGCCTAGAATTTGGGAACCCGGCCTGGGCCCGCGATGAGATCTCCACCGTGACCGCGAGTGCGCCCAGTTCGCACAGGCTGCTGGGGAGCGGGGCCTCTGAATTGCCTTGCAATCGCGTCAGCTTGGCGTCTGCAGGGCCCAGTTGGGCCTACGCAAGGGCAAGGTCCGCCTGCCGATCACAACGCCACACCCGGGAGACCACACCCAAAAGCATCCGGCACGCATCGACGGGCTCCTGAAAGGCGGCAGCAGTGTACACTGGGCCGGGTAGGTTCCAGCACGCAAATGGCTGAACTCATTTGGGATGGCAAGTACGACAGGGATGGGCAAAGGCGGGCGCCGGTCAAGCTCGCCCTGCCGTTTCAAACGGTGGAGACCGTCAACGAGAGCGTGCAGGAGCGCCAACGTTCTTTGGAGCTATCCGGCGCTGCACGCGATTCCGAGTGGCGCAACCGCCTGATCTGGGGCGACAAAAAATACGTTCTGCCCTCGCTGCTCCCAGAGTTCGCCGGCAAGGTTGACCTGATCTACATTGACCCGCCGTTCGATACCGGCGCGGACTTTTCGTTTACCGCAAATGTCCCCGGAAGTCCTCGGAATCCCAGCGGACAAACACCCTTTGAAAAAGCCCCCTCCATCCTCGAACAGAAAGCATACCGGGACACTTGGGGTAGAGGACTCGACTCCTACCTCGAGTGGTTTAGTGATTCAGCCCTGATTTTGCGCGAGTTGCTCGCGGACAACGGAACGATTTTCGTTCACCTTGACTGGCACGTCAGCTTCTACGCCAAGGCGGTTCTCGATGAGGTGTTTGGCGCGGACCGTTTCGTGAACGAGATCGTTTGGAAGCGCCAGACCGCCAAGGCCGATGTAGCCCAAGGTGCGAAGCATCTGGGGCGCATTCACGAGACGATCCTTCTCTACTCGAAATCGGAGAACCGCACGTGGAACACGCAATATACGGTCTACGACCAGAGCTACGTTGACGCATTCTATCGATACTCCGACGCTGATGGCAGGCGGTATCAGCTTAGCGATATCACGGCGCCGGGCGGTGCAAAGGAAGCGAAAGGGAATCCACGATATGAATTCCTTGGCGTGACGCGGTTCTGGCGGTTTTCGCAGGAGATGATGCAAAAGCTGCATGAAAAGGGCCGAATTGTGCAGACAGCACCCGGCACAGTGCCGCGCCAGAAGCGCTATCTGGACGAAATGCCCGGCGTGCCGCTCCAAAGCCTCTGGCTCGATATCAAGCCGGTTCAATCTCAATCGTCAGAGACTGTGAGCTATGCCACCCAGAAGCCAGAAGCTCTGCTGGAACGCATCCTAAAGCTCTCATCCAATCCCGGCAATTTGGTGCTCGACTGCTTTGTTGGCAGCGGCACAACGGCGACAGTGGCGGAAAAGCTGGACCGTCGATGGATTGCCTGCGATTTGGGCCGCTTTGCCGTGCACACCACACGCAAGCGGCTGCTTGGCATTCCGAATGTCAAGCCGTTCGTGGTTCAGAACTTGGGTAAATACGAGCGCCAGGCGTGGCAGACGGCCGAGTTTCCGGCTGGCGAACAGGATGAGTCCGAACGGCAGGTGGCACGCGAAGCCGCCTACCGTGGTTTCATCCTGGAGCTTTACCACGCATCGCCGATTTCCGGCAACGCGTGGCTACATGGGATAAAGTCGGGACGCATGGTTCACGTCGGCGCGGTGGATGCACCGGTAACGAGATCGGACGTGAAGTCCATTGCCAAAGAAGTCTGGAAATCGGCTGGGTCGGGCGCGGGTGCAAACGCGGCGGTGGACGTGTTGGGCTGGGATTTTGCCTTCGAGTTGAACGAAACCGTACGCGAGACCGCGGCAGCCGCGCGCGTGGATGTGCGCTTCAAGCGAATCCCGCGGGATGCCCTGGACAAGCGAGCCGTGGAAGCGGGCGACGTGCAATTTTTCGAGCTTGGCGGGCTGACCCTGGAACGTGAGATCGAGGGCCAGACGATTAACCTCAAGCTTGCCGATTTCGTGATCCCGCCCGATGACGTGCCGGAAGAGGCCCGCAAAGCGATCAAGCACTGGAGCCAAATGATCGACTACTGGGCGGTGGACTGGGATTTCAGGGGTGACACCTTTCATAACCAGTGGCAGGCGTACCGCACCCCCTCCAACCCCGGCCTGGAACTGAACGCCGAGCACGCCTACGGCTCACCAGGCGAGTACGTGATTCTCGTCAAGGTCATTGACATCCTCGGCAACGACACCACCAAAGCGCTTAAGGTGAAGGTTGCGGCGCCGAAGCGGAAGGGCGTGGGAGCCTGATGCCGAGTAAGGGAGCCAATGCGCATGTGCCGGGGCAGGGCGACCTGCTGGACGTGACGGCGGCCCTACGCACCGGGCCGTGCGTTCCGGCCCTGCGCGAAGCCGTCAAGGCTTGGCGTGCGGGAGGCTACAAGGGCATCACGAACACAACCCGCATTCTGCTGAGCTTTTGGTTCGAAACCGATCACCGTTTGGCCACTGGAAAGCGGTTCAAGTACCACGATTCCCAGCGCGAGGCCATTGAAACGCTGATCTTCGTCTGGGAATACGAGAAGGTCCGCACTCGCCGCGCGCTGCTGGAGCGTTACGCCCAGAATACGCCCGACCTTCGCCTTCCAATGTTCGACGACTTCGCCCGCTATTGCATCAAGATGGCAACCGGCAGCGGCAAGACCAAGGTCATGGCGTTGGCCATCGCGTGGCAGTTCCTGAACGCTGCGCGTGAGAAGGAAGAGGTTAGGCGCGATTACGCCAAAACCGCTCTTGTAGTTGCCCCCAATGTGATCGTGCTGGAGCGCCTCAAATCCGATTTCGCCGGAGCCACAATTTTCCGCCGCGATCCCGTGATCCCCAGAGAGCTGGAAATTTTCTGGGATTTCAACTGCGTGGTCCGTGGCGATGGCGAGATTGCCAACTCCGACGGCATGCTCTTCCTCACCAATATCCAACAGCTTTACGAACGGGACGCTCCCGACTCCACCGAGCCGGACGCCATGACCGGCATTCTGGGCTCCAAGCCAACGGCGAAAAAGCTGGACGTTGCCGATTTTGAGGAACGGATTACTTTGAGGGCCGGAAACCTACTGGTTGTCAACGACGAAGCGCACCACACGCACGACGAAGAGAACGAGTGGAACAAGGCAATCCGCCGTCTGCATAGTAGAACTGCGCTTGCAGCCCAGCTAGATTTTTCTGCTACACCACGTTTCCAGAAGGGCGGCATTTTCCCCTGGACCATCTCCGATTACCCGCTCAAACAAGCAATCATTGACGGCATCGTGAAGCGCCCGATGAAGGGCGTGGCCAAGATCAAGGAAGCCCACTCGGATCATGCCAGCGTGCGCTATCGCGCCTACCTCGCTGCTGGCGTGGAGCGTTGGCGTGAATACAAAAGGGAGCTTGCGCCGCTCAAACGAAAGCCCATCCTATTCGTCATGCTCAACAGCACGGAAGAAGCCGATGACGTTGCCGATTGGCTGCGAACGGCCTACCCGGAGGATTTCGCCAGCGGCAAGACACAAGTCATCCACACCGACGTAAAGGGCGAGGTGAGCAAGAAGGAGCTGGACGCAGCCCGGGCGGCGGTAAGGGAGGTGGACGGCCCGGAAAGCCCAATTAACGCCATCGTCAGCGTGTTGATGCTGCGCGAAGGCTGGGACGTGCAGAATGTGACCGTAGTCGTGGGCCTGCGCCCGTACAAGGCCAAGGCCAACATCCTCCCCGAGCAGACCATCGGCCGCGGCCTGCGCCTGATGTTCCGCGACCTGCAATCCGACTACACCGAGCGGGTGGACATCATCGGCAACGACGCTTTCCTGAACTTCGTGGATGATCTGGAAAAGCTGGAAGATTTCAAGCTGGGCGAATTCGAACTGGGCAAGGATCGCCTGCACATCGTCACCATCATGCCGGAACCGGGGCGCGCGCAATTCGACATTGCGATACCGGACCTGTCGCCCACACTGCTCCGCAAGAAATCGCTGGCAGAAGAAATCGCGGCGCTGGACGTCATGACCTTGGAAACGGTCAAGTTGCCCTTGGGCGCCGGCGACAATTCAGACCCGAAGAAATTCGTCTACCAGGGATACGACATCATCACGCTTCAGAAGATGGTGGAGCGCGAATATGCGGTTCCGGAACCGCAAACGGCCCAGGAGGTGATCGGCTACTATGCGCGTCGGATTGCCGAAGCGGTCAAACTCCCGGCCCAGTTTGCGGCGCTGGCGCCCAAGGTGCGGGAGTTCTTCGAACTCAAAGCGTTTGGCCAGCCAGTTGACCTGAGCCAACCCGCAACGGTCAAGGCCATGAGCACATCGGTAGCGCATTTCGTTTGCGTAGAGGTGTTCAAGAAGGCGCTGCTCGCCCTGACCATCGAAGAGCAGGAACCCAAGCTACTGCAACCGGCCCGCCCGCTTTCAGGCTGTCCGCCGTTCCCTTGGTCGCGCAAGGTCTGGGAGGGCCGCAAAACGATTTTCAACCTTGTTCCCTGCGATAACGATTTCGAGCACGATTTCGCGCGCTTCCTGGACGGCGAGGGCTCCGGCGTCACCGCCTTCGCCAAGTTGCCCATCCCCTTCGGCTTCGCCATCGAGTACACGGACGCGGCGATGAACCTGCGCTCCTACTACCCGGATTTCGTGGCCATCGCCGAGGATGGCACCCACTGGCTGCTCGAAACCAAGGGACAGGAAACCGCCGATGTCCGCTTCAAAGACGCCGCCGCCGAGCGCTGGTGCGCCAACGCCACCGACCTGACCGGCATCAATTGGCGATACCTCAAAGTCCCCCAGAAAGATTTCGAAGCCCTCCGCCCGAGCACGCTTCAGGAGCTTGCCGTAATTGATCCGCTGAGGGCAGCAGCAAGAGGAATATCGTGACCGTCAGCGACGTCCGTGACAGGCTAAACCGCGCCGGGCTGGACGTGGCCGAAGAATCCCGGCTCCCGAACAATACTGGCACTAAGCTAAAGCTGTCATGCGGGGCCATTGTGAACGCGTTCGATTCCGGCAACGTGAACGTGCAGGGAAAGGGGATGGAGCCCGTGAAGGCTGCGCTCGGCCTAACCGGTACGACGAGCGCGGTGGCCGCACCCGTGGAGGCGCCCAAGACCAAGGTTTTCGTTGTTTACGGCCACGACCCAAACTCGCGGCATCAGCTTGAGGCTATGCTACGGCGCTGGGGGCTTGAGCCGCTGATTCTGGACCAACTGCCAACTGAAGGGCAAACCGTCATCGAGAAGTTGGAATCCGCGATTACAGATGTTGATTTTGCCGTTGTACTCGCAACGCCCGATGACGAGGGCTTCCGAGCTGGGCAGCCTGGCGAAAAGGCGTTCCGGGCGAGGCAGAACGTGGTACTTGAGATGGGGATGCTACTCGCAAGGCTGGGCAGACATCGAGTGGCAATCCTCCTCAAGGAACAGGCAACAATGGAACGTCCGTCTGATATTCAAGGTCTGATCTATATCCCCTTCACCGCTGACATCGCCAGAGAGGCCGGCGTGTCCCTCGCGCGCGCAATGGACGCCCAGGGATTCCGGATCGAAATCGCCAAGCTCTGACCCAGAACATTCCGGGCTAGCGCGGCCATTATTTCGGCCAGCGACGCCAGCTCAACGAGGAGTCATTGGGATCGTCGCGATGGAAAGATGATTACCCCAATCTAGCCCTGCTAGGGGCTCCCGATTTCTGGCGCTCCAAGTTTCGCGTGCGCAGCCCGCAAGCTTCTCTTAGCTCGCCGAGGGGAACAGGATTGCTTCGGCAGGATTCTTGATCGCCGAGAGGACGTTTTCAGCGATCTTTTCCGTTAATCTGGCACCCCAAAACGGATCGTCTTTGTCGTAGTAGATGACCCGGACATGCCGAACGTCGAATGGAATGTCCTCCTTGTTTGACGATACTAAGACAACCGGTTTGCGCAACGCATGCGCCAGCCCAAGCTCGTAAAGCACGTTGGGGTTCCGGCCAGTCAAATCCGCAACCAGCACCCGAGCGGAGTTAATTCCGTTCCAAATTTGATCGATTATTTTGCCTGGGCCGAAGATCTCGTTATCGGCGCGCACGGCCTTGAGCTTGGCTTTCGCAATCGCGGGTTCGTACACACTCGCGTAATAGCCGCCGAGCGGCTCGGCAAAAGGCATCATCACAAAACAGGTGTCAGTAGGCTGCACCTCGACGCCTTTGGAGAGCTTTTTCAACTGCTCCTCCCCGACCAGGCTGCCGGACTCAGTTAGCTCCGTTACGTCCAGAACGCGGCTCTTGCCGCCGACCGCTTCCTCCAGCAACTTTGCGTCCTTGAGGGTCTGTACAAACACATCGATAAAGTCATTCGCGAGCTCCTTTGGGACCTTGAACGAGTCCACGGCAGCGTTCACCAAGAACTGCCGCTCAGGGAGATTTTCGCCCCTGTATCGCTTGTAAAAATCGCCAAGGACGGGTGCGTTGACCAGCGCCGTCCGGAGCCCGTCAAGCTCGGCAGCTGGGGACTGGGGCCTGACAATCTTACGCGCGAGTTCCGTCGGCTTGATTTTCTTTGGTACGGGCCTCTCGAGGAGACCGAATTTTAGCGCTGAGCTGATCTCAACTCCGAGCTGTCCCGTCCAGCCGACTTTTGCGAACGTCGCAGCCTGCTTATCAACGCACTCGTTCCCGGCGTTCTGCTCAATAATTGCCTTTGGGATCCTGAGGCTCTCGCCAAGGCTGTTTCTTGGAAACGCGGCCCTGCCGCTACGCCGGTTTGGCTTCTCCTCGTTCCCGCGCGGGGCTCTCCGTCGGCTCTCATTACGGGCACGCCGAGTCTGGACAGATCGCGCTTGATGCGGCATTTGTCTCGGATCCAGTGACCCTCCATGATACTACGGCTTCCGGGGGCAGGCGGAGCACCGGGGCACTTGTCTAGCGGCATCCCGAGCGTGTGCCGGAACGGCGTAGCCTGATTGAGGGCGGCGCGCGGGAACTGGGCTCGCCGAACTGACCAGAAAACCGGGGCCGGAACACCGGGGGCCGTCACACACCGTTGCATGAGCGGCTCGCCAGCTCAACATGCGGGCAACGAATGCTCATGACCCAAGGTCAACGCGCACAGGCTCGATACTTCGCGAAGAGTGATCCTGAGTTTGGCTGACGGCCGGGCACAGACCTCTCGGAATGCTTTAATCCGGGGACGCCAACCGCGTCAGCGATCGATCGTGGCAATGACCGAGTCGACTCCGGCGGAGGCAGCATCGAGGTCGAGGGGCAGGACCGCGGCGAAGCCCCGCAATCGGTGGCTATGCCCCCGAGGCCGGTTGGGCCTTCGCTTCCCGCCCAATCGAGTTTCGATTACGGTGGACGGATGCCCAACTTTGCGCAACGCTGGCTTTGGCTCTTGCTGCTTCTGCTCACGCCGGTCTCGCCTCTCGCCGCGCAGGGACCGCCCTTCCAAGTTGACGACCCGGTGCCGGTCGATCTGCACCACTACGAGTTCTACATTTTCGGCAGCGCCGACGGCACGCCCGTCGAACTGGATTCCGCTGGCCCGGCGTTCGAGTTCAATTGGGGCGCCCTCCCCCGCGTCCAGCTCCATGCCATCCTGCCCTGGGGCGCGGTCTTTCCCGCTGGCCAGCCCAGCGCCTTTGGCCTGACCGATTCGGAACTCGGAGCCAAGATCGCGTTCATCAAGGAACGCAAATACATCCCCCAAATCGGCAGCTTCACCATGCTGGAATTGCCGACCGGAAGCGTGTCGCGTGGGCTCGGGATCGGCAGGACCTGGTACAAGGTGCCGCTCTGGGCACAGAAAAACGTCGGCAAGTGGTTGCTCGATGGTGGCGGCGGCGAGACCTTCGTGCATCAGGTCGGCTTTCAGAATTTTTCCTACGGCGGCTTCCTCGTGAAATATTCGCTCAGCCAGCGCCTCGAATTGGGGGGTGAAATTTTCGCCCACGGCGCCGAAGGGGCGGGCGCACCGCAAACCCATGCCTCGACCCTGGTGGA
>Ga0134126_10012261_pt1 | contig 10823 bp, 9 predicted proteins | sample KB31752_FD_96881 | JGI IMG/M metagenome (GOLD analysis project Ga0134126, IMG submission 96881) | Terrestrial soil microbial communities with excess Nitrogen fertilizer from Kellogg Biological Station, Michigan, USA - KB3-175-2 | ecosystem: Environmental > Terrestrial > Soil > Unclassified ...
ACCAGCGTCAGGTGTTGGCGAATGCCCGCGCCATGGCCGCGAGGCTCGTCCGCCGGGACTATCAGATCGTCTCGGGCGGCACTGACAACCATCTCTTCCTGCTGAGCCTCATCGGGCGCACGATCACCGGCAAGGAGGCCGATGCCGCCCTGGGCAAAGCCAACATCACGGTGAACAAGAACGCGGTGCCGAACGACCCGCGGCCGCCCATGATCGCGAGCGGCCTGAGAATCGGCAGTCCCGCGGCAACCACCCGCGGCTTCAAGGAGCGCGAGGTCGAGCAGGTGGCGGACCTGATCGCCGACGTGTTGGACGAGGGCGGTGCGGATGCCGTTTTGGAGCGTGTGCGCGGTGAGGTGCTCGAGCTCTGCCGGCGCTTCCCCGTGTACGGCGAGTAGCAGGGACCGTCCGGGCAGGGCCGCGGGGACCGAGCAAATCCGTGTACTGCCCCTTTTGCGGACACATCGAGACCAAGGTAACCGACTCCCGGCTCGCCGGTGAGGGGCGGCAGATCCGGCGCCGGCGCGAGTGCCTCGCCTGCAGCGAGCGGTTCACCACCTTCGAGACCGCGGAGCTCGTGATGCCGACGGTCGTCAAGGGCGACCGTACCCGCGAGCCTTTCGATGAAGCCAAGCTCCGCCACGGCATGGAGAAGGCGCTCGAGAAACGTCCGGTGCCGCGTCCTCAGGTCGATGAGGCGGTCAGCCGGATCGCGCACAAGGTGCGCGGCCTCGGTGACCGGGAAGTCCCCTCGCGGGTCATCGGCGAGCTCGTCATGGAGGAGCTGCGGCAGCTCGATGAGGTCGCCTTCGTTCGCTTCGCATCCGTATACCGGCACTTCGAGGATGTCGAAGCGTTTCACGAGGAGATCCGCCGGTTGCGAGACCAGCGCGACGGCACTCAGCCTGTCCGGGAGCCCAAGCGCCCGACGAGGCGCCAGGCGGCGCCGGACCGCGATCAGCTGTCTTTGTTACCGACCGAGCCGCAGCAGTCGGAGGAGGGCGGCCCGGGAGAGGGGCGCAAGTGAGAACCTCGGCCCATGTTCACGGATTTTGACCACCGAGCGATGTTTCGCGCGATCGCTCTGGCCGTGCACGGGCTGGAGACGACCGACCCGAATCCGCGAGTAGGCTGCGTCATCGCGCAGGGCGAGGAGATCGTAGGTGAGGGCTGGCACGAGCGAGCGGGCGAGCCGCACGCGGAAGTCAACGCCCTGCGAGCTGCCGGACCCAAATCGGCCGGGGCGACTGCGTATGTCTCGCTGGAGCCGTGCAGCCATCACGGCCGGACACCACCGTGCGTCGAGGCGCTGATTGCGGCGCGTCTGGCGCGCGTCATTTTCGCCGTGGAGGATCCCAACCCGCGCGTCAGTGGCCGGGGGGCCGAGGCGCTGCGGCAGGCCGGCATCGCGACCGAGTCGGGTCTCCTGGAAGCGGAAGCGGCGGAGCTGAATCCCGGATTCCTGAAGCGCATGCGCTGCGGCCGTCCCTGGGTGCGGCTGAAGCTCGCCATGAGTCTCGATGGTCGCACCGCGCTCGCCAACGGTGCGAGCCAGTGGATCACCGGGCCGGCCGCCCGTGAGGACGTGCAGCACTGGCGCGCCCGAAGCTCGGCAATCATGGCGGGCATCGGCACCGTGCTCGCGGATGACCCACGCCTCAACGTGCGGTTGCCCGATCCATCGCCGGGCCGGCCGAGACGGCAGCCCTTGCGCGTTGTGCTCGATTCGGGCCTGCGGATACCGCCGGATGCGAAGCTGCTGACAGGAGAGGGCAACGTCCTCATCATCACCGCAGCACACCCGGACCCGAGTGGCATCGATCACGGGAATCGGCGCACCCGACTTCTCGAGCGCGGAGCTGCACTCGAGGAGGTCTCCGCATCGGTTGAGGCCGGAGCCGCGGGCGCGGCCCGATTGAGCCTGCCCGAGGTGCTGGACAGTCTCGCCCGGCGTGACGTCAATGAGCTGTGGGTCGAGTCAGGACCCCGTCTGGCCGGGGAGCTGGTGCGCCAGAGGCTCATCGACGAGCTGATCGTGTATGTTGCCCCGAAGCTGCTCGGACCGCAGGCACGGCCGCTGGCCGAGCTCGAGGAGCTGCGCGATCTCAGCGCCGCGCCGGGTTTCGCCATTCTCGATACCTGCCGGATTGGTGATGACGTGCGCCTGCGCCTGCGTCCGCGGCATGAACAGCGTTAGCGGGTTGCGGTAACCAACGGAGTATTGCAGCGAATGTTCACGGGTATCGTTCAAGACGTCGGTAGGGTCGTGAGCCAGGAAACGCGCGGCGGTGATGTCCGCATGGTGATCGCCTTCGATCGCCTCGACCCGTCGGGAATTCACATTGGCGACAGCATCTGCGTACAAGGCTGTTGCCTCACGGCAGTGGAGCTCCGCGACCGCTCGTTTGCCGCCGATGTCTCGCGCGAGACGCTATCACTCACCACGTTGGGCGACCTGACAGCCGGCTCGCCGGTCAACCTGGAGCCCTCGCTCCGGGCGGGCGACGCGCTCGGCGGACATCTGGTCTCAGGCCATGTGGATGGCGTCGGCGAGGTGACTACGATCGGCGGTGATGCCCGCTCGACCCGGATCGAGATTGTCGTTCCGCCGCCCCTCGCCCGCTACATCGCTCGCAAGGGGTCCGTCGCAATCGATGGCGTCAGCCTGACGATCAACGAGGTGCAGGCCGCTACGTTCGGCATCAACCTCATTCCCCACACCCAGGCAGTGACGACTCTCGGCGCGTTACGTACCGGAACTCGCGTGAACGTCGAGGTGGATCAGATGGCCCGGTATGTCGAGCGGTTGCTTTCAGAATCCGGGCGATCGGGGTGAGAACGTGGCCGTCCGAGTCCCATACGAACCCCGCGGCAGTTCCCGCATGGGCGCAGGCCTGGCAGCGCGTGCTGGAGTGGCGCATCGGCGTCGTTCCGGTCCCGGTGTTCGTGCTGCTCGCCGCCATGACGTGGTATTTCGTGGCGTCGGGAAGGGTAGTCACGGACCTGCCCATGATGATCGCGGTAGTGGCGATCTTCGGGTTCGCGTGCGCGGAGATCGGACAGCGCATTCCCGGCGTGCGCAGCGTCGGCGGTGGCGCGATCTTCGCTACCTTCCTGCCGTCCGCTCTGGTGTTCTACCACGTCCTCTCGCCGGTGCTCGTGAGTGCGGTGACGCAGTTCACCAAAGCCTCCAACTTCCTCTACCTCTACATCGCGGCCATCATCGTCGGCAGTGTCTTCGGCATCGACCGCACGATGCTGATTCGCGGGTTCCTCAAGATCTTCGTGCCGCTCGCGGCGGGCACCGTCGCAGCGCTGATCGTCGGCACCGCGGTCGGGACGGCGTTCGGCCTCGGGGCGACGCATACGCTGCTCTACATAGTGATCCCGGTGATGGCCGGCGGAGTGGGCGAGGGCGCCCTGCCGCTCGCGATGGGCTACGCGGGCATCGTTCATCAGTCTTTCGGAACCCAGTTCGCCCAGGTGTTGCCGCCTGTGATGATCGGCAGCCTCATGGCCATCCTGATGGCGGGCGCGCTCAACACGCTCGGCAAGAAGCATCCGCATCTCTCTGGTGAAGGGCGCCTGCAGCCCGGTGAGCATGAGGAGCTCGACTTCAGGCAGGACAAGCTCTCCGGTCAAGTGGATGTAGTGCACATCGCCGCGGCTGCCGTGACCGCGGTCAGCCTATATCTGCTCGGCGTCGTCGCAGAAAGGATCCTGGGGCTTCCGGCGCCGGTCGTGATGCTGTTTCTCGCCGTGCTCATGAAGCTGTCTTGGTCGGTGCCCCGGCCGTTGCAGCTCGGCGCGGAGGTGGTGTTCCAGATCTTCGCCAAGGCGGGCACCTACCCGTTGCTCTTCATGGTGGGCGTGGCGATGACTCCCTGGGACAAGCTGATCGCGGCACTGGCGCCGGCCAATCTGATCACGATCGCGGCCACGGTGTTGACGGTCATCGGTGGCGGCTTCTTCATCGGCCGGATGGTCGACCTTTATCCCATCGAAGCGGCGATCGTCAATGCAACTCACGCGGGGCAGGGCGGCACGGGCGGTGTCGCGATTCTGACGGCGGCGGATCGCATGCAGCTCATGCCCTTCGCGCAGATCGCGATCCGCATCGGCGGTGCGATCGTGGTGACCCTGACGCTACTGGCGTTCGCGCGTCTGCATTAGCCACCGCGCGAGCCGAGGGCCGCGGTCTGTTTCGCGCGGGTTCGGGATGAACGGGTGAGCCGCGCCGCCTCGGTCACCTATGCATCAGCAGGGCAGTGTAGATATCGATGCCGTCCCAGAGATTTCCGAGACGAAGGTCCTCGTTGGCGGCGTGCTGGTTATCATCGTAGTTCGCGATCGATACCACCATCGAGGGTGTACCGAGCGCCTGTTTGATCACCGATAACGGCAGGCTCCCGCCCGAGCTCGGCATCTCGAGCGGCGGCTGGCTCGCGGCAGAGCGGATTGCCGCGGCGAGACTCAAGGCGAGCGGATCGCTCATCGGCATACGTGCAGCGGCATAGATACCCGGCCGCAGCTTCAGCGTTGCGATCAGCGGATGGGCCAGCCGCTCAGCGGGCGTCGGCTCACGATCGATCACATAGTACCCCCGCGATTGGACATACGCGCGCAGCTTCTCGAACTGCTCGTGCGGGTCATTGCCCACCACGAGACGCATGTCCAACACGGCCGTTGCCGTGGCGGGGATCACGTTGGCAGCCTCCGCGCCCACGTTCGCACTGCGCATGCCGTTGATGTTGAGCGACGGAAGCATGACTGCTTCGGGCAGGGACCAGGTGGATTCGGGGGCGGCCAGCCCCAGCTCGTGGCGGATCTCTCCATCGTATCGGGCCGCATCGGCCAGCGCGCGCCGCTCTCTTGCGCCGAGTGGCTCGATGCCGTCATACCAGCCGGCAATCGTGACATGACCTTTGTCATCCTTCATCGACGCCAGGAGGCGCGCGAGCCGCAAAGCCGGATTTGGCGCCCAGTTGCCGTAGTGGCCACTATGCAGAGGTCGGATGGCTCCGTACACGGTGAGGTCGGCATTCATATCGCCCCGCGCGCCGTAGGTGATCTCGATCCGTCCCGACGGGTGCACCGGCCCATCGCAGATCACCCACAACTGCGCATCGAAGAGCGCACGATGCGCGCTCAGAATCTGTCCGAGGTGAGGCGAGCCGGCCTCCTCCTCGCCTTCGAAGGCGATGATCAGGTTGTCGGTCGGTTGGTCATGCAGGGCTCGCAGCGTTTCGAGAGCGCTCAGAATGACCATGACCCCGGCTTTGTCATCGCCCGCGCCGCGCGCGTAGAGCCGGGTGTCGCTGTTGGTTGCGCCCGGGGAGTCCAGGGCAATGACCGTGCCGCCCTCGTCCGCGGGGCGGGTGCGCAGCGTCGGTGTAAAGGGCGGCGTGACCCACTCGGCAGGATTGACCGGCTGGCCGTCGTAGTGGGCGTAGAGGACGAGCGTTCGTTTCGCACCCGGCACTTTCCATTGCGCATACACCAGCGGAGGTACGTCGGTCTTCCCGGCCGGCTCCAACAATTGAGGCGTGAGGCCTCGCTGCCGCAACATGAGTGCCACTGCCTCCGCGTTGCGCCGAATATCGGGCCGGTCGCTGGCGACGTTCGGGATGGCAAGCAGGTGCGTGAATTCATTCAGAATCGCGCGCTCGTGCGCTGCGCGGACGGCTCTGATTTGCTGCATCGGCTCGGCGGCGGATGCTGCATGCGCAGCGCTCGCACTGAGAGCCAGGCAGCACGCGAGGGCGAGCCGGGGCAATGAGCCCATCCGGGATGGTCGGCGGGTAATGCGATATGCCTCGAACATGAATCAGTCGACCTCCACCTGTGCGCCCGGCTGCGCTCGCCACGGTTGCGCCCTGCCACCCAGCCTCTGCGCCAGGAACTCTTCCACCCGGCCGTAGAAATCCAGGTTGTTATCGGGGCGGGCAAAGCCATGTCCCTCGTCGCGATAGACGATATAGGTCACCTTCGCGCCCCGTTTGCGCAGCATGGCTACGAAATCATCCGACAGTTTACGCTCGACGCGTACGTCGTTGTCGCCTTGCGCCACCAGAAACGACCCCTGCACCGGCTCGTGCTCGAATCGCGGCGATATGCGCCGGTCGAGCTCATCATCGTGCTCGGCGTCACCGATCCGCCGAACCCAGCGCGCCTTGACCGCTTCCCAGGTGGGCGGAATCGTGGCGAGCGAGGCGGCGACGTCCGTCGGGCCAAACACGTCCACCGTTGCGCGAAAGAGGTCGGGACGCGCTTCGGTCACCCGCAGCGCGAGATATCCGCCGGCGGAGAACCCGAGAACCCCGATGCGCTTCGGATCCGCAATGCCATGATGAATCGTCCACTCGACCGCATCTATCGCATCGTCGCGGGTCTTCAGCCCGTACTGATGATTGCCTGCGTTGAGGAACGCCTTGCCGTAACCGGTCGAGCCGCGATACTCGACCTGCAGTACGGCATACCCGCGGTTGACCAGCAGCTGCACCACCGGATCGAAGTCATCGTGATCCCGGTACCAAGGTCCCCCGTGCGGATAGAGCACGAGGGGATGGCGCCCGGCGCCCGCCGGCTTCGTCAGATACACCGGAATCCGCAGCCCGTCCCGTGCCGTGATGTCGAAATGCTCCGGCCGCGGCAGCCGGCGGGCAGCCAGCTGTGGGCTCTCCGAAAAGAGCGGCTCGAGAGCTCTTGCGGCGCGGTCGTACAGGCTGTACTCGACCGGACGGTCGCCGACCCACGCAGCGATGATCCAATGTTGGTCCGTGCGGTCGCGCGAGACGATCAGGGGAAATCCGTGAACGCGTTGGCGCAGGAACCCCAGGTCTGAGCGCATTGCCGGGCTCAATCCGTGCCACTCCCGCTCGGCGCATTCGAGCGCAACCGCATCCGGCTCGCCGTTCGCGGGATTGCGCGATACCAATGGCTCCATGTCGTAGGGGGTGCCGAAATAGCCTTCGTCCTCGGTGACGTCGCAGCCGCCGCCGACGACCGCCTGCTCGTGAGCCGAGGCCAGGTCGATTCGAGTGAGGCGCGAATGATCCGACCCGGTTGTTGACATCACATAGACGGATCTGCCGTCTGCGGCAAAGCCTGCGACGATGCTGCCGCCGTTGATCTGACCGGGGAATACGCTCTGCTCGAAGGACCAGGACGCCAGATCGCGCCAGGCTCCATTGGGCTCGTCACGCACGCGCAGCACCGTCCTGCCGGTTGCGGGCGAGAAGGCGGTTGCGGCGCGAATCGCAAATTCATGATCGGCCCGCCAGCTCAGCACGTCCCCGGGATTGCTGGCCTCGAGGCGCAGCGAGCCATCGTCGAGATTGACGCGATACATGTCGAACAGGGCGCGCGAGCGTTTGTTGAGTCCGACGAGCACTTCATGCGGATGCCCCGGGTCGGTCAACAGGTTCTGCATGCGCACGCCCGGAAACGGAGTGAGGTCCCTGATGTTCCCGGTTCGCGTATCGATCGCATCAAGGTGCCAGTTCTCGTCGCCGTCATTGTCCTGCCAGTAGAGGAGGTGCAGGTCATCCTCGGCCCAACGGAACGGGGGCAGATCCCGGCGGCTGGAATGCGTCAGCTGCCGTGCGTGCGCGACATCGAGCGGTCTATCGGTCAACCAGATGTTCATCACACCATCCCCGTCCGGTGCGAGAAACGCAAGGCGCCTGCCGTCCGGTGACAGCTGGGCGCAGGTTCGCTGTGCCGGACCGAACAGCAGCTCGCGAGGCAGCAGCTGCGATTGTTCGGCCCGTCCGGCCGCACGCGCCGCGCCCCACCCCCCCTGCAAGCTCACGAGCAGCAGCAACGACAGGCACACGATGCCCGACAACTCACCTTGCGCTTTCATACCAGCCCCGCGAATCCGCCGATTGGTCTTCGCAAGACTAATCGGACGGCATGCATATGAAAAATTTATTTGCAGAATGGGTTATAATCACTCCCGTGAATACTGCCGACATCGATCTCAACCTGCTCGTCGCGTTCGAGGCGCTCCTGTCGGAACGCAACGTGACGCGAGCAGCGCGTCGTGTCGGTGTCACGCAGCCAGCCATGAGCAATGCGCTGCGCCGCCTGCGTGCGCTACTCGAAGATCCGGTATTTGTCCGCACTGCCGAGGGCATGGCCCCGACCCCGCGGGCCCTGGCGCTCGGACCGCCGATTGCCGCAGCCCTGAACGGGATACGCACCGCCCTCAGCGCGAGCAGTTTCGATCCGCGGCGTTCGACCGCGCGCTTTTCCGTGGCGACGCTCGACTATCTGGAGGCTCTGTATTTTCCGCGACTGCTGCACCTGCTCGAGGCCGAGGGGCCCGCGACTCACCTGAGTGTGCGCCGCCTGGCCGCGATCTACGAAGTGCCTCAGGTGCAACTCGAGTCGGGGACGATCGATTGCGCAGTCGGTCCCTTCCCACAGCCGATGACACCGCAGTCGGGTCTCCTGAGCCGGGTGTTGGCAGAAGAGGAATGGGTGTGCGTCGGGCGGCGCGGGCATCCGGCATTCCGCAGCCGCATATCCCTGAAAGCCTATGCCGGGCTGAGGCACCTTGCGATCAGATATCCGGATCCGGGCGCGGGCACCGGCATGATCGACCGGCTGCTCGCAGCGCATGGGCTCACCCGCACCTGTCCGGCAACCGTCCCGCATTTCATGACCTTGCCGTTTCATGTCGCGCAGACGGATTGCATCGCGACGCTGCCACGGCCGCTTGCAACGCTGTTCGCCCGAGCTCTCCCGTTGCAGATTGCCGAGGCTCCGCTGCCAAAGCCGAGCGCCATCTGCCTGGTGTGGCACTCCCGCGCGGACGGTGATCCGGCGCAAGGTTGGTTGCGCAGAATGATCATCGAGGCCTTCGCCGCTGGAACTCGGCAAGCAGTTAGGCCGGCACGCTGAACGACCCGGCTCGGCCCGCCGGCCTGTGGCAACATTGCGCCATTATCCCCTGCCGGAGACACACTCATGCGCCATGCACCCTACCGCGCATCCGCGCCGGCGATCGCTTTGCTGCTGCTCGCGGCCCCGGTCTGCTTTGTCGCCTCGGCAGCGGCAGCGCCAGAGATCGGCCAGCCCGCCCCGGCGCTCATCGTGCCGGAGCTCGGCGGGCACGAGTTCGATCTCGCGAAGCTGCGCGGCAAGGTGGTGCTGGTCAATGTGTGGGCCACCTGGTGCTCGCCGTGCCGCAGCGAGATGCCGACGCTCAACGCGTTCTATCGCGAATATCACTCGCACGGGCTCGATCTGCTCGGCCTCAGCATCGATGAGGCGCCGGATGTCCCCAAGGTGAGCGAGGTGATGCGGCAATTCACCTATCCGGCGGCTCTGGCGAGCGCCGCCAGGACGAATGGTTTCGGCGACCCCATCGCGGTACCGATTACGTATGTGATCGACGCCAAAGGGGTGATCCGCGCGCAGCTTCAAGCCGAGGGGCCGTCAGGGGTCTCGCGGCAGGCCCTGGAAAAAGCAGTGCTGCCGCTGCTCGCAGGGCATTAGGGCCGCAGAGTCTTACCAAAAGGCTTCGGGAAACCCGCGCGGGTATAATTGGGGTACCTACCGCGCGAGACGCCCCATGTCCAAAGTCCTGACCCTTACCGGTAAGCCGGCCGCTCCGCCGGGCCCCACAGCGCGCCTGGATTCCGTCGAGGATATCGTGGCGGACCTCAGGACCGGGCGCATGGTCATCGTGATGGACGATGAGGACCGCGAGAACGAGGGCGATCTCATCATGGCGGCGGAGCTCGCCACACCCGAGGCCGTGGCGTTCATGATCCGCCACGCGAGCGGCATCATCTGCGTGCCCATGGAGGAGGAGCAGCTCACTCGGCTCGATCTGCCGCAGATGGTTGCGACCAACAGTGAGTCACACCGTACCGCCTTTACCGTCTCCGTCGATCTGCGCGCCGGGACGACGACGGGGGTTTCCTCGGGCGATCGCGCGGCTACGATCCGCGGCCTGGCGGATGCCCGCTCGAAGCCGCAGGACTTCGCACGCCCCGGCCACATTTTTCCGCTCCGCTCCCGTCGGGGCGGAGTGCTGGTGAGGACGGGTCACACCGAAGCGGCCGTCGATCTTTGCCGCCTCGCCGGCCTGCAGCCCGCGGGTGTCATTTGCGAGGTGATGAACGATGACGGCACGATGGCGCGGCGCCCGCAGCTCGAGGCCTTTGCCGCACTGCACAACCTGAAGATCGGCACCATCGCCGATCTGATCCGCTACCGGCTGCGCAACGAGCGCTCCGTCGAGCGCGTGACCGCTCAGCCCGTACAGACGGAGCTGGGTGAGTTCATGCTGTATGCCTACGAGGACCGGATGAGCCAGGATGTGCATCTGGCTCTGACGCGCGGCACGTTGCGTGGTGAAGAGCCCCCTCTAGTCCGCGTGCACGTAGTGGACCCGTTACGAGATCTTCTCGGTATCCGATCAGACCCGCTGGCCTGGACGCTGCGAGCCGCCATGGAGCGGATTGCGCGCGCCGGCAGCGGCGTGATCGTGATCCTTCGCGACCGGGAGTCGCCGGGCGACCTGCTCGAGTCGGTGCGATCGTTGTCGGCACCGGCCTCGCGGGACGTGCCGGCCCCACCAACACCCGCTCACGGCACACGCCGCGACGGCGAAGTGCTGCGGACTTTTGGCGTCGGCGCGCAGATCCTGAAGGATCTCGGCGTACGCCGGATGCGGGTGTTGTCGGCACCCAAGCAGATCCACGGCATATCCGGATTCGGTCTGGAGATTGACAGCTACGTCGGAGAGGACGGTTGACCGCACCGCGCGTTCTCGAGGGCGAGATCGCCGCGCGCGGCCGCAAGGT
>Ga0134126_10012264_pt1 | contig 10821 bp, 6 predicted proteins | sample KB31752_FD_96881 | JGI IMG/M metagenome (GOLD analysis project Ga0134126, IMG submission 96881) | Terrestrial soil microbial communities with excess Nitrogen fertilizer from Kellogg Biological Station, Michigan, USA - KB3-175-2 | ecosystem: Environmental > Terrestrial > Soil > Unclassified ...
AAGCGTTTTGGCCCAACCGCGAGGCATCGTCAACGGCCCCATGATTCCGGGCATGCCCTCATCGGGCGGCGATTCTTCGTCTTCGAAATCCGATTCCGGAAACAAAGGCGGAGGCCCGTGGGTGCCGTCCGATCCGCTGACCGATTCCGACGTCGGCACGAACGGCATCCAGTTGAGTTTTCAAGGCGCGAACATCGACATGGTGGTTCAATGGCTGGCAGAGACCACCGGCAAGACCGTGGTGAAACACCCGCAGGTGCAATGTCAATTGACCATCACCAGTTCGAAAAAAGTTTCGAAGCGGGAAGCCATTAACATTGTGTATCGCGCGCTCGCACTCGAAGGCTATACCGTTGTTGAATCCACAAAATCGATTCTGATTGTGCCGGAAGGCAAGGAGCCGCGCATGACGCCGGAAGTTGTCGACAGTTCGGCGAAGGAAATTCCCGAGGGCCGCCAGCGGCTGACGAAAGTTTTTACCCTCAACCACATTCAAGCCACATCGCTCAAGGAAAAAATCCAGGCGGCGCTTACGGACAAGGCGACGGTCATGGTGGACGACCACGCCAACCAGATTGTCATCTCGGATTATAACGACAACCTGCGCGTGGCCGGGGAGTTGATCGATGCTCTCGATACCGACCGGCCGCAGGATGTCGCCGTGCGCATTCTCAGCTTGAAACACATGAGCGCGCAGGACCTGGCCAAGGAACTGACACCGCTCTACCAAAAGATGAGCAGCAAGCCGGGCGAGAGCCCGATTGATGTGGCGGCGGACGATCGTTCAAATTCGCTGATCATTCTTTCGAGCGAAACGGATTTCAATGCGTTGTCGAAACTGATCTCCGCTCTCGACACCGATGAGGCCCAGGAAAAAGTCATGAAAACGTTCGTGCTCAAAAATGCCGACGCGCAGGACGTGGCCAAGCAATTGCAGGACCTCGGCCAGAATCAGGACAACAGCACCGGCCCGTTTCGCATCTTTTATTTCGGCGGTTCTTCTGATTCGAAAGCCAGCAAGAAGCCGAGCATTGTCGCCGATCGCCGGCGCAACGCGGTTATCGTGCAGGCGCCGCCGGCACAGATGGACGAGATTTCGAAAATGATCGACGAACTCGATGAGCCCGTCGCCGATGACAGCCTCGCGCCGAAAATTTACCGGCTCAAATATGTGAGCGCCGTGGATATGGAAGACGTGCTCAACGAATTGTTTTTGAAAAAACAGGAGAACCGGAGCTACTTCGATTATTACTTTGGTGACGAGGACAATTCCTCGGATTCGTCGCAGCAGGATGCGGGGCGGCTTTACGGCAAAGTGCGCATCACGAGCGAGCCTTATTCCAACGCGATCCTCGTTACTTCGAACTCGAAGGAAAATCTGGCGGTTGTGGAGGATGTGCTGCGGCAGTTGGATTCGCCGTCCGAAGCCGGCGAGAGCACGCTGCACGTGCCGCTGATGTATGCAAAGGCCCCCGTCGTGGCGCGCAGCATTAATATTCTGTTCGCCAAGAATGGCTCGCCCCCGCTGCGACCGACGACGCAGCAGCAACAAAACAACAATCCGTCTTACGGCGGGATCCCTCAACAAGTGCAGCAAACCGACTCCACTGAGAATTCGTTCCAATTGGCCCAGGAGATCAAGGAGGAGGGATACTATCCGTGGCTCGGCGGCCAGCCGGATAACATTCGCGGCGGCGACAGCCGGAATGCTCCGCGCCCGGTGAGCGATTTGGTTGGGCGCGTTCGTGCCGTCGCCGACGAGCGCGGAAACGCGTTATTGGTCTCCGCCAGCGTGCATTTCTTCCCAGAGGTAATCAAACTGATCAACGAACTGGATGCGCCTTCCGACCAGGTGCTGATCGAGGCGCGGATTGTTGAAGTTTCCAGCGACTATCTGGACAAACTCGGCGTTCGCTGGTCACCCAATGGCAGCCAGGTATTCACCGGCGACGATTTCGACAATTCGATTCTCGCAAACTCCAGCGGCAGTTATCAGCAGGGTTTCGGGGGCAAGACGATTGTCAACAATCCAACCGCAACCGCGGGAAATCTCCTTTCGCCCGCGAACCTCATGGCATCGATCAGGTCTGGCGTCATCAGCAGCACAATCAATCTGGATTATCTTGTCCAGTTCCTTCGCAAAACGACGGACGCTACCGTCCTCGGCGAACCGCAAATCAACATCAACGACAACGAAACCGGCCGATTGTTCGTGGGCCAGCAGGTGCCGATCCTCACCGCGCAAAACAATCCGCCTGTCGGCGGCACCAGCCAGAATTTCATATACAAGGACGTGGGCGTTATTCTGGAAGTCACGCCGCACATCAACAGCTCGGGAGATGTTCAATTGAAAATTCATGCCGAGTCGTCGACGGTTGTGCCGGGACAAATCGTGCTCGGCGGGGCGGTTTTTGATACGCGTAATTTTCAGACGGACCTCACCGCCAGGAACGGGCAAACATTGGTTCTCGGCGGCATTATCCAGCGGGAGATTTCGGATACGCTCCGCAAAACCCCGCTTTTCGGAAGCATTCCCGGTCTTAAATGGCTGTTTAACAAAAAAGATAAAACTTCGAATGAGGTGGAACTTATGGTATTCCTTCGGCCCCGAGTTGTGCAAAGCCAGCATGATGAGGAGAAATTGATAAATGAGATCAATGAAAGAACTCCGAAGATGAAAAAATGGGAAACCGATTCCGAGCCCAATCAGACTCATTAAAATCCAGGTTTTGGATTCCATCGTCACCTCAACCCCCTATTCCTACGCCATGAATAAAGAAACATGCGGACCATAACAGCACCCCCCGACCGACATTTCCTAACACCAACAAAAACCAGAGCCGGGAAAAAAATCTTCCGAATTTTCTGCCTCCTCGCTGCGGGCTGCATTTCGCAACACGCCTGCTGCGCTGCGGACGCGCCCTGGATGAACCAATCGTTGTCGCCCCGGCAACGCGCCGATCTTCTCGTGAAGCAGATGACGCTGGATGAGAAAATTTCCCAGATTCACATGATGGATGTGCGCGAACATCCTCGCGAAGTGGCGGGGATTCCGCGCTTGGGCATTCCTCCGTTCAAAGTGACGAATGGCCCGTTGGGCGCAGGTCCCGGAGATTCGCGCGCGCCGCAACCGGCGACGGCTTTGCCTGCGGCCCTCGGGCTTGGCGCATCGTGGGACCCGGCGCTCGCGAGCGCGTTCGGGCGCATTGCCGGCCAGGAGGTGGCCGACCGGGGCGAAGATTTGATTGAAGGGCCGGGAGTCAACATCGCGCGCGTGCCGCGGAACGGGCGCAACTTCGAATATTTCAGCGAAGACCCGTTTCTCTCGGGCAAAATGGGCGCCGCGGAAGTTGAGGCGATTCAAAAACAAGGTGTGATCGCGGAAGTGAAGCATTTCACCGCGAACAACCAGGAAACCAATCGCAAAACCATCAATGAGGTGATCGATGAGCGGACGCTGCGGGAGATTTATTTGCCCGCGTTTGAAACGGTGGTCAAAGAAGCGAAGCCGGGGGCGGTCATGGCAGCCTACCCGAGCGTCAACGGTGAGTTCTGTTCTGAAAACACCCATCTGCTGAAGGATATTCTTCGCGGAGAGTGGGGCTTCCAGGGATTTGTGCAGTCCGATTACACGGGCACAGGCAACGCCGCTCACGCGGGCAATGCAGGGTTGGATCTCGCGATGAAGCCGAATCATTATTCCGGCGAAATGAAAGAAGCCATCACGAACGGCCAGATTTCCGAAGCGACCGTCAATGAGATGGTGGCATGTCGGTTCACGGAAATGTTCCAATATGGGATGTTTGACAAACCGCGCATGCCCAAACCGATCCCCGCAAAGGAAGATGGCGCGATCGCGCGTTCGATTTCCGAACAGTGCGCGGTGTTGCTGAAAAATAGCGGCGATATTTTGCCGCTGAATGCGAAGGCCATTCATACGATTGCAGTGATTGGGCCGTATGCTGGCGCGGCCGACACCGGCGGCGGCGGCAGTTCGGCGGTGAAACCAATTTACACCGTGACGCCACTGGAGGGCATCAAGAGCCGTGTCGACACAAACGTTACCGTCACGTATGACGCCGGCTCCGATCCGGCCGCTGCAGCTGCGGCTGCAAAGTCCGCGGATATCGCGATTGTGATGGTTGGAGACAAAGACAGCGAAGGAAAGGATCGTCCCAATCTTTCGTTGCCCAACAACCAGGACGCTCTCATCGCCGCCGTGGCGGCGGCGAATCCGAAAACCATCGTGGTCCTGAAGACCGGCGGTGCGGTTTTGATGCCGTGGCTGAACCAGGTGCCGGCGGTTTTGGAGGCATGGTATCCGGGCGAAGAGGACGGAAACGTGGTGGCGGATTTGTTGTTCGGTGATGTGGACCCGAGCGGCAGGCTGCCGGTTACCTTTCCAGTGGCGGAATCGGAAGTGCCGGCGCATTCGCCGGAGCAATATCCCGGCGTGAACGGCACCGCGACCTATTCGGAAAAACTGGATGTCGGTTATCGCTGGTATGACGCGAAAAACGAAATGCCGTTGTTTCCGTTCGGATTCGGTTTGTCTTATACGACTTTCAAAATGTCAGATCTTTCGGTTTCGGATTACTCGGATAAAACCGGCGTCCGCGTTGGATTTGACGTCACGAACACGGGGCAGCGGGAAGGAGCGGAAGTGGCGCAAGTCTATGTGGCCGCACCGCAGAATGCCGGCGAACCGCCCAAGCAACTGAAAGGTTTCGCGAAGGTAAAACTGAATCCGAAGCAAACCCGCCATGTGACTATTCATCTCGATGCACGGGCGTTTTCGATTTGGAACGTCTCCTCTCATCGCTGGGCACTTGCGCCCGGACAGCATGAAATTTTCGTGGGCACTTCTTCGCGGAGATTGCCGTTGCATTCCGTTGTGATGATTTCCAGTTCCCGCTAAGCGGGCGGATTTCACCCTATATAGCCCTTGGATTCGCGGGACTATGTTTCCCGCGAGCCGATGAAAGGTGAAGAACGGCCTGGTGCACGTACCCGCAAACCGCATCATCGCATGCGGACATTGGGCATTATTGTCCTGGTGTTGGCCGTCATTTTGGCAATTGCGCGGCTGATCATGCCGTGGGCGGTCCGCAATTATGTGAATCGCACGCTGGATACAAACCTTCTTTATTCCGGCAGCATCGGGAAGGTGGATATCAGCCTGTGGCGCGGGGCTTATACCATCAATGATGTTCGCCTCGACAAAACAACGGGGGATGTGCCGGTTCCGTTTTTCGCGGCCAAACGCGTGGATTTTGAAGTCCAATGGAACGCCTTGTTCCATCGCAAAATCGTGGGGCGCATCGTCATGGCGGAACCGCAAATTAATTTCGTCGATGCCCCGACGGAGGATAACTCGCAAACCGGCGGTTCGGGCGGTCCGTGGCTGGACATGATCCGCCAGTTGTTCCCTTTCAAAATCAACAGTGCCGAGATTCAGGAGGGCTCCGTGCATTTTCGCTCCTATTCGACGCCAAAGCCTTTGGATGTCTATTTGTCGCATCTGAATGGCTCGGTTGAGAACCTCAGCAACGTGCGCGACGAAAGCAATCCGCTAAATGCGACGGTGCAGGCATCCGGGCGGGTCATGGATGACGCCAAACTCGATCTCAAAATGACGCTCGATCCGTTTTCGTATCATCCCACTTTTCACCTGGCGCTGCGGTTGCTCGGGTTGGACGTGACCAAAATCAACGACCTCGCGCTCGCTTATGGGAAATTCGATTTCAAACGCGGCTGGTTTGATCTTGTGATTGAAGCCGATTCCAAGGAGGGCCGCATGAACGGTTACGTGAAGCCGCTGTTTCGGGACTTGAAGGTGTTCAGCATTTCGCAGGACGTGAAGCAGGACAATCCGCTGCAGTTTTTCTGGCAGGCATTGATTGGCGCGGTGACGACTGTTTTCAAAAATCAGCCGCGCAACCAGTTTGGAACTTTGATCCCGTTTTATGCGGACACGTCGACGAGCACGACGCCGGATATCCTGGCAACAATTGGCAATGTGCTCCGCAACGCATTCGTGCGCGCTTATCTGCCCCGGCTCCAAAACCAGTATACCAACACGCCCGACAACCTCCAATTCGGGCCGCCCGATTTCACGGAGAATCTTTCCACTTCCTCTGGAGAAGCCCAATGACCTGAAAGCCCATGAAAATAAAAATGCACACACAAAAAACAAACGGCACCCGCAAGTTCTGGATGCTGTATTTCCCAATGTTATCATTGCTCGTGATGGTGATGGCGCTCGCCGCCGGTTGCGGCGGCACGAAGGCCAAATCGGAGAATAACGAGTTCTTCACCTCCGGCAGCAAGGAGGCCGACCAGCGCGCAAGCCAGCGGATGGCCCAGAGTGAGCAGTTGAGCGGAGAGGGCGAGGGCGCCGGCGAAAAGGGCGTGAAGAAAGCCAAGACGGGGAGGGAAAACGGTGAGTCCGGCGTCAACGGCACGAACCAGGCGGCACAGGCAGAAGGAAAATTGTCGCTGTATCAACGCCTCGGCGCTGAAGAAGGCATTTCGAACATCGTCGCGGATTTTCTTCCGCGCGCGATGCAGGATCCGCGCGTCAATTGGGATCGCAAAGGCGTCACGCAGGGCGGCTTGTCGTTTCACAGGGGCAAATCCGAGGCATGGAATGCCTCTTCTGAGCATGTGGCGATGCTGCAAAAACATCTCGTGCAATTCCTGATATTGGCGACCGGCGGGCCGGCGCACTATGAAGGCAAGGAGCTTAAATCCACTCATGCGGACATGCATATCTCCAATCCGGAATTCGATGCGACGCTGGGCGATTTGAAAGCATCCCTCGACAAGTTGCGCATTCCCAACACGGAGCAAAAAGAGTTGCTGGCGATTGTGGAAAGCACGCGCCCGTTGATCGTGACGGAGCATTGAAGTTCGAAAAAAATGGCTCCAAAGAGCTCTCGGCACGAAATTAATCAAGCTTCAACCTGCTATAGGAGAGTGGATTAGGCATTTTAAGAAAGTGCCCCGAGATAATAGTTGACTAAATAGTAAAACAAGTTAGTCTCTTGATTGTCGCGAGTTTAAGAATTTGTGATGATTTAAAAAACAAATGATTTTATGGGCCGCGTAAGTGATGCCAGAGAAAGACTGATGAAAGCCGTGCGGGAGCTCGTATGGACGGGTTCCTACGGTTCCACGACCATCGATCAGATTTGCGATAAGGCTGGCGTCAAGAAAGGCAGCTTCTATTACTTTTTTGATTCAAAGGCAGATCTGGCCGTGGTGGCAATCGAGGAAGATTGGAAGCACCACCGCACGGACTTGGACTCGATTTTTTCGCCGACCGTTCCGCCCCTGGAGCGATTGAAGAAATATTGCGAATTCGGCTATCGTTTTCAGACGGAGATTTGCAAGCAATACGGGTGCGTTCTGGGATGCCCGCTGTTTTCGGTGGGCGCGGAGGTGTGTACGCAGGAAGATCACCGGCTGCAGAAGAAGATTCAGGAAATTCTGGAGTACAAGCGGAAATATTTGGAGTCCACGATTCGTGATGCGCATGCTGCTGGGTTGATTGAAGCGCCGGATCCGGCAACGAAGTCCCGAATTTTGTTCGCCTATTACCAGGGATTGCAGACGCAGGCGCGGATTCAAAACAGCCTGGATGTGTTGAAGGATGCGATTACGGGGACATATGAATTGCTCGGAGTGAAAGGCGCCCAAAACGTCGCGGCATAAAACGAATGAATTTTTTTAATCAGATACTTGACTAAACAGACAACTACTAGAAAGGAAAGAAGTTATGCATACAAATAGTGAAGTGGTGAAGGGTTCTGTCGAGAGAATCTGCCCGCAAAATTTCGCTGATCGTTGGATTGATTCCTGCCGAAAATTTTTGGGGCAAATCGAAGACGTGAAGGAGCAGGTCAAAGATGAATTCCGTGGCCAGGTTCAGCAGCATCACCATCTGCTTGAACTCGCCATCAACGAGGCCGAGGCGCTCGCCTGGCAGACGGATTTTCCGCAATTGCTTTTCCCGACGCTCGCGACGGAGAAAGCCACGGAGGTGGCGGGATGGCATGTGCAGCAGCAACGACTTTTGCAGCGCAGGGCTTCGCTGGGTCTTTTAGCTACCCGCTGAGCTGGAACCGAAAGCATTCATTTTATCTCAAATCCGAAATCAACTTATGACTCAGAAATTTTTTGTCGGTTTTTCCGGAACCGCATTGGCGTTGGGCGCCAGTGCGGTTCTGTTGGCCGGTTGCGGCCATGGCGCGCAGCAGCAACAGCAGCCGCCTCCGCCGTCCGTGACGGTGGCGCCCGTGGAGAAACGGGAAATTGTGGAGTGGGACGAATTCACCGGCCGGACCGAGCCGGTGGATTCCGTGGAAGTGCGCCCGCGCGTTTCCGGATACATCCAGGAAGTGAAGTTCCAATCCGGCCAGCTCGTCAAGAAAGGCGATGTGCTGTTCGTGATCGATCCGCGGTGGCATCAGGCGGAGTTCGACCGGCTTCAAGCTGAGGCCGAGCGCGCGCGCGTGCAGCTCGACAACGCGAAACGCGAAGCTGATCGCTCGAAGCAATTGCTTGAGACCAAAGCCATCTCGGCCGAAGAAGGAGACGAACGGGTTTCGCGATACAAGGAAGCGCAGGCTGCGCTCGCATCTGCGGAAGCGGCGCGGGATTTCGCGAAGCTTGATTTGGAATATACCAAAGTGCGCGCGCCAATCGATGGCCGTGTGAGCCGTGCCTTTCTCACCGAAGGGAATTACGTCAGCGGCGTGGCCGGTACGGCGACGCGCCTGACGACCATCGTGTCTGTGAATCCGGTTTATGTCTACGCGGACATGGATGAAGACTCGTTGCTCAAATTCAACGCCCTCGCGAGCAAACAAAAGCTCGACACCGACGGCGACGGGAAGATTCCGGTGGAATTGCAATTGGAAGATGAAGACGGTTTTCCGCACCGCGGCTACATCGAGTCCTTCGATAACCAGCTCAATCCGAACACCGGCAGCATCCTGCTGCGGGCCGTGTTTCCGAACGATGATGGACGCATTGTGCCGGGACTCTTTGCGCGTATCCGTGTTCCATTGAGCGCGAAGCATGAGGCGTTCTTGATTTCGGAGAAGGCAATCGGCACCGACCAGGCGCAGAAATATGTGCTGACGGTCACGCCTTCGAACACCGTCGCGTATCAATCCATCGTGCTGGGGCCGACTATCGGCGACATGCGCGTGATTCGATCCGGAGTGACCGGCGGAGAACCCGTCGTGATTAACGGCCTGCAACATGTGCGGCCGGGAATGGCTGTGAAGGCCGAGCAGGCTCTGGCGTCCACTACGTCGACGAGCCTCGCGAAAAAATAATCACCGCCCAACGCATTACCTGAGCACTCAGAAACCAACCAGGACTTTTTGTCCCAAAATTGGGAGCAGACCTTATGAACTTTTCAAATTTCTTCATCCGCCGGCCAATTTTTGCAGGCGTGATTTCGTCCCTGATATTTCTCGTCGGCTTGATTTCGATGTTCAAGCTGCCAATCAGCGAATATCCGGAAGTAGTCCCGCCGACGGTCGTTGTGACCGCGAATTATCCCGGCGCAAATCCGAAGACGATCGCAGAGACTGTGGCCTCGCCGTTGGAGCAGGAGATCAACGGTGTGGAGGATTCGCTCTACATGTTTTCGCAATCGACGGGCGACGGCGTAATGACTTTGACCATCACGTTCAAGCTCGGAACAGATGTGGATAAGGCGCAAGTGCAAGTGCAAAACCGCGTCTCGCAGGCATTGCCGAAATTGCCCGAGGAAGTTCGCCGCCTGGGCGTGACCACAAAAAAGCAATCGCCCGACCTCACGATGGTCGTGCACTTGTTCTCGCCGGACGGAAGATACAATGACGTCTATCTCCGGAATTACGCCACGCTGCAGGTGAAAGACGTGCTCGCGCGCATACCTGGAGCCGGGGACGTGCAGGTGTTCGGATCCGGCGATTACGCAATGCGCGTCTGGCTGAACCCGGACAAGCTCGCGGCAAGAAGCATCACCGCCAGCGATGTCGTGGCGGCAATTCGCGAGCAGAACGTGCAGGTGGCTGCCGGCGCCATTGGCCAGCAGCCGATGAGTTCCCCCGTCAGTTTTGAAATGCAAATCAACGCCAAGGGTCGGTTGGTTTCAGCGGAGGAATTCGGGAATATCATTGTCAAGACGGGTCCCGACGGCGAGAAGACGTTGTTGAAAGATGTCGCGCGTGTGGAATTGAGCGCGGGCAGTTTCGCGCTCCGCTCGCTGCTCAATAACAAAACGGCGGTGGCGCTTCCCATTTTCCAGACGCCCGGCGCGAATGCACTCGATTTGTCCGCGAACGTGCGAAAGACGATGGAACAACTGAAGAAGAATTTCCCCGAAGGTGTGGATTATTCAATCGTTTATGATCCCACTGTGTTCGTGCGGCATTCCATCGAAGCGGTGGTGCATACGTTGCTTGAAGCCATTGTGCTGGTGGTGCTGGTGGTCATTGTGTTCCTCCAGACTTGGCGCGCGTCGATCATTCCGCTGGCGGCGGTGCCGGTGTCGCTGGTTGGAACATTCGCAGTCATGCTCGCGGTGGGATTTTCCATCAACAACCTTTCCCTGTTCGGGCTCGTGCTCGCGATCGGCATCGTGGTGGATGATGCCATCGTCGTGGTGGAAAACGTCGAACGCAATATCGAACTGGGGCTGAGGCCGCCGGATGCTGCCAGGAAAGCCATGAGCGAAGTGACGAGTCCGATCATCGCGACAGCGCTGGTGTTGTGCGCCGTGTTCGTGCCGACGGCCTTCATCAGCGGTTTGACCGGACA
>Ga0134126_10012265_pt1 | contig 10820 bp, 7 predicted proteins | sample KB31752_FD_96881 | JGI IMG/M metagenome (GOLD analysis project Ga0134126, IMG submission 96881) | Terrestrial soil microbial communities with excess Nitrogen fertilizer from Kellogg Biological Station, Michigan, USA - KB3-175-2 | ecosystem: Environmental > Terrestrial > Soil > Unclassified ...
CGCCGAACGACTTGTTGATGCTCTCGATGAGGATCTGGGGTTTCGCGTCCGGATCGAGCCAGGGCCGGTCGGCGATGGATTTCGGCGACGCGGCCACGCGGGCTAGAACTCCGCCGGCGGCGTCGCGCGGCGCCGCTCAGGCGCGAAAAAAGGACGCTCGACGATCTGCGCTCTGGACATCCGACGCTCCCACACCAGTTCCCGGTTCAAGTAGATTTCCGCCCACACCGTCGAGCCGATCTGGAAGTGCGGTGCATCGACCATAGCAAGGGCGATGTTGCGCTTGCAAGTCGGCGACCAAATCGCGGAGGTGACGGCGCCGATTTCACGTTTGCCGCCGTCGTCGGCGTACAGCAGCGCATTGTGCGCCGGCTTGTTGCCGGCGACGTCGAGGCCGACCAACAGCCGCCGCGGCCCGCGAATCTGCTCGGCCTTGAGCGCGCGCCGCCCCGTGAAATGCCCCTTGTTGAAATCCACCAGCCAGCCCAAACCCAGTTCCAGAGGCGAGCGGTCGCGTCCGGTACGCAGCGTGTGCTCGGCGGACACGAAGTCGACGTTCGGCAGCAGAAATCCGGCCTCGATGCGCGCGACGTTCAGCGCCTGCGAGCCGATGGCACGAATGCCTCGCGAGCGCCCCGCCGCCATCAAGGCATCCCACACGGCTTCGGCCGACTCAGGGTTCATCCACAGCTCATAGCCCAGATCGCCCGTGAAGCCGGTGCGCGAGATCGTGAGCGCGTGCGCGCCGAGGGTGAAATAGCCGATTTCAAAGGGTTTGAGCCTGTCTATGGCGGCCAACCCCAGCGTCTTGAGCACGGCGCAGGAGGTGGGTCCCTGCACGGCCAGTGCGGCAATGCGCTCGGTAACTTCCACGATCTCCACGTCGAACCCTATGCTCGAGTCGAGCAGCCAATCGATCTGGCGCTCCCCCGTGCAGATTCGATAGTCGCTCTCACCCAGGCGGAAAATGGTGCCGTCGTCGATGAGATGGCCGGCATCGTTGCACCACACGCAGTAGGCGACGCGGTCCGGCTTGAGCTTGGCGATATCGCGGGTGACCAGGCGATTGAGGTAGGGCAGCGCATCCGGGCCCGTTACGCGGTACTTCACCATGGGGGTCAGGTCATACAGCGTGGTGGCGTTGCGAATCGCGAAATATTCCTGCTCCATGGTGGTGAACACATCCACCGTGGTATATCCCGCCCAGGCCACGTAGCTGTCCACCTGCGAGAGGGCGCGGGCCCGCCCATGAAACGGCGTCTCGAGCAAAGGCTTGATGAAGTGCGGCGCCGCGGGTTGCGTCATGGCGATGTCATGTCCGATTTGAGTACTTCCCGGGCGGCGTTGCGGCCGGCGACGCCCATGACTCCGCCTCCCGGATGGCAGCCGGCCCCGCACAGATACAAACCATCCACCGGAGTCCGGTACTGGGCGGCGCCCGGCACCGGACGGACCATGAGAAACTGGTCGAAAGCCAGGTCGCCGTGGTGCCAGTGCCCGCCGCTGATGCGAAACTGCTGCTCGATGTCGGCCGGAGTCAACAGCTCCGCCGCCACCACGCAACCGCGCAGTCCCGGTGCAAGCCGTTCCAGCGAGTCGAGCGCCGCCTCCATGAAACCCTGCCGCCCGGCAGCCCAACCCTCTTTGAGCGCGTAGGGAGCGTATTGCACGACAGCCGACAGCACGTGCCGTCCGCTCGGCGCCAGCGCCGGGTCATTCAGGGTGGGAATGGTGATTTCCATGATGGGCGCCGACGAATATTCACCGTACTTCGCATGATTGTACGCATGCTCGATGTGATTGAGGGATGGCGCAATGAGCAGGCGGCCGCGCAGGCTCGAGTCGGATACGCCGCTGAAGGACGGAGCCCGGTTCAATGCCAGGTGCAATTTGGCGGCCAAACCACGGCAGCGGATATGGTTGACCCGGCGCACGAAGCCGGTGTCCAGATGCCGGGCGCCCAGCAATTTCAGAAAAGTCGTCTTGGGATCGGCGCTCGAAATCACAGCGTGCGCGCGCAGGGTTTCGCCCGACTCGAGCACCACGCCCGCCGCCCGATCGCCTTCCACCCACACGCCGGCCACCGGCGCACCGGTGCGGATGGACGCTCCGGCAGCGACCGCCGCCTTGCCGAGCGCGTCGCAGAGCGCGCCCATGCCGCCCTTCGGCTGCGACATCGCGCGAGCGCCGGCCGCGGATTCCGCCGCCAGACGATACAACAGCGTCAACACCGTGCCCGGCGAGCGCGGACCGAAATTCGCGCCGAGCACCGCATCGAACCCCAGAGCGCCCTTGAGCGCCGCCGACTCGAAATTCTCCTCGAGCAGGTCATACACGTTCATGCCGCCGATGCGCAGCAGCTCGCGCATGTCGCGCCTTCCTAGCCGGCGTATCTGCCAGCCCATGCGCAACAGCGCGAGCCGATCGGCCCAGTCGTCCGTTCCGAGCCGCGGTGCCGGCCGCGAAAATATGGGCGCCACAGCGGCGGCGAAGCGGCGCATGCGGGCCGAATATGCCGCATACGCCTGTGCATCCGCGGCCGACAACCCCTGCCCTGCCCCGTGCGCGCCGAGCACCAGAGGGGAGCCGCCCTCCACCAGCGCCGTGCTCGCCATATCGGTGGCCGCCCATTCGAGTCCATGCGCACCCAGATCGAGCTCGCGCAGCAGGTCCGCCGGCATCAAATGCAACAGATGCGCGCCCGCCGAAACCCGAAAGCCGGGCGCGAACTCCCTGGTCAGCGCCGCCCCGCCCAGCTGCTTCGCGGCCTCGAGCACCAGCACCTTGCGGCCGCCGCGTGCGAGAGTCGCGGCGCATACCAGCCCGTTATGGCCGCCGCCGATGACGATGCAATCGCTCAATTGTTCGTTTTGCGCCGCCGTCATTGCGACCGCCCAAGATCGCCTGGCGGCCGCCGCAGATCGCGCAGCACGGCGCGCGCGGCGTTCGCACCCGGCGCGCCCATGACGCCGCCGCCGGGATGGGTGCTGGAGCCGCACATGTAGACGCCGCGCACCGGCGATCGATACTGTGCGTATCCGGGCACCGGCCGGTTGAACAGCAGCTGATCCATGGTCAGCTCGCCCTGGAAGATATTCCCTTCGGTGAGACCCACTTCGTTTTCGATGTCCCAGGGCGTGCGAATCTCCGCGTGCAGGATCAGGCTTTTGAAGTTCGGGCTGTGCTGCGCAATGGTGTTGATCACCGTGTCGCCGAAGGCCCGGCGCTTGGCGGCATCCCATGGGCCGTCCGCCAGCTCATAGGGACAGTACTGCACGAACACGGACATGTAGTGCTTGCCGTCGGGCACCATGGTCGGATCGATTTGAGATGGAATCAGCATGTCGATGTACGGCGCCCGGGACCAGCGCCCATCCTTCCAATCATCGTAGGCGCGCTCCATCATCTCGATGGTGTCGGTGACGTGCATGTCGCCGCGCGTGCACGGCGAGCCTTGCGGAATGGCCGGGAATTGCGGCAGGCCGTCCAAGGCGATGTTCAGCTTGCCGGAGGAGCCGCGAATTTTGAAGTTCCTGACCTGCCGCAGGAACTCATCCGGCAGTTCCTTCGCATCCATGGTCTCGAGAAAGGTGCGGCGCACGTCCAGGTTGGAGATGACCAGCGGCGCATGGATTTCCTCGCCGTCGGCGAGCGCGACTCCGGATGCGCGCCCATTGCGCACCAAGATCTGCGCCACCGGCGCGGCGCTGCGGATGGTGCCTCCGGAGGCTTCGAACGAGGCGCCGAGCGCCTTGGTGATGGCGCCCATGCCGCCGCGCGCAAATCCCCATGCGCCCACGGTGTCGTCGATGTCGCCCATGTAGTGATGCAGCAGGACGTACGCCGATCCGGGCGAGCGCGGCCCCAGCGCGGTGCCGATGATGGAGGTGCCCGCAAAATGCGCCTTGACGATTTCGCTCTCGAAATATTCATCCAGAAAGTCCGCGGCGCTCATGGTCCAGAAGCGCAATGTGTCGTACATGCGCTCCTCGCCGAGACCGTGGAAGCGCCGGCCCAGGTACAGCAGTTCCTGGATGTCGCGCGGTTTGAACGAAGTGGGGTCCGGCGGCTCGCGCATCAGCAGCGGTTTGATGAACTTGCACTGGCGCATCACGTCGCGCGAATAGCGCTCGTAAGCCTCCGCGTCGCGCTTGGAATGGCGGGCGATTTCCCGGCGTAGTGCATCGTGGTTGTCGTACAACGCCAGATGCCCTCCGCCCTGCATCAGGGTGCAGCCGCCCTCGTAGGGGATCACCTGCAGACCGTATTTCGGCAGCTCCAGACTGCGCATGATCTCCGGGCGCAGCAGGCTGCACACGTACGAACAATTCGAATAGGTGAAATCCTGGTACAGGCGGCGGCTGACGGCCGCGCCGCCGATGTAGGGCTGGCGTTCCAACACCAGCACACGGAGTCCGGAGCGCGCAAGATAGCAGGCCGCGACCAGGCCGTTGTGGCCGGCCCCGACGATGATGACCTCGGGGCTCAAGCGGTCACTTTGTGTGTGACGCCGCCCGCCCGCAAGGTGGCATCGACCGCGATTTCGAAGGCCCGCAGCGTGTCGGTGAGGCACGAAGCATCGTGCGCCGCCGACACGAACCAGGGCTCCCGGGAATCCGGTTCGCACAACACACCCTCGTCGTGCAGCACCCGCGCCATGGCGTCGTAAAAGGAATAGTCGCTGCTCTTCCACGCCCGATAGTTGCGCGGCGGTTCGTGCGAGAAGTACAGGCCGCTCATGGAGGGGTGGCCGACGAAGCTGTGCGCGATGCCGCGGGCGCCGAGCACGGCGCGCAGCCCGGCGCGCAGGCGCGTGCCGTAGTCGGCGATGCGCTCCAATGCGTCGGTCTCATCGAGAATCTGCAGGGTTTTCTCCGCCGCGGCCAGCGATATGGAATGCGCCGTGTACGTGCCGCCGTGCGCGACTCCGCTGCCGATCTTGCGCATGATGTCCTCGCGGCCGGCGAGCACCGAAATCGGATAGCCGTTGCCGAGCGCCTTGGCGAAGGTGCACAGATCGGACTTGATCCCATAGAGTTCCTGCACGCCGCCGCGCGCCACCCGGAAACCGGTCTTGACCTCGTCGATGAACAACACCACGCCATGCTTGTCGCACAGCGCCCGCGCCGCGCGCAGATATTCCGGCTCGGCCGCGATCCCCAGGCAATTGCCCATGATGGGTTCGATCAGCAGACAGGCAATGCGATGCGCATGGCGCTTGAGCACATCTTCCAATTGATTCGCATCGTTGGCCTGCACGAAATGCGCGAAGCTGCGCGTGCTGAGCGGCACGCCCTCGCTGTACGGCTTGACTTCCGGGTCGCCCACCTGCGACCACTTGTCCATGGGCGTGAACCACATGGCCGCGTCGAACAGCCCGTGATAGCCGCCCTCGAGCATCACGTAGTCGTCCTTGCCCGTGTAGGCGCGCGCCAGGCGCAGTCCCGCCATGACCGCCTCGGTGCCCGAATTGGAGAAGCGCACCAGCTCCGCGGCGGGCACCATTTTGGAAATGCGTTCCGCCACGGTGAATTCCCGCTCGGTGGACAGCGCGAACACGCCCCCGACCTGCATGCCCTCGCGCGCGGCCTGATCCACTTCCGGGTGAGCGTAGCCGAGAATCGCCGGACCATAGCCCATGCGGTAATCGACATAGGAGTTGTCGTCGAGATCCGTGATGCGCGCGCCCCGGCCGCTTTTCACGTAAATGGTGCGGTCCTCTCCCCAGTAGCGGAAATTGGAAGCAACGCCCAGCGGCAATCGCTTGATGGCGCGCCGGAACTGCGCATTGCTCTTGGTCAGGTTTCTGGCCATGACGTCCTCGTTGTTTTGAGTTGGGCAAGGGATCTCATCCGGCGACCGTAGCATTCGTCGTGCGGCTCGTCCAGAGTTATTATATACCCATATAAGTACAGTGTTCAAAGGCTTCGCCCGACGCCCGGAACTCACCGTCGAATCCGCCTCGTCACTTCGCAGATCGAAGCATTTTGCGCGAAATCGCGCTGCGGCAACAGCCTGACTTGCCAACTCACCGCTCTCGGGCGTACATTAAATGATCATATAGTCGAGCCGGGGAAAGCCATGACCAACCTGTCCGCCGCCAAGCGCGCTCCGGAGGCCTCTTGCGCCTTGCCGCACGCCCTTCCCGCCTGGGTTTACAACCACGCCGAACTGACGCGGCTCGAACTCGAACGCATTCTGCTGCCGAGCTGGCAAATCGTCTGCCACAAGAACTCCATTCCCAAGCCGGGCGATTTCCAGACCTTCGATCTGGGCCCCGAGAGCATTCTGGTGCTGCGCGATCGGGACGGGACCATACGCGGCTTTCACAATGTCTGCCGTCATCGCGGCGCGCGTCTGCTGGACGGTTCGGGGAATTGTCCGACCGCCGTCACCTGCCCCTATCACGGCTGGACCTACCGGCACGACGGCGGTTTGATCGGCATGCCGGTGCGCGAGAGCTTTCCGGGCCTCGATCGCAGCGAGCACGGCCTGCGTCCGGTGCGCACCGACATCGCCTTCGGTTTCGTCTTCGTCTGCCTGGCCGGCGATCCGCCGCCCGTCTCGCAGGTCTGGGGCAAATTGGCCGAAGAATTCCTGCCCTATCGATTCGAGGACATGGTGCCCTTGAGTCCCATTTCCCAGGAGACCTGGAACGTCGATTGGAAAATCACCATGGACAACTATCTCGAGTCCTACCACGTGCCCATCGGCCATCCCGGCCTGTACCGCATGTTCACCCCGGACTACGAAGACCAGGCCTCGGTACCCGGCGTTGCGCGCGGCATCAGCTGGTTGCGCGAGCAGGACTCGCCGCGTTGGGCCGAGGGCATGTATCAGCGGATGGTCGGCAAGACGGTGACTCATTTGCCGGAGGATCAGCGCCGCAGCTGGCGTTTCTACAGCGCTCTGCCGAACCTGGGCATCGACGTGTTTCCCGATCAGATGGATTTCTTTCAGGTGCTGCCCAGCGGACCCGGCAAGTGCATCGTTCGCGGCGGCCTATTCGGCCTGCCCGACGATCGGCGCGAAATGCGAGCGCTGCGCTACCTGAGCTCGCGCATCAACACCCAGGTCAACAACGAGGACAAGTGGCTGTGCGCGCGGGTGCAGCGCGGCCTTGCCTCCGGCAGCTACAAACCCGGGCCGCTGTCGCAACTCGAGCGCTGGATGCACGAGTTCCACAACCTGTTGCGAGCCCGCATTCCGGAATTCTCCCTGGCCAGCGCCCCGCAGCAGTTCAGCCGAGATTGATCCAGGCGGACTTGGTCTGGGTGTAGGACAGCAGGCTCTCGACGCACTTGTCCCGGCCCTGGCCCGATTGCTTGTAGCCGCCGAAGGGCTGGGTCATATCGCCATGATCGAAGCAATTCACCCAGATCACGCCGGCTTCGAGATCCCGCACCGTCTTGTGCGCGACGGTGAGATCGCGCGTCCACACCGACGCGGCCAGGCCGTAGATCGAGTCGTTCGCCACCGTCAATGCCTCGGCAAGCCCGTCCACCTCGATGGCGGCCGCGACCGGTCCGAAGATCTCTTCTTGCGCAATGGTCATGCGATTGGTGACGCCGGAGAACAGCGTGGGATTGACGAAGGCTCCCGGCAGATCGGGCGTGCCGCCGCCGAACTCCAGCCGCGCTCCCTCTGACTTGCCGCGGTTGATGTAGCCCATGACCCGCGCGCGATGAGAAGCGGTGACCAGGGGACCCAGATTGACGGCCGGATCGAGCGGATCGCCCGCCCGGTACGCGTCCTTGCCGCGCTCGATGAACCGGGCCAGAAATTCCTTCGCGATGGGACGGTCGAGCAACAGCCGGGAGCCGGCATTGCACACCTCGCCCATGTTGCCGAAGATTCCATTGATGGCGTAGGTCACCGCCGTGTCGAGATCGGGCAGGTCGGCGAGAAAAATTTGCGGAGTCTTGCCGCCGCATTCCAGGCTCACACGCTTCATGTTGGACTGACCGGCATAGATCAGCATCTGCTTGCCGATTTCGGTGGAACCCGTGAACGCGATTTTGGCCACGTCGTTGTGCAGCGCCAGCGCGGCGCCGGCCGTTTCGCCCAAACCGTTCACGACGTTGAAAACTCCCGGCGGCCCGCCCGCCTCCACGAACAGCTGGGCCATGAGCAATCCCGACAGCGGCGACTGTTCGGCGGGCTTCAGCACCACGGAGTTTCCCGCCGCCAGCGCCGGGGCGACCTTCCAGGAAGCCATCAGCAAGGGATAGTTCCAGGGCACGATGCAGCCGACCACGCCCAAGGGCTCGCGCAGAATGTAGTGAAAGGCATCCGCCGCGGTGGCCGTGACGGTGCCGTCGATCTTGTCGATCAATTCGCCGAAGTATGCGAATACCCGCGCCGCCGCGGGCACGTCGATGGTCACCATGTCGGTGATCGGCTTGCCCATGCACAGGGTGTCGAGCAGCGAAAATTTCTCGGCGTTCTGTTCCAGAAGCCGGCTGTACGCGGCCATGATGGCCATGCGATCGCGCGGCGCCTTGCGGCTCCAGACGCGCGCCGCGAAGCTGCGCTTGGCCGAGGCGACGGCCGCATCGATGTCGGCCGCGGTGCCCGCGCTCACTTCGCAAAGCGGCGCGCCGGTCGCCGGATTGATCACGGTAAAGCGGCCGCGCTCAATCGAATCGACGTATTTGCCGTCGATGAAATGCCGTGTCTCATAGCGCACGGCGCCGGCGCGCGCATGCCAATCCTTCGTGCCCAGGGACGTCAAATTCATTCGCGTTGCTCCAAATAATGACTGCCGTTCGGGCCGAGTATAGAGAATTTTCTCAGGCGCCGTTCGGCGGCCGGGGCAGCCGCATGGCCGGCATCAGCGCCAGGAGCTGCCGCCGGAATGCCGCCAGCGCCGAAGAGGCTTGCGCGCCCTCGGCAGGCTCGTGCCCGAACGTCGCGATGCCGGCCTGAGTCGATTCCACGACCGCGAGCGCCGCCCGGGTGGCGTACGGGCTGAGACGCGATGCCAGATAGTCCGCGGCCAGCGCCGGGCGGTCCTCCGGGCACCGGGTGAGGTAATGCCGCCGCAGCAGGCTGCGGCCCGGCTCCACGGGCAGCACCTGCAGTACGGTCATGCCGTCGGGGCGCAGTTCGATCACGTGGTTGGGCGCCAGGAAACGGCGCTGCCAGAGCAAATGTTCACCGGAGCGCACGAGACTCCCATAGGCGCGCGCGCTCCAGTCGCGCCGGCCGCCCGCGCCTTCAACGCGTCTCCTTAAGCCGCGGGCCGCCTCCGTGGCTTCGAGCCACTGAGCGGATTCGAGCCACTGCTCGATCACGAGTTTCCAATCGGCCTCGAGCCGTAAGTCCGTGGGCGGCTTGGGCGCGCGCGTGCCCGCGGGCGGAGAAAATTCGGCCCAAGGGTCTTGGCCACCCGCCTCCGGCCGGCGTCTCCCGGCCGAGCGAACCAGCACCAGGTCCCCGATCATGCGCACGCTCAATGCCGTCAGGTCGGCCGCGCCCCGCGCGTCGCTGCGCCTGCCGTCGAGATCGAATTGCAGCCCGTGAACGGCGCACTGAATCGAGCTCAGGTGGCCGTTGCGCGCCGGGTTCAATATGTGGGGAGCCGCGGGGCAGCTGTTGCGAAACGCGCGCACCTCGCCCGCGGCGTCGCGCACCATCAGAACCCGATCGAAGCCCAGGTCCATGCCGAGAAAGTCTCCGCAGCGCGGCAGCTGCGCCTGGTGGGCGGCGAATTGCCAGGAGTCCTGGAACAGCAGATCCCGCTCGGCCGCAAACTGACCGGCGTTGGCGTACACCCATCCCGCCGGACGTCCATCCAGGCAGGCGGCCTTGAGCGCCGCGTCGGCGGCCGTAAACTGGCCGGGAAATATGGAGCGCAGATAGGCCATGGCGCGGCGCTTGGCGCCGGGGCGATCGATGTCGGCTTCACTGCGAAAGGCGAAGTCCTGCCACAGCATTTCGAGCACGCCGATGAGCCCGAGCGCGATCCCGTCCGGGTCCAATTGCGGCTGAGCGGTCTCGAGGATCAGCCGTTCGATCAATTCATGCACCAGGGCCGCAAAGCCCTCGTCCTTCTGTCCGCAAATATCGTAATATTCCTGCCGTGAACTCGCTTCGCCCCAAAATGCATACCAAACGGAAACCTTGCGGGGGCTGGCGATTTCGGGGTCGAGATACAAATCGACCAACAGCTCCAATGCGGCGACCGGCCTGGACTTGAGCCGGGCCACGGGCACCAACAATTGCTCGTCGAACTCGGCGGAGAGAAATTGCAGCGAAGCGACCAGCATTGCCGCCTTGGAAGCGAAGTAGAATCGGACGATACCGGGCGACATTTTAGCGATGGCCACCACTTTTTCGACCGTCGTGCGCGACGGTCCGTAGATGTGGAGAGCGGAAATGCAGGCATCGATCAGGCGCTGGCGCTGCCGGCCATGGGCGTTGCGCACGCGCGGCACGCGGGCGGCCTTGGGGGATTTTTTCGAAGGTTTACGCATGCGTCGGACCAGTGATGATATCAGCAGCACAGGATGACTTGGCCGCCCTCGCCCGGCCGCGCGCAACCTTGGGAGAATGGCTGCAGCGGCGCGGCAAGTGGCTCATCATCCTGCCGCCGATGCTTTTCCTGCTGGTTTTTTTTCTCATTCCCTTTGCGTTCGCCCTGGTGATCAGCTTCGCGGACACCGCGATCCGGGTGCCGCCCTTCAGCAACATTCTATCCGTCAGCCCCGACTGGCACATCCATCTGACGCTGAATCTCGGTAATTTCGGCTATCTGCTCACCGACGACGTCTACGGCGTTTCCTACCTGTATTCGCTCAAGACGGCTTTCTTCTCGA
>Ga0134126_10012266_pt1 | contig 10819 bp, 9 predicted proteins | sample KB31752_FD_96881 | JGI IMG/M metagenome (GOLD analysis project Ga0134126, IMG submission 96881) | Terrestrial soil microbial communities with excess Nitrogen fertilizer from Kellogg Biological Station, Michigan, USA - KB3-175-2 | ecosystem: Environmental > Terrestrial > Soil > Unclassified ...
CGTGATGGCAAGCAGCAACGCCGTGAGACGGCCGCTCGCAGCCTTTGCCATGGCGCTGCCCCATACCCACGGCTGCACGATTGCGCCGACGCCGATGCAGGTCCAGAACGCGCTCTGTGCCACAGCGCCCGCTCCGGCGTTGCGCACATAGGCGATCATGAAGGTCATGTAGGCGATGTAGCCCGCGCCGAACAAGGTATAGCCGATCAGATAGAAGATGATCGGACCGGTCCGGATTGCGGCCTTGACGGCTCCGGCAGCGGGCGCCGGCTCCGACAGGCGCACGGCCGGCAACGCCATCGCCATGACGGTCGAAATGGCAGCGAGCGCCGCCCATACGATCCACCAGCTTCCCGCGCCGAACCATTCGAGCAGGAAAGGGGCGACGAACCCGGAAATCAGGATGCCGACCGCGGGCCCGATATAGAACAGGCTGAGATAAAACGCCTGGCGGGTTGGTTGCGCCTGCGCAATGTGGCTCGCAAGCGCGCCTCCGGAAATCATGGCGAAGGCCCCGGCGATGCCGGAGATCAGGCGCGATACACCGAACAAGACGACGTTGTCAGTGATCGCCGACTGCGCAAGCGTCACAATGCAGATGACGGTGCAGCATTTGACGGTCGCCAGCATTCCGAAGCGCCGGATCACCGTGCTGGCCGTCAGCGCGCCGATCAGATAGCCCGCCGAGTTGACCGTATTCATCAGGCCGGCCATCGACCAGGACCATCCGAGGCTCTCGCGCATGTCCGGCAGCACGAGTGCATAGCCAAAGCGGCAGATGCCGAGCCCGATCGCGGGCGCAATGGCAAGGACAATGATCAGCCAGGCGGGCCGCGCGTAAATTTGCCGGGAGTCGTCAGACATTTTTTTTCTTCTCAATGCTGGTTATCTTCGCAATGTCCGCGATCCGGCTCCTTTCGGAGTCCGGACCGCGTTCGCTGAACCTCTCGAAAGACGGCATTACCGCCGGGTGATGACCACCTCGAGATATTCGCTGGGCACCACCATGGTGGCGTCGCCGGACTTGTTCGTGCGCACGATCAGGGCGTACAGGTCGTTGTGGAGCTCCTGCTGCGCGGCTGCGTCAAGTGCGGCGAACGCTTTCAGTACTGGTCCGTAGAAGGTCCTGAAGACGTCGAGGAAATGATCCGGCGAACGATAGCGGAAGTTGAACATGCGCGGCTCGGCCTTGATCGAGCTCGCCTGGCTGCCGAACATTTCCTCGAGCGCGGTGCGCGTGCCCCAGAGGGCAGGGGACTTGGCGCCCGCCGGCGGCGGCGGCAGGTATTTTCCGAGCGTCTTGAACACCTGCCCGATGAAGCCCTCGGGAGTCCAGTTGGCGAGGCCGATGCGGCCTCCGGGCTTGCAGACACGAGCGAGTTCGGAAGCGGCTTGCGCCTGATTCGGCGTGAACATGACGCCGAACGTGGAGAGGACCACATCGAAGGTGGCGTCATCGAACGGAAGCGCCTCGGCGTCCGCTTCCCTGAACTCGATCGGGAAGCCGTCGGCGGATGCGCGGGCCCGCCCGCATTCGAGCAGCGCCGGGACGTAGTCGGTGGACGTTACGTCGCACCACCGTCGGGCGGCCGCGAGGCTGACCATGCCGTTGCCGGCGGCCACATCCAGGACTTTCGAGCCCGAGCGAAGATCGAGGGTCTCGCAGAGCTGTTCGCCCACGATCTGCAGCGTGCTGCCGACGACGGCGTAATTTCCCGACGACCATGCAGCCTGTTGCTTGGTCTTGAGAGCCGTGAGATCAGGTGTGGCCGTTTGTCGCGCGGCGGTCATGGTCGCCATGTTTCTCTCCTGTGCGGATTTGCAACGCGGTCATGCCGCGGTGAACCGAACATGGCGGTGGGAGGACCTAATGACTCTGAGGCGGGCTTGAGTTTGCCTTCAGACAGTCTTGTTTTTCTCGTGAGATGACTGCCGGATGAGGTTTGATTGTTGAGATTTCTTTTTGAAAATCAGGTACTTGATGCCGAGCGGCGTGAATTGGCCTGCGCCGGCGAAAGCGTGCCGCTAGAGCCCCAGGTTTTCGACGTGCTGCTGTATTTGCTCGAGCATCGCGATCGCGTCGTCGGCAAGGACGAACTGTTCGACAAGGTGTGGGACGGCCGCATCGTCTCGGAGTCCACGCTGACGAGCCGGATCAATGCCGTGCGCAGGGCCATCAGGGACACGGGCAAGGATCAGCGCCTCTTGCGCACCGTCGCGCGCAAGGGATTTCGTTTTGTCGGCGACGTGCATGTGGATCGGCCGGCAGAGGCGCCCGCGCCGTCGTCTCGCTCCGCCGGGCAGGACCGCGAGCTGTCGCGCCTGGCGCTGCCGGCGCTGGACCGTGCCGCGATCGCAGTCCTGCCCTTCACCAATCTGAGCGGTGAAGCAGAGCAGGAGTATTTTTCCGACGGCATCAGTGAAGACATCATCACGGCGCTTTCGAAGCTGCGCTGGTTCTATGTGATCGCGCGCAACTCCTCCTTTGTCTACAAGGACAAGTCGGTTCACCTGAAGCAGATCGCCGACGAGCTCGGCGTTGCCTATGTCGTCGAGGGCAGCGTGCGCAAGGAGGGCGATCGCGTCCGCATCACGGCGCAGCTCAACGATGTCGCGACCGGAAGCCACGTCTGGGCCGAGCGTTACGACCGCAGCCTCGCCGACGTTTTCGCCGTTCAGGACGAGATCACGCAGTCCGTCGTCGCCGCCATCGAGCCGCAGCTCTATGCCGCGGAAAATTTCCGCGCCCAGCGCAAGGCGCCGGACAGCATGGACGCCTGGGACCTCGTGATGCGCGCGCTGTCGCATCACTGGCGTGTGACGCGCCAGGATAGCGTGGTGGCGCAGGCGCTGCTGGAGAAAGCCATCAAGATCGACCCGCAATACGGACAGGCGCTCGGCGTGTTGGCCGCCAGCCACATCTTCGGCGTCCACATGGGATGGGAAGACAGGGCGGAAGCGGTGCCGGCCGCCGAGCGCGCGGCGCTCGCGGCCATTCATGCCGACAGCGAAGATGCCTGGGCGCATCATGCGCTCGGAAGCGTCTATCTGTTCGCGCGCCGCTTCGACGATTGTCTCGCCGAATTCGAGCTCGCGCTGGAGCTCAATCCCAGTTTTTCACCTGCACGCGGCTATTACGGCGTCGCGCTGGCCTATTGCGGCCGGTGGGAGGAGGGCGATCGCGTCGCGCGCCAGGCATTGCGGCTCTCTCCGCGTGACCCGTTTGCCGCGGTTTATTACGGCGTTGCTTCCTACTGCCAGTTCGTCGGCGGAAACTATGACGAGGCGATCGGTCTCTCGCGCGAAGCCCTGCGTCTGCGCCCCGATTTCGTCGGCGCCCATCGTGTACTCACCGCCGCCGCCGCAATGACCGAACAACGGGAATTGGCGACCTCGGCGCTGAAAGCGCTGCGCCGCGTTCAGCCGAACCTGACGCTCGACTGGTTGGCCAGCGAGATGCCCTTCAGATGCGAGGCCGAGCGCGAGCATTATCTCGCGGCGTTCCGCTGGGCCGGGCTTGAGTAACAAAGCTCGATTGGACGCGCATAAGACATGGGTGTTGCACAGGTGGAGCGGCGTCCATGCAGCAGATGCTCGAAGCCCTGTGGAAGCCGCGGGCAAACAGGTTGTCTGTATTACCACTTGCCATCCAAACGCATCGTGGATGTTATCTTCGCTTGCCCCTCAGCTTGTCCGTTGTAAGCGGCACGGCGAGCTTGTCCTTCAGCTCGGTGCAGGTCCTGCGCGCTTCCGCGACCATCAGCGAACAGGTTTCGATGTGATCGAAGGCGCGCTTGGCCTCTTCGCGATAGCGTTCGGCGATCTCCTTCAGCTCCTTGGTCACCGTCATGGCATCGCGGGTCATCGCCTCGCATTGCTTGGCGCGTTCGACCAGGTCGACGCCGATCGATTCGATCTCTTTCGCCGTAGCTTCGTATTCGCGGACCACGGCTTCTGCCGACAGTTTGCCGATTTCCGTGGCTCCGTCGCGGTGCTCGACGTATTCGGGCATGGCCATACGCGGTGCGTCGGCCATCGGTGTAACGTGAGAAGACCGCGGATCCTGCAGGCTCGAACGGATTTCGCGTTCGATGTCGAGCGGCGAGCGGCCGCCTGTTGATTGAACCATTTTTAGTACTCCCTTTGGAAAAGGGTTGAGGGAACTGCTTAATGGTTGATTACTCGGTTGCCGCGCGGACGCGCGCAACACAATGCGTCCGTTAAGCTTATTTGTTGTGATTAATATCGGTGCCGCGGGTTAATTCTGGAGCCGTCAGAGCAGGATTTTGGAGGCGGTCCGGGCAGGCGCGGAGTCACGACCCCTGCAGGATCAGTTTCAGCTCGAGATCGCGGAATGCGTAATAATTCCTGCGGATCCACTGATGCAGCTCGGTTGACGAGTCCTGTTCCTGCCGCAGATAGCCGGTGAAGGAGAAGGTCAGGCGGTCGATATAGGTCTTGAGGAAGGTCGGCAGCGCCGCGATGCGCAGGATGCGGCCGTGCAACATCGACGGCAGCAATTCGCCGCGCACCACAAACTCGTTGTCCACGATGATCAGGTGCGACGAGGGAATCTGTTGCCGCAGCATCTCGTGCGCGCGTGACGACACGCGGTCGGTGTCGGCCACGAACAGGACAATTGGCGCCACGTTGCGACGGACCGCCTCCTTCAGGAAGCCGATCTCCTCCGTCATCTTGAAGAACTCGTCGAAGGCGTGGAAGCCGAGGTCGATCACCTTCGACAGCCCGTCGTCGAGGATGATGCGGTCCATCAGTTGCATCTTGCCATAGGTGCCGATGACGTCGGCGGTCTCGGTGATGCCGGGCAGGTAGTCGAGCAGCGACGGCTCTTTGAGGTTGATGTCGAACGCCGTCACCCTGCCGTTCTTCAGCAGCAGGAATTCGCCGAGCAGCCGTGCCAGCAGCGTCTTGCCGACCTGCGGGCGGGGCGAGCAGATGATGTAGATTGGGGTCGCGGGCATCACCCGCTATATCAGTAGATTTTTTCCGCTAATCCAGCCGGAACTTCCGGCGTGCCAATTATTTTTCGCTGCTGCGCACCGACGGCTTGGCCGAGCCCACGATATCGGTCAGCTTGATCCGGTCGAATTCGCTCCAGACATTGGCAAGCCAGTGCCGGACATAGCCGCGCAGCACGAAGGAATAGTTCGCGGCCTCGTCATGCGGGCCCTTGTTGGCGACGAATTTCAGGAACGGGACGGAGGCGACCTCGACCTGCTCATAGGCCATTTCGTTGAGCTTGGGGATCGTGAGGTCGGTCGCGTCCTTGATGCGGTTGAAATAGGAATTGTAGGTCGCCTGATCCCACTGGAAGAACGGGGTGTCGTTGATAAAGTTCTTCACCAGGAAGTACTTGGCGCCCGACATGAAGTTCGCGGTTTCGGCGATCTCGTCCAGCGAGGCGATCGAGGGGCCGAGGATATGGAACACGGCGAAGGTGATCTGGCCGCCTTTGGCAGCATCAAGGAAACCGATGTCGCGCAGCGAAGCCAGCGCCCGCGAGAGCAGGCCGGCGCGGACGTCGATCACGGTGACCGAGGGTGATACGGCATTGAGCGTATCGAATATCTTCATCTGGTCGGCCGTCACCGTCATATCGACGATTTCGGTGATATCCGGGTGGAAGCGCCTCAGGGTGCCGCGCGGGGATTCGGTGTCGAATGCCCGGGTCGGCACGTTGTTTGCGCTGAAATAGTCGAGCAGGGTACGCGAAACCGTGGTCTTGCCGACCCCGCCCTTGTCCGCGCCCACCACAATCACTGCCGGCTTTGCTGCCATGTCGGTCCCTTTAACGCCCCCGACCGTCAGTGGCCGGCTTATTCGATACCTTGTTTGGGCGCGAAGATGGCAGAAACAAGGGAGAATTCAAATCATTAGACCGGCCGTTCCGGCGCGATGCCGATATTTTCGTCATTTTGGTTTAAAGGCCTAGTGGCGTCCCCAGGGACCATCGGTATTGCCCCACGGGCCCGGTAGCGGAGGGGGGGCCGGCGGAGATGCATTCGGGACGTCGGGAGGATTGGCGGCATCGCTCCAGGGCCCGTGCGGTGCGGGCAGCGGCGGCGCCTCGTCGGGGACCGGCTGGTCGCCCTGTTCAGGGGCCTCGGTGGGATGCATCGGCAGCGCCAGCGGGCCCTCGTAGTGACCGCCGGCATATTTCACCAGCGCCTGCACGCGGGATTCGACCGACGGATGGGTCGCAAACAGGTCGGCAAAACCCTCGCGGGGGTTGTCCACGCAGAGTTCCATCACCGCGGAAGTTGCACCGGGCAGCTCGCCGCGGCCCTCGATCTTGCGCAGCGCCGAGATCATGGCGTCGGGATTCTTGGTCAGTTCGACCGAGCCTGCATCCGCCAACAGCTCCCGCGAGCGCGACAGCGCCAGTTTCACGAGCTGCGACAGCGCCCAGGCCAGCGCGATCAGCACCACCGCGACAATGATGATGATGACAGCCGCGCCACCGCCGCCGCCCTTCCTGTCGCTGCTGCCGCCGCTGTCCGACGAGGACGACGAGGAGGACGATCTTCCGCTGCTCCAGCCGCCGCCGTAATAGCCGAAATTGGAAAAGCCGCGGAACAGGAGCTCGGCGAAGAAGCCGACCACGCCCGCGATGACCACGGCGACCACCATCATCTGCACGTCGCCGTTGCGGATGTGGGTGAGCTCGTGGCCGAGCACGGCCTCCATTTCCTGGTCGCTGAGCGTGTTCAGAAGGCCCGTTGTGACGGTGATGGCGTATTGCCGCGGGTTCAGGCCCGTCGCGAAGGCGTTGAGGGCATCGCTCTCCATGATCTTCAGCTTCGGCATCGGAATGCCGCGCGAGATGCAGAGGTTTTCCAGGAGATTGTAGAGCCGCGGCTGCTGCTGCCGCGTGACGCTCTCGCCGCCGGTGACGGCGTCGATGATCGACTGGTGGAAGAAATAGGCGATGACGATCCAGAGCACGGCCGCGCCCGTCGACCAGGGCAGGGTCCGGATCACGTCGGACAGCGCCGCCTTCAGATAATAGGGGACGGTCGCATCGCCGTTGCTCAGCACCTCGAAGATCAACCCGCCGGCATAGACGATCACATAGACCAGCAGGAACAGGCCCGCGAGCAGGATCAGCGAGCGCGTCTTGTTCGCGGCGATGTGGGTGTAGAGACCGTAGGCGGCCATGGCTAAGCACCGTCATTCCGGGATGGTCCGAAGGACCAGACCCGGAATCTCGAGATTCCGGGTTCGGTCCTTCGGACCGCCCCGGAATGACGAGTGAGTTGGAACATGCTGATGATCCGGATTCTCAGAACTTCACGCTGGGCGCGGCCTCGACTTCGGCGCGGCTGGTGCCGAGATCGAAGAAGTCCTTCCTGGTGAAGCCGAACATGCCGGCGAACAGGGCTGCCGGCATCTGCTGGATGCCAGTGTTGTATTCCTGGACCGCGTTGTTGAAGAAGCGGCGGCTCGCAGCGATCTTGTTTTCGAGATCGGACAGCTCGCTCGCGAGTTGCTGGAAGTTCGCGTTGGCTTTCAGGTCCGGATAGGCTTCCGACAGCGCGATCAGCCGGCCGAGCGCGCCGGAAAGCTGGTTCTCCGCCGCCGACACCTGCGCCGGTCCCTGCGCCGACATCGCCGAGTTGCGCGCCTTGATCACCTCTTCCAGCGTGCCGCGTTCATGCGACGCATAGCCCTTCACCGTCTCGACCAGGTTCGGGATCAAATCGTGGCGCTGCTTGAGCTGCACGTCGATGTCGGCAAAAGACTGGTTCACGCGCTGGCTGAGCGCGACCAGCCGGTTATAGGCACCGAAGGCGAAGAGGACGAGAACGACGATGACGCCGAGAACGATCCAGCCGGACGACATGGAGAAACTCCTGGTGGGGACAAGGGGAAGCGAAGATCTGGACGAGAATGAGCAGGCGTATCAGCAAGCCACGAGGTGGGGTTCCCCTTAGTCTGACGCAAGAAGTTTTAAGTTCAACGGCAAGTCGCGGAAACCCTTAAGTTTTCTCCACGACGGCATCGCCCCAGCGCCAGTGCCGGGCCTTCGCATAGGCTTGCCTGTCGCGGCGCGGCACCTTGGCGACGGCGAGGCCGTCGATGGTGCAGAGCTTGGCCGTAATCTCGGCCTTGCCGATCGCGGGTTGCGCCAGCACGCGGGACGCGCGAGCAGCGGAAGGCGTTCGCGACAGCACGATGTAGGAGAAACGCTCGTCCTCGAACGGCACGTCGGCGCCCTTGACCTGCTTGTGCGCACGCGAGCGGGCCAGACGCTGGGAAAAGTGGCACCAGTCCGGCGAGACGAGAGGGCAGTGCCGGTCATGCGGACAGGGCGCCAGCACATGCGCGCCGGCGGCAACCAGTTGCTCGCGGAGCGCGACGACGCGTGCATAGCCCGCCGGAGTGCCGGGTTCGACGACCACGAGGATATCGCGCGTTCTTGTCCACATCGCCTCGACCAAGGATTTTCGTTCGGCCTCGCCGAGCTCGCCGATCAGGTAGCTTGCGATGACGAGATCGGCGGCGTCCGTCCTGGCGAGCGAGGCGCGGGCTTCGCCGCCCTCGTAGTGCAGGCCGCCGAGGCGCGTGCTGTCGCGCAGGAGATCGAGCGCAAGCGTCCGCAGGCTTTGATTGGCATCGAGCAGCACGAAGGATGTGAGCGTCGGGAAGGCTTCCGCCACCGCCCAACTCGCCGTGCCGGGCCCCGCGCCGACATCGAGCAAAGACTGCGGCGCGAAGTCGGGCCGCGCTTCAAGCAACGCGTTCAGGCAGGCGCTCAGGGCGGCGTAGGTCGCGGGCATCCGCGCCAGGACGTAGGCGAGCGCGTCGGTGCCGGATTTGATCGCGGCCGAGCTGCCGCCGTCGCGATAGGTCTTCGAGATCGATGCCGCGCGGGCCGCCACGTCGTTGCGGGACAGGCCCTCCAGCCTTGCTTCCAGTGCAGCCCTGAGTTCGGCGGGGAGGTGAGGCGGGATCATGGCTGACCGTCATCTCCACGTCATTCCGGGGCGATGCGAAGCATCGAACCCGGAATCTCGAGATTCCGGGTCTGGTCCTTCGGACCATCCCGGAATGACGAAGTATCCTCACGCCACGTTCTGGTCGAGGATCTTCACCGCCTCATCGAGCGCAACCGACACGAGCTGCGACACGCCGCGCTCGGCCATGGTCACGCCAAACAGCCGGTTCATCCGCGCCATGGTGATCGGGTTGTGCGTGATGATGATGAAGCGCGTATCCGTCGAATTCGTCATCTCGTGCAGGAGGGTGCAGAAACGTTCCACGTTGTGGTCGTCCAGCGGCGCGTCGACCTCGTCCAGCACGCAGATCGGCGAGGGGTTGGTGAGGAACACTGCGAAGATCAGCGCCAGCGCCGTCAGGGCCTGCTCGCCGCCTGACAACAGCGACAGGGTTTGCGGCTTCTTGCCCGGCGGTTTGGCAATGATCTCGAGGCCGGCTTCAAGCGGATCGTCGCTTTCGATCAGATGCAGTGCCGCCTCGCCGCCGCCGAACAGCTCCGTGAACAGCCGCCTGAAATGGCCGTTGACGACCTCGAACGAAGCCAGCAGGCGCTCGCGCGCCTCGCGGTTGAGGCTCTGGATGCCCTGGCGCAGGCGCTTGATCGCTTCGACAAGGTCGTCGCGCTCGGTGGTGAGCGCGGTGTGCTGGGCCTCGACCTCGCGGAGCTCTTCCTCCGCGCGCAGGTTTACCGCGCCAAGCCGCTCGCGGTCGCGGCGCAGCTTTTCGAGATTCTCCTCGATCTCGGCGAGCGGCGGCAGCTCCGCGCCCGGTTCGATCTCGGCGAGGCCTGCGACGGCCTGCGGCTCGACTTCGAGCATGTCGTGGATTTCGCGCTCGACATCGGAAAGCCGGCGCCTGGAGCCTTCCATGCGCTCCTCGGCGCGGGCGGTGGCTTCGCGGGCGCTCGACAGCGCTTCCAGCGATGCTTTCGCGGCGCGGTCGGTCTCGGCCATCGCGGTCTCGGCGGCGGCCAACGCGTCGGCGGCGACGCGGCGGTCGTTTTCGGCATGCTCGATCTCGGAGATCAGCGCGCTGCGCTTCTCGGCGAATACCGCCGGGGCGTTCTCCAGTTCCGTGCGCTCCGCGGTGACCTCGGTGAGGCGGGCCTCGATGGTCGCAATCTGCGAGGCGGCGCTGGCCTTGCGGTTGGCCCATTCGCTGCGTTCGGCTGATATCGCCTGCACGCGGCGATCGGCCAGCTCGGCCTCGCGGGCGAGCGCCTGCGCTTCAGCGCGCACCTGTGCGGCCGAGCGGCGATGGTCGTCGATGTCGGTGCGGACCGCGGCCAGCCTGGTTTCGGTCTCGAGGCTCGGGGGTAATTCAGCCAGCGCCGCCGCGGCGTCCTGGTGCGCGCTTTCGACCTCGGTACGATCTATGGTGAGGCGGCTATAGGCTTCGAACAGCGCGGACTTGCGCGCGGCGTGGCGGTTGATCTCGCGCTCGGTCGCGGCGTGGCGCTCGCGCGCCGCATCGGCCTCGCGCTGGGCGGCGCGGGAGGCTTCGCGCGCGGCGCTCTCGGCTTGCGCTGCGGCCTTCACTTCGGCCTCCGCCGTTTCGAGCGCCTGGCGCTTGGCGGCGACATCGAGGCGGGCCTGCTCGACTTCGTGCTCGATATCGACCAGCCGCGCGCGTTCGGCGAGGCGGCGGGCCGCGCCTGTCGGCGCATGCGCGGCCGCAACGAAGCCGTCCCATCGCCAGACGTCACCTTCGGGCGATACCAGCCGCTGGCCGGTCTTGAGCTGAGACACCAGTTCCGCGCCGCGTTCCCTGGCTACGACGCCGATCTGCTTCAGGCGGC
>Ga0134126_10012267_pt1 | contig 10819 bp, 7 predicted proteins | sample KB31752_FD_96881 | JGI IMG/M metagenome (GOLD analysis project Ga0134126, IMG submission 96881) | Terrestrial soil microbial communities with excess Nitrogen fertilizer from Kellogg Biological Station, Michigan, USA - KB3-175-2 | ecosystem: Environmental > Terrestrial > Soil > Unclassified ...
GTCGGCGCCACCGGTGCGGTCGGCAGCGTCATGATCGATATTCTCAACTCGCGGTCATCGGTGCCGTGGGGCGAGATCCGGTTGATCGCGTCGGCTCGCTCAGCGGGCAAGCAGCTCACGGTCCGGGGCGCGCAGCACGCCGTGGTGGAGCTCACCCCGGAGGCGTTCGACGGTGTCGACATCGCGATGTTCGATGTCCCCGACGAGATCTCACTGCAGTGGGCTCCGATCGCGGTGCAGCGCGGAGCCGTCGTGGTGGACAACTCCGCTGCCTTCCGGATGGACCCGGACGTGCCACTGGTCGTCCCCGAAATCAATGCAGCCAATGCGGCCGTGCGGCCGAAGGGAATCGTCGCCAATCCCAACTGCACGACCCTGTCGATGATGGCCGCGGTAGGTGCGCTGCACCACCAGTTCGGACTCACCGAACTGGTGGTAGCCAGCTACCAGGCCGCCTCCGGCGCAGGCCGCGCTGGCGTGGACCGGCTCTACGCCGAACTCGCCGCGGTAGCCGGCAAGAGCGTGGGACTGCGCGCCGGGGACGTCGCCGAAGCGCTCGCTGCCGCGGGGCTGCCGGAACAGTCACCATTCCCGGCGCCGCTGGCGATGAACGTGGTGCCCTGGGCCGGTTCGCTCAAGGCGGACGGCTGGAGCTCCGAGGAACTCAAGGTCCGCAACGAATCCCGCAAAATCCTGGGCATCCCGGACCTGAAGGTATCCGCCACCTGCGTGCGGGTTCCGGTGGTCACCACCCACGCGCTTGCGGTGCACGCGCGGTTCGGCCAGCCGGTCACCGTGGAACAGGCCCGCAAGGTGCTCGCCGGCCAACCGACCATCGTGCTGGCCGATGATCCGGACGCGGGGGTGTGGCCGACTCCGGCCGCGGTGGTCGGCACCGACCCGACCTATGTCGGCCGGCTTCGCCAGGCCCTGGACTTTCCTCACACGCTGGACTTCTTCGTGTGCGGAGACAACCTCCGCAAGGGCGCGGCGCTGAACACCTACGAGGTCGCCGAGCTGCTTGCACACCAATGAGTGAGCTGCCGAACCGGCGCCAAGGGCTCGCACGTACACCCAGACAGCACTTCGGTGCAGATCAGGGCGGGAGGTGCGGTGCGAAGGATTGCGCACGCTGTCGGGTTGGTAGTCGTGACGGCGGTGCTGACCGGCATGTCCACGCTGATCCATCCGGTGCCGGCGGAAGCGCACATCGTGGGAACCGGCGGGTCGCCCACTGACTATCGCACGACGGTGACCGCGATGCGGCCAGCGGTCTCGACCGTAACGGTGACCGTGGGCCTGGGCGGGCAATGGGTGCGCGTCACCAACCAGGGCGCGGCGGCGATCGTGGTCCGGGGCTACCAGGGTGAGCCGTTCCTGCGACTATCAGGCAACCAGGTGCAGGTCAACGAGCTCAGCGCGACCGCGGCCAAGACCGTGCAGACTCAGCGCGCGGTGGCGGCCGATCCGGCAGCCGCGCCCAGGTGGGCGCAGTTGCAAGACGGCGACAGCGCTACCTGGACAGACGCGCGCATCACCGCGCCGTCCGGGTCGGGACCGGCTTCGATGTCGTGGACGCTGCCGCTGGTGGTGGACGGCCAGCAGGTCGCCGTTGCCGGCACCACCGACCGGGTACCCCCACCGTCGCCGTGGCCATGGCTCGCGGCACTAGCCCTGATCGGCATCGCGGTCGCGGCGATCGGGTGGACCCAGCACTGGCGCCGCCCGATGGCGGCCGCCGTAACAGCCGGCATCCTGGCCTTCGTGGCGCACGTGCTCGGCACCGGGTTCGCGCCGCAGCAAAACGGGCCGGTTTTCGGTTGGGTCGGGGTCGGGCTGGTGGCGGGGTTCAGCCTGCTGATCGGTGCTGTTGCGGTGCGCAGCACGCTGCGCCGCAGCCAGTCGGCGCCTGACCGGCTCGTCACGGTCGGCGCGATGGTGCTGATCCTGGCCGCCACCGACATCACCGTGCTGTGGAACTCGCAGCTACCGTTCGCCGGTCTGGCCGCGTTGGACCGTGGCTTGACCGTGCTCGCCTACGCCATCGCGCTGGGATTGATCGTGGCCGGAGTGCGCCTGGTGCGCGTGACACGTTTACAAAGCGCTGCCGTAGCGGCTCAGTCTGGGGAGTGAGCGCTTGACGTTCGGCGCGGCAACGCAGTTTCTCGCCCACGGCATCGAGGGTCGGCGCGACCTGCCGTTACCGCTGGACCTGCTGGTGCAGGGTGCGGTGCTGGCGCTGCTGGCCTCTTTCTTCGGGCTCGGCTTGCTGTGGCGGTCGCCACGGTTGCGGGCTGGGGCAGCGGGGCGGCCGGTGCCGTTACCCGTCCAGCAGCTGGTGGATAGCGCGGGATTCCGGTGGTCGCTGCGCCTGCTCGCCCTGCTCGGCGCCGCCTACGTAGTCGTTACCGCGGTGCTGGTAGGAGATGAGGGGTGAAACCCGCTGCCGTACGTGGTGTACGTGCTGTTCTGGGTGGGGATCGTGCCGCTGTCGCTGCTGTTCGGTTCGGTGTGGCGGCGGATCAACCCGCTGCGCACCATCCACGCACTGCTCGCCGGTATTACCCGGATTCCCGCCGACCGCGGGCTGGTGTCGCTACCGCGCTGGGTCGGCTACTGGCCGGCTGCCCTGTCGCTGCTGTCCTTCGTGTGGTTGGAGCTGGCTGCCCCGGGCCGCAACTCGGTGACGGTGCTGCTGCTGTATTTCGGCTGTTATGCGGCCGTTCAGCTCGGTGCAGCGCTGCTGTTCGGTGCTCGCTGGTTCGCCACCGGGGACGGGTTTGAGGTCTACTCCTCGGTGGTGGCCACCATGTCACCGTTCGGCCGGCGTGACGATGGTCGTCTCGTGATGCGCAACCCCCTTGACGGGGCCGCCACGTTCGGACCCGCACCGGGCATTGTGGTGCTGATCGCCGTGCTGCTGGGCTCGACGTTTTTCGACACCATCTCCGGTTCGGCGCAATGGACAGGCGCCATCCAGTCGGTGCCGGCCCCGGCTGCATTATTGGACACCGCTGGGCTGCTTGCCATGATTGCGCTGGTGGCCCTGACATTTGTCGGCGCGACCTTGCTGGCCGGTCGTGCCGGTAATCGCGGTCGCAGGCCGGTTCCCGGTTTGCTCGCGCACACCATTATTCCCATTGTGGTGGGATACGTCATCGCGCACTACTTCTCTCTCCTGCTCTTTCAGGGACAGCAGGGCATCACTCTGCTGGCCGGTACGGTGGATGGCCGTACCGCGGTTAGCCCTGCAGTCAACTACGGCCTCATTACGACTACCGGCATCGCCCTTGTTCAGGTAATCGCCGTTGTGGTGGGTCACGTGCTCGCCGTGATCAGCGCGCACGATCGCTCGGTCGCTTTGTTTCCGCAAGCGGAGGCCATCATCGGACAGCTTCCCTTGATGGTGCTGATGGTCGGCTACACGGTGAGCGGGCTGACCCTACTGTTCGCCGCATAACCCGACCGCACGCGGCGGCCCGCGGACGTCACCAGCGTGCCATGCTTCGGCGAAACCCGCGATCCGGCCCGGGGAGAAGGTTTGACTGCGCCGGGTGGGGGGTAACGCCGGTGAGGGTATGTCTGGTAACGGAAAGAGGGTAGTGGCCGCTTAGGACACTGGAACAGAACTGTTGGCCATCCATCCCGGTGCCGACGTCGACAACTTCCTGCATCTGATCACCGCGGCGGTGACCCTGATATTCGGCACCGGGCTGCTCAGAGTGTTGACGCGTCGTCGGATACCGGTCGGCGCCTAACCACGGAATCAGACCGATGACCAGAGCCAAAAGCGCAGTACCGATCGAGCGCATCGACGTCTCGAGCTACCGCGTCCCCACCGACAGCCACGAGTCCGATGGCACGCTGGCGTGGGACTCCACCACGCTGGTGCTAGTGACCGCGCACGCCGGCGGACATACCGGCATCGGCTACACCTACGGCGGCCCATCGGTAGCCACGGTGGTGAGCGGCAAGCTCGGCGGGGTGGTGACCGGTAACGATGCGTTGCGCCCGGCCACCTCGTGGGCGGAGATGCAGCACGCGGTGCGCAACCTCGGCAAGCCGGGTGTGGTGGCGATGGCGATTTCAGCGGTGGACATCGCGCTGTGGGACCTGCACGCGCGCCTGCTGGAGTTGCCGCTGGTGACCGTGATCGGCGCGGTGCACGAGGCCACGCCGATCTACGGCAGCGGCGGGTTCACCTCCTACGACAACGCCACCCTCGCCGACCAGCTCGCCGGGTGGGTCGAGGCGGGCATCCCGCGGGTGAAGATGAAGGTCGGCCGCGATCCCGAGGCCGACCCGCAGCGGTTGGCCGCGGCGCGCAAGGCGATCGGCGATGCGGCGGCGCTGTTCGTCGACGCCAACGGCGCCTACACCCGCAAGGACGCGTTGCTGTGGGCGCAGCGGTTCGGCGAGCACGAGGTGCGCTGGTTCGAAGAGCCGGTGAGCTCCGACGACCTCGAGGGCCTGCGATTGCTTCGGGATCGCGGTCCGGGCGGGATGGACATCGCCGCCGGCGAGTACGGCTACCACCTGCCGTATTTCCAGCAGATGCTGGACGCCGGGGCGGTGGACTGCCTGCAGGCCGACGTGACGCGGGCGCTGGGCATCTCCGGGGTGCTGCGCGTCGCCGCGCTGTGCGACGCACGCAGCATCGAACTGTCGCTGCACTGCGCACCGCAGGTCAGTGCCCAGGTCGGGACAGCGGTCTGGCACCTGCGTCACCTCGAGTACTTCCATGACCACGTCCGCATCGAGCGGATCGCCTTCGATGGAGTACTCGAGCCGCAACCCGGTGGTGTCCTGCGCCCGGACCAGTTCCGTCCCGGTCTGGGCCTGGACGTCAAGCACGCCGACCTCGACCAATACCGCGCCGGCTGAAACCGAACGCTAGACCAGCCGGGTGTGCCATTCGAGCTGGGAATCGATGGCCTCATTCGAGCCAGCCGATCGCTGGCTTGCCGGAGCGCGGTGTTGCTGGTCCGGGGGGCGTTGTGCGCTCATGCGGGTGCTGGCGGCGATGTTGGCCTGGACGCGATCACGGCGCAGTTGCTCGTAAACCACGAATGCGCCATCCGGGTCTCCGGTATCGCGCAATGACTTGGCGAGGATGACCGCATCATCGAGGGCTATCGAGGCGCCTTGGCCGGTCGCGGGGGAGGCGGCGTGGGCGCGTCGCCGATGATGACCATGTGATCCCGGTGCCAGCGGCGGAGATCCGGTAATTGATAGGCGTTGTTTGACGCGCCGGAGCGCGGAGCACGATTGATGATCATCGCGCGGCTTCTGATCAAGAACGGTGCCCACCGGCAGCGCGACGGCCCTCACGCCGGCGCCATGTCGTGAAGATCGGGAATCGCTAAACACGACGTGAACCTTATGCACACTCCGGACCTGGCAGGGGTCCAGACGGGTCACCACTCGGTCCGCGCTGCAGCTAGCTCCACCGACCGGGAAGCGGCTACTCGGCTCACTGATCGGCAGTGCCAAGTATGCCTTGCTGGCCTGGGAAAGTGAGCAGAGATTTACGTCGCCGAAGCCTTCCGGCGCAAGGGTGGCGGCACGTTGGCGACGTAATGAAATAACTAATCGATCTGATGGATCGAGCGACGTGTCGCGTGTCGTTCAGACCGACGTTCTTGGTTACGTAAAAACCGAACGTGATCGCCGCTTGGCGCTGGCGGCTGCGCGCACTCAACGGTCCGCCGGGGTGGTCTGGCGGCGGTGTGACTCAGTGGCGGTGGCCACATCGCGGGGATAGGTGCGCAGCGCGGTGAGAGCGAGCATGCCTGCGATGATCAGCACCGCGAGAAAGACCAGAAAAGTGTATTCCAGGGCGTGCTTGCCGCTGTGGAAAATGGTCTGCGACACCAGGCCGAACAGTACCGGTGCGGCCGCCTCACCGAGAGTCCGCAGCAGGGTGCGGATTCCTTCGGCGCGCCCCCACAGCGCGGGATGAATGATGTCGAGGCGGGCCGCGTCCAGCGGCGGGTTGGCCGCGCCGAGCAGGGCGGCACCGAGCGTCAGCAGCGGCAGCGCCACCGCAACCGAGGTGGTGGTGACGCCGGGAGCGAATACGACAGGAATCGTGAGCAGCACTACCGCCGGGACCAGCACCCGCGCGTTGATCCAGCCGCGACCGAGTAGCCGGTCAGCGATGCGACCGCCGAGGTAGACCCCGGCGAGCGCGCCGAGGCCCACCACCAGGGTCAGCGCGCTGGCCACCGCCTTGGAGATACCGTAGTGACTGGTGGCGAACAGCAGGGCGAACGACCGCAGGCCGGAGAAGAAGAAATAGCCTAAAGCCGAAGTGATGATGATCACGACGTTGGTGCGTACCCGGAGCACGTAGCGCACCGCCCACCACAGCGAGCGGTCGGTCGGATCCTCGGTGAGGACGAGTTTGCGTTGCGGCTCGATGTGCCGGCGGCGGGCCAGCCGCTCCGCCGACCGGCCCCGCTCGCCTGCCTGCGGCGACGCGTCCGTGGGCGGCGAATCGGAGTGGTCGACCTCGCCCTCGTCGGGGATGTCGCGCTGGCCCGGTCGCAGCCGGCTCTGCCCGTCACGGGCCGGCTCGGGCAGCCGCCACACCACCCAGAACAGCGCCGCACTGGGGATCACCAGCCACCAGAACGCGAACCGCCACCCGACCATCGCGGCGATCTCGCCGGAGAAGACGAACCCGATCCCGGTGCCGATCAGCTCCCCGCCGAGGATGTAGCCCAGCATCCGGGCTCGGCTCCCTGGCGGAAAGAAGTCCCCGGTCAGCGACGCGATCGTTGGACCGGTGGTAGCGGTGACCACTCCCAGGGCTACTCGAGAGAGCAGCAACCACAGGTACGACGTCGCGGCCCCGGCGAACAGCATCGCAACCGCCCAGCCCAGGATGCTGATCGCGAGCAACCGGGTGCGCCGCGTCCGATCGGTGAGCACGCCGATCGGGACCGTGGCCGCCGCAGCCGCCAGTGAGGTCACCGACACCAGCAGCCCAATCTGGGTGTTGTTGATGTGAAAGGCCTGCTTGAGGTTGTCTGCGGTGGCTGACAGCGTTGCGAAATCAGCTCCCGGCAGGCCCAGCGCGGCGGCCAGCACCAGTACCACTCGGGTGCGGGCGGGGCCGCCGATCACCTCCTGGGCGCGCTCAATCAAACCCCTACCCACTCGGCGGGCGGCAGCGTCGATTCTCATAACGTGGTGATCCCCAGCATCCCCCGGCGTCGCAGTGTGTCGTCTGCACCCGGTGCGGCTGCTGCCCCGATCGACATGACGCCCACCCGATCAGCCTTGACAGAACTGCCCTTGTGATCCCACCGTCAGGCCGGAGACGTGGCCGGTTCCGAGGGTGGTCGCTGGTCCGGCGATACCCGTGGCCGAACGGTTCAAACAAACGGAACCGCGAATTCAGCGGCGAGTGTGGCGGTGAACAAGGCGATACCCGCAACCGCCGGGCCCGGACAACGCTCTGCCGCGTGGTCGATGCAGCAGGGGTCGCAGTCTGGATGCAGACTGCTGTTTGAGAGCCTCGAAAAACAGCAGTCTGCATCCAGACTGCGGTCAACGTCGAAGCCGTCACCCCCCGCCAGCACGCTGATGCCACGCAGGACCCTGAGGCGCACTACCCATCCGCAAGATATTGATTTCACGTACTAGCGCGGGGAACTCTTTTACCGCCAACGCCACTAGACCCAGCACGCTGAGCCCCATGAGCAATTTCTTGACCATACTGTCTCCCTTTCTCGTCGCCCAGCTCTTCCGCCGTGCCGGTCAGCCCGGCGACAGGTTCGGCATGATCTTCAGTATCGCGTTGTGCCTCTTCGGATGGACCCCGGTCGAGCGGCGCGCGTCGGAGGTGCCGTCCTTATGATGACCGGGCTGCTTATGGTAGGGACCCTTGTTGCCCTCGTGAATTCCTCTGACGTGCGTCGGTGCGTCGATCTTCACGTCGGGCTTTCCGACCCGGATCTTGCCCATGGCTGCTCCTTTACCGTTGTTCGGTGAGCTCTGCGAAGAATTGCTCGATCTCCGGCCATACCCGGCTGCCACCGGACAGGCCCTTCCACTCCCGGCGCACCACGGCGACCAGCCGGAAGCAGTCATCGATCGGAACGAGCCAGTGATGTTGCTCGCCACGGACGGTGTTGACCAGCAGCGCCTGCACGTCAGCCGCCAAGGTGCGAAGCTGCGGGCAGCTTTCGACGACCTCGATCCAGGCCTGCGGGTCCACCTCCCACTGGGTCGCCCCCGCCGGGCTGGGGTAATGCGCGATCACCCGGCCGTCCGCGCGCGGCACGAAGAACGCCAGGCCCACCGGAACGCCCAGGTTCTTCGTCGGTACCGCAGGCAGCCGGACCCGCTGCCGCGGCACCAGCCGGTAGTGCCCCTTGCTGGCCGCTTCCTTGTCGAACAGCAACGAGCAGGCCTGGCAGCAGCACAGCACCTCCGCGCGTTCGGTGTCCAGCAGGTGCCGGTGCCCTGGCGGCACCGGCACGCTGCACAGTTCGCACCGCTCCTCGGACTGCCGCCGCCGGGCTGCGGCGCGCTGGATGATCCGCTCCAGCGCGCCGGTGCTGAGATGGGCAGAGGGTGCGCTGGCCAGCTGCGTCATGGCCCGACCCCGCTGACGGTGGCCGCGCGCCCGGGTGCGGGTGTCCCGCAAGGCCGCGGCATCAAGGCGTCGAGCGGGACGAAGGCCGCTTCAGGCCGCCCGGCCGCCGGCGCCCGTGCGACGTCCGAGAGCTCCGGCGCGACAGCCAGCACGGCCTCGCGGACCGCGTCCTCCACACCCGCCGAAGAACACCCCTTGATCGACAGCCGTACCGTCGCAACGCCCTGATCGATCCCGGTGAGCTCGACGTCCCCGCCGCGTTCCTGCAATGCCGGCCGCAGCTCGTCCAGCACATGGATGACCCGTCGTTCCACCGGCTCGGGGTGCACGCCGTGTAGCACCAGCAGGTGCTCCAGCAGTTCGTCACCGGTCAGTGCAGCCAGCACGTCCGGAGAGCCGGAGGCGTACGTAACCGCCCGGGCCAGCGCCTCGCCGTAGACCTCCGCCAGCGCCGACACCGCGTCCAGCGCGAGCTCACCGGACGGACCGGGGATCGTCTCCACCTGGGCCAGCAGCTCGTCGAGCCGGGTGAGCCGTTCCCGCACCGCGGCATCATCAAGCCTGCCGAGCCTCGGGCCCGCGTCGGCGCCGGGCTCAGCCATGGCTGGCGCCGAACATCGGCGAGTGCAGCTTCTTCAGGACGCGTCCCCCGCCTAGATGCATGTGCACCCCGCAGGGCAGGCACGGGTCGAAGCTGCGCACCGCGCGCATGATGTCCACGCCCCGGAAGTTCTCCGGGCTGTTCTCCTCGAAGATCGGCATGTCCTGCACCGCGTCCTCGTATGGGCCCGGGGTACCGTAGCGGTCCCGTGGGCTGCCGTTCCACGGCGTCGGCGGGTACGGGTGGTAGTTCGCGATCTTGCCGTCCTTGATGACGAGGTGGTGGGACAGCACCCCGCGCACGGCCTCGTGAAACCCGCACCCGATCGCCTCGTCGGGGACCGAGAAGTTGTTGAAGACCTTCGTGTCGCCGCCGCGGATGAGCTTCAACGACACCTCGATGAAATGCACGGCCAGCGCCGCGGAGTAGGCCACGAAGTACGTCCGGGCCCGGTTGCGCTCCAATGCGTTGGACCACTTCGGGATCTTCCACTCCAGCGTCATCTCAGGGAGCTTGTCGCTCTTGGGCAACGAGATCAGCACGCTGGAGCCGGTGGACTTGACGTACTCGGTGTCGACCAGCCCTGCCAGCGCCGTCGACCACAGCCGGGCCAGCGGGCCGCCGCCGGTGTCCAGCGCGAGGTGATCGCCGGTGCGCTTGTCGAACCAGCGGGGGCTCATCACCCAGCTGTAGTTGTTGTCGAAGTCACGTTTCTGCGGCACCGGCAGGGTGGTCTGGTTCCACGGGTGGCGCATGTCGACCGGGTTGCCCAACGGATCGTGGGTGACGAAGGGCTCCTCGTTGATCCAGTCGTCGTAGTAAGAGCTGCCGAGCAGGATGCGGATGCCCAGGTTGATGTCGACCAGGTCGGTGGTGATCTGCTGGCCGTCGACAATGATCCCCGGGGTGACCTTCATTTGCCGGCCCCAGTCCGTCATGTGCTCGTAGCGGTAGTCGCAGGCGGTCGGGTCCTGGAACGCGCCCCAGCAACCGAGCAGGATCCGGCGGCGCCCCACTTCCTCGTAGCCGGGCAGGGCCTCGTAGAAGAAGTCGAACACGTCGTCGTTCATCGCGACGGCCTGCTTGGTGAAGTCGAGGATCGACAGCAGCCGGGTGAGGTAGTCGGTGAAAAGCGTCGGCTCCGGCATGGTGCCGACCCCGCCTGGGTAGACGGTCGACGGGTGGACGTGCCAGCCTTCCATCTTGCAGAACATCTCGCGGGTGGTCCGGCTGACCTGCAGCGCACGCTTGTAGACGTCGCCCTCGAACGGGTTGTACGCGCGCATGATGTCGGCGATGGTCCGGTAACCGTGGATGCCCGCGTTGCGTGCCTCGGTGTTCTCCGCCCGGGCGAGCACGCTCGGGTTGGTGTCCTTGACCATCGCCTCGCAGAAGTCGACGAACACCAGGTTGTCCTGGAACAGGGTGTGGTCGAACATGTACTCGGCGGCCTCGCCGAGGTTGATGATGTGCTCGGCCAGCGGCGGGCTGTCGATCCCGTACGCCATGTTCTGGGCGTAGACCGAGCAGGTGGTGTGGTTGTCACCGCAGATCCCGCAGATCCGGCTGGTGATGAAACCCGCATCCCGAGGGTCCTTGCCCTTCATGAA
>Ga0134126_10012268_pt1 | contig 10819 bp, 9 predicted proteins | sample KB31752_FD_96881 | JGI IMG/M metagenome (GOLD analysis project Ga0134126, IMG submission 96881) | Terrestrial soil microbial communities with excess Nitrogen fertilizer from Kellogg Biological Station, Michigan, USA - KB3-175-2 | ecosystem: Environmental > Terrestrial > Soil > Unclassified ...
AGTATCCAGGATAGTTTCAACATTTATTTCCTTAATTTCTTCAACACCCGTTTCTTTCAATGTCGATTCTTCGTGGCCTGCTGCTGTTTCTTCCATAACTTTTTCGACAAAAGAATGTTCTGAAGATGTCGCGCTATTGTCCATTATTGTTTCAGCACTTTCTTCATCGGCTCTTTCACCGCTAAATGTTTCCTGTCCAAAATTTGAAACTGATTCTTCCCTAACATCTTCCATAAAAGAAGGTTCTAATGAAATTTTCTTGTTGTCATTTATTACTGTTTGAATTTCGTCAATACTATTTTCCTGTTCCGATTTTAACGCCGATTCCTCCATAACATTTTCCGTGGACAAATTCTCAAATTTAATTTCGCCATTGTCATTTTTTCTTACTTCATTTCCTTGCTGTAAATTTTCATCACGAGCAATTTCTTGTTCAGAAATTGGAGCAGACTTATCGAATAGTTGAAATTGTAACCAATGAGGGTTGTTGAATAATAATGCTGTCTTTTTGGCAAACTTTTCAAAAGCAGGATTGGAAGTTTTTTTATAATGATATAGTAACAGGAATGATGCCAATGAACTGTATGGATATTCATTCGCATTTCTTTCAAGTACGCTGGTATCTTTTGATCCTTTTTGGTAAAAATATTCAGAATAAAATATTCTATTGCTCATGGCGATGAATTAGCGATGATTACCAGTTTGAAAATATTTTGTTGAAAATTGCGTCAGTAACATTCTTTACAATCTGATCGCCCAATTGTGACTCAGCTTGAGGTAATGTTAACTGGGCGGAAAAATCGTAATTGCTCGTTACATCTGTTTCCATGTCTTTCGTATGGTCGAGATTGTTCTTGAAAATTAAATGAAAGGTTACATTTAACCGGTTGGTACTTGCACTTTGCCCTGAAATGCCCGTTGTAGTTTCGCTGTAATCAGACAAATAACCGCTGATGTCATAATGAGCATCATCGTTATTCGTTTGTCTTAGTCTTGTTTGCCCGATTATTTTTTGTTTTAATTTTTCGGTGATCGCCGGCGTCAGCTGCGGGTTTACATACCGGGCTTTGTTTTCAAAATAATTTACCCGAAACGTTTTAACCTCGGGCGGAATGGGAGAAACATCCTTGGTAGAATATTTACAGGTTGCAAAAGAAAAGGTAAAAAAAAGAAAACCCAGCAGGGATATCAATTTTATGTTTGTATTCAATCTCATTTATTTCTATTACGCCGATTATTACGAATGACTCACTTGGCAATAAAATTTCGGCTACTCGTTAATGTTATATTCTTTCAATTTTCTATAAAGCGTACGTTCGCTGATACCAAGATCGCTTGATGCATCCCTTCTTTTACCGCGGTGTTTTTTGAGCGCCTTAATTATTAATTCTTTTTCTGCATCCATTATACTTAACGATTCTTCAACTTCATGATGATCATCAATATTATTATTGGGATTATTGTTAGCGCCGTTAAGCACCACTGCATGTCCGCTTTTAATAACAGGAGTTAATTGTTCACCATGATAATCCTCTAATAACTTTTCGTTATTAAAATTGTGGTTGCCATTGATAGCGGCCGGATTTTGCAGCACATCAAAAAACATCCGTTTTAGTTCCGTAACATCTTTCTTTACATCAAAAAACAACTTATACAATATTTCTCTTTCGTTATTAAATTCCTTTTGGTTAGCACCTGTATTTCCTGAAGCCAGCACCGGTAACCGGTTAAAATTTGTTTCAGGTAAAAATCTTCGTAACTCCTCGCCGGTAATATTTTTGTCTTTTGCCAGAACTGAAATCTGCTCAGCAGTATTTTTCAATTGCCGTACATTTCCGGGCCATGGGAAATTCATCAACACATTTTTTGCATCGTCATCCAATTGCACCGGCGGCGATTTATAGCGTTCTGCAAAATCAACGGCAAATTTTCTGAATAATAAATAGATATCTTCTTTGCGGTCGCGTAATGCGGGAACTCTTATGGGGACAGTGTTTAAACGATAATACAAATCTTCCCGAAACCTGCCGGTATGGGTGTATTCAAGCAAATCTTTATTAGTAGCGGCAATTACCCTGACATCTGGGTTTTTAACCTTAGACGAACCTACACGAATGTATTCCCCGGCTTCGAGTACCCGTAACAGTCGGGCTTGTGTACCTAACGGCATTTCGCCAATTTCATCAAGAAAAATGGTACCGCCGTTTACTGTTTCAAAGTAGCCTTTGCGGCTGTCCACGGCTCCCGTAAAAGATCCTTTTTCATGACCGAAAAGCTCGGAATCAATAGTTCCTTCAGGTATTGCACCGCAGTTAACGGCAATAAAAGGATTATGCTTTCGTGCAGAAAGCGAATGAATGATATGGGAAAAAACTTCTTTCCCGACACCACTTTCTCCATTTATCAATACACTCAAATCGGTATTGGCTACCTGTATGGCAACGTCAAGAGCATACACCAATGCAGGTGAATTGCCAATTATTCCAAACCTGTTCTTTATTGCTTGCTGATCCATTTGAATTTATTCTATTAGTTTATTTTTTAGTTCTCCTAGCAATGTCCCCGCCGTACAACTTTCAACAATTACATCCGCATATTCCCCTTTCTTGAGGATTCCGTTTTTAGGAAATACTACCACTTTGTTATTATCGCTTCTTCCTGCCCAATGTTCCTCACTCTTTTTTGAATTGCCTTCTATCAAAACCTTTACGGTTTTGCCAACTTCTTTCTGCATACTTTGTAAAGACTGCATCCTGTGTAAAGCCACCACTTCCTGTAATCTCTTCTTTTTTATTTCTTCCGGAACATCATCCGCAAAGCGGCGTGCTGCAAGGGTTCCAGGTCGTTCTGAATAAAAGAACATATAGGCCAGGTCATATTCGCAATATTCCATAAGGTGTAATGTTTCCTGGTGATCTTCTTCCGTTTCGCTGCAAAATCCCGTAATAACATCGGTTGATAAACCGCAGCCCGGAAGTATTTCCCTGATGCGATTCACTTTGGCTAAATACCATTCACGTGTATAAGTTCGGTTCATCATCTCTAATATCCGGGTACTTCCGCTTTGCACCGGAAGATGAATATATTTACAGATGTTGTCGTATTTCGCCATCGTAAACAACACTTCGTCGGTGATGTCTTTTGGATGCGACGTTGAAAATCTTACACGAAGTAATGGAGATATTTGTGCAACTTTTTCCAGCAGGTTTGCAAACGAAATGGTCTCTGTTCCTTCAGCGTTTTGCCAATGGTAACTATCAACGTTTTGCCCGAGCAAAGTCACTTCCCGGTAACCCTCTTCAAATAGTTCCGTACATTCTTTAATTATTGATTGCGGATCGCGGCTTCTCTCACGGCCACGGGTAAACGGAACTACACAGAAGGAACACATATTATTGCAACCACGCATAATGCTTACAAAAGCCGTAACTCCATTACTGTTTAATCTTATTGGAGAAATATCACCATAAGTTTCATCACGACTTAGCAAAACATTCACTCCTTTTTGGCCGCTCTCTGCTTCTTCAATTAGTCCCGGTAAACTTCTGTAAGCATCTGGCCCAACAACTATATCAACTAATTTTTCCTCTTCTATAAACTTTGATTTAAGCCTTTCTGCCATGCAACCCAATACGCCAATCAAAAGGCCGGGATTGTACTTCTTTACTTTCCTGAATTCTGTAAGTCGTTTTCTTACGGTGAGTTCAGCCTTTTCGCGAATGGAGCAGGTATTTAAAAAGATCATATCGGCTTCCTCGAAATGCCGTGTTGGTCCAAACCCGTTTTCATGCAGAATGGAAGCCACAACTTCGCTGTCGGCAAAGTTCATCTGGCATCCATAGCTTTCTATATAGAATTTTTTCCCAGGTCTATGATTCATAGACGGCGCAGGCGCAAAAGCCTCTCCCTGCCTTGTTTCGTCGTGTTGTTTATTTAGTAATACATCCACCATTTGTCAGGTTTTAAACCGGATTGCAAATATAAATAAATTAAACATGGCGACAAGATGGCAGAAAGTTAATAATCCGAAGGCGGGATGTTTGCGGAAGTAGCTAGTTCCTCAAATCAGGCATTAATTTTTGCGCCTTCATAAATTTCTGAAAGCGGAATTTTTTCGTTGATCACTTTTAGGTAAAGGAGATCGTCAATGGAATTATATTCTTCCAGTTCCCAATGATTGTTTTCATTTAACCTGAATACTTCAATGTGTACACTTTCAGAATCTGCGAGGATGTATTCTTTTAAAGTTGGTATATCGCGGTATAACTTAAATTTTTCGCCACGGTCATAATTTTTGGTTGATGGTGACAGCACTTCGATAATTACCGATGGATTTAAAACATTATAATCATCATTATTCAATGTTATTATTTCTCCGCAAATAATAGAGATGTCAGGATAGGTGAAGAGCGTGTTTGCCTCTATGTGAATGCGCAAATCGCTTCCATAGGGCTTGCATGATTTGCCTTTTAATTTTTGTTTTAATACACTTAAAATGTTATCGCTTATAATTACATGAGCAACCTTTGCACCGCTCATGGCAAATATTTCTCCTTTGTAATATTCATGTTTTTCTATCGAGGCGTTTTCCATCTCAAGGTATTCTTCGATAGATATTTTTTCTTTGCCGTATGCTATCGCTGGTTCTTTTATTTCCATTAAATAAATATGCAAAATTTGGTGGGTACAAATTTATCTACCAAACAATAATAAAGTTGAATTGGGTAATAAATATCATCCCTGATAAATGTGATAGAGATAATATTGGGATTCGAAAAAAGCAGACTATATTATTTTTTACTTAAGAAAGGCACTCTTTTGGCGAGCCAGCTTTTTTTAACGGGGATAATCCAGCTTTCTAGTAATTCTTTTTTGGTGAGAATGGTATTATTAAAATATAATGTGTCTGCAGTAATTACTCCTTCTTCCAAAAGATGATTTACTTGCGATAAAGGAATCATCTGGATTTTCTCATTTACGACAAAAGCCAACATTTGCCTGTCGAACATGTCAACCTCGAAATCTTTTTCTATATTTTTAATCAACCTTACTGAAGAATCTGTACTGCATCCGCTTACTCCAGAGGCAGTTTCATCTGCCATGAAAATAACAAACTGGCCAAAAAGCAAATTGCCATAACCTTTTATGGGGGTACCGTGGCTTTTCCAATTAGCGGCGAAATCTTTTAATTGCTCTTCAATCTTTACTGCTTCGGGAAATGTGAATACACGGTTGCTTTGATAAATCCAAACATGAGAGTTATCATTAAAATCTTTGGGAATTAAATCCTGAAAATGAATATTCATCGTGTAAATTTAAACAGGATTTTCCTTTTCCGAAAGAAAGGCAAGTAATTTTTGTTTTTTTTAATTGGCCTTGCCCAGCCGCCTTAAATATGCTACGTGGGACCCTATAGCCTGGCTCATTTTTGGAAATTCTCTGTATGCGATGCCAAAATCATTACAGGTGCGTTTAATTATTTTGCTTATCGCCGGGTAGTGAATGTGAGATATTTTAGGAAATAAATGATGTTCTATTTGAAAATTTAAGCCCCCAACCAACCAGGAAATCAGTTTATTTCCGGTAGAAAAATTGGCGGTAGTTGCCACCTGGTGAATGGCCCATTCATTTTCAATTTTATTGGTTGCCTCGTTCGGCATAGGAAATTCAGTATGTTCAACAGTGTGTGCCAATTGAAACACAATGCTTATTACAAGGCCCGTAACCATTGTTATAATTAGAAAACCAACTATCCACGATGTAAAGCCTAATAGCCAAATGGGTAATGCCACAAACATAAATGCATAACCTACCTTGGCGGTCCAGAAAGATATATGTTCTCTTACCGTCATTTTTCTTAAAGCAACAGGACCTATTTTGCCCGAAAAATATTTTTTATAGTCTGACATAAATATCCAAACCAAATGAAGTAATGTATATAAAAACCAAAAATAATAGTGCTGGAATTTATGCAGTTTCATCTTCTTCTGTGTAACAGCAAACCTAAGCCACGGGCGTGCTTCAATGTCATCATCAATACCATCTATATTGGTATAGGTATGATGAATGATATTATGTTTCATGTTCCACATAATAGCGCTTGCTCCCAAAAAATTCAAAGAGAATCCTGCCATTTTATTAACAGCTTTGTATTTGCTGAAACTTCCGTGGGCTCCATCATGCATCACATTAAATCCTATCGCAGCAGTAAGGCATCCGAATAAAACGCATTCAGGAATAGCAATCCAAACTATCGGTGTTAAGAAAACAAGATGAACATAAATTAACACATACCCCAGGCAGAAAAGAATCGCTTTTAAAAGCAGCATATTGTCCCCCGTCATAGGTTTTTTACGGTCGATAAAATATTGATTGACACGATTTTTCAATTCGATATGAAATTCGCCTTTTCCCTGGATGAATTTTGGATTTGACATTTTTTAAAATTTAATAAGTTGTAGTATGCTGTTTGTTAACGCCAGTTTTCTTTTTTAAGTATTTTTTTGAATCAATGCATCAAGAGTTTTAACTCCAATCATTTTTTTTGATATAAAACCTTCTGCATATTTAACCCCAATCATCTTGCCATACATCTTGGCACGGTTAATAACACTTTCTAAAAATTCAGGAGAAGAAATATACGTTTGTGGTGCTTTATCGTTTGAATTTGGATTATAAAATTGAGTAGTAAAGGCTTCTATTGCTTCAATCTTTTTATCAAAAACATTTGATACATCTATTACAAAGTCAGGTTTAAAATATAAATCCTGTATGTAATTAAAAACATATTTCGGCCTCCATGCTTCCTGATTCTTTCCTTTTTCATCCGTTGTTTCAATCTTCATTAAGCCGGATAAAAAAGCCGCATCTGTTACCAGTTGTGCAGAACGCCCATGATCAGGATGCCTGTCGTCCGGAGCGTTGCAGAGAATAATTTCCGGCCTGTATTTTCTAAGAACTGTAATTATTTTACGCTGGTTAGTCTCATCATTCCTGAAAAAGCCATCTGCCATTTCAAGATTTTCTCTTATATCCAGGCCCAAAATAATTGCCGACTTTTCGGCTTCCTCTTTCCTCGTTTCCGGAGTTCCTCTTGTTCCCAATTCTCCCTGAGTCAAATCGGCAACCCCAACTTTTTTCCCATTATTTTTTTCGGTGAGAAGAGTTCCGGCACAACTTAATTCTATGTCATCGGGATGAACACCGAATGCTAAAAGATCTAATTTCATTCTAAAAAAATAACTAATCTAAAGCGGGGAACGAAGTAAAAGGTGATTTAGGCTGCAAAGATACGTTAAAAAGTGCAGCTTTCCGCAATATTCAATTGATAAAGTTTACAATATAACGAGATTAACATAACCAATGTAGATAAAAATTCTAACCTGAATATCCATACATTCTTTGTACCTCTTTTACTATGGATTCCATTTCAGCATCCTGGCCCTTTGCATCGTAAGGTTGCCTGAGATCGCTGCCAAAGAAGAATGCAACAGTTTGCCAGAAGCGGGCGGTGAAGCCGCCTTTTAATTCTTTCAGAATATCATAGCAATTGGTTCCTTTAGTTTCGCGGTTTATGAGTTTCATTAATACTTTTCCCTGGTAAACAGACAAGTTAGTAAGCGGCTCGGTAAATTCTTTTTTTAACTCCTTTTCCCGGCTGTTAATGTACCTGTTTATAAACTGTTTGTCCGTACTTCCGGAAATGTGTTTTTCTATATCATTAAATACAAAGCCGGCCTTTCTTGCGTAAGGATAGGTAACGTAAACTGCATTTCTAAGTCGTGTCCATCTCTGTCTTGCAGTCAGCGTACCTTTCCATACATACACGCCTGCTAATATTTTAGCTTCTATAGTGTCGCCTTCGTATACAACCGCAGTGGTTACAATGGTATCGTGTTGCCCATACCTTGATTGCGCTTTAACATTATTAAAGCCGCTTAATATTAAAATAATAAGGAAGGAAATGAAATGAGCGGTATAGTTACGGACGATACGCATTGCGTATGTAAATTTATATTTTTATTAGGTTTGTGCAAATAGCGCTTGGTGAATAATTGATTAAACAATTAAGCGTTGGCAATTAAAAACATATAAGCCAAACCGGCAAGTACCAATAGTACTGACAATGCGGTTATATAATTAGCTGCTTTTGTTCTTCGACAAATAGAAACGATAAATCCGCACGCCATAATTAGCAAGCCGGCCCATACCAAGTTAATATATGGGAAAACGTATGCTTTAAGTGTTATGAAATCGGTAAGAACTTCAGATTCTTTAACGCCGATTTTAAATTTTTTATCGGAAGTAAGCCCTGCAAGGTTCAAATAGAGATTTTGCCTCACCAGCGTATCATCAATAAAATTAATTTGTTGATTTGTGATAGTGAGAGCAGGGTAGGCCTTAATTTTTGTGCCATCATTACCATAAACAGTAATGTCAGCAACTAATGCAGTATCAGTCGGGGTGAAATGAAATCTCCCGCTATCCGGATTTTTAAGAACATTATTTAACACCAAAAAGCCTTTGGAATAAAATGCCGTATCATTTAATCCCATTTCATGAATCTTAAATTGAGCAGTATCAGCAGAATTATTTTTAACTGATGTTGTGGAGATGTAGGTGAATATATCGTGTGTGAAATAATGCCTGGTTCCCGGGTTAGAACTAAGATTATTATCCCTCATTTGATAAACATCTTCGGTAAGCGTAAAATCTTCCTTCACTTTATTAGTTACACTGTCCGTTTTTTTAAAATGAATATTGTAGAAAACACGGGTTTTCTCCAGCCCGTTTGAGTCGCCTACATAAGTAACCATATAGTTTCCCATTTGGGTGGGAACGTTCTTTACCAGCGTAAGATTTTCCATTGGATCATTAGGTTCTCTGCCGGTAGGATCCTTGTCAAACGGCAGAAATAATCCTGTTTTACTATTATCGCTAATAACTTTTTTATTACCCGACGATATCAGCATTCCCGCTATCATTAAAGCGAATCCCAGGTGAGCTATTGCAGCGCCACCGGCTTTCAAATTTCCTTTTAAAACTGTTTTTAAATAAGCAGCATTTGCAATTACAGAAAATATGCAGGCGAATAAAGCTAAGTAAATAGCAATCAGGAAGCCGGGGCCTTTTTTAGTATATTCTATCGGGTAAAAAATAGCCATTAAAACAGATATTATTGTGGCAGCTATCAATGGCATTGCCATTTTTTTAATGAGATATTTTTTATCTGTATTCTTATATTTAAGATACTGCGATAATGCCGTAAGCAAACCAACTATAAATGCAACTAACACTAATACTTTATTGTAAGTAAATTCCCTGTCCTGCGGATCGGCATATTTTGTTCCGAACACTTTGTTATAAACAGGTAACGATGTTATTGCAATAATAAAAAGCGCTGCAAGGAAAAAAATAAGTGAACCAATAAACATCCAGAATTCTCTTGATGAAATATTTTCTTCTTTTTGTATAGAAGGAATCTTTTTATATCGAACTACAAAAAGCACGAGCATGGGCAGGGATATGGCAATTACATAAATGCCAATTAACACGTTCATTGCAAACCCTGCTTCGGTAAAGGAATGTACCGAAGTATCTCCAAGGATTCCGGTACGGGTCAAAAAAGTTGAATAGAGAACAAAGAAATACCCTAGAATAATGAAGAAGTAAGAAGCTCTTAACGCATTGCCTGTTGAATTATAAACAGCCATGCAATGCAGGCCGGAAATTAGAATCATCCACGGCACTAAAGCGGCATTTTCCACCGGATCCCAGGCCCAATAACCACCAAAAGAAAGAGATTCATAAGCCCATTTTCCACCCATCATAATACCAACTCCAAGTACACAGCAGCTAAACAGTGTCCAGGGAAGCGCAGGCTTTACCCAACTAGTGAGATCTTTTGAGTTAAGCGATGAATAAGCAAAACCTAACGGAACAATCGTACTCGCAAATCCTAAAAAAAGAATGGGTGGGTGAATAACCATCCAGTAATTTCTTAATAAGACATTTAAGCCTATACCGTCTTTTATAAATGATAGATAATTCGATTGACTAAATATGGGACCATTGATTTCGTTTCGTGTTAATACAAAGGGACTGCTCCCAATGCGGGTATCACCAATATAAATACCTACAATCATTATTAGCAAAACAAATTGTGCCAATGTCAGGATTGACAGAATAGGCGCTTCTCTTTTTTTGCTTGTAAAGATCAGAATACTTCCTAAAACGCAATGCCAGAGCGACCATAGGATAAAACTACCCTCCTGGCCTTCCCAAATACACGCCAACAAATATCTCGGTTCCAGTTCTTTGGAAGCATGCTTATATGCATAGAGATATTCAAAATAATGATGAGAGCATAAATAATAGATAGTAATAAATACTGTAAGTAAAGAAACAAACTGGATAAAAAAAGCGCCTCGTGCAAAAAGAATCCATGAGCGTTTTTCAGGTTCATTCTTAATTGCGGAAGCATAAAAATAAGCAATGGATGAAACCAGTGAAGCTACAAAGGCGAGCAATACAAAAAAATGTCCAACCTGGCCGGGTAATAAATGTTCACCTTCAAACTTCATGGTGCGGTTTAGTATTGTGAGACAGTTTTTTCGAGTTGTTTTTTGTCATCCTTATATTTTGAAGGGCATTTCAATAAAATGTTATCACACTCAAAAACATTTCCTTCCATTTTTCCTTTTAGGACAACGCGGTCACTTTGTTCCAGTTCAGCAGGTTTTGTGTTATGATAAATTACCTGGGTGCTGCCTCCAAGGCTGTCTGTAGCATAAAATGAAAGATAATTGGGATCCTTTAT
>Ga0134126_10012269_pt1 | contig 10819 bp, 8 predicted proteins | sample KB31752_FD_96881 | JGI IMG/M metagenome (GOLD analysis project Ga0134126, IMG submission 96881) | Terrestrial soil microbial communities with excess Nitrogen fertilizer from Kellogg Biological Station, Michigan, USA - KB3-175-2 | ecosystem: Environmental > Terrestrial > Soil > Unclassified ...
GGCTAACGAGCGTGGCAACGGCAAGCAGAAGCACCAGCGCCAGTCCCCCCGGCAGGCCGGCCAGCGTCTCGAGCCAACTGCCGTTCGGCCCCCCGGCAGAAAACGGCGTGTTGCCCCAGATCAAGGCATGACCGGCAGTGAACCGCATGCCTTCCGCAAAATATAACGGCTCGAGCCCCAGCATGACGCCGAGCGTCGGCAGCACGACGGCAAGGACCCCCGCGAGCGCCGGCCAAAATAAGCGTGGCTCGACGACTAGAGCCCCGGCAGCCGCTCCTGCGAGCAGCGCCGCGTCCGACGGCCGGCACGCTGCCGCCCAGCCAAGCGCCACACCGGCGAGGAAAGCAGGCCATTTCCTTGCTGCATCGCCCCGCTGCGGCAACAGCGTCAGCCCGAGCAGCAGAAAGGCAATCGGCGCACCGTCCGAGAGCAGGCTGAGCGCCAGATCGGGCAAAAGCGGCATCGCCAGCGTCAGGACGAATGCCGCCAGGGCCGGCCACCCCTCATCGCTGTTGCGCGCCACCACCAGCCCGGCGAGCGGCGGCAGGCTCAGCGCCAGCAGCGTCGTCAGCAGGCCGAGCGCGGCAAGCGGACTGCCGGACACCGGTAGCAGCAGCCGGCCCATGGCGATGAATCCCGGATAGCCGGGGAATTGCGGCGAAAAATCGAGAATGCTGAACCGCGTCAGCCCGCGCGTGAAGAACAGCGCATCGTCGGAGGACAGGGACGCCGGATGGGCGAACAGCCAGACCGCAGCCGCGCAATAGATGACGGCTGCGACCAGCCAACCGGCCACCAGCGCGGCATCCGCCCTGGTCTTGCGCCCTGCCCCAGGCACCGCCCCGAACGTCACGGCGTCTTGCCGAACACCTTCAGAATTGTCGCCCGTGCGGCGGCGAATGCGTCAGGGTCAGCCGCACGCGCGCCCACCCCGAACACGCCGGGATTGCCGATCGCATCGAGCGCCTGCTGCAGCGCCGTATTGATCGTCTTGCCCTGGTCGGGCGGCAGGTCGGCGGCAACGGCCGTGTAAAAGCGCTGTGCCTTGACGACCAGCGCTTTGGCCGACTGATAGTCCTTCAGGTTGTCGCGTGCACCGTTGAGCCGGCGCACGATCTCATCCTCCGCCACGCGATCGAAGGCGGCCATGATCGCCTTGGGATCCTTGGCGGAAATCGCGGCGTCGAAGGCCTGCGAGATTCCCTTGTCCTCGTTCTGGTCGAGATAGGTCAGCTCGGCCTGCATGCCCGAGAGTGCGGTCTTGGCGGCATCCCAGTTGCCCGCCGACACAGCCGAGAACAGCGCCTCCCGCCCATCGAGCAGCGGCTCGGCGCCGGCGGCGGCATAGGAATAGGCGCGCGCCGGCTGGGTGGTCAGCGGCATGCCGGCCAGCGCCGCCGCGACGATCATCAGCACCAGGATGGTTCGTTCCATGGAGTTCCCCGTTTTGCGGCGCAAGCACCGGCTCAGGCGATGCTTTCGGTCTCGATGACCGTCTTCTGGTTACGATGCGCATAGATCGCCGGCCGGGCATCAGCGCCGCCGATCAGCATTGCCGCCGCCATTTGCCCCATTTCCATGGCCGTGTCCGTGAAAATATAGCGGAACGTCCCCTGCCGCCCGCACTGGATCAGGTTCTGATAGGCGGAAAGATGCGCCAACGCCCTCTCCCGTTCCTCCTGATAGCCGACGGTCATGAGCGGATAGGCCGTCGCGGCGCGGGCCGAAAACACCTCGCCGGTGGCCTTGGCCGGGTCGATCCCGAGCCGCGCCAGATCCTGCTTCAGGCGCGCGAACAGCTCCTCGTCGGGCATGATCCAGAGCGGATCGCCGGGATCGCACGGCACTTCCATCATCAGTGAGGTCATGCCGGGCGGCGCCATCTCCGGCGAGCGGCGCCGGGGCTCCTGCAGGCGTGTCGCGATCATCTCCGGATCGGAGAGATACTGCCACGTCCAGGGCGAGACGTTCTCCACCGCCATCGGAAAATTGAGAAAGCGAAGTCCCCGAAAGCGAAGTGGCGAGTTTCCGCCGGTCATCCGCACCATATCCGGCAGCGGCACCGTCGAGATCACCGCCTCGCAAGCGACCGGCCCCTTGTCCGTTTCTATCGACTCTATGCGGCCCTGCCCCAGCTCGAAGCCGGTCACCGAAACGCCGGTGCGTATCGTCGCGCCCTCGGCGACCACCCGTGACGCCAGCCGCTCGAAGATCACCCCGAACCCATGTCGCGGATAGCGGTAGGACCGTGCATAATTCCGCGGATTGTTGGCCGCACCGGGCAGCAGCCGCCGCGCCACGTCGCGCAGGTCGACGAGGCTGATCCGCTGCTCGGCCCAGTCGCCGGAGAGCGTTTCGGGCGGCACGCCCCAGAGCTTTTCCGTGTAGCCGGCAAAGAACGTGCGATAGAGCGTCCTGCCGAAGCGCGCCTCCGTCCAGGTCGCGAAATCCACGCCCTCGGGCGCCTCGCGATGGAAGCTCGATCTGGCGAGATCGAGCAACGCGCCCGCCAGCAGCTTCGGCGGCGCCGTCCGGATCAGATTGCCCAGCGCCAGCGGATAGTCGTAGACCCGCCCGCCGAAGCGGATGACGCTCTTGCGCGTCGAGGTGAGCAGGTCGTTGCCCACCAGCTCGTCGACGAGTTGCATCAACTCCCGGTTGTGGGTGATGAAGCGGTGGCCGCCGAAATCGAAGCGATACGTCCCCGCCCTGCCCTCGAATACCGTCGTACCGCCCAGCCCGCCAAGCGTCGGCCGCCGTTCGAGGATCGTCGTCCTGATGCCGGCGCGCACCAGCTCATAGGCCGCGATCAGCCCGGCGGGCCCGGCGCCCAGCACGACGACATGGTTGGGCCGGCGATCAGGCCTTGCGGGCATAGCCGCGCCACCAGACGATCACCGCGACGACGAGATAAGCGGCCCAGAGCCCGAACTGCGGCGGCGTCGGCGACGAGTTGTAGCCGAAGAGCCCGCGCAGGAAGATGCCGACCCCCGAATTGTCCGCCAGCACCGACGAGATATCGAACAGCGGCGCCGTCGGTCCGGGGAAGACCCCGACGCCCTGCAGCGTGTTGACCGCCGAGCCGAGCAGCCCCGCCGCGATGACGATCAGCAGCAGGCTCGAATAGCGGAAGAAGAGGTGCAGCGGCACGCGGCGGGTGCCGCTGATCAGCAGCCAGACCAGCCCGATCCCCAGCGCTAGGCCAACCAGCCCGCCCGTAATCGAGAGTTTCGTGCCGCCATAGGCCAGCGCCGAGAGGAACAGCGCCGTCTCGATCCCCTCGCGCAGCACCGAAACGAAAGCCAGCATGACGACGCCCAGCACGTTGCCGGCCGAAATATATCCCTGGAGCTGTGCTTTGGCGTGCTCGGTCTCGGCCCGCGACCGCTTGTGCATCCAGACCGCCATGTAGGTGAGGATACAGCAGGCGGCGAGCATGATCACCGCCGTGACCATCGCCCGATAGAAGTCGCTGCCGAACTGGTCGACCACGACCTGCAGCACCAGCGCCACGACGAGCGAGCAGACGAGCCCGGCCGCTACCCCCGCATAAATCCATTTGGCGTAGCGCTGCCCCCCGATGCGGCCGAGATAGGCGAGAAGAATGCCAACCAGCAGAAAGGCTTCGAGACCTTCGCGGAAGGCGATGAGGAAGGTGAACAGCATCAGGGTTGTCCGGGGCTGGAGTTGGAACTTGCGGCGAGAACGGTATCGAGATGCGCCATCTCGACCGGCTGCGGCGCCGGCATCCGAGGAAAGCGCTTGCGCACGAGATCGGTCAATTGCTGCGGGAAGGTGCGGAACATGAGCTTGGCGTCGATCTTGACCGGATAGGCGGTCCCGGGCGGCAGATCATAGCTTTCGTCGCGGAACTTGCCGGCCGGAATGCGGGTATCCTGCTTCATGCGCATATAACGCCAGAACATTGGCTCGACGGAATGGGCGTCGAGCCCCGCCAGCACTTTCACGAACATATGTGCCTCGGGGTCGAGATCGCCATTCGCGGCGAGCGCGCCGGAGGTCAGGACCGTCTTTCCCGTCGCATCCGTGACGGTGACCGCCAGCCACATCTCCCTCAGGTCGGAAATGCCCGTCGGCAGGTCGTGCCCGGCGCCGGTGTTGGTGACCCGGACCGTGACCTCGTCCGGCTTCGCCGCCGGCTGCAATGAAAGCTTGGCGGCGCTCCGCAGCAGCGCAATCGATTCCGCTTGGGCGCCGCGATCGTGCAAGCCGACCAAGTGATACTGCGCCCCGACGAACTGATGCGTCACGACATTGGCTTCCATCGGCCCGCCGTCGGTGGATTGCCCCGGCACCGGCGTACCGATCGAGGCGACGCTCGCATGCATATGGCAATCCATGCAGGTGCGATTGCGCTGGGGATTGTTCGGAGCATTGAACGGCGAGGCCGCCCACTCGGCATAGGTGTCGACGATGAAGGAACCCGTCCCGGGCGCGAATTCCTCGTGGCAGGCGGCGCAGAGGTCGTTGTTGTCCTTGATGTTCTGCATCATCGATTGCGCGTGAACCTCCGGCCGCGCCCGGATCAGCTGGTCGGCGAAGCTGCGCAGCGGTCCGAAATCGGACGTCTCACCCGGCAATAGCGGCCGGTCTTCGGGATCGACATTGACGCTGGCGTTGGCGGCAACAGTCCCGCCGGAATCTTCGATCTTGGTCACCCGATGGCAGAACAGGCATCCCGTGCCCTCATCGAGCGCATGGGCATAGGTCAACAGGTCGGCATAAAGACCCTGCCCGTCATGGTCGAAAAGACGGGCGATGCCGGTCGTGCGGGTTTCGCCCGAGAGCAGCGCCTGCGGCTCATGGCAGCCCATGCACCAGGCCCGGAACGGCTCGCCGGCATCCTTGGCCGCCATATCCTCCAAGACGACGTAATAAGGATCGGACTGCCCCATGAAATGGTGCATGGAGTTCGACCACTGCTTGAAGATCGTGCTGTGGCAGCTCGCGCAGACAGCCGAATTCGTCCAGGCGGCGGGATCGACGCTCGCCCCGGCATCCTTCCCGCGCAGCCAGGTCGCGAGCAGCGGCAGATTGCCCGGCGAAGTCACATAGGTGTGGAGGTCCTTCATCATCGCGACCACCGCCGGCGACGGGTGCGCCGGATCGGTCCTGCGCGTCGGAAACCGGGTATCCGTGCCCATGCCACCCTGGGTGTCCTCGATCATGCGGATGTAGTCGCCGACGAAATCCCCGGCGACGAGCGACTGGATAGAGCCGTGCCCGGTGAAGGCCGAATGGAACTTGTCGACCGGCGTCGCCTGGAACAGCGCCCGGTTGGCGAAATTGAAGCCGTCGACATGGCAGCTCGAGCAGCTCATCCAGTTGTCGCCGGTCATCGGCGCATCCGGAAACTGCGCCGTATTGGCGAGGTCGAACAGCCGCTCGCCGCGCCTGAGCGCCGGCGCTAGCGGATCGGTGCCGACGAGCCGGGCGAAATGCGGGGAAACCACGCTGACCGAGGCGAACGAACCGGAGCCGCCGGTCGTCAGCTTGCTGAGGTCGAGCCCCATCGCGTTCTGCACGTAGATGTCGGTGCCGCTGACCACGATGCCGCGCGGGTTCTCGCCCGGCAAATGCCGGAAGATCTGCACCGCCTCGGCGCCCTCGGTGGTCTTGGCTTTCTTGCTGGTGGAGTCGATCGGCAGCGCCCGCGACAGGTCGAACACGGCGAGGTCCTCGCTGCCCGACATCGTCACATACGCCCGCGAGCCGTCATCGGAGAAAGCGACGTCGGCCGGATTGGAGACGATCCGGGTCAGGTTGCCGTTCTCGATGATGTTGATCTGCTTGAAGAGCTGCTTGCGCTGCGACACCGCCTCATGCTCGTCGCCGGGCTTCAGCGACAGCACCGAAATTGCCGGGAAGACCGTCGACTGAAACTGGAACGGATGGTCGAAATTCCAGAGCACGTGCGGCAACCAGGCCTGCTTGCCGTCGGGCGAGACTGCAATTCTGCCGAGGCCGCGCGGCAGGCCCTGCGAAACGGTCTGGTCCGGGTTCTGTTCGACCGCGAGCTGGATGAACTTCGTTCGGACCAGCGGCAGCCTGGTCGTTTCGTAGATCGACACGGCGCCGATCATGGCATGGCTGACCAGCAGCCGCCCGTCCGGCATCAGCGCCAGGCCGCGCGGCGATTCCGCCGTCGCCATATTGACCTTGATCGCACCGTCCGGGGCGACGCCGTAGAGCCGGTTGCCCTCGGTCGCGGCAATCCAGAACAAGCGGTTTCGGGCGTCATAGACGATGCCGGCGGGCCGCCCTGGAATGGAGAACTGCCGCCGGACGCCCAGGCTGTCCTCATCGAGAAACGAGACCTTGTCGCCGCTGAAATCGGTTGCGGCAATCAGCCGATCGTCGGGATCGACCGAGATCGAGGTGATGTTGCCGCCGAGCATTGCCTCGCCGAGCTTTTGGCCCGTCGCCCGATCGATGCGGCTGACCGAGCCGCCGTCGAAATTGGCGGCGAGCAGCCTCTTGCCACCCGCTTCGAGCAGCAGCGAGCGGCTCTCGACGGCGCGCAGCGGCATTGTCGGCTGTGCCGCCGGCGTGGTCATCCCCATCAACACCATCGCCATGCTACCAACCCCGACCACCAGCTTGATCGTAGCGCTTCCAGGCGTGGACGACGACCAGCAGCACCAGCGGCACGGCGAGCCCGAGATGCAGCCAGTGCATCAGTGCCCCGGTCACGGTGCCATTCTGCCCGACCAGCCAGAGATAGAGGCCCGAGAGCAGCAGCACGCCGAGCCCGATTTCGAGCGCCCGCCCGCTCCAGGCCATGAAGGGGCGTCGCGTGACCGCCAGCCGGCCGCGATGGCTGATCCAGAACGGGATCAGGATCGCCGGCACGAGCACAATCGCCGCAACGATATGGAGGATGAGCCCCCAGCTGACGATCCCCCAGGCAAGCTTCAGCGGATCGAACATCGCGAGGCCGGAGAGCATCAGGACGAGCAGCGACAGCTCGGCTGGTTTCACCAGCCGCCGCCACAGCGTCCTCAGCCATTTCGGGCGGCGCGAGGTGGAAGACCCCGCCCCGGCCTGCAACCCAACATCCATCGTACCCGTCCGCTCGTCCGGCGCCGGCTTCGGCAGGCGCCGAGGCCCGGCAATACCGGACAATCTCAGTCATGTTAAGGTGTGACTTCGATTTTCGAGGCCATCACCTGCGCCGTGCCGTATTTGCCGCCGGCGAAAGTGATGCTCTTGATGCCGTTCTGGTTGATGTCGCCGGTCTTGTCTCCGGCAACGATGTGCTCGCCGGTCTCCTCCAGCCATTCGGCGAGCTGCATGCCGCGACCGACCGTGTGGAACCAGGTCGTATAGGCATCGGTCAGCGCCTCTTTGGTCAGCGCCGGATCGCTCTCGCCCTCTTTGTTGGCGAGGTTTTCGAGGAGCTCGCGCAGGCCGGCGCTGACGGCGCCATTCGTCCATGGATCGACCGTGAAGGGCTTCCCCGGCGTGGGATCGAACAGGCCCGACTTGTCGAGCATGTGCTTTTGCACCGCGTCATAGATCGAGCGCGCCGCCATGCGATAGGCATCGTTCCCGGTTGCGGTGAAGGCGACCGAAAGCGCCCGGATCACCGCAAACTGCGTGCCGAGCGACTTCGCCGCCGACGGCCCCTGCCCGATCGTATAAGAGTCCGCGACCAGCCCATCCGAACCGACCAGCTTGGCAGTGATGAAATCGGCCTCGGTCTTGAGTAGGTCGAGCGCCGCCTTGCCCTCGGGCGTAGCCAGCGGCTTGCCACTCGAAGCGGAGGCGTAGCCGACCGGCAGGGCATCGAGCGCCCGCTCGTAGATGTCGAGCGCCGAGATCGTATAGGCGGCATCGAACGTGGTGACGGTGTCGCCCTGCTTGCCATCCGCCCAGTCGTCGACCACCGTTCCCGCCGCCTTGTTGAAGTGCAGCGCGATCAGGTTCTTGAGCTCGAGATTGGAAAGCGTCTCGGCCAGCGAGAACGGATCGTCGGCCGCGACGTATTTGCCGGGATCGGCACCGTCATTGGCCGCCGGTGCCGAAGGAAACGGATCGCCGTCGAACGCGGCCTGGAAGAAAACGCTTTTGTTGGCGTTGTCGGTCCGCTGGTCGCTGAAGCCATAAAGCTCCGACAGCGGCCAGAGCAGCATCCAGGTCGAGCGCAGGGTCGAGCGCGGATCGGTGACCTTGAGCCTACCGAGGGCGTTGACGCCGTTCTTGTGATCGAACGTTACCGCGACCTTGGCCGGGAACCAGACCGGGTGCTTGGCCGGGTCGTATTGCGGGCCGATCTTCGCCCCGATCGAGGAACCGTCGTAGCCGAACCTGTCGCGCAGCGTCAGCAGCTCGTCCCAGGTGATCTGCGTCAGCACCACGCCGTTGAGGCCATCGGCCGAGTTGTCGCCGAGTGCCAGCTTGCCGTCCTTGTCCGCCTGGGCGTTGGGGATATCGTCGACCTCGCTGTCGTCGGCGGTGTTGTGCATCGAGCCCAGGAAGTCCTGCGCCCACATCACATCCTTGAGCATCTGCCCACCGGCCGCGATCGGCGTGAAATTCATGTCGATGCCGTCCTGCCGCCAGGCCAGCGTCCTGAAATCGCGGAAATAGGCGGGAATGACCGTCGCGATCGTCCCCGCCTGGCCCTGATGAGTGGTGATCGTCTTGCTGTCGGTCGAAACCTGCGACACATCGACCGGCTGGCCGAATTCCGGCACGGCTTTGTCGAGCGCGATCGAGATCGGATACCAGTTCTGCGGCAGTTCGTCGGGCGCCATGCCGGCGGACTTGGCAAGGTGGATGAACCGATCGGCGAGGCTCTGGAACGTGCCGCCAGCCTTGGCGTTGACCGGCCCGTTCACCAGGTGCGGGCCGAGATGCGACTGGTAGTTGACCGCATACATCGCCTCTTCCGAATACTCGTAGGAATCGATGCCGGCGGCGAAATCGAAGGGATCGGGCTTGTCGGCCTGGTCGGCGTCGAGCACGTCGAGGTTGAGCCCGAGATTTTCCGCCAGCGGCTCACCCGAAAGCTCGTACTCGGTATAGGCGAAAAGTCCGGCGCCGACGTCGAAGGTCTTGTCCAGCACCTTGGTTTCGGCGGCCGGATCGTCGGCATGGGCGACGCCGGCAATGGCGATCGCCGCCACGCCCGAGAGCAGCAGGACCTGGATGCGGCGCAGACGCCCCGTGCGGCACGACATTGTTGATTCCCTCGGCGGCAGATAACATGACTGGTGAACTCAGCTTAGGGGCTTACATAATCTGACAACGACGCTCAACAATTTTTTGGGCTGATCCGATACTTTTGATCGCGCACGCAGCCACCGGTTCCGGGGGCCTCACCTCGCCTCTCTTGCCGCCAGGGACTCCCGCGCCTATGAGAGCGTCGTCGCTCCCGCCCGGAACCAATGCCGCAAGCTCCCCAAACTACCGCTGCCGAAGACATGGAACTGCTCCGCTCGGCGGCGGTCGCCGCCGGCATGATCGCGGCGAGCTACTTCCGCCGCGCCATCAAGACCTGGACCAAGGCTAATGCGAGCCCGGTCTCCGAGGCCGACATCACCGTGGATCGCTATCTGCGCGGCTCCCTGATGGCGGCCCGTCCGGATTATGGCTGGCTGAGCGAGGAGAGCGCCGACGATTTGAGCCGCTTCACCGCGCGCCGCGTCTTCGTCGTCGATCCGATCGATGGCACGCGCGGCTTCATCCGCGGCGAGGACAGCTGGACGGTATCCCTGTCGGTCGTCGCTGGTGGCGTCGCGATCGCCGGTGTCGTCTACGCGCCGGCCCGCGACGAGCTCTACGAGGCTGCGCAAGGCAGCGGCGCCCGCCTCAACAGCGCGGCGATAGTGCGCCGGCGCCTGCCGGGCCGTCCGCTGACGATCGCAACCGCCGCCGCCGTACATGGCGAGTTGCAGCAGGCCGGGCTCGACTACACCCGCGGCCCCTATTATCCGTCCCTCGCCTACCGGCTGATGCAGGTGGCAACGGGCGTGCTCGATGCGACCGGCGTCCGCCGCGGCGCCTCCGATTGGGACATCGCCGGCGCCGCCGCGATCCTCGCCGAATGCGGCGTCTGCTTCGAGGATGTCTGCGCCGGTCCGCCGCGCCTCAACGGCACCGAAATCCGCCACGGCGCGCTTGCGGCGACCGCCGACGAACCGCTAAAACCGCTGTTGCGGGACGCGCTGATCCGCGTTTACGGGTGTCCGGAACCGGGCGCTTCCCAATCTGTTTCGTGACCGGGAACGATCCCGGCGGAGTTCGAGCCGATGAGCGACGTCAAGCCCAAGCAATTGCTGCATCTCGTCATCGGGGGCGAGCTCGACGACATCGAGGCCATTACCTTCAAGGATCTCGATAAGGTCGACATCGTCGGCGTCTATCCGAACTACGCCTCGGCCTACGCAGTCTGGAAGCAGAAAGCCCAGATGACGGTCGACAACGCCGAGATGCGCTATTTCATCGTGCATTTGCACCGCCTGCTCGAGCCCGAGGCGCGCTGAAGTCTTGCCCGCCGCCGAGCTGCCGCCGCCGCGGTTCTTCATCGACCAGCCCTGGCTGAGGAAGTTCCTCGGCGCCTACGTGATCGGCGGCTATTCCCGGCTCGTTTTCGCCACGTCCAAGGCGACCTATTTCCCGCCCGGCTACCTCGATACCTGCCGCATCGTCGAGCCGGCGATCTATATCGCCTGGCACGCCAACCTGTTGGCGACGCCGGTCATGGCGCCCGACCTGAATAATCTGGTGAATCTGACATCACCCCACCCCGACGGGCAGATGGCCGGCGCGCTGTCCGAAGCCTTCGGAATCA
>Ga0134126_10012270_pt1 | contig 10818 bp, 12 predicted proteins | sample KB31752_FD_96881 | JGI IMG/M metagenome (GOLD analysis project Ga0134126, IMG submission 96881) | Terrestrial soil microbial communities with excess Nitrogen fertilizer from Kellogg Biological Station, Michigan, USA - KB3-175-2 | ecosystem: Environmental > Terrestrial > Soil > Unclassified ...
GTCGACACCGGGCAGGTCGGCGCGCCGACCGTCATGCCGGCGAGCGACAGCAGGCCGTGTTCGATGGTGTTGCCGGACAGAATGAGCAGCGGCCGTTCGGCGCTGGCGCCGTGCGCCAATAGCCACGAGCCGATGCGCATCGCGCCGTCGAGCGCCTGCGCATAGGTCAGCGTGCGCCATTCGCCGCGGCCGTCGCGCTGCGCGATGAACGGGCGGTCGGGCGCCTCGGCGGCCCAATGTTCGAGCCGATCGATCCAGGTGTCGGCGTGCGGCGGCAACGGCTCGGCGGTGCGCACATAGGTCACGCCGTCGGCGCGCGCCTCAATCAGCGGGGTCAGCGGACCAAACAGCGCCATCTTTTCCTCACCTGTTGCGCGGGCTCAGTCCGGCCGCGCCACCTTGGGCGCGCGTTTGTCGAGAAAAGCCCGCACCCGCGCCTTCGCCTCCGGCGCGCTCTGCGCCAACGACGCCATCAACGATTCCATGACATAGCCGGTGCGCGGATCGGCCTCGGCGATGCGCGGCAGCGCCTGGATGACGGCGAAATTGGTCAGCGGCGCGTTGCCGGCCATCTTGTGCGCCAACTCCAGACCCTTCGCGTAAGCCGCGCCGTCGTCGACGAGATATTGTGCGAAGCCGAGCGAAGCGCCTTCCTCAGCCGAATAGACGCGGCCGGTCAGCATCATGTCGGCCATGCGCGAGACGCCGATCAGCCTCGGCAGGCGCACCGAGCCGCCGCCGCCGACGAAAATGCCGCGCTGACCCTCGGGCAGCGCGTAGAAGGCGGAGCGCTCGGCGACGCGCACGTGCGCCGTCGCCGCCAACTCCAGCCCGCCGCCGACCACCGCGCCGCGCAGCGCCGCGACGACCGGGAGTGAGCCGAACTCGATCCTCTCGAAACAGCGGTGCCAAGAGCGCGAATGCAGCACCCCCTCGTGCGCGTCGCGGTCGGCCAGTTCGCTGAGATCGAGGCCGGCGGAGAAATTCGCGCCGGTGGCGTGGATAAGCACGGCGGCGGCATCGGCGGGCAAGGTGGAGAAGGTCTCGTCAAGCGCGGCGATGACGCCATCGTTGAGAGCGTTGCGCTTTTCCGATCGGTCGAGGCCGATGATGAGCACGGGGCCGTCGCGCTCGATTTTGAGCGGGCTCTTCGCGTGCGCCGTCATCGCCTCCCCCGGTGCTGATTTTGGTTATATTTCATAACTAAACTGGCGCGTCAAGACGCTCGCGCCCGGTCGCGACAATGGCCTGAGGTTTTTGAAGGCTGCTTCGGCCCGCTACTGCGGCGGTTTGGCGATCAGGCCCTTGATACGCTCGCCGAGTTCGGCGAAGGCGGCGCCAATCGCCTCGACATGGCCTTCGCGCGCATGATCGCTCTCGGCGCGGCTCTCGCTCAGGCGCCGTTCGAGATCGGCAAAGCGCGCCTCGATCGTCGCCGTTAGCGCCGCTAGCTTGTCTTCCAGGCTTTTCAGCGATCCCTCGGTGGCGCGGCGATGATCGCCGAACAGCAGTTCGCGCACCTGCTCGATGACGACGGCCGCATCGAGCGGCGCGGCGGCCTCAGCATTCGGCGAGGCTGTCGACTCGGCCTCGGGATGATCGGAATGGGGAGGCATGAATTCGTTGTCCATTGCGACCTCTGGGGGATGCGACCTCTGCGGTGGGTGGCCGCGCCGCGAATCAAAGATAGCATCGCAATCTTGTCGAAGCGAAGAAACCGCCGCTTAACCTTACATAGCGGCGCGAAAAATTTCGACGCCCTATTCATCTGTCGCTTTTTTTCTTGCCTCGCTTGTGCTTCGGCGGCGTGTCGGCCGCCTCAGCGACGCGCTTGGCCAGCAGCGCCGCTCGCGCCTGCGCCAGCCGCGAAGCGCAGAAGCCGAGCCGCGATTCCGCGACATAGTCGTGGCAAACGTCGTCGCGTGCGGCGGAGAAATCGCTCTGCTGGCGCCCCAGGGAGGCGGCGGCGCCCCTGTCGCGCCTCTCCAGGGCGCGCAGGCTGGCCTTGATGGTGCGATCGGCGCTGGCGCGCAACTTTGAAATCGCCTTGGGGTCCTTGTCGAGTTCGGCCACGTCCGGCCCCCACAGGCCGCTCGGGCTCGCCTGGCAGTCGGCGGCGGTGAACACGCAAGCGTCGGTCTGCGCTGGGACCAGCACGGCGCCGTCGACAATATCGAAACCGAGCGGGCAGGCGGGGATGGCGGCGGAATAGCGCGGCAGGCCGTCGGGTTCGCCCTGCGGGACGGCCTCGATCGGCGTCGCGGCGACGATGTCGATGCGGCATTGCTGCGCCGGGTTCGAGACCACCTCGCCGAGCAGCACATATTTGACGATCTTCAGCGCCTTGTCGTCACCGCGCGCCAACTTCAGTTCGCCGTTGCGGCCGTTGAGCTTCAGCGGCTTGTCGATGAGGGCGGCGGGGTTGGCTTCGAGCCGCGCCGCCTCGACGCGGTGGGAATGACGCCGCCTGGCCGGCTTGGCCTCGCCGTCCGTCTTCGACGGCGCGGGCGTGGCGAGCGAGGCGCCGGGCAGGGCAAGCTGGCCCCGCGCAGGGCCGGAAGCGAGAGCCGCGAGGGCGACCGCGGCGAGCAGCCGCCTCATGCGCGCGATCCCGGCAAACCCGAGCAAACCTCCCGGCGCGCCGCCATTCCGATTCGTCCCACCATCGCGAAATTCCTGGGTTTTGCGCCATTGGCGCGCCCTCGGGCCGCCTTGCGCGGCCTTTGACCCCCTCCTATATACCGCCCGAGTTCGGCGGGAAGGGCGTGGTCGCCCGTGAGCGCTGGAATTGAACCGAGCAACGGGGACCGGCGGGTGCAAACCGCCCGCCATGCCTGGCCGCTTCGGGGCCTCGCGGTCTCGCGAAACATGGGGTGACAACAATGGCTAAAGTTATCGGCATCGACCTGGGGACGACCAACTCCTGCGTCGCCGTCATGGAAGGTGCGACGCCGAAGGTGATCGAGAATTCCGAGGGCGCCCGCACCACGCCATCGATCGTCGCCTTCACGGACGACGGCGAGCGTCTCGTCGGCCAGCCGGCCAAGCGCCAGGCGGTGACCAACCCCGAGCGCACGTTCTTCGCCATCAAGCGCCTTATTGGCCGCTCCTACGACGACCCGATGACCAAGAAGGACATGGGGTTGGTGCCCTATAAGATCGTCAAGGCCGCCAATGGCGACGCCTGGGTGACGTCCGACGGCAAGCCCTATTCGCCCTCGCAAATTTCGGCCTTCACCTTGCAGAAGATGAAGGAGACGGCGGAGGCCCATCTCGGCACGCCGGTGACGCAGGCCGTCATCACCGTGCCCGCCTATTTCAACGACGCCCAGCGGCAGGCGACCAAGGACGCCGGCAAGATCGCCGGCCTGGAAGTGCTGCGCATCATCAATGAGCCGACGGCGGCGGCGCTCGCCTACGGCCTCGACAAGAAGAATCAAGGCACGATCGCGGTTTACGACCTCGGCGGCGGCACCTTCGATATTTCCGTTCTCGAAATCGGCGACGGCGTGTTCGAGGTCAAGTCGACCAACGGCGACACCTTCCTCGGCGGCGAAGACTTTGACATGCGTCTTGTTGAGTATCTGGCCTCCGAGTTCAAGAAGGAGCAGGGCATCGACCTCACCAAGGACAAGCTGGCGCTGCAACGCCTGAAGGAGGCGGCCGAGAAGGCCAAGATCGAGCTGTCGAGCGCGGTGCAGACCGACATCAACCTGCCGTATATCACTGCCGACGCCACCGGCCCGAAGCATCTGGCGCTGAAGCTGACGCGCGCCAAATACGAGGCGCTGGTCGACGACCTGATCCAGCGCACGGTCGAGCCGTGCAAGAAGGCGCTGAAGGATGCGGGGTTGGCGGCCGGGCAGATCGACGAGGTGGTGCTCGTCGGCGGCATGACGCGCATGCCCAAGGTGCAGGAGATCGTCAAGCAGTTCTTCGGCAAGGAGCCGCATAAGGGCGTCAATCCCGACGAGGTGGTGGCGATCGGCGCGGCGGTGCAGGCGGGCGTGTTGCAGGGCGACGTCAAGGACGTGCTGCTGCTCGACGTGACGCCGCTGTCGCTCGGCATAGAGACGCTGGGCGGCGTGTTCACGCGCCTGATCGACCGCAACACGACGATCCCGACCAAGAAGAGCCAGGTGTTCTCGACCGCCGAGGACAACCAGACGGCGGTGACGATCCGCGTCTTCCAGGGCGAGCGCGAGATGGCGGCCGACAACAAGATGCTCGGCCAGTTCGATCTCGTCGGCATCCCGTCGGCGCCGCGCGGCGTGCCGCAGATCGAGGTTACTTTCGACATCGACGCCAACGGCATCGTCAACGTCACCGCGAAGGACAAGGCGACCAACAAGGAGCAGCAGATCCGCATCCAGGCCTCCGGCGGCCTGTCGGACGCCGACATCAACAAGATGGTCAAGGACGCCGAGGCGAACGCCGCCGAGGACAAGAAGCGCCGCGAGGCGGTCGACTCCAAGAACCACGGCGAATCGCTGATCCACGACGCCGAGAAGGCGCTGAAGGAATATGGCGACAAGGTCGCGGCGGCCGACAAGAGCGCCATCGAGACGGCGATCGAGGCGTTGAAGACGGCGCTTCAAGGCGACGATGTCGAGGCGATCAAGGCGCGCACCAACGACTTGATGCAGGCGCAGATGAAGCTCGGCGAGGCGATGTACAAAGCCCAGCAGGCCGGCGGCCCCGAGGCGGGCGCGGCGCCGCAGGGTCCGAAGGATGACGTCATCGACGCCGATTTCCGCGAGGTCGACGACGACAAGAAGAAGTCGGCGTAAGGTTCAAGCTGCGATTTGAAGCCAAAGGCCCTCGGGGAAACCCGGGGGCTTTGGCGTTTTCCCACGCGATCAGGATTTCACGGCGCTTGCCAGCATTGCTGGCCCGGACGGCGACAAATGAGGCGGCGCGCTGCGATGGTGGCGAGCGCGCGATTGTTCGGCGAACACCGAAGCAACGGCGTCCCTCGATGCGTTACTGACCTCCTGGCCCAGGAGATCCGGTTTTGACGCAACGCCACAAAGTCTCGCCCGCCAAAGTCCCCTTCGGCGAGCACATAGAGATCAATCCGTCGGTGTATTACGTGGGGACGCCGGTCGCGCTGCTGACGAGCTTGAACCCCGACGGAACGGCGAACATTTCGCCGATGTCTTCGGTCTGGGCGCTTTTCGACCGCTTCGTGCTTGGCCTCACTTCAACAAGCATGGGGCGGGAAAATCTCGCGCGGGAGCGCGAACTGGTTTTGAACTTTCCCTCGGCGGAACTCTGGCCGCAGGTCGAGGCGATGGCCCGCTCCACTGGCCGCCACCCGGTTCCGCGGCACAAGGCCGACCTCGGCTATCGCTTCGATCGGGACAAATTCGCGCTCAGCGGGCTCACGCCGCAACCCTCGGCGCGGGTGAAGCCGCCGCGGATCGCCGAATGTGCGCTGCAGTTTGAGGCCGTGGTCGTCGGCGGTCACCGCCCCGGCGGGGAGTGGCCGCATGCGCGACCTGAGGCGTTCGAGATTATCGAGGCCAAGGTCGTTTGCGTGCATGCCAGGCCGGATATCGTCCTTGAAGGAACCAACCACATCGATACCGCCGCGTGGCGACCGTTGCTATATATGTTTCGGCACTATTTTGGTGTCGGGCAGGATTTGGGCCGAACGTTCAAAGCCGAGGCGTAAGGAGGCCAGTCTCGTGTCCAATCTCGCCGCGGCGGCCGAAATCGCCGCACTCGTTGCCGACCCCGCGCGCATGAACATGCTTTGCGCCCTGATGAGTGGCCGTGCCCTCACCGCCGGCGAACTCGCCCGCGCCGCTGGCGTTACGCCTCAGACCGCCAGCGGTCATCTGGCGCGATTGAAAATGGCGGGGCTCGTCGTTGCGGAAAGACACGGCCGGTCCCGGTACCATCGGCTCGGCGCGGCGTCCGTAGCAGGCATGCTGGAAAGCATCATGGCGGTCGCCGCGGTTAACGGCGAAGCGCTCGGCAAGCGCCTGGTGGTCGGCCCTCGCGACAAAGCGTTGCGCCTGGCTCGAACTTGCTACGATCATCTTGCCGGGAAGGTCGCGGTTGACATCGCGGATAGAATGACGAAGCGCGGGTATGTCGATCTTGCGCCGGACAGCGGCGTCGTCACCAAAGAAGGAATGACTTTCCTGCGATCTCGGCTGGGGATCGACGCCGCCATGCTCGGTATTGCCGACCGGGGACGCAGTCGGCGCATTTTCTGCAAACCTTGCCTCGATTGGAGCGAACGGCGGCCCCATATCGCCGGCGCGGTTGGCGCGGCTATTTGCAGCGCGTGTTTCGGTCATGGCTGGATACGCCGCCTCGACGGCGTGCGCGCGGTCGCCGTCACGACCGGCGGTCGCGTCGCGATGCGAGAGATTTTTGATTTTGAGGTCGCGCCGTAGCTGTTGAGGCGCGAAGACTCCACAATGCCCTGGCGTGGCATGTGCTCCTGCGAGCTTGCGCTCTCCGGCTTTCCCCCCTATCTGCAAACAACAATTTGCGGGGCGGCGGGCGCGGCGGGCGCGCGACGCCCGCGTTCGCGCGTGCGGAGACAGCCGCTCAAATGGCCAAACGCGACTTCTACGAAATCCTCGGCGTCTCCAAGACCGCCACCGACGCTGAGCTGAAGGCGGCGTTCCGCAAGACGGCAATGTCCTGCCATCCCGACCGCAATCCCGGCGACAAGCAGGCCGAGGCGCGCTTCAAGGAACTCAACGAAGCCTATCAGCATCTCTCCGACACGCAAAAGCGCGCCGCTTACGATCGCTTCGGCCACGCCGCCTTCGAGCAGGGCGGCGGCATGGGCGATGGTTTCGGCGCGTCGATGTCGGACATTTTCGACGACCTGTTCGGCGACATCATGGGCCGGCGCAATGCGCGCAATCCCACCGGCAAAGAGCGCGGCGCGGATCTGCGCTACAATCTCGAAATTTCGCTCGAAGAGGCGTTCAAGGGCAAGAATGCCTCGATCAAGCTGCCGTCCAGCGTCGTCTGCGAAACCTGCCAGGGCTCCGGCGCCAAGCCCGGCTCCAAGCCGGCGGTGTGCCGCACCTGCGCTGGCCAGGGGCGGGTGCGCAACCAGCAGGGCTTCTTCGCCATTGAGCGCACCTGCCCGACCTGCCAAGGCCGCGGCCAGACCATCGACAACCCTTGCGGAACCTGCGCCGGCGCCGGCCGCGTCGTGCGCGAGCGCACGCTGTCGGTCAACGTGCCGTCGGGCGTCGAGGACGGCACGCGCATCCGCCTCTCCGGCGAAGGCGAGGCCGGGATGCGCGGCGGTGGGCAGGGCGACCTTTACATTTTCCTCTCGATCAAGCCGCATCCGTTCTTTCAGCGCGATGGCGCCGACCTCTATTGCCGCGTGCCGATCTCAATGGTGCAGGCGGCGCTCGGCGGCGAGTTTTCGGTGCGCACTCTCGACGGCGGCGACGCCAAGGTGCGCATTCCCGAGGGTACGCAGTCCGGCCGCCAGCTCAAGCTGCGGGCGAAAGGTATGCCCATCCTGCGCTCGCGCGACATCGGTGACCTCTATATCCAGGTCGTGGTCGAGACGCCGCAGAACCTTACGCGCCGGCAGCGCGACCTGCTGCTGGAGTTCGAGGCGGAATCTTCTAATAAGACGCACCCGGAGAGCACGGGGTTCCTAGCCAAGATGAAGGAATTCTTCGAAGGTTTGGGATAGGGCAGAGCGATGTCCCTGCGTCTCACCCGCCCCAAGCCCGATGCACGCTCGCCGCAGAGCGACGGCGAGACGTTTCTGCGTCGTTTCCTCGGCGACCCCAAACGCACCGGCGCGGTCGCGCCGTCGAGCCCATTCCTGGCCCGCGAGATGGCGCGCGCCATCGATCCGTTGCGGCCGGGCACGGTCGTTGAACTCGGACCGGGCACCGGGCCGGTGACCAAGGCGCTGATCGCGCGCGGCGTCCGCCGCGAGCGGCTGCTGCTGGTCGAATACGATCCCTACTTCTGCAACCTTCTGACGGAGCGCTTTCCCCGCGCGCGCGTCCTGCGCGGCGACGCCTATGCGCTGAACGCGACGCTGGCGGGGCTGGCGCAGCCGGTGGCGGCGGTGGTGTCGAGTCTGCCGCTGCTCAACGAGTCGCCGGAGCGGCGCGTCGCGCTGCTCGACGAGGCGTTCGCGCTGATGGGGCCGGACGGGGTGTTCGTGCAATTTACCTACGGCTTGCGCTCGCCGATGCCGCGCGAGGCGCTGGTGGGGCGTTATGTGGCGCGCAGCGGCGCGCCCATTCTGCGCAACCTGCCGCCGGCGAGCGTGTGGACCTATCGCCTGCGCGGCCATGTCACCGGCGCGGAGCCGAAGATGATGAAGCTCATCGACCAGGCCGAGCGGCTCGGCGCGCGCATTAACGAACGTTGCCGGGCGACCGAGACCATGATCGGCCGTCATAGCGACCGCGTGAAACAACTCATCAAGCGCGAGGCCGCCGCTTTCGGCCGCCGTGGCGACCACCCGTGACGCCCCGCGAGCGGCTCATCGTCGCCGTCGACTTGCCCTCGGGCGAAGCGGCGCGGGCGCTGGTCGAGCGGCTCGGCGATAGCGTCTCCTTTTACAAGATCGGCATGGAATTGATCTACGGCGGCGGCGGGCTGGCGCTCGCCGAAGCGCTGATCGGCTCGGGCCGGCGCGTCTTCATCGACCTCAAGCTGCACGACATCCCCAACACCGTCGAGCGAGCGACGGCGCAGATCGCTCGCTTGGGGGCGGCATTCCTCACCGTGCATGCCTATCCGCAGACGATGCGCGCCGCCAACGCCGGGGCGGCGGGGTCGAGCTTGAAGCTGCTCGCCGTCACCGTGCTGACCTCGGCCGACGACGCCGATCTCGCCGAGGCCGGCTACGCCTTCGGCGCAAAGGCGTTGGTGTTGCGCCGCGCCGGCCAAGCCGAGGAGATCGGACTCGCCGGCTTGGTCGCCAGCGCCGCGGAGGCGGCGACGCTACGCGCCGCCGGGCGCCGGCTGACGCTGGTCTGTCCCGGCATCCGGCCGGCCGGTGGACAGGCTGGCGACCAGAAGCGGGTGGCGACGCCGGCCCGCGCCATTGCCGACGGCGCCGATTACCTCGTCGTCGGCCGGCCGATCACCGACGCGCCAGACCCGCGCGCGGCGGCCGAGGCGATCGTGGCGGAGATCGCGGCAGCGGGTTAGGGCTCCAACTCGCTGTCCCAGTAGAGATAATCCATCCAGCTCGCGTGCAGGTAATTGGGCGGGAACAGGCGCCCGTTCTGATGCAGATCGTGAACGGTCGGCTGGTAGGGCTTGCGCGCTGGGAACATGCGTGCGGTCGCCGGCAGCATGTCGGCTTTCCGCAGATTGCAGGCCGAGCACGCGGCCACGACATTGCTCCACGAGGTCACGCCGCCCTTCGAGCGCGGCACCACGTGGTCGAAGGTCAAATCCTCGCGCGCGCTGCAATATTGACAGGTGAAGCGATCGCGCAAGAACACGTTGAAGCGCGTGAAGGCGGGAAAGCGCGAGGGTTTGACGTAAGCCTTCAGCGAGACGACCGAGGGCAGCCGCATGCTGAACCTGGGGCTGCGGACGGCGTGATCGTATTCGGAGACGATGTTGACGCGATCCAGGAACACCGCCTTGATCGCGTCCTGCCACGCCCAGATCGACAGCGGATAGTAGCTCAACGGCCGGAAGTCGGCGTTGAGCACCAACGCCGGACAGGTTTCCGGTGAAACCGCTTGGACATGAACCGTCAAGAGGCGCTCCGTTCCTCCATGGGTTCGCACACCGGACGACGCCGGCCCCTGGCGATCAGTGTAACCCGATGATGACGGCGTTGTGAAGGCCCGCGAATCTCAAGGAATCCGGGCCTCGATGCCATACATATCGTCGTCGGAGAGGCCGAAGTGGTGACCGATCTCGTGAATCAGCACATGCGCGACGACCGCCTCGAAGCTGTCCTCGCCCTCGCGCCAATAGTCGAGCAGCGGCTGCCGATAGAGCCAGATCATGTTCGGCAGCGCGCCAGTCTGCGGCGTCGCTTCGGCATGAGCGAGGCCAAGGCCGCGAAACAGACCCAGAATGTCGTACTCGCTTTCAGCGTTCATCTCGCGCAGCGTCTCCTCGTCGGGAAACTCGGCGATCTGGATGACCAGCCCTTCGCACAAGGCGCGGAACTCCGCCGGCAGACCTGCGAAGGCGCGCTGCGCGATGGCGTCGACGTCGCCGAGGGTCGGCGGCCGCGAGGGTCCGAAGTCGGCCATGTCAGCGTTCCGGCGGGAGAGCGAAGGCGCGACGACGGATGGCCTCCAGCCGCCCCAGCAATACGCCGGCGCGCTCGGCGGCGGCGCGGCGAATCTCGGCCGCACTTTGCGGAAACTCCGAGAGCACGCGATGGAAGGTAGAGGTGGGAACCTTGAGCAGCAGCGAATCGCGCGCCGCGCTCGCGTCGGCGGGGCGCAATGTTTCAATGAGCAGCGCGGCCTCGCCGATCAGCGCGCCGGCGCCGGCGCGCCGTTCGCTGTCGCCCCGGCGCAGGTGGATCTCGCCCTCCAGCACGAAATAAGCGCCATCGGCGGGTTCGCCGGCTGCGAACAGCGGCGCGCCGGCGCGCAGCGTGCGCTTCTCGCAGGAGAAGGCGAGCAATTGCAGCGCCTCGCGCGGCAGCGCATCGAAGGGTCTGACGCCGGAGAGCCGGCGGACGTCGCCATCAAGACTCAAACCCCGACCCTCCCGCTCACGGCAGCAGCTTGTAGCCCCCGCCGTCGGTCACCAGAAGCTGCGCATCGGCGGGATTGTTCTCGATCTTTTGGCGCAGCCTGTAGATATGAGTCTCCA
>Ga0134126_10012272_pt1 | contig 10817 bp, 7 predicted proteins | sample KB31752_FD_96881 | JGI IMG/M metagenome (GOLD analysis project Ga0134126, IMG submission 96881) | Terrestrial soil microbial communities with excess Nitrogen fertilizer from Kellogg Biological Station, Michigan, USA - KB3-175-2 | ecosystem: Environmental > Terrestrial > Soil > Unclassified ...
ATGAAGCAGTAGCCGCCCGGGCCGATGAAGACGCTGGCCGCGCCCAGATGGCTCAGCCGGTAATAGCCCACGAAAGAGGCGAGCAGGAACACGTCCGGCATGCCCCAGAGGTCGAGCCATGACGACCAGCGGAAGGCGGCGGCGAGCCAGCCCGGGCGGAAGCCGAAGCGGACGCAGGCGAGCACCGCCGACAGCAGGCCAAAGATGACGAAGGGAAGGATGATGACGAAGAGCGCGGTGCAGCCTGAGATCAGGAACCACTGCTCGCGCCACAGCGCGGCGATGCCGCCGCCGATTACATTCTGCGCTTGCAAGCCCATGAGGTCGATGCGCAGCAGCGGCAAGGTATTGGCCGGGATCAGCAGCAGGAAGGTGCCGAGCGAGCAGGCGAGCGCCGCGACGATGCTGCGCCCGCTGGTCTTCTCGAGATCGCGGCGGCAGAGCCGACAGACCGCCGTGCTTCGCGGCGGCAGCGGCGGGATTTCTGCCAATGTGCCGCAGTCGGGGCAAGCGATCGTCAAGGGCGCACTGTCCTGCTGTTACAAATCAAACCATCGCTCTAGGGGGCGGGTTCCGCGGCGCAGGCAGGAAGGCAAGGCGCCCCTTTGCAGCCTAAAGGTCTCGATCACGCGATGCCCTTCTTGGCCCGCCGCTCTGCCGCATCTTGTAGGGCCACCGTCATGGTCACCGGCGATGCCCCGGCGACCCCGCGACCGTGGCGAATGCCATCGGCCTTCGGCGAAAGGAGAGCCCGCTTCTAGCGCCGGGCATCTATGTGAATGAGGGACCTTGTCGCGGAGGAGTTGCGCCACTAACTAAGTCACTGTGACAGAGTGATGGGACGGAAGTGGATCAATCAACCGCAGTCAGGCGGATCGCACAGGAACTCAACGACGGCGAAGCCAGTGGCCGTAGCGCCCGACTGGCGCAGTTGATGGGGTCGAGCACGGCCACCGTGCGGTCCTGGGGCGCGGCGGGAACCAGCGAGGCGCGCAAAAGAGCGATGAGTCCAACGGCTCGCAGGCTGCTTTTCTTCCTACTTGTGCTCCACCGAGCTGGTCATGACCTGGATCGGCTGCGCTCCGACGCACGGCGCCTAGAAAACGAGTTTCTAGATGAGGACGACGATGGCTAAGAGGGGAGGCGCAAGCCGCGAAACGGTTGAGGCGGAAGCGCGACCCGAGCGGGGCTTCACGCGGGTGACCGCCTTTGTCGTCGCGCTCGAGAACTATCGAAAGCCATCGAACGGCGACCCGTTGCCGTCCGTCGAATTTGCCCATGCGGATGCGGACGCCTTCGCCGATGCCATCCGAAGAATCTATGTAGATTTGCCCGACGAGGACCTGTCGGTGCGTGTGCTCAAGGACGCCGATGCAAGCCTGACGGGCCTGCGAGACGAGCTGACGTACACGATCAAGAACCTGGCTGAGGATGAGCTCTTCATCTTCTACTACGCTGGCCACGGGTTTCACGGCGCAGGTGGCAATCGTCTCAGCACCTACGACACCAACCGCACAAACATAGAGGATACGTCCCTATCGATGCGCGATGATCTTCTGGAACGGCTGGCAAAGAGTGAGTGCCGTCAGGCGCTCGTGTTCGTGGATGCCTGTGCGGAGAAGTTCACCGCGGTGGTTAGGTCGCGCGACGTCATCTCCAATCTCGATGCGGATGAAGTGAGAGAGTTTCTCGACAGTGCTTGGTATCTCGGAGTCTTCCTGTCCTGCTCGCCGGGCGAAAAGTCTTATCCGTCGACGACGCTGAAGCATGGGGTTTGGACGCACTTCCTGCTTGAGGCCATGGAAGGCCGCGCGCCGACTGCATTGACGGGCGACCGCTGGTTGACCGACTTCGGATTGCGCGATCATCTCCGCCAGGAAGTACCGCGATACATCACGCGCGAGAGACAGGTACGTGGCATCCAGACGCCTCAGGCGATTCTTTCGGGAAGCAATAGCTTCCGGATACATCACATTCCAAAACCGCCAGCGGTGCCAGCCGACGCGGCCTTGGCAGGTATCTCGCTGCGTAACAATAGCGAGTTTCTGGAAGGGACAGAAACAGGAGAGATTCGCCATCTTCCCGCGTTTTCGCGCGCGAAAAAACACACCGTGCCCACTGAAGCAAGCGATTCTGCGGAGGCGTGGTGCCAGCGCCTGCTTTCCGACCGCGTGGCGGAAGAATTGCAGGAGCTTTACGAAGCTGCGCGCACGGCGCTCAACGCGCGCCGGAAGGACGTGCGCAAGGCCGACGACGAAGGAAGTGGCGACCTCGACACGGCGGCATTTCGTTACTCAGTCGAGACCGGACAGAATCCTGATGATCCGGCGGAGTATATCATCCGGCGTCGACTTGAGCTCCGCGACGGCTGGGATGTGCACCGCGCCGCTATTGAAGAGATCTTTGGCAACGAGTTCGACCGTTTGGTGGTCGAGTTCGAGCAAATGGACCACACATTCGATGCGTTAGTCGAGAAGCTCGAAGATATCCAGAAAAACCAAGGTGGCGAGGTCCATGACGACGATCGGTCAAAGCGAGCGACATACGAACGAGACGGCGTGACCTTCACATTCGATTTGAAGGAACGTCGTCTGGAAATCTCGTTCGGACGATCAGGGGTGCTCGAACTCGTCGACGCGGCGCAGAAATTCCAGTTCGGCATCAGTCGCGCAAGCCCGATGCTGGCAGCGCCGACCAACCAAGTTGTGCCCACGTCGGCGCGCCGCGAAGTCCGGCGGCGGTAGACCCGCCTCTTCCGGTCGTTGTGCGGCGTCCATGGCCACTCGAATGAGCGTTCGATCAATCGCAAGCTGTTGGGGTGATCGAGGCGAGGCGTCCGGCAAGGTCGACAGGCGCGTTCATATCGCGATCTCCGGCACGCCGGCGTCGCTCAGAAGCTGAAAGAGTTCGGCTACACGCTGCCTTTGCCCCCGCTCGCGGCAGAAGGCGAAGATCGCTCGTTGCTTGGCGCGGGAGAGTGCGACGAAGAATGTGGCGAGACCCTCGGGATTTCCTGGTTGATGCGCCCACCAGGCTTGATCATCAAGCCCAACAAAGACGATGGTGTCGTATTCGAGCCCCTTGCTCTTGTGAACGGTCATGAGCGGAATCTGTCCGATGCCTTCGAAGGCGTCGAGTGCGACCGTCCATGTCGCGGCCCCGTCGACGGACGCGGCCAGGTGGCGCTGGAAGGCATCGACCATGATCGGGAGAAGATCGCCGGTTGAATATTCAACATAGGCTCGTGCCACCGCGACGAGATCGAGGAACGCAAAGGTCCGATCGGCGAATATGGCCGCACTGGCTGTTGACGGCGCGATGTTGGCCATATCAGTGCGCAGCGCCCTGACGAACGTGGTGAGTTGCTCCTCCATTCTTGCTTCGCCGAGATCGTCGTCCGTAACGACTGCGCGGATTTCGAGGAGCGCCGTCGACGCCAGCTGCCAAGCGGCTGCGGCGCGTCGGGTCGCGCCAAGGCGAAGCAGAGCGACAGCGATCTTCGCGAAGGTGTCGGTCAGGAGGTCCTGCAGCGACGTGTGACCGAGGGTGTGACTTTCGTTGCGTAGGCGAAGTCCTTCCTGAGCAAATGCGCCGGCGAGGTCAGCTTCGAAGTCGTCGGACTTCTGCTTGACCAGAATGGCGTAGTCGCGTGGCGCACGGCCACGCGCGGCCATATCGTTTGCCAGCCATTGGGCGAGATGTTCGGCTTCGCGCGCCTTCGTCGGGCTGTTCCAGACTTGCGCGACATCGCCATCGACCTGCCGCTGCGCTTGAGCCACCGTCGCGGCCGTGTTGGGATCCAACGCCCTGGCGACGATATACTGAATTCGCACGAGATCCGGTGAGGATCTGAAATTGAAGAGTAGTGGAATACGCACTGCCCCGAAGTCGGCCTCGAAGCGCTCGAAGGCGTCGACCCGCGCGCCAGCCCAGGTCATGATGCGCTGCTTGTCGTCGCCGACTGCCGTGATCGATATATCGGCCCCGGAAAACGCTGACCACAAGAAATCGTACTGCGCGTAGGTCGTATCTTGGAACTCGTCGACAAAGACGAACGGATAGGTGAACTGTAAACCTCGCCGAATGTGCGGGCCGGCTCGTAAAAGTAGTTCGGCGAGACGGTTGAGGCTGACGAAGGTCAGGCTCGATCGGGGACGAGCGTCGAGCTGGCCCGCCCACCATCGTTGGATGGTGCGCTCGATACCCGACTGCGGGGCCGAGCGCACGATCGGCAGTCGATATGCCCCAACGTAGTGAGATTCGAAATCGCTGGCGCCTAGTCCCGCGACATCGGCTCTCCATTCGGGCGGCGCGCCTAGAAGCTCTTGCTGAAGAAAGGCCGTCACCTGTCGATAGACCGGGAACGCGATGTCATAAGGGCGGGTGGGTCGCCAATCTGCGGGAATTGCGGGCTGGAATCGATCGACTAGGCTCTTGGTGAAGGCGTCGAACGTCAACGAGGTGAAGCGATATGCGAGTTCGGGGGGAGAGCGCTTCCTCACGCGAGCGGCAAGATTGCCGGCAGCGTCGCTTTTGAACGAGATCGCCAGGACGCGGAATGGCGCGGGACATAGGCCGGTTTCGAGCAGATAGGTAGCGCGCTGCGCGAGAAATTCCGTCTTGCCGGCGCCGGGTCCCGCGACGACGCAGGTCGAGCCCGGCCGGCGCAAAGCGCGCCAAGCACCGGGCTCGAGATCGTCGATCCCCCGCGGTCGCCAGTCCTCTGGTCGAACGATGCTCATGCTCAGGCGGTCGGCGGCGGGGCTGGCGCCAGACGCGCCACGATCGATGCAAGCAGCGCCCGGAGTTCTTCGGGGGCACCGGCGGTCAGCACTTCGCGCGTCTGGCCGCTGAGGACGCGAACATGCGTGCTGGGCTTGCCTCGACCGAGGAACAGATAGCGATACCAACGCAGCAGTGGTTCCCGCGCAGCATCATAGAGGTCGCCGCGACCAGTTTCGCCGAGAACCGCCGTTCGGGGATCACCTTGCGGCGAGGGCCCTTGGCGGCCTGGCTCGATGACCTGATAGGCGGCCGGGAATGCCTGCAACATGGAATAGTCGAGATCGAGGGGGGTGCAAAAGAATACGTGGAATTGGCGTAGCCAATTCGTCCACTGGGCCATCAACGCGGTGTTGTCGGCCGCGAGTCCGTCAAACGCTGCGAGGTTAGCTGCCGGGCCAAGGGGGTTAAGATGCTCGCCAAACAGCGCCTGGGGCGCGACCCCAACTTCTAGAAGTTGAGCGCAGGCGGTTTTGATTCGCCCCCATCCACCCCCCTCGCGGCCCCAGTCCAGGTCGAGAAGCGTTGCATGGGGAATATCGAGGTCAGTCAGGAGCCGCCATAGATGGTTCGCGTGCCGGCCGCCGAGAGGAACGACGGCGACGAACGAACGGTCCACGTCGAGCCCCATCGCCTCGGCCAGGCTCGGCAGGACGACTTCCTCGGAGGCGCCTTCGCCCAAAACCACGAAGCGCGCAAAATAGAGTTCCGGATAGGTGCGAACTGCCTCCCGAACGAATTTGGATGCCTCCTCCTGGTCTGGCGGAAGTCGGATCGGTCGAACACGAGCCGTGCGGTCCGCCGGGTTTAGCCTGAAGTGGCGAACTTGGGATGGATCGACCCGGGCAAGAATGCTTGCCGAATGGCTCGAAATGACCGCCTGGGCGCGCGATCCTGCGGTCAGGTTTTCAATCTGACGCACGATACGAGATAGATAGAACGGGGCGAGGTTGTTCTCGGGCTCCTCCACGGCGATCAACGTGAGGGCGGGGAGTGGTACGCCACCCGGCTGAAAGCCGGGACCGGCGGGGTTTGCGGCAATATTGGATTCGACATCCAAAGTGGCGGCCGTCATCGCTAGATGGAAAAGCGATCGCTGACCGTCGCTGAGATCCTCGAGCGATCGCTCGCGTCCAGCCTCATCTGGACGGAAAACCACTTCAACGTTGCGGATGAACTCTTGGAAGCGGAGGTCGATCGGTCGGAAGAGCGGCGTCGTATCCGTGCCCGCGGTATGAACCTCCTGCCAACGCCGAGCGGCGGCGGCTACGACGATGTCGACGGCAGGCTCGGCCGAGAACGCGCCGTTTAGGGTGGCGCCGGCCTCGGCGAAGGTCTGCTTCACACCTTGCGACCAGTTGATCGCGCGCCACAACCGACCGCGAAGGAAGGCCGTGACCTGGGATGCGCCATCACGCGAGGCCGGCACATAGATCATCTGGATGCGAGCGCGGTCCAGCGGCTTCAGCTCGATGCAATCCGCCTCTGCAAAAGCGTCGAACGCCCGAACGGCCCAATATTTCTGGTCGATCGCCCCCTCAAGCGATCCATCGTCGGTCCAGGTTGCTTCGAGGCGCAGACGGCATTTCAGCCGGCCAGCTTCATCGGCGGCCATCTGTTGGAAGAATTCAGGAATGGCACCCGCGTTCGGCCCAACTGCGTCCAATTCTGGAAAAGCGAGAATCGCCTCCAGTTCCAGCGTGCGCTGCGCCGGCGCCGCTGGTTCCGCGGCCGGTACGTGGAAGTCTTGCCGGCGCAGGCGACGTTGCTCACCGGTGATTCCGAACAGGCGCTGAAGCGCTTGGAGAACGGCTGTTTTGCCCGCGCCATTCACGCCGACGAACGTAGTTAGGCCAGGCATGAGATCGGTTGTCGTCGCTGTAGGGCCGAAGCATCGGAAATTGGTCAGGCAAACTCTTTCAATATACATTCGGGCAGTCTCCCGAGAGCTGCACTCATAAGCTTAGCTGTGCGGCGGGCGGGCTCGGATCATCTGACAGTGCGTTTCCGAACCACCGTTTGGGACACGATTCGTCGATTGATTTTGACCTTCCACGCAATTTGCGCGCCTGAGAGATTTCGCTTTCTCATCGTCTGCTTCAGGAAGGTATATTCCTTATCTCCATAGAGGTAGCCCATTCGGTAAGCGTGCTCGATCAGGTCGTTATTCGCGTTGGCTGTGAGGTCTTTCGCGATCCGCTTCAGGCCATCGAAGAGATTGCCGGTGTCGATCTGGATGAAGCGGTTAATGCAGACGTTGCCGACATATGTCTCGTTACCGTTGAGCCTGTTGCGGATGTAGCAATGTTCTTTGATGTCCTGTCCGCACGGGCACTGGTCGAATTCTTCGCTGATCTCCACGGCGATCAACGACCATTCGGTGCGCGCGATGTCGAAGCGCAGAGATACCGATAAGGGCAGGATGTGCGCCTTCAGCCTTTCGAAGTTGTGCCCCTCCATCGCCGACCCCGGTTACATGAATAGGCGGACGGGATAAGATTGAGGTTGGAGTTTTGGCATACGCTTGACGATTGTTGCGAGCGTTCCAGCAAAGCTAAGGGTCACCGGCAAGCGGTCGTATGGACCATCGTTGTTCCAATCCATCTTCGTGAGCGCGAGGGTTTCGCGGCAGAGATCGTCAATTCCGCCGAGGCCCGCATGGCGGACGAGGAGCAACGGTTCGGGCGTACCTTTGCCTTCCTTGTAATAGTCCTTGCCACCGGCGACGGCGGGCAGATTGCCCTGTGTCCACAACAGCGCCTCGTGCGATCCGAGCTGGAACGTCGTGCCCCGTCGACATGGGTAGCCATGGGGGCGCTGCGGTCCCGCGATGAGCACACCGCGCCAGCCGCAGCTCTGCTGCACGTGGACCAACTCGATAGAATCGGCGTTTGGCAGGGCGTCGAAAACGCCCTCGATTTCGTCGGGCCGAAACTCGGTATTCTTGTGGACCACGATGCGCCGGGGCGGGTCACCGGAATGCTTTCGCTGATAGATGGCAAGGCTGCGCGCCATCACCTTCAACATCTGGTCGCGCCGGAGAAACGGATTTTTGCCAAGCATATGGACGCCGTCTGCCTCATAAGCCACGAATTCGAGGCCCGAACCCTCGGCATCGAAAACCTGGCTGCAGCAGATTGCGAAGCGCTGGGCCGCCGCGTCGCCGACGCGCAGTGCATAGTCGATACCGATGAAGGCCGTGCCAGGTTCGACTTCGGCAAGAACCCAGGGCGTACCTCCTGCCTTCGTGTAAAGGGCAATGCCGAGACGCCAAGCGACGCTGCATCTGCAATGATAGTTCAGAGCGCTATCTTCGCGCAGGAACTGCACGCATATACCCTCTGAGGCGGCGTAAGCCTTCACGTAGTCGTGGAGGTCGAAGTCGTCCCCGGCAGGCCCGCGAAAGGCCGGCGACCAGCTCTCCTTGAGTAATATGACGACGACGTCGAAGCTGTCGCGCGCGTTGCGCAGCGCGAAGAGAGCCCGCGTCAGCGCCTCAGCCAGCACGACATGGGGCGCCGCGGCAGCTTCGATCTGACGGTCGAGGTCCTGCGAGAGAACAATTCGGCTCGCTGGGCCACCGCGCGTGAACCTTACTCCGAAAACCTTTTCGAAGCCGGGGAAGGTCGGAAGATACTGTCTGCGTTCCCGGGGCTTGTGCTCTTGTTCCAGTTCACGCATCTGGCGGACCAGCGATTCTTCGAGGCCGACGGGCACGACCATTCCGACCCGGATGGGATTGGCGACGGGGGACAGCTTACCCTGGCTGTACGGTCCAAAGCGGATGAGCCCTTCCATGGGATGGATGTCGACGTCCCGCGCATCGTTCGACCCAAAACGAAGTTGCGACTCTGGAAGCACGATGTGGCCGGGAAGGCGAAACGGCCGGGCGGCGCTCATGGCTTGCCGATCCCGCTGAATGCGGAAGTGCGAAGGACCTCGAACTCTGCATCGATCCCGTCGGCAATGCCGAACGTTTTGAGGCGTACCTTCTGCTCGCGTCCGACGATGAGGCTTATCCAGCCATCGAACAAAGCGTTGGCGAAACGGTTATGGCGACGCGCACGCCGCTCACGCACGAATTCGCGGGAAAGCTCGACGATGTCGTCGGATGCATCGGCCGGGAGCTCGGTGGCGATTGTAGGCTCGATCAGTAGCCATAGCTGCTCGAGGCGGTAATCGACCCGAAGACCACACGCCTCGCTCCAGGGAATGCGGGTCTTGGGCACCACCCCCGCTACGCGGTCCACGGGCTTAACAGTGTCGGTGTTGAAGATCGAGGCCTGCACTTGATCCGCCACGGGCCGCAATCTGACGCGGCTATATCGGCGCTCAAGCGTCAAACCGGGCTGACCGGCAATCGCTCGGAATAGCGCATCGCGGATGAGCGCGCGTTCGCCTCCCTCCTTGACGAGCTTTTTGGAGGAGAGCGGGTGCTGATCGAAAGTCTTAATACCGAAGGGCTCGAAGGCGGTGCGGATGTCCCCATCGCGGCCAAAGGCCAGCACACCGTCCCGGACGCGGTGTGCGATGATGTCAACACCGGCCTTGGCGATTGCCTCATTGACCTCTTTGTCGCCGCCGATCGGGCAATCCACGATTCGGCAGAGCGCGGGACGCGAGGTGACTGCAAGCGCGTTCATTCGAATAGCCGGTATCGGCCCCGTGCTCGGTCGTGGCTTGGCCGTAGCAAGCCGCGGCCGAGCGGATCCGGCGAGGCTCGCGAGCTTGTCCGCCGTCTGCGGGAGAAATCGGAGAAGATCAGAAAAGAGTTCGTCGAAGGATTCTGCCTCCACGAGATGGGCATCGATACCGAGGGCGCGGGCACGGGCGATCAACGCCGTGACCGCAGGGCTCGTCCTGGCCACGCTTGAACCAAAACAAGCCACCCGGGAAGCCGCGCCCCTCGTCCAGAGCCTCCTCCAGCGCTGCCATGATCGAGGCGTCGCGCCCGCTGTAGCCGATGACGGCCAACCCTTGCCGACGGCAGCAGTCGACCAAGCTGCACCGCATCTCCACATCCTGCTGGCGAAGCTCGGCGTCGGTATTCTTCAGCGCGTCGGAATGATAGTCGCCGTGAAGCTTGCCGTAGACGGGCCACCGATTCTCGTCGACAGCGCGGCGGATCTTCCCGGGTTCCTTCAAGTCAGCGACGACCAGCCGTCCCGTCCCGCCCAGGCGTTCGGTGGCTGCGTCCTCGACGGTGCGATCGAAATTCGTCGTCCAGACGATTCGGCAGAGATCTTCCATCATGAGGAGTGCGAGCGCTTGATGGCCGAAGGACGGCTTGCCGCGTGCGATCAGCTCGTCGAGATAGGCGCGGCGGTCTCTCGGCGCATGATACGTTGCCTCAAAATAGGCGGAGTATTCGGTTTCGGACCCGGCGGGCGGGAATCCCCCCAGTCCATCGAAATGGGCCTGGAGCTTCCGCTGCACGGCGGGATCCCCGATGTCCGTAATTGCCGAAGGCGGCAGTTTCTTCTGCGATCGGTAGAGCCGTTGCTTGAAGTCCCAGATCATATCGCCGGCGGTCTTGATCCCCGCCGAGCGCGATGCGCCGGCTCCGAGAAACCACATGATCTGCGCCGCCCGAAGCTGAAAGAGTCGAAGAAAAGCCGGCGTGTCGAGCGGCGGCAGTGGCCGAATGTCCGCCGCCTCGAGGCCTTCCATCCGTGCGCCATCGGGCACGTCTATGGGACGGGTCAAGCTAATGGCGCTATCCTCGGCCTAAATACGCACGAAATAGGCATTTGGTGACCTCTTCGCGCCGAAAACAGCGCCCAACGACTGGTTTAGGATAGCAGATTGCGCCAGCGATTACGCCTGCCCAAGGGAGAACGCCGCCAAAGCGCAGTCAAAATAATCGCGCTTGGGTGGCCGGTTTTCGAGCCCCGCGAAGGGAGTATTCTCGCGGTCAGTACGGGAGCTTCGGAACCCCAAGCGACGCTTCGAGGCGCTGAACGAGTTGCTGGTATTCCGCCTTCTGACCTTCGTTAAGGCGGGATTGCTGGCTCGGCGTGTCGGGACGCGACTGG
>Ga0134126_10012274_pt1 | contig 10815 bp, 6 predicted proteins | sample KB31752_FD_96881 | JGI IMG/M metagenome (GOLD analysis project Ga0134126, IMG submission 96881) | Terrestrial soil microbial communities with excess Nitrogen fertilizer from Kellogg Biological Station, Michigan, USA - KB3-175-2 | ecosystem: Environmental > Terrestrial > Soil > Unclassified ...
CACTAGGTCAAGTATGATCATGCCCTCTTTCGCGGGTAACTCTAGATTCTCGTGCTTCGGCCCGTAGCTTCCTCTTGGCTTAGGCGCCGTTTGGCTTAGGCGCCGTGTAAAAGGTCCCGCAAAACTCATCACTGCACCGGCAACGATCCACGAGTTGCAGGCTTCCGATCTGTTCAGCGATCTCGGGGTTGCCGGATTCCAGCGACAACAACCGTAGTTCGTTGCAGAAATCAGGAAGGCAATCGATCAACAACGCCATGGCTCCATGTTGCCCAGCTCGGTTCCGTCTTGAATCAGGTTATCGCCGATTGAATTCAGCGACGCGCCGAAAACCGCTACCAGCGCCTTCATCGAACTGCAACACGGCCTCAAGCGGGCGGTTACCCGTTCGCGACTATAGCGGATCTATCAACCGCAAGGCGAGTTCTGTCCGGATTGCCGACAATTCGCCCGAGGCGGCGAATTTCCCACAACGCCGTTTCCGATCAGCTACTGGAGATCCGCCAAACATAGCTGCCATGTGGGTTGACCGTGCGGCAGCTATTGCTGCATCCATGTCAAGAGCGTGGGCCATCAGGCGGGCCAAACGCAGGATTGCATAGCCTCAACCGCACCCATCCCCACTCCGGCAGATCACAGGAAATCGGATGACGAGGGAGTGGGAAGGCGCGGCGGCTACAACCCTGACGCCTTAGCGGCCTCGACAAGATCCTGCCAGGTTCTTGTCGCGATAGCGAGGTGGAGGCTCTGAATGGTGCTTCCCAAAGGAGACTCTTGCACTACCTTCAGCCGGCTGGTCACCGCTTCATAGCGGGAAGAGTACCCGACAAAAGTGCCGAGAACGATCGAGAGGGCCTTGTCCGCTTCGTTGTCGCGTTTCTCCAACTCCCTGATTTTGTCGTTGATCGTGGTGATCGACGCATTGGTGTTACGCACGAGCGTGTCGAGTTGCGCCGGCCCATCCCCTTTGCATCGCTGCTGGTTAATTTCCTCGCGGATTTTTGGGCCGTAGGATTGTACTTGCCCGGTAGCGCTTGCCGACCAGTTGGACAGAGACCCTCGCGCCGCCCGTTGTTCCAGAAGATATTTGCCCAGAATACCGGTCATTGCGGTGAGTTCCCCCTTGCCGTCTTTCAGGCTCGCCAGAATGCGATCAAGCGCCGCGATCACTCTCGTCCGCTGCGACTCGCTGGGGCCGATACCCCTCTTCATCTCGTCCTGAACAGTCTGGATCTCGATCAATGCGCTGTTAAACGCCGCGCTGGACTGAGGGAGCGAAGTTTGCGCCCATTTTCGCAGCATGGGCGTAAAGCTGCCCGCAAACTGCTTGCTTGAAGTCTGCACGGCTTGAAGCGCGGGCTGCAGCCCCGAAGCCACCCCGGAGAAGGAAATCTTGCTGGAATATCGTAATGTCTTGTCTTTGACGAAGAATATCGCTTTTCCAGCTGGTGGGTACTTGCACTCGTAACTCACTCCCCCTGCTGGTAAAGGGACTCGCGAAATCTCCGTCGTAATCCTTTCGACTTCGGCGGGGAACCTGCCCAGCAGCGTAATCGCTTCCAGCGCCGGCCCGGCGTCAACAGGTCGATCAGCCGCCACCTGCGAAAAACCCATGTTCGCCGCACCCGTGAGAACGGCAGCCACGGCAAGACTTCGAAACAGCTCTCTCATAAGGGGTTCTAAATAAGGCCGGGTTACTCCGCGTCGTCGGAGTCGAAATCGAACTTCGAAAGCATCTCGGAGACGGCCGCAGTCGCGGAGGCGAGGACGCGCCGGGAGCCCCGTTCGTCGATCTTTGAGGTCTTCCTGCGGTAGTCCGCCACGAGGTAGCGGAGGTCGAGGACCGGGATGCCGTCGATGGACGCAAGCACGGGGAGTTGGCTTCCCTTCTGCTCGGCCACCCGGATCTTCATGACCAGCGGCGCGTACGTGAAGTCCCCTATCGCCGTCTTCTCCTTCCAGTACAGCAGCAGGGACTGCTTGTCCCCCTCAGCCACCTCGGTCACCGTGAACTTGTTTGTGGCATCCGCCGCTTTCGCGATGGTGTCGCGGACGGCGCCCATCACCTCGGCCCGGTTGCAGCCCTGCGCGCACTGGAGCTTAACCAGGATTCGGCGGATCGGCTCGAGGCCGGACGGCGCGATCCGGAGACGGCCGGAATGCAGTCGGGCCGCATAGCTTCCGGCCACCGCGAACTGGGCATCGACATCCTTAAGGCCCTTCCTTGTCGCTCGGGACAGATCCCTCACAAAGCCGGTAAAGAACCGGAGCCGCTCGCTCTCTTCGAAGAAATCGTTCCGGCTCTTCCAGTGATTGTCCATCAGCGTCGAGAGCTCGTGCGCGATGCCGATGTCGCCGGCGGTTATTTTCTGCCCGTCATCGAGCAACTCGGCGAGCCCTTTGGGAAGCTTCGGGGGAGTCTGGATCAACGATACGCACTTCTGGTCGAAGTAGGCGGCGAGTTCCGGGTCCTGGAGCAGGTTGTAGGCCTCCACGAATTGGGTGAATATGACGCCGAGCAGTTCCTTCCTCCCCTTATCACCGAGCGCCGCAATCGTCTTCGCCGTGTTGGGGAGGGCGGAGAGGCGCTTTGTCTCGGCGGGGGACAGCGCCCCATCTCTTCCCCGATCGCTCTTGAGGATCAGGCCGAGCCTTAAGATCCTCTTCGGGGCTTTTCTCACTTCGGCGTCCGGGAGGAACGCGTCGCGAATCATCATGAGGTACTCGTTCAGGTAATACTCCCGGTGCGGGTAAACGACGCCTTGGGATTTCAGCAGAGCGTTCGCGGCGCTCAGGCGCCTCCACTCCTCCAGCGCCGATGCGGAGTCGCGCCGCGGCAGGCCGATATCGATAAGTTCGGCCTTGCAGCTCGCGTGGTCGGTGTTGCTGCGAATGTCGTTTGCCTCGTTTTCGTCGGCCTCTTCGTCCTCCCCGGCTTGTGGGCCGGCCTTGTCCCTGAGGTACTCCGCAAACGGAGCGCAGTTCTTCTGAACCAGTTCGGTGAATTCAACCTTGAACGTCTTCAGGGCCGCCAGCAGAACGTCGTGGATTTCGGCGAAGCACTGATACCACTCGTCCGCCGGCAGGCTCGGATCGATTACCACCTGCGTATCCCAGTCGTTCTCGCCTTTCTCGGGAGTGTCGAGGAAGTAGTTGAGCGCACGGCCGCCCTTCAGAAAGAAGATGAACCGCTTCTTCTTGCCACGCGCGTTCCGTTCGTCGATCTTCTCGCCCAACTCCGCGATCTTCTTTGTCAACCAGTCGGAGAGCCAATTCATTTTGGCCCGGTCGCCGTTGTGGAGGAGTTTGGTGAGGTCTCCGCTGAGGTCCGCCCGCAGATCGTCGCTGATTTCCTTGCCCGCGTCGGCCCGGTACTGGACCAGCAAGCGGTATAGGTAAAACGAGGCGATGAGGTGGTTCATCTTGACCGCGGCGAGATGCTGCCCCTCAGGCTGGTCGAGCGGTTCGAATGTTTTAAAAGGCTCAGCCTGCCCCGCGTCCTGGATAAAGAACCGGGAAAGAGTCTCCGATTCCGCCTTGACTGGGTCGACGCCGGGCTTTTCGCCGGCCAGGCGGACGATCCTCTGGTAATTATTTTCGAGCACTTGAAGCGGGTGGACGGAAGGCGCTTTCCACATAAAGGCCTTGTCCTCCTGTTCGGGAAGTCGAAGGCTGACGTCTGGGCGAGCGCCAACGGCCAGAACCCCGAGTTTCCTGAAACACGCCGTCCCGTCGGTCCTGTGCTGCTCCTGCTTGTCCCATCCTGGGCGCTCCGCGCCCAGCTCTGCTCGATGGAAATAACCTTTCAACCGCACCCGAATGGCGACGATATCGTCGAGTGCGCTCGCGTCCATAATCCGTACTGTCCACTGCGTGAACGGCGAGGGCGTCATGTAGAAGGCCTTCACCACTGCCGCCGGCTTCCAGGGCGTCCCTGCGCCGCCTGCGCTCGGGTCGCTTTGCTTGCCATCCCGCCCTTGCGCGTAAATGAAGTCCATCGCCTGCGTTTCCGCCGGAGCGGACACGAAGTGCCGATCGGCGCCGAACCTCCCATAGCCGTTGCTGAACTGTCCGGAGGCGCCGATTTTCAGCCAGACACGGCCTTGCTTGTTCGGTTTGGCGCCGTCGAGATAGAACCAACCTTCCTCGATGAAGAAGGCTATGTTGCCGTCATCCGGAAGGAAGTACGGCGTTTCGATCGGCACGGACCAACTCAGGGTTGCCTCGGACGGACCTTCTTTCGACTTCGGGGTAAGCAAAGCGTAGCTGCCGCCAGCATCCTGCGTTTCCGGCTGACCCGCGCGCCGCACCGGCAACGTCACAAACTCCGTGTCGAACCTCTGGTCCGGAGGTGCGCTGGTAAGTAATTTCTCCAGTTCCTCTTTGATGTCGACGAGTTGCTTATTCAACTCGACGTAGTTCATCTCGAGCGAGATCCGCAGACCCGGATCCTTCAGCCAGCGATACTGGTAGGCCGCCCGGAATGCCCTCACGCCGATCAACAACGCCCGTTTCGCGGTGATGCTGCGCTGCAATAACAAGGCTTTCAACGCGGCTTTCTTTTGCAGATCGCCCACGCTCTCGGCGTCGAGCGACCGCCACCTCTGTTCCGCCATCTCGGCGGCCGCCTTCTGCGCCTGCAATTCCAGAGAGCGGGCCTGTAACTGGGCAATCGCTACGGCCTTGCCGTTGATGGCCTTGCCGTACTCGACCAAAGCCTTCAGGCTGAGTAGATACTTATCGGCCCCGCCGATCTTCTCGTCCACGTGCTTTTTCATGGAGGCCTCGACCGCGTTCGCGAACAAGTTCCATTCCATCGCCGGGTCCATCGTGGCGATTTCGGCCCAGGCCGGAGCGGCCAATTGGGGCGGTTCTCCCGTCTTGGGCAGCGTGGATTGAGCCTTCTGTGCGGCCTCGTAGAGTGCCTTACCACTCTTGTTCAGGTCGGCCAGTGATTCCTGGAATTTCTTCAGTTGCTCCGCGGCTATCTTCAGCTTTGCAAAAGCCCCCAGCATCGCATCTTCGAGACTCGCGCCGGCCTCAAGCGCTCTTGAGAGCAGGGAGATGGCTCCATCGGCTGTTTTCATAGCCGCCCCTGCCAGTCCCACCGTAGCTTCCGGAGCGGCCACGATCGACCCAACGGCAACGGCCATTCCCACCATCGCCTGAATCAGGTCGAAGACCACCTTGACCTTGTCCCAGAACAGTTTCTCTTCGAGCGCGTTCTGGAAAACGACGCGCTTGAAGCCGATGTCGCGGCTCTGCAATACAAATTGCCACATCAGCGTGTCGTACTGCTTCTGCAGCGATTTGAGTTCGCTCTCCGTGTTACCGATCGCGACTTTTATTGGCTTGATTTCTTCGGCGGCGGCATCCTTAATAGCTGACGCAATCGCCTGAACGGCTTGCTTGATATCGGAGCGGGTGTCGAGCTGGTCGATCTTCTGCTCGTAACTCTGGACCACGGTGAGCAGTCCCGCGATGCGCTCTGCATAGAAACCCTGCGACAGCGCCGGCACGTAGGGGGGCCCGCCCTCCGTCCCCGTCAGCACCATCAGCGACGAACTCTGGTAGCTGAGATCCGCCGCTTCTCGCTGAAACGGGCCATCCTCGCTCCCGATGAGCGCGCAGCACTGGTAGATCCAGCGAAGGATCGCGATGCTGGCTTTCTTCTCCTCCCCGTCCCTTTCCGAGAGAATCGCGGCGGCGGCGAAGCCGGCCTTGAGGCCGTTCCACGCAATCGGATGGCGCAGCAGATCAAGCAACTCCTGCGCTCCCTTTGACTGCCTGAGCGGCTCGCCGGTGACAAACCGGATGGATTCGGGTGCGCCGCCGTCTAACTGCGCCTGCAACGGCTCCTTTCCGTCCATCGTCAACTGCAGTGGCCCGTCTTCCACTTGGTGTGTCAGGATTTGGATGGCGCAAACGCCGCCGGCGCCCGTACGGGGATCTGGTGCTACCAACGGCGTTCCGCCTTCAATCGTGAGCGCACGCGCCACGATCGTCGTCGAAGGCGAGGGCAGAAACGGCTCGTCGATCACGAGCGTGTCGGCGAAGATATAGAGAAACGGAACTCGTTTGGAAGGGCCCCCAAGAGCCGAGCTTACCCTGGCTTTCACGTCGCTGAGCTTTAGGTGCAACCGGCAGAAGATAGCCTGATCCTCTCCCGCGCTACATTGCTCATAATCGTATCCGGAGGTAAGCCCGTTCAATTCCGCCCAATCGGGGCGTTTCTTCATACCAGTTTCCTCGCTCTCGTGACTTACGGCTCGCTCTCGCGGCTCGTGGAAATGAAATCCCTGATCTTAAAAAATCGGGATCAGGCGGCCTTCTTTACTTCCTCGCGATACTCGACGAATGCATTGCTAGTGAATTCGGTCGTATCCGTAGCGACCTGATTCCATTTCTCCTGCGCATTGAGAATGCCCAGCTTCTGGTTAATCGCCGTAAACGTGAGCATCTTTTCGAGTTCCGTGCTCTTGACAATCGAATCGAGGACGGACACCTGGTTGTTCCAGACGCCGACAATCGTCTTCAATCCCGCACATACCGCATCCACTTGATTTTTGATGCTGCCGATTTTCGCGTTGAGCCCCTCCAGATCCGCCTGCAAAACGAGTTTCTTCTGTTGATCTCCTTTTGCCTTCTCGAGCTCGGTTTTGAAGTTTTCCATGGCCTGCCTTGCCATCTCGGCGCCGCCTACGCCCATGCCGACCCCATAGGCCAGAGCGACGGGCCACCCCAGTCCGAACGTGAAAATAAAGATAAGAGCGGCTCCGCCGCCCGCGCCCGCGGCATATCCGATATAAGCGTCGTTGGCCTTTTGAATTTCGACTCTCAACTTTGAGAGCTGTTCGCCCAACTCCCCGACTTTGGCGACGGCCTCTTTATAGATTTGCCCGCTCGAATTGGCATAAGCGTTGATCGCCTCCTGGTTTTTAGTGATTTTCCCGGAAAACGCTGCCAGCCGCTTGACGAGATTGTCAGCCTTGGTCCCCATTTCGACAGCCGTATCGCGCAACCCGCCGGGTCCCGTCAGTATTCCGATGAGCGCTTCTCTGCGCTCCTCCTTCGGCATCGATTCGGTCAGCACCTGCCCCAGTTGGGAATAGGTGAACTTAAACGTCCTTGCCGCATCCGCGATGGCATTCGCAACCCACACGATCTCGCCGTAAATCGACGGCGGCTTCGCTCCGCCCTTCAAATTCTGTATTTCCTTCAGCAGAACGGCCGGGTTGCCGAACTCCTCCGCCGAAGCGTGCAGTTCCTTGAATGCACCCACGCAGTGGGTAATAGCGTCCTTGCTTTTGGCGTCGAATTCGCCGTATTTGGTATCGAAATCGCCGTCGCTGATCGGAAGCTTCAATGCAGCCGTCACGAAGTTCTGCATCTGAATCCAGTCTTCGGTGAATAAGGCGAATTTGGTGGGTTTGGCGCCCTTGATCTTGCCGCCATCCTTGCTCATGCCGGAATTGGAGACGATGATGCCGTCTTTCGGCACCAGGGTGATTAGATCTTGGTCTTTCGCTGGGTCGCTCGTAAAATTACCTCGCTTGATTTCATTATTTCGCTTGCGGTATGGTGCATTATCACACGCACGCAGAATTTCAGCGCCGAACTGTTGCCGCTCGAGTCGTATTACACACTATTTATGTAGTAATCACGTCCATACACGCCGAGTTTCCGCCTCAATTCTACAACCACTCTGGGCGATTTCCCCCGATCGCCGTAAAATCCCATCTGCGCGTGCCCCACGCGGAGCAGATAACCGGGTCCGACTCGGGGATACTGGATGGCGTTCCGTCATTCCCGAGTAACCGCTGAGCAGCGACGGCTGGGTATTTCCCCCTGACCAGCCAGGCTTACGCCCAACAAGCTTTCGCAATTAAACCGATGCCAGTATCGTTTCCGACCACCGAAGCGCGGCCCTGAGCAGTGGTTCGGTTTCCGGATGCCTGCCCTGGCCGAAATCCTTTAACACATCATGCAGCCAGAGACCCTGACATCGCCGCTCCCGTTTATAGGCGGGATCATTCACCTCAGCTGAGGCGAGCGTATGCTGTTTGTGCATCTGGGCAATCGATTTTTCATTGATCGGGAAGAGTGCTAGCGGCGTTTCTGCTACAGCATCACGCCATCCCACAGTTAGCAGGCACATCAACGGCGATCCGGGCAACTCGACCTATACTTGATCTCCCATTCGTGAGTCTGCTGAGTATACCGCCCTCGGGTTCCGCGGGCGCCCTCGGGCCAATGGAGGCAGTCTTGGACGTCCATCCGGGAGGTTGTGCCTGGATCACGACAGATCTCTATCTCACGACAGATCTCTATCGGAAGCGGCCCGGCAGAAAAGGCTGCGCGTAGGTGTAATGTTGCGGGCCGGGTCGCTTCGGACCGAGTCGTAAGAAGGAAGCGGCTGCGCGGCGCGACGTTTGCTACGAGCTATGGGCTTTGAATGCCACTAAGGTCAGAACAGCTCAGGAAACGAAGGTATGTGCTGGCCTGATTCGTGATGCTCCAGGACAGACAGGTCTGCATTCGAGCGGAAAGCATCAGGTGAGAGAGTCTCAAGCAGGTCGAAATAGTACGCGATTTGGTGGTCGGACACACGTGGAGCAACGCGTGCGGCGAGGCACGCAAAGGAGTCGAGACTGAGACAGTGCTACGAGCTATCAAGGACTGCCACCAAACGGTAACCCTCGCGTGAGAGTTCGGTCGCCGTTAATCGTTTGATGATGCGCATAGGCGATAGGCAGCGAGGGCACGGATGGAATGCACTCTCTGCCGTGCTGGCTGTCACGGGCGGAGGAGGAAAAACATTGAGCAGGCCACGGCACAACGGCAGCAATAAACCGCGGCGGCGGTTGGCGAGAAAGCCGAAGTAACGGATGCGCGGAAAACCTCTGGGAAGGACTCTTTGCAACGTTTCACGCACTTTGACGTAGAATGCGCATCCCGCCGTCGTGCCGGCGCGCCCATTCAATCAGCGCAATGGCGACTTTACGCTCATGTGGTTTGCTGCTGCCGCCGAGCCTGAGGGAAGTGGCTGTCCGAAAATCATCTGCCGTATGTCGTCAGCGACGTGATCGACCAGCTCGATCTTCGGCGATGGATGAAGTGTACGTCAGTGAGAAGCGTGGCCAGCGCTGGTTTACGGCTATTGCGTGGGTCTGTTCAATTCCCGGCGGGTCACTTTCCTGGGTGGCGGTGTATCGCAGGAGTCGGGGACAGGAGTCGCCGCATTTTCCTCCGCATCCGCCGTTTCCGGCTGCTCCATCAGATCTTTGATCTGCGAACGGAGATCCTCTTCCTTCTTCTTCATCCGGTCATAGCTCATCGCCTTGTGCTTGCTGGCATTGGCTTTGATCTTCGTGCCGTCCAGCGCCACCCGGCCCATTTTCAAGGCACCCGCTTCCAGCGCGATCCTCAGAACCTGCTCGAAGAGTCCCTCCAGCGTCTTCAAATGGATCTTGCGGAAATCGGATATGGTGCGGAAGTTCGGCTGATTATCCGCCGCCAGCACCGGGAGGGCGATATCTTCCACCGGTCGCCGTTCTGGCTGGTGAGGATAGCTGGGGCGGAGGTGGTGTAGGCTGTGGTGCAGTCCCACCCATCCCGCGATGAAGCTGCGAGATGGATGGGGCGCCACAATTGCGGTGGTGCTGGCCAAGAGAAAGCTGGGGTTGGCCACCCGCCCGAGCGTGTTCTTCATATTGACCACCTGTTTGCGCGCATGCAGCGTCTTAATACATACGAAGCAAAGACGAACGCCATGACGAGAATCGGATCAAATTTATCCCAAGTACTGCCACCGCCATTCAGATGTGAATAGAACGCGAGTGAAAGATCGATCGCGAGACCAGCATAAACCCACTCAGTCAATCGAGGCACATTGGGAATCAGAAGGCCCATGCCACCAAGGATGCGGGTCACGCCAATCAGAGGAATGATATAGAGCGGGTATCCGAGCTGCTGATTGGCGATCCTCCATTCGTCGGGATCGCGAATTAGATATAACCTTCCGAAGTACACCCAAATGAAGGCGACAAGAGGCTGTAACGGGAACTGTGTAAGCGGGTGAAGCTAGGCAGTCATCAGAGCGAGTCGATCAAGTCAGGCTTGAGGCGATCGCCAAAGATCATCATCAACTGATTCATAACTGTATCCCATCCCTGGCGTTTGGTCCAGCGATTAGTAAAATTGCGAATATTCAGGAACAGGATTTTGAAGACCGCATCGTCATGAGGAAAAACTTTGCGGTTGGAGATATTCTTACGCATCTGAGAGTGCAGACTTTCAATAGCGTTGGTGGTATAAATCATGCGCCGCAACTCAACCGGGTATTTGAAAAAAGTCGTTAGATCGTTCCAATGATTTCTCCAGCTGGCGGCCGACATCGGATAGCGCTCTCCCCAGAGTTGTTCGAATCGATCGAGGGCGACCACAGCGGCTTCCACGGTGGGCGCTGTGTAGATCGGCCGCATGGCGGCGCACAATGGTTTGCGGTCTTTATAAGAGACGAATTTGGTCACGTTGCGGATATGATGCACGACGCAGAGTTGCACGTCGGCTTGCGGGAAGATGGATTCCACAGCGTTGCGCAAACCGGTGAGCCCATCGCCGCAAACGATCAGCGCATCGTGCACTCCACGAGCCTTCAGATCGTTGAACACCTTGAGCCAGAAGCGGGCACCTTCGGTTTCTTCAATCCACAGCCCGAGCACCTCCTGCCGGCCGGAAACACCGACGCCGAGCACGGTATACACACATTTCTTCAGAACGCCTTTGTCAGTGCGTACGGCCACGCGCAGGCCA
>Ga0134126_10012275_pt1 | contig 10815 bp, 10 predicted proteins | sample KB31752_FD_96881 | JGI IMG/M metagenome (GOLD analysis project Ga0134126, IMG submission 96881) | Terrestrial soil microbial communities with excess Nitrogen fertilizer from Kellogg Biological Station, Michigan, USA - KB3-175-2 | ecosystem: Environmental > Terrestrial > Soil > Unclassified ...
CCGCGTTGATGGACGAGATGCGCGAGCAGGCGCTGCGGTTCGGTGCCGACCTGCGCATGGAAGACGTCGAGTCGGTGTCGCTGGGCGGCCCGGTGAAAACCGTCACCACGTCCGAAGGCGAGACGCTGCGAGCCCACGCCGTGATTCTGGCCATGGGTGCCGCGGCCCGCTACCTGCACGTGCCCGGTGAGCAGGAGTTGCTCGGCCGCGGCGTGAGCTCGTGCGCCACCTGTGACGGCTTCTTCTTCAAGGACCAGGACATCGCCGTGATCGGCGGCGGTGACTCGGCGATGGAAGAGGCCACCTTCCTGACGAAGTTCGCCCGCAGCGTCACGCTGGTACACCGCCGCGAGGAGTTCCGCGCCTCGAAAATCATGCTCGATCGGGCCCGCGCGAACGACAAGATCACCTTCGTGACCAACAGCGCGGTCGTCTCCGTCGAGGGCGAGAACACCGTGACCGGCCTGAAACTGCGCGACACCGTGACCGGCAAGGAATCGACCCTGCCGGTGACCGGGGTGTTCGTCGCCATCGGCCACGACCCCCGGTCGGAGCTGGTGCGCGGCCAGGTCGACCTCGACGAGGACGGCTATGTGCTGGTCCAGGGTCGCACCACCTACACCTCGGTCGCCGGTGTGTTTGCCGCCGGCGACTTGGTCGACCACACCTACCGGCAGGCGGTCACCGCCGCCGGCACCGGCTGTTCGGCCGCCATCGACGCCGAGCGCTGGCTGGCCGAACACGCGAAGCCGGGCGAACGCACCCAGACCAAAGCCGCCGGCGAACCGGCGACAGCGACCCTCTGATTGGAGTACCTGCAATGACACAAACCGATTCCGCCGGGGCGCCCGTGGATGTATCCGACGCGTCATTCAACAGCGACGTGCTGTCCAGCAAAACGCCTGTGCTGGTTGACTTTTGGGCTACCTGGTGCGGTCCCTGCAAGATGGTCGCGCCGGTACTCGCAGAGATCGCCGCGGATGCCGGCGATCAGCTGACCGTCGCCAAGCTCGACGTCGACGCGAACCCCGAGACCGCCCGCAACTTCGACGTGGTTTCGATCCCGACGCTGATCTTGTTCAAGGACGGCGAGCCGGTCAAACGCATCGTCGGCGCCAAGGGCAAAGCGGCGCTGCTGCGTGAGCTTTCCGACGCCGTTCCGGGCCTCGCCTAGTTCGCTAAAAGTCGCCGCGCTCTGCCTGGCGTTTTCCCTAAATCGCTGGGGTCTGAGACAATACCGCCAAGCCTGTCAATAAACGGCAGGGCTGCTCACACGGCTCACCGGAGGCCTTGCAATGTCGAGACCGCACGGCGGCGACGGCGATCAGCTGCGCCGCGGTGACCGTAGCGCTGCGGTCACCGAGATCCGCGCGTCGCTGGTCGCGCTCGGCCACTTGGACGGCGACGACACCGACCTCAGCACCGGGCGCCACGTCGCGGTCGATGTCTTCGACGACACACTCGACCACGCGGTTCGCGCATTTCAGCAGCATCGTGGACTTCTTGTCGACGGCATTGTCGGCGAAGCCACCAACCGCGCCCTGCGCGAAGCGTCGTACCGATTGGGCGCCCGTACCCTGCACCACCAGTTCGGTGCGCCGATGTACGGCGACGACGTCGCGACGCTGCAAGCCCGGCTGCAGGATCTCGGCTTCTACACCGGTCTCGTCGACGGGTACTTCGGCTTGCAGACCCACAACGGTCTGATGTCCTACCAACGCGAGTACGGACTGTATGCCGACGGCATCTGCGGCCCAGAAACGTTGCGCTCCTTGTATTTTCTGAGTTCACGCGTGACGGGCGGCTCGCTGCACGCGATCCGCGAAGAGGAACTGGTGCGCCGATCCGGACCCCGGCTGTCGGGCAAGCGGATCATCATCGACCCGGGCCGCGGCGGCAACGACCACGGTCTGATCGCACACGGGCCGGCCGGGCCGATCAGTGAAGCAGATATCTTGTGGGACTTGGCAAGTCGGCTCGAAGGCCGGATGACCGCGATCGGCATGGAGACGTTCCTGTCCCGGCCTACCAACCGCAGCCCATCCGACCACGAGCGTGCCGCGACGGCCAACGCCGTCGGCGCCGACCTGATGATCAGCCTGCGCTGTGAGACCCAAGCCAGCCCATCGGCCGGTGGGGTCGCCTCGTTCCACTTCGGCAACTCGCATGGTTCAGTGTCGACCATCGGCCGTAATCTCGCCGACTTCATCCAGCGAGAAGTGGTGGCGCGCACCGGTTTACGGGATTGCCGCACCCACGGCCGCACCTGGGATCTGCTGCGGCTGACCCGGATGCCGACCGTGCAGGTCGACGTCGGCTACATCTCCAACCCGCGCGATCGCGCGATGCTGACCACCACGCAGGCCCGCGACGCGATCGCCGAGGGGATCCTGGCGGCGGTCAAGCGGCTCTACCTGCTCGGCAAGAACGACCGGCCCACCGGCACCTTCACGTTCGCCGAGCTGCTCGCCCACGAGTTGGCCGTGGAGCAGGCCGGTCGCGCCAGCGGCTCCTAGCCCGACGACGCCGCCGGCGCTCCGGCGGCCACCGGCTGTTGCAGCGACGCGCTCTCCAGCAGCCTTTCCAGCGCGGCCTCGACGTCGGCTTTCCAGCCCAGGCCCTTGTCCAGCTCGAGCCGCAGCCGCGGGAAATACGGATGTGCCGCCACCACAACGAATCCCACGTCGAGCAAGAACTCGGCGTCGATCACGCACTGCTCGGCCGAGCAATCCCCCAGCACTTCGAGCACCGGCATCAGCTCGGGGTCGACGTTCTGCAGACTGGCCAACTCCGCAACCTTGTCGGTACGGCCGAATGCTTCCAGCGCTCGCACACCGCGGCGGACCAACTCGTCGACCACTCGTGCGACGAGGCTGTAGGGCAGCTCGTCGGCGGCCGGGCCCGGCTCGACCCGCATCGAGGTCAACAACACGGCGTCGGGTGACACCGGCGCAGTGGGAAATCGGTGGGCGCGCGGCACGGTTCGCGGCGGAGCATAGAAGGCGTAGCCCAGGCAGGCCGACTCCCCCTCGTCGCAATCGGCCGGCGCCGCGGTGGCGACCTGTCCGCACGATCCCCACTCCAGCATGACCATCGACAGCCACGCTTCCTTTTCGAATTCCGGGTCGGCGAGCTGATCTTGCTGACCGAGCGTCGCGGGATCGACTTCCCAGAAGACGCAGCGGCGCGCGTGCTTTGGAAGCTGATCGAAAGCTTCGAGGCGCAGCGGCGCGATTCGAGCAGACACTAGACTCCTGGGCCTCCGTGGGGGGCGGCCATTGGTGGCCCGTCTTCCCCGCAGCCGAGCGTACCCCGCTGCCGACGGCCGCGATACCCGCGCGGACCCGCCTCCGGCTGGCCGAACCGCGGCCGGCGGACGATTTCGGACGCGCCCCCGGCCCCCGCGCCGCCCGGCCGAACGCTCGGCGCGAAATCGCCTCGCGGACAACCTGATTCGACAGTTTTCAGCATTTCAGCACGGCCTGATCCGGCGCAATGTCACAGTGACGTAACGGGCTGGTGTAGCCGGTCAGCTTTTCGACGAGTTCATCAAGTCGACAATGCGCTGCAAATCGTCCACCGAGCCGAACTCGACCACGATCTTGCCTTTGCGCTTGCCCAGGCTGACCGTGACGCGGGTATCGAACGCGCTCGAGAGCTGCTCGGCGATATCTTGCAGCCCGGGCATCTGGATCGGCTTGCGTTTCGGCGCCGACGGCTTGCTGGGCTCGCTGCGGTTCGCGATGGTGACCGCCTCTTCGGTCGCCCGGACCGACAATCCTTCGGCGACGATCCGCGCGGCAAGTGCCTCTTGCGCTTCCGCTCCGGCCTCAAGCGACAGCAACGCCCGCGCATGGCCGGCCGACAGGACACCCGCGGCCACCCGGCGCTGGACAGCGATCGGCAACCGCAGCAACCGGATCATGTTGGAGATCAGCGGGCGGGACCGACCGATGCGGGCGGCCAATTCGTCGTGAGTGACGTCGAACTCGTCGAGCAGCTGTTGGTAGGCAGCCGCCTCTTCCAACGGGTTCAACTGCGCCCGGTGGATGTTTTCCAGGAGGGCGTCGCGCAGCAGGTTGTTCTCCGCGGTCTCCCGGACGATCGCCGGAATGGCTGTCATGCCGGCCGACTGGGCCGCGCGCCACCGCCGCTCCCCCATGACGAGTTGGTAGCGAGGAGCCGCCGTCGGACCGAGGTCGCGGACCACGATCGGCTGCATGAGGCCGAACTCGCGGATCGAGTGCACGAGTTCGGACAGTGCCTCTTCGTCGAAGACCTGGCGTGGCTGGCGCGGATTCGGCTCGATGTGGGCCGGGTCGATTTCGCGGTATACCGCGCCGATGTCGGACACCGGCGCCGCGGGCGGGCCGCCCATCAGAACGTCGGCGGCCGCGGCTCCCATCCCCGGCCCGCCGATGCGCCCCGGGTCGGTCTCTTCGTCGACCGGCCCGGTGGGGATCAGCGATGCGAGACCTCGCCCGAGGCCACCCTTCTTACGCGTCGGTTGGCTCATCGGCGGTCCCCTCCATCGGTAGCTGTCAGGCCACGCTCCGCGAGCTCGCGGCTGGCGTCGAGGTAACTCATCGCGCCGCGTGAACCGGGATCGTAGTCAATGATCGTCATGCTGTAGCCCGGCGCTTCGGAGACTTTGACGCTGCGCGGAATCACCGTCTTCAACACCTTGGAACCAAAGAAGCGGCGGACTTCGTCGGCCACCTGGTCGGCCAACTTCGTTCGCCCGTCGTACATGGTGAGGATCACGGTGCTGACCTCCAATCCGGGGTTCAGGTGAGCCTTCACCAGATTGATGTTGTTCATCAGCTGCGACACCCCTTCCAGCGCGTAGTACTCGCACTGGATCGGGATCAGCACCTCCGGCGCCGCCACCAACGCGTTGATCGTCAGCAGGCCGAGCGATGGCGGGCAGTCGATGAAGACGTAATCGAAGGGCGCTTCTGGATCGAGCCCGTCGAGCTCGGCGAGCGCCGTGCGCAACCGATTCTCGCGGGCCACCATGCTGACCAATTCGATCTCGGCGCCGGCCAAGTCGATGGTGGACGGCACGCAGAAAAGCCGATCGCTGTGCGGGCTCTGCCGCATGGCTTCCTTCAGCGGTATCTCGCCGATGAGAACCTCGTACGACGACGGGGTTCCGGAGTGCCGTTCGGAGATGCCCAGGGCGGTGCTTGCGTTGCCCTGAGGATCGAGATCGATGACGAGGGTTCGGAGTCCCTGGACGGCCAGCGCGGCCGCGAGATTCACCGCGGTCGTCGTCTTCCCGACGCCGCCCTTCTGATTGGCGATCGTGAAGAGGCGGCGGTGCGGGGGCCGGCTCAATGGTTGGTAGGCCTTGGAAAGCACTTGCATCGCCCGCTCGGCGGCGGCCCCGATTGGGGTTTCCAAGTCCGATGTTTCACGTGAAACACTGACACCGCCGGCGGGGCCGAGGGGGTCGTACGGCGCGGTCATTGGCTCTCCCTGTTCGATCGTCGGCGCGGTGCATTTCGGATCGATTCCGGCTTCGCCCGACGTGCCACCACCACCGTTGTCGGCGGGGATAGAAGGCTCACGCCACATTCCACCACCCTGGCATCGACGGCGCCTAACTTGGTCAGCACACGCCGGTGCTCCCGCAGCTCATCGGGCGCGCGCTCGCCCTTGATGGCCAGCAGCCGCCCGCCCTGGCGTAGCAACGGCAGGCTCCAGCGGGCGAGCTTGTCCAGCGAGGCTACCGCCCGCGACGTGACGGCGTCAGCTCCGCCGGCCGTTCTGCGGACCTCGGAATCCTCGGCCCGGCCGCGGACCACTTCGACATCGAGGCCGAGTTCGTCGATCACCATGCCGAGGAATTCGGTGCGCCGTAACAGCGACTCGACCAGCACGACGCGCAGACCGGGTTTCGCGATCGCCATCGGCAGGCCCGGCAGGCCGGCCCCGCTGCCGATGTCGACGATCCGCTCTCCTGCCTCGACCAGCTCGGCGGCGGCCGCGCAATTCAGCAGATGCCGATCCCAGATTCGATCGACTTCGCGGGGGCCCAGCAGCCCCCACTCCACGCCGGCCGTCGCGAGCAGTTCCGCGTAGCGCTCGGCGAGAGCCAACCGGTCGCCGAAGATCGTGGACGCGGCGTCGGGCGTCGACTCCAGCGGTGTCCCGGGGTCGCGGGAGTCGACATGTTTCACGTGAAACATTCCTCCCGTCCGTACTCGCCGCCGAGGCGCGCTCGAACTACATCGGTGTAACTAGCCGCTTCGGTCAGTCGACCAGAACGACGACGCGGCGCCCTGGCTCGACGCCTTCGCTCTCGCTGTGCACCCCGCTGACCGCGGCGACGGCGTCATGAACGATCTTCCGCTCAAACGGCGTCATCGGCGCGAGTTCTTCACGCTCACCGCTTTCGAGTACACGCTTGGCCACCTCGTCCCCCAGCGCGGCCAGCTCCTCGCGGCGCCGGCGACGCCAGCTCGCGATGTCGAGCATCAGCCGGCTACGGACTCCGGTCTTCTGATGCACGGCCAGCCTGGTCAACTCCTGGAGGGCGTCGAGCACCTCGCCCTTGCGGCCGACCAACTTGGTCAGGTCGTCGCTGCCGTCGATGCTGACGATTGCGCGGCTGCCTTCGACGTCGAGGTCGATGTCGCCATCGAAGTCGAGGAGGTCGAGCAGTTCCTCCAAATAGTCGCCGGCGATTTCGCCCTCGGCGACGAGTCGCTCTTCCTGGTCGCCCTCCCCGTCGCCCTCGGCCGGACCGGACCCGTTGTCGGCGTCCTCCAACTCGTCGTGGGCCGGCTCGTCATGCACGTCCTGTCCGCTTGTCACTGCTTCGGTGTCGGTCATCTCTTGCCTGCTTCCCTTCCCGTGTCCCGGGCCTCGCCCGGTGAAGTCTGGTGTCCGGTTCGATCACCGGACACGGTGTTTCAGCGTCCGCGCTTCTTCGGCTTGGCCCCCGGGCGCGGTGCGCGGTTGGCGGTATCGGGCCCCGGCGTCTCGGCGGCAGGAGGGCCGTCGCCGTTGCCGCTCGCCTTGCCCGTGGATCGCTTCGGCTTCGCCCCGGGCGCCGGCGCGTTGGCCGCCCGGCGTTCGATTGCCTCGCGCTTCTTTTCTTCTTCTTCCCGTTCGATCATCCCGAAGACGTAGTGCTGCTGACCGAAGGTCCAGATGTTGTTCGCGAACCAGTAGAAGATGATCGCCAGGGGCAGGAACGGTCCACCGACGACGACCCCCAGCGGGAAGACGTAGAGCGCGAGCTTGTTCATCATCGCGGTCTGCGGATTGGCCGCGGCCTCCACACTCTGCCGGGCCACCGACGCGCGGCTGTTGAAGTAGGTGGCGATGCCGGCCAGGATCATCACCGGCACGCCGACCGCCGCGACCGCGGGCCGGCTGAAGTCGAATCCCTGGAACGCCTCGAGGCTCGCGCCGCGCTGCGTCATGCTGGCGCCGAGCGGGGCGCCGAAGAGGTTGGCATCCAGGAAATGGCCGACGTCCTGCGCGCTGAAGACGTAGTTGCCCAACGAGCGGTTGCGCTCGGGTGACAGCCCCAACTGGCCGATCCCGGTCGTGGTCCGGTTGAAGCAGCGCAACACGTGATACAGCCCAAGGAACACCGGCACCTGCGCCAGCATCGGCAGGCAACCCAGGATCGGGTTGAACCCGTGCTCCTTCTGCAGCTTCTGCATCTCGAGCGCCATCCGCTGGCGGTCCTTGCCGTACTTCTTCTGCAGCGCCTTGATCTGGGGCTGCAACTCCTGCATCTGCCGCGTCGTGCGGATCTGCCGGACGAAGGGGTTGATCAAGATCGCACGGAGCGTGAAGACCAGGAACATCACCGACAGCGTCCACGACAGGAAACTCGTCGGGCCCAGCCCCGGCACGGCCGAGAACGCCTTGTACCAAAGCCACATGATCGCCGACACCGGGTAATAGAAGTAGTCCAGGCTGAACGGATCAAACGACAACAGAATCACTCTTCCCTAGCGTCGCTGGGGTATCCCAGTCTTGGACCCCGGCTCCACGGCACTCGGGTATCGGATCCCATCCTCCCCGATGCCACGGCCCGCACTTCGCCAGGCGGATGGCCGCCAGCCAACTACCGCGTACCAACCCGAATTCCGTCAGCGCGTCGACCGCGTACTGACTACACGTCGGGGTGAAGCGGCAGGTCGGCAAACGCAGCGGCGACACCATGTGCCGGTACAGCTGGATCACGAAGATGGCGCCGCGTATGACCGCGGACTCGGCGCCGCGCATCCGTGACGTTATGACATTCACCGTTTCGGTCCCACCGATTGGATGCGCCGCAATCCGGCGCGCAATTCCTCGGCCAGTCGGGCCGAGACGACCTCGCGACTACTCGGCAGCGCGCGGATCACGATGTGCTCAGAGTTGTTGAGGCCGGCCAGCACGTCGCGTGCGACATGGCGCAGCCGACGAGACAGCCCGTGTCGTTGCACGGCCGACCCGACCGATCGCGAGACGATCAGTCCGAGTTTGGGATCGCCGGTTGCACGCCGCATGTAGATGACCATGTCCGGTTGGACGGCTTTTTTTCCGCACCTGACCGTTGCATCGAAATCGGTCGACCGCGTCATGCGGTTTCGCGCGGAAAGCACCGCCGTTACACCGGGATGAGAAATCAAGCAGTCAGCGAGCGACGGCCCTTGCTACGCCGGCTCGAGACGATGGCCCGGCCGGCGCGGGTCCGCATGCGCAGCCGGAAACCGTGCACACGGGCACGGCGCCGGTTGTTCGGCTGAAAGGTCCGCTTGCCCTTTGCCACGACTCTCTCCTTGCTGCATCTGGCATCGCGCCCGACCCGGTCCCCCGTGCCGGTGGGTCATACAGGTACCCACGACGCCTCGATAGGCTTTGTGTCTTGCTGGTAGCCGGCGCGCGCTGGCGGGCTCATTGTCCGAATCGCAGCCGTATCGCCTACTTTCGGGCGACTGTATGAGGGTACTGACCGGCGTTCGCCCGGTCAAACCACACTGAAACCGCCGCTGAACCCCGGCCCGATCCTTCACTGCCGTCACACCCGCCCCCCGGCGGCGAGCAATCTTCCACAACCCATTCAAATGTTGCAGAACGGTTGGCCGGGAGCGACGAAAACTGTTAGCTTCGGTCGGTGCTGTTTCACACTGAAACGGCGCTAGACAACGAAGCAAGGATGGCAGATCGGCCTCCTAGCCAGCTGAGTTTTACTGGCCGTCTCGAGCGCCGATCCCGCGAGCTGTCAGGGGTGAGTGGCTGCTCGCTGGTCGCTGTCCTGTCCACACCTGTGGATAACGATGTGGACAGTTCGTTGTCGGAACCATCAGCAGAGCTTTTACTTCATTTCAGGGGGACCCGTCGTTGACCGAGGACCCCGGATCAAGCTTCGCGACGGTCTGGAGCGCGGTCGTCTCGGAACTCAATGGTGAGCTTTCCACCGACGACAGCGCCCTCAACGGCGAACCGTACGTCTCGCCGCTGACACCGCAGCAACGAGCGTGGCTCAACCTGGTGCAGCCGCTGACGATCGTCGAAGGTTTCGCACTACTCTCCGTGCCGAGCAGTTTTGTGCAGAACGAAATCGAACGCCACCTACGCACCCAGATCACCGATGCACTCAGCCGCCGGCTCGGCCAGCAGATCGAGCTCGGCGTCCGCATCTCTCCCCTGGCTTCCGATGAACCCGACGACCGGGCCAATACCGCATTCGACGATGCCCTCGACGACCTCGATGAGATCGACGAAGACGGCGAGGCGCTCGCCAGCGCACACCAGAGCTGGCCGTCGTATTTCTCCGAACGGCCACACAGCCAGGCCGCCGACGCCGCAGCGGGCCTCAGCTTGAATCGGCGCTACACCTTCGACAGCTTCGTCATCGGTGCGTCGAACCGGTTCGCCCACGCGGCGGCGCTGGCCATCGCCGAAGCACCGGCCCGGGCCTACAATCCCCTCTTCATCTGGGGCGAATCCGGCCTGGGCAAGACCCACTTGCTGCACGCCGCCGGCAACTACGCCCAGCGGCTCTTCCCCGGGATGCGGGTCAAATACGTCTCCACCGAGGAATTCACCAACGACTTCATCAACTCGTTGCGTGACGACCGCAAAGTGGCCTTCAAGCGCAGCTACCGCGACGTCGACGTGCTCCTGGTCGATGACATCCAGTTCATCGAAGGCAAGGAAGGCATCCAGGAAGAGTTCTTCCACACCTTCAACACGCTGCACAATGCCAACAAGCAGATCGTCATCTCCTCCGATCGGCCGCCGAAACAGCTTGCGACACTTGAAGATCGGCTGCGAACGCGGTTCGAGTGGGGCCTGATCACCGACGTTCAGCCACCGGAATTGGAGACCCGTATCGCCATCTTGCGCAAGAAGGCGCAGATGGAGCGGCTCAATGTGCCCGACGATGTGCTCGAGCTGATCGCCAGCAGCATCGAACGCAACATCCGCGAGCTGGAGGGCGCGCTGATTCGCGTCACCGCGTTCGCCTCGCTGAACAAAGCGCCGATCGACAAGTCCCTCGCCGAAATCGTGCTACGCGATCTGATCGCCGACGCGAGCACCATGCAGATCAGCGCCGCGACGATCATGGCCGCCACGGCCGAGTACTTCGACACCACGGTCGAAGAACTGCGCGGCCCGGGCAAGACCCGAGCGCTGGCGCAGTCACGGCAGATCGCCATGTATCTGTGCCGTGAGCTGACCGACTTGTCGCTGCCGAAGATCGGGCAGGCGTTCGGCCGTGACCACACCACAGTGATGTACGCGCAGAAGAAAATCCTGTCCGAGATGGCCGAGCGTCGGGAAGTCTTCGATCACGTC
>Ga0134126_10012276_pt1 | contig 10815 bp, 12 predicted proteins | sample KB31752_FD_96881 | JGI IMG/M metagenome (GOLD analysis project Ga0134126, IMG submission 96881) | Terrestrial soil microbial communities with excess Nitrogen fertilizer from Kellogg Biological Station, Michigan, USA - KB3-175-2 | ecosystem: Environmental > Terrestrial > Soil > Unclassified ...
AACGCTACAGGCGAGCGAGCCCGTAGCTCCAAAAAAGAAAACGAAGGAGCACCATGGCTGACGAAACTAGAACAACATCCGCCGAAGGTTCTACTGGTGGCGGTGAGCGCCCGGAGCGCCCGGAGCGTTCGGAACGCCCACCCGACCGCGCGGGAGACCGCGGCGGCGACCGTAATCGTGGTCCGCGCCCCGGAGGTCCCGGAGGGCGTGAAGGTGGACGCAAATATTTCCGGCGCAAGAAGGTCTGCAAGTTCTGCGTGGAAAAAATTGACGCGATTGATTACAAGGACTACCGGCTGCTGGGGCAATTTGTCTCCATTGAGAGCGGAAAGATTGTGCCGCGCCGCTTGACCGGCGTTTGCACTCCGCATCAGCGGCGGCTTTCCACGGCCATCAAGCTGGCGCGCAATATCGCTCTGCTGCCGTTTTCCGGCCGCGCGTCGTAGTTACTTTTACTGGCTGCGGCCCATCTGACGCCAATTTGTCATTGGCAGCGGAGTCCGCGCAACCGATTTCAGAGGAGCATCCATGGAAGTCATTCTCAAAGAAGATGTGAATAAACTCGGCTCGCGCGGCGATCTGGTGAAAGTCGCGGAGGGATATGGACGGAACTATCTGTTGCCGCGCAAGCTGGCCATTGAAGCTTCCGCCGGCAACAAGGCCGTCATTGAGCAGATGAAGGCTGCGTCCGTGCGCCGTTCCGCAAAGGAAAAAGTCCAGGCGGAAGAGTTGAGCAAGCAGTTCGACGGCGTTTCCGTCTCGTTCCAGCGGCGCACTGGTGAGCAGGACCAGCTTTTTGGTTCTGTAACCTCAGGCGACATTGCGGACGCGCTGGCCAAGAAGGGATTCACCTTGGACCGCCGCAAGATTCAGCTTCACGAACCGTTGAAGACGCTCGGCGAATTTACCATTCCCATCAAGCTGCACAAGGAAGTCACCACGCACTTAAAGGTGGTGGTCGAAAAGGAAGAATCCACACAATAGTTTGTGACCGGGCGCGGTGACTTCGCCGCGCCAGTGCATCTCTCTAGAATTTCCGTCTAGATTTTTTGTAGAACGAATGCTATTCGGTCCTGCAAGAAAGTTTTCTATTCATTCAAATTTTCCTCACCCGCCAGAGCATCTGATCTAACAAAACATACAGCGTATGTTGTAGACGCTTCAGGCGTTGCTAACGAGCGCGAGATGCCTACGTCCAAGACTGTGATTGGAATGTTTGATTTTCTAAACTTTTCAATCGCGGGAAGCGTATCAAATAGCGCGAGAGATTTCGAGTTCATCAATTACGGGGTTGAGGGGACTGCGTCATTCCAGGTTTGGCGGCCGGATGGCGCGATCCCCGCACAGCAATGCGCGTTGGCGCTGGTGCTTAACCCCGTCGCACATTGTAGGCCTTCAGTTGTAAAACGCAACGCTTGAGGGTCATTTTTGTGGCCGCCAACAGCTGCGACCCGAAACTAGCGGGCGAAGGGAGCATTATGAGAAGCAGAAATTATCAGGCGGTATTGTTGGCGATGGTGCTGATGCTGGCAGCGAGCGCGTTCGCGGCAAACAAGGGCGGATTTCAGCTAAACAACACAGTGATGGTCAATGGGACGCAACTGGAGGCGGGTAATTATTCGGTCACTTGGGATGGAGCCGGGCCGGATGTCCAGTTGAACATCCTTAAAGGGCACAAGGTGGTGGCCCATACGGCGGCAAAAGTCGTGCCCATGGAGCAGGCGCCGGGCAACAATCAGGCGGTAGTGGAACGGAATTCCGACGGCACTGCTTCACTCAAAGAGATCCGCTTTGGCGGTAAGAAATTCGCCCTGGCGATCAGCGCCGCCCCTGGCGCCGGAATGGGTGCTTCAAATTAGTCGTCCCCCGGGATCGATTTCAAGGCATGGAGGTGACGCTCTCCATGCCTTTGCTATTGGAATCGCTGTTTCCCAAAAGCGCACTTTCCTGAATTGATCTTTCCTTTTTTGGCCTTACCTGTAAATGGCTATGCGGCGCGTGCATGCGCAAGCTTTCCCCTCCGATAACCATGTTGTAAGGTCAGCCATGAATAAGGCGAAAGAGCCCTCCTCGGGAAATCAAAGGCTTCGTCTGCTGCTGGTCAGCGACAATGCGGAAGACTTCACTTATCTGCAGGACCTTCTGGGAAGGGCGGCAGACAGAAAAGTGGAAGCCCGCCACGCGGCTTCGCCAACCCAGGCCATCCGCGAACTGGAAAACAATTCATGCGACCTCCTTTTGTGCAACTATTGCTCGGGAGATCCTATGGCGCTGCAGCTTTCGAGCGCCATTCGCAAGCGAGGAGGCTATCCACCTCTGGTCTTTATCAGCGATCACGTAAGCGAGTCGGCACTTGTGGGCATATTGCACGGCGGTCGGGGCACAGCGTTTCCGGTGCCTGGCATTGGGGAGTCTCCGGCGCTGCACGCTCTGGATTGTGCGATCCAGGCGCATTGCAAAGAGCGGCAGCGCAAAAAATCGGAAGTGATGTTGAGCAAACTGTGGAGCGCGGTGGAACAGGCCACCGAACTGATCGTCATCATGGATGGTTCAGGGCTGGTTGAATATATCAATCCCGCTTTTACGCGCGCCACCGGATACACCACGGTTGAACTCAAAGGGCACGCCTTCAGCCTGCTGGAAGTGGAAACAGAGCATCCTGAAACTTATCGCCAGATGTGGGAGACGATTTTTTCCGGGAACATTTTTCGGGGCAGCATCAGCAGCCGTAAAAAAAATGGGGATGCTCTGCTGGTGGAGCGGACGATTGCTCCCTTGCAGGACGCGCAAGGCAAGACCACGCATTTTGTGTGCTGCGACCACGATGTGACCGAAAAGCGGCGGCTGGAGGCGCAGTTATTGCAGGCCCAGAAAATGGATGCGATCGGCCGCTTGGCTGGTGGTGTCGCACACGACTTCAATAATCTGCTCATGGTCATCAGCGCCTATGCGGAACTGATGCAGGATTCCATTACTCACGAGCACCCGCTGCGCCGGAACGTGGACCAGATCATGACTGCGTCCCGGCGCGCCGCCGATCTCACCCGGCAACTCCTGGCCTTCAGCCGCCGACAAATGCAGTCATTGCAAGTGCTCGACTTGAATGTGTTGTTGCGGGATGCCGTGCGCATTCTGCCCCGATTGATTGGCGAGGACATACAACTGCAATTCTTGCCGGGGTTGGAAATGGCAAAGGTCAAATGCGATCCGGTGCAGATTGAACAGATCGTAATGAACCTGGCAGCCAATGCCCGGGACGCCATGCCCCACGGGGGAAAGTTCACCATTGAAACCAGCAACGTATATCTGGACGAAACATATCTGCAGCGGCATTCGATTGTTCCCGCAGGGGACTACGTTCTGATGGCGGTCACCGATACCGGGCAGGGAATCCTGCCGGAGCACATGCACCATATTTTTGAGCCTTTTTACACCACAAAAGAAGAAGGCAAAGGAACCGGGCTCGGCCTGGCTACGGTGTACGGCATTGTAAAGCAAAATGGCGGTTTCGTTTGGGTGTACAGCGAGCCAGGCATGGGCACGACTTTCAAGATTTACTGGCCCAGCGCACAGCAAAAATTGAGCAAACTTCCTCCGGGCCACACTGCCGAGGAAAACTCCCGTGGTTCCGAGACTGTCCTGCTGGTGGAAGATGAAGAAGCCGTGCGCCAGTCAGCCTCCGAATTCCTGACTACTTGTGGTTATACGGTGTTGCAAGCCATTAATGGCGATGACGCTTTAGTGGTTACACGCGACTACCGGAGCACGATTGATTTGATGATTACGGATGTTGTGATGCCACACATGGGGGGAGCAAAACTCGCTGGCCAGCTAGCGAACGCCCGGCCCGACATGAAAGTGCTCTTTGTTTCCGGGTACGCTGAGAGCACTGTGCAGCGGTACGGTTCGATTGATGTGACCAGTAATTTCCTGCAGAAGCCATTCAGCCTGAAGGTGCTTAGCCGCAAAGTCCGTGAAGTTTTGGAAGCTCCCGTGACACTGGCCATGGCGGCCTCCGCGAAATAGTCTGCGGCGCGCAGTTCCCGTATAATCCCGTTTGACTTCTGCTTTACTTCTGCATGAATTTTGATCACCTTCCAGCCATTGGCGTGCTTGGGCTTTCGTTTCTGGGGCTGGCATTTCTCGGGCTCGTTACTTCCTTCATTTATCTTTGTCTGGTATTGCTTGCCGGCCGCCGTTATAAGCGCAACTCGCTAGCCGAGGCCGCTTCGGTTCGGCGAATCGAAGTTTCTACTTGGCCGCAGGTGACCGTGCTTAAGCCCCTGCATGGAATGGAGCCGGAACTGGAGAAAAATCTGGAGAGCTTTTTTCGCCAGGACTATCCGGACTTTGAAATTATCTTTGGAGCGCGTGAGGCCAGCGATCCCGCTTTGGCCGTTGTGGAAAGACTTTGCCGAAGCCACCCTCAGGTCAAATCCCGAGTTGTGCTTTCCGGGGCGCCCACCTGGGCAAACGCCAAAGTCTTTTCCCAGCAAAAGATGATCGCGTTCGCCTCTACTCGCTACATCGTCATGAGCGACAGCGACGTTTGCGTGGGACCGGACTTGTTGCGGAACGTGATCGCGCCTCTCCTGGATGAAAAAATCGGATTGGTGACCTGTCCATATAGGGGAGTTCCCGCGCCAGGGCTGGGTTCAAGCCTGGAAGCTTTGGGAATGTCGGTGGAGATGACTTCGGGAGTCCTTGTGGCAGACATGCTGGAAGGCATGCGCTTTGCGCTCGGTCCGGTCACAGCCACGCGGCGGGGAGTGCTCGAACGAATCGGCGGATTTCCCGCGGTCGCGGATTACTACTCCGACGACTTTGAGCTCGGGCAAAAGATATGGGCGTCTGGTTATAAGGTCATCTTCTCCCATTACGTGATTGAGCATGTGCTGACGCCGCGGTCTTTTTCGCGGACTTTGGCGGACCAACTGCGCTGGATGAAAAGCACGCGTTATTCGCGTCCGGCGGGACACGTTGGGACTGGGCTTACTTACGCTATTCCCTTTGGATTGCTGGGATTCGTCGTTTGTTTGGCGATTGGCAAGCCGTGGCTTGGAGTTTTATGCCTGGCGGTGGGTTGGCTCAATCGAATGGTGCAATCGCTGGTTGTGGGGTGGGGGATCGTAAGAGATCGACGAGCTTTGAGCTTGTGCTGGCTGTATCCGCTACGCGATCTGCTGGGATTCTTTCTCTGGCTCGCTAGTTTTTCCGGGCGCGGTTTTGTGTGGCGCGGGGAAAGATATTCTTTTCACAAGGGTGGGAAGATTATCGCTGCGGATCGCCCGTGACAGGGCCATAGCTTCGGAGGCTATTCTTCAGCGTCTCTTCGCCAGTTTCCCTTTTTGCAAATAAAAGAGTTCGCCGCGCCAGCGGATGGTGTGTCCCAGCAAGCTGGCTACCCATATCGGGGCGGCAATCAGATCGCGGAAGGGGAGCAGCCATAGCAACCGAACAATCTGCCGGTCTTGCAGGCAAAGGCGGCCCGTGGTGACTGCCTGGACGACGCGGAGCGCTACTGTAGCCGCCAGCAGACCCCAGGCCCAATGGGCGCCATGCGCCAGGATGACAGTGAGCAGGGCCCACGGCAGACCAAAGGTGAAGATGAGGCCAAGGTATCCCGAACGGCGCGAGTCGCGAACCGTCCTTGCCCAGCGCAGTTGGTGATGCCAAAAATCACGTAGAGAATACGCGGGAAGGGAAGTCTCCACGACAGTTTCAGACAGCGCGATCCTCTTTTCAGCCGCCAGCCGGAAACCCAATTGATAATCGTCGGCAAGGTAGTCGAGCAGGGCCTCGAATCCTCCAATTGATTGAAGGTCGCTGCGGCGGAAGGCCAGTGTGGACCCCATGCCGAAGCGGATGCCGTTCTCGAGGTATCGCGCCGTGAGCACTCCTGCGGCGAAATCCGTGCCAATGCCCAGGGCCTCCAGACGCGAACCCAAGGTCGCCGACGCCTTCCCGCGGTAGAGGCAAGTCACCAGGCCTGTCATCTCGTCCTCGAGCGGCGCAATTACGCTTTTCAGATATCCGGTTTCCACGCGAATGTCGCTGTCGTTTACAAGGAGGTGTTCGTAGCGCGCCTCGGGCAGCATCTGGGCTAAATTGCTGACCTTGGTGTTCGCACCCAAATCCCGTTCACAGAGCACAACGCGAATCTCTTTTTCGGGGAATTCTATTTTCAGCCGCTCCACTAGTTCCAAGGCCGGATCTTTCGCTTCACTCACTCCAAACAAGATCTCGTACTGTGGATAGTTCAGCAGGCAGTGACTGCGGAAGCTTTCATACATGCCGGGATCAGTGCCCTTCAAAGGCTTCAAAATCGAAATGGGCGGCATGAACGAAACTCCGCGGGAGCGTGCGGCAAGTTGTTCGGCATGAAATCGCGCGGCGCTGCGGCTGGAAATGAAGTAATAGATAAGGCTGGAAATCGTCCCGAACGTTGAGACCACCTTCAGCGCGAATGTTGTCCAATGGACCATAGGATTCGTCAGTAGTGTACCCGCAGTAGGATTCCAGGGATTGCTGGGAAGCTAGCTTCACAATAATCGTTATAACGAATACAATTCCCATGTGAATGCGAGCATCCAGGCAGAAATAAAGCAGGGCAAGCCCTTCGAAAGCCTGGAACAGGAAGCCTTTCTGACTTTATTGTGGACGGCGGACCGCCTGCAATGGCGGCTGACCGAGGCCTTGAAGCCGCAGGGACTTTCCCCGACCCAGTACAACGCTTTGCGCATACTGCGGGGCGCGGGAAAACAAGGGCTCGGGTGCAGCGAAATTGCCGAGCGGATGATTACGCGCGACCCGGACATAACTCGGCTGATGGATCGTTTAGGCCGCATGGGCCTGGTCCACCGTGGGCGCGGAGATGAAGACCGGCGGATAGTGGTGGCCAAAATCACCCCAAAGGGAGCGGACTTGCTAAAACAACTCGACCCGGTCATCCGCCAGTTCTTGCACAGCCTGCTTGGCCATATGGGCGAAAAGAAGCTCAACAGCCTGCTGAACTTGTTAGATAAAGCGGCCACTTCCGCGAGTTAATTTTTTTGAAACGTTATTCGTTATGACGACATCTGTTCAAACTATTCCCTGAGAGGGAAAAATAATGGGCAAGAGTTTATCGTGCGGCATTACAGTGTTACGAATTGTTGTTGGGGTCGTATTCCTGGCACACGGCGCGCAGAAGTTATTTGTTTATCACATTGCTGGTGTGACCGCCCTGTTTTCTCATATCGGTATTCCATTACCCGCACTTTCTGCGATAGTCGTAAGCCTCGTTGAGTTTGTGGGAGGCATTGCGCTGCTATTGGGAGTGGCAACTCGCCTGGCTGCAGTTCTACTAGCCATTGATATGCTGGTTGCCATTCTGGCGGTCCACCTGAAGAATGGTTTCTTTATGCCGATGGGGTACGAGTTCGCGCTTACGCTGCTGGCCGCGAATATCTGCCTGATATTGAGCGGCGCCGGATGCGCGTCGGTGGATGGTTTGCTCGGGAAGAAAAGCTAAGGCTTTCAGCCGTGTTTCAAGGGTTGGTCAGCGCCGGGGGCGTTTTTTAGAAGCAGTTTTCTTGCTGTCGCGGCTCCCCGCCCTTCCTCCTCCCTGCTTGCCAAAAACGCGTGCGAAGATTTTGTCTATGTTGCGCAGTTGGCGCTTCAAATCGAAGGCGCGCTCGATCTGAGCGCGGGGAACTCGATCGGTGATTTCCTCGTCGGCAAAAAGCAATTCCTTGAAGTTCAGTCCTTCTTTCCAGGCCCGCATGGCGTTACGTTGGACCATGCGATAAGCCTCTTCGCGCGAAACTCCATGCTCCACCAGATCCAGAAGAAGCTGGCCGCTGAAAACCAGGCCGCCTGTGCTCTCCAGATTTATCTTCATCCGTGTCGGATAGACAAACATCGTCTCAATCAAATTGGTCGTCTTCTGCAGCAAGTAATCCACCAAAGTGGTTGAGTCCGGAATAATGACCCGTTCCGCAGAAGAGTGTGAAATATCGCGTTCGTGCCACAGCGCGACATTTTCAAAGGCCGTTTGGGCGTTTGCCCGCACCACTCGGGCCAGTCCGCTGATTTGCTCGCAGGTCACCGGATTCCGCTTATGCGGCATGGCGGAGGATCCTTTTTGTTTCTCGCTAAAGAACTCTTCGGCCTCACGGACTTCTGTGCGCTGTAAATGGCGGATTTCCGTGGCGATCTTGTCCAGCGTAGAGGCAATAACCGCCAGCGTTGCCAGATAATTTGCATGACGGTCGCGTTGAATCACCTGGGAAGAAATGGCTGCCGCCTGCAATCCCAGCCGGGCGCACATTTTCTCTTCCAGTTCTGGCGTCAAATGAGCAAAGGTACCAACCGCTCCAGAGAACTTGCCCACGCGCATCTCTTCCGCTGCGCGCTCAAAGCGGGCGATGTTGCGTTGGGTTTCGGAATACCAGTTGGCCAGCTTGAAGCCAAACGTAATCGGCTCTGCGTGAACTCCGTGAGTGCGTCCCACCATCGGGGTGTCTTTAAACTCGATGGCGCGGCGCTTAAGGACTTCCGACAGCCGCTTCAAATCTTCCGCAATAACCGAAGAAGCCTGTTTGATAAGCAATGCCTGCGCAGTGTCCACCACGTCATTGGACGTGAGGCCGTAATGGAACCACCGCGATTCCGGCCCTACGAATTCCGCTACGGCGGTAGTGAAAGCGATCACATCATGGCGGACTTCGGCCTCGATCTCCTGAATACGGTCGAGGCGGAAGTCAGCGCGCTCGCGAATGGCCTTGGCGGCTTGTTTGGGCACAATTCCGGACGCGGCAAGTGTTTCCGTTGCCGCCGTCTCTACAGCGAGCCAATTACGAAACCGGTTCTCGTCACTCCAAATGCGGGCCATTTCCGGCCGTGTATAGCGTGGGATCAATGGTTTTTCCTCAACGAGCTTTCCAAAAATGCGGAACGAAAAAATATGAAACGAAGGATTCGAGTGTCTGAACTAATTCGAACGAACTTAGGATTCTAAATCGGAAAGCCCATGGAGAGCTACCTTGCAATATCCCAGCCCTGCAGTTATCGGATACCAACCATGCCATGGACAGAATTCACGAGCTTCACGGGATCATAGCCAATGCCGTGTTTGAAGACCGTCGTGACATGCTCGACGTCGGAGATGTCTTTGGTGGGATCGCCGGCAACAACGACCAAGTCGGCCTGTTTGCCAACAGCGATGGTGCCGATGCGGTCCTCGCGGCCAAGGTATTTCGCACCATTTTGCGTATAAATTTGGATCGCCTGAACCGGAGTAAATCCTTCCTCGACCAATAATTCCAGGTTGCGCTGGTCGCCGAAGCCGGGAAGAATTGCACCATAGCCGGTTGGGTCGCAACCTGCCATCAGCAGCCCTCCGGCAGCGACAAACTCCTTCTCAAACTGCATTTCCTTCTTGAATGCCGCTGCCCATGGAGATTTGTCCGCCTGGGCGGCGATCTCGGCACGTGTTTCGAGTATGCCAGCCCACGCCTCGGGAATCATGGAGTCTTTCTCACGCTCCAGCAATGCCATCGGAGTGCGATTAGGAACAAAACTTTCGAAGATCGAGAGGGTGGACGTGACGGCGACATGGTGCGCGACAAGATCGCGAATCATGGCCATGACCTGTGGCCCGGCCATATCGAGTTTGTCCGCCATTTCTTGTACGGCCATTCTCTCTGGCATGGGGCAGGTGCCGGGCTTCTTGTCCGAATAAAACTCGGTATCAACGAAAATGCCGTGCTCCAGATTATCAATGCCCATGTCGGCTGCTTCCGTAAAACCAATAGAGCAGAGATGCCCGGTGATCTTTAAGCCATGCGCATGAGCAGCCTCGATGGAAGCTTTCAGTTCCTCCGGCGTAATAAAATTGTAGGCTTTGAACGACGTAACTCCCTCGCCTGCCCAGTAATTCACCGTGTTGGTGGCGTCGGCCGCGCTCGAGAGCGGATGCAGTGATGGACGAAGCTGCCGCGGCCCTCAAGATAAGGTCCAGTTACATCCAAATCCGGACCAGGCATCCAACCCGCGTCAATGGCATGCTTAATGTTCAAGTCGGCATAGGGCTCAATGCTGCCAGTAGTGCGCGCGGTGGTGACTCCCGCTGCCAGATATAAGGGCGGCCCGCTCTCGATCATTTCTCCGACGACCAAAGCTGCGCCTCCGGGTTCGGAATAAAAAAGATGCTCATGCATACCGACCAAGCCCGGGTAAGCCGTGTGGCCGTGCAAGTCAAGTACTTTGGCGCCGTTGGGGAGTTGCTCATTGGCACTGGGAGTGACAGACGCGATCTTGCCGTCGTCGAGCACAATGGTCTGGTCCATGAGGGGTGCTGATCCGGTTCCGTCAATGACCTCGACATGCGTGAGAGCAACTACAGGATCGGAAATAGAAATGTAAGGCGCGAGTGGACTCGACGATTTCCTTTGCGCGATGACAAATGAAGACAGGAGCAGTAGACAAGCAAACGATGGGGCGAGTCGAGACATGGTGAGCAGGATTACCGAGCAGATCGGCGAAGTCAAGAAGAAATGGCAGTGGCTTGATAGTACGCCCGCTCTCGAGAGTGCCTTGCGACCTCGTATCCGGGAAAGCGTCTGGAGATGACCCTAGTTTTGATGTTTGTAGCGGCTGAATCGGATCATGGATATGTCGTGGTACGATATATAGGCGCATGAAAAAACTCACCCTGACGGACTACGAATCGCTTGCGGAGTTGCGTCATCAAATCCGGCGGTTTTTGCATTTCAGCGAAGCTGTGGCCCGTGCAGCCCACATTGAGCCGCGCCAGCACCAGCTTATGCTGGC
>Ga0134126_10012277_pt1 | contig 10815 bp, 21 predicted proteins | sample KB31752_FD_96881 | JGI IMG/M metagenome (GOLD analysis project Ga0134126, IMG submission 96881) | Terrestrial soil microbial communities with excess Nitrogen fertilizer from Kellogg Biological Station, Michigan, USA - KB3-175-2 | ecosystem: Environmental > Terrestrial > Soil > Unclassified ...
CGCACCGTCGGCGCCGGCGTCGTCGCCAAGATTCTGAAGTAAGGAGCGTGACCGCGGCGGCGAGGTTCCGTCCGATCTCGTCGACAGCAGCGGCTCGTTGCCGCGGGAAGCAGAGGTAGAAGATGGCGATAGACAACCAGAACATCCGCATCCGGCTGCGGGCCTACGACCACCGGGTCCTGGACCAGTCGACGAGCGAGATCGTCAACACCGCCAAGCGGACCGGCGCGCGGGTGCGCGGCCCGATCCCGCTGCCGACGCGGATCGAGAAGTTCACGGTGCTGCGCTCGCCGCACATCGACAAGAAGTCGCGCGAGCAATTCGAGATCCGCACCCACAAGCGGGTGATCGACATTGTCGACCCGACGCCGCAGACGGTGGACGCGCTGATGAAGCTCGACCTCGCTGCCGGCGTGGACGTCGAGATCAAGCTCTGAGGGGCATGTCATGCGGACTGGTCTCATCGCCCAGAAGCTGGGTATGACCCGCATCTTCACCGAGGACGGCAGCCACGTGCCGGTGACGGTGCTGAAGGTCGACAACTGCCAAGTCGTCGCCGTGCGCACCGCGGAGAAGGACGGCTACACCGCCGTCCAGCTCGGCACCGGCAAGGTCAAGGTGAAGAACGTCACTCAGCCGATGCGCGGCCATTACGCCAAGTCGAAAATCGAGCCGAAGCGCAAGCTGGTCGAGTTCCGCGTCCCGCAGGACGGGCTCATCGAGGTGGGCGCCGAGCTTTCGGCCGAGCATTTCGTCGCTGGCCAGTTCGTCGACGTCACCGGCACCAGCAAGGGCCGCGGCTTCTCGGGCGTCATGCGCCGGCACAATTTCGGCGGCTTGCGCGCCACCCATGGCGTCTCGGTCTCGCATCGCAGCCATGGCTCGACCGGGCAGCGCCAGGATCCCGGCAAGGTCTTCAAGAACAAGAAGATGGCCGGCCATTACGGCGATGCGCGTGTGACCACGCAGAACCTCCGCGTCGTTGCCACCGACGGCGAGCGCGGGCTCATCATGATCGAGGGAGCGGTGCCAGGCGCCGAGGGCGGCTGGGTGCTGGTCAAGGACGCCGCCAAGCGCAAGGCGCCCAAGGGCCTGCCCTTCCCGGCGGCGCTGCGCCAGGCCGCGCCCGCGGCTCAGGCCCCGGCCGAGGGAGGCCAGTCGTGAAGCTCACCGTCAAGAACCTCGACAACAAGAGCGTCGGCGACATCGAGCTCGCCGACGAGATCTTCGGCGTGCCGGTCCGCAAGGACATCCTGTCGCGCATGGTGAACTGGCAGCTCGCCAAGCGCCGCGCCGGCACCCACAAGACCAAGGGCATCAGCGACATCCAGGGCACCACCAAGAAGCCGTGGCGGCAGAAGGGCACCGGCCGCGCCCGCCAGGGCAGCCTGCGCTCGCCGCAGTTCCGCGGCGGCGCCGTCATCTTCGGCCCGGTGGTGCGCAGCCACGAATTCGGCCTGCAGAAGAAGGTCCGCCGCCTCGCGCTCAAGACCGCGCTCTCGGCCAAGCAGGCCGAGGGCAAGCTGATCGTGCTCGATAGCGCGACCTTGGCCGAGCCCAAGACCGGCAAGCTCGCCGAGAGCTTCGAGAAGCTCGGCTGGAACTCGGTGCTGATCATCGGCGGTGCGGTGCTGGACGAGAATTTCGCCCGCGCCGCGCGCAACCTCCCCGAGGTCGACGTGCTGCCGCAGCAGGGCGCCAACGTCTACGACATCCTGCGCCGCGACACGCTGGTGCTGACGCGGGATGCGGTGCAACACCTGGAGGCTCGCCTGAAATGAGCAGGTTCCGCTTCATTCCGCGCGAGGAGGTGAAGCTCACGCGCGACCGGATGTACGATCTGGTGCGCTCGCCGGTGATCACCGAGAAGTCCACCATGGGCTCCGAGCACAACCAGGTGACCTTCCGCGTGCCGCTCACCGCCAACAAGCGCGAGGTCAAGGCGGCGGTGGAAGGGCTGTTCAAGGTCAAGGTCACTGCGGTCAACACCATCCGCGTCAAGGGCAAGACCAAGCGCTTCCGCGGCTCTCTCGGCCGGCGCTCCGATTACAAGAAAGCGATCGTCACCCTCGCCGAGGGCCAGAAGATCGACGTGACCACGGGAGTCTGAGGCGATGGCGCTCAAAACTTACAAGCCGACGACGCCGGGGCAGCGTCAGCTCATCACCGTCGATCGCAGCGAGCTGTGGAAGGGCCGGCCCGTCAAGGCGCTCACCGAAGGCAAGCGCGAGCATGGCGGCCGCAACAATCATGGTCGCATCACCCAGCGCTGGCGCGGCGGCGGCCATAAGCAGCGTTACCGCGTCATCGACTTCAAGCGGACGAAGCACGACGTCACGGCCGAGGTGCAGCGGCTCGAATACGATCCGAACCGCAGCGGCTTCATCGCCCTCATCCGCTATGCCGATGGCGAGCTCGCCTACATCCTGGCGCCGCAGCGGCTGCGCGAGGGCGACACCATCGTCTCAGGCGAGCGCGTCGACGTGAAGCCGGGCAACGCCATGCCGATGCGCAACATCCCGGTCGGCACCATCATCCACAATGTCGAGATGAAGCCGGGCAAGGGCGGACAGCTCGCCCGCGCCGCCGGGACCTATGCGCAGCTCGTCGGTCGCGACGCCGGCTACGCGCTGCTGCGGCTGTCCTCGGGCGAGGTGCGCATGGTGCGCGCCGAGTGCATGGCGACGATCGGCGCGGTCTCGAACCCCGACAAGCAGAACATTAGCATCGGCAAGGCGGGGCGCACCCGCTGGCTCGGGCGTCGGCCCTCGGTGCGCGGCGTGGCGATGAATCCGATCGACCATCCGCATGGCGGCGGCGAGGGGCGCACCTCGGGCGGCCGTCATCCCGTCACCCCCTGGGGCAAGGGCACCAAGGGCACGAAGACGCGCAAGAACAAGGCGACCGACCGCTATATCGTGCGGCGTCGGCGGCAGAAGTAACGGAGGGCCCAGGTGGCACGCTCAGTCTGGAAGGGACCGTTCATCGACGGCTATCTGCTGAAGAAGGCGGAGAAGGCGCGCACGTCGGGCCGCAACGAGATCATCAAGACGTGGTCTCGCCGCTCGACCATCTTCCCGCAATTCGTCGGGCTGACTTTCGGTGTCTACAACGGTCACAAGTTCATCCCGGTGCTGGTGACCGAGCACATGATCGGCCACAAGTTCGGCGAGTTCGCGCCGACCCGCACCTTCCACGGCCATTCCGCCGACAAGAAAGCGGTGAGGACGAAGGCGCCATGAGCAAGAAAGCCGCCCCCCGTCGTCTCGCCGAGACCGAGGCCTCGGCCTATGCCCGCGCTCTCAAGGTGAGCGCGCGCAAGCTCAATCTTGTGGCGCAGAGCATCCGCGGCAAGAACGCGGCGGTCGCCCTCCACGAATTGGGATTCTCGCCGCGCCGCATCGCGCGCGACGTGAAGAAGGTGCTGCAGGCGGCGATTGCCAACGCCGAGAACAACCACCAGCTCGACGTCGACAAGCTCTACGTGAAGGAGGCGACCGTCGGCCGCGCCTTCGCGATGCGACGCTTCCATGCGCGCGGCCGCGGCCGCGCCGCGGGCGTCGACAAGTATTTCAGCAATCTGACCGTCGTCGTGCGCGAGCGCGAGGAGCGGCGGCAGGAGGAGCAGGCGTAATGGGCCAGAAGGTCAATCCGATCGGGCTCAGGCTCGGCATCAACCGCACCTGGGATTCGCGCTGGTTCGCGCGCAAGGAGTACGGCGGTCTGCTGCACGAGGACCTGAAGCTGCGCCGCTTCCTCACCGAGCGGCTCCAGCAGGCAGGCGTCTCGCGCATCGTCATCGAGCGAGCCGCCAAGAAGACGCGCATCACCATCCATTCGGCGCGCCCGGGCGTGGTCATCGGCAAGAAGGGCGCCGACATCGAGAAGCTGCGCCTCGACATCGCCAAGATGACCAACAGCGAGGTCAGCCTCAATATCGTCGAGATCCGCAAGCCCGAGATCGACGCCAAGCTTATCGCCGACGGCATCGCTCAGCAGCTCGAGCGCCGCGTCGCCTTCCGCCGCGCGATGAAGCGCGCCGTTCAGTCGGCGATGCGCCTGGGCGCGCTCGGCATCCGCATCAACTGCTCCGGCCGCCTCGGCGGCGCCGAGATCGCCCGCATGGAGTGGTACCGCGAAGGCCGCGTGCCGCTGCACACGCTGCGTGCCGATGTCGATTTCGGCTACGGCACGGCCAAGACCACCTACGGCACCTGCGGCGTCAAGGTCTGGGTGTTCAAGGGCGAGGTGCTGGCGCACGACCCGATGGCGCAGGACAAGCGCGCCGCCGAGCAGAACCAGGCGCGGGTCTGAGAGTAGAGGGATCGCAGGATCATGCTGTCACCCAAGCGCACCAAGTACCGCAAGGCGCATAAGGGCCGCATCCATGGCGAGGCCAAGGGCGGCACCGAGCTCAATTTCGGCAATTACGGGCTGAAGTCGACCGAGCCCGGCCGCGTCACCGCGCGCCAGATCGAGGCGGCGCGGCGCGCCATCACCCGCCACATCAAGCGCGTCGGCCGCGTCTGGATACGCATCTTCCCCGACGTTCCCGTGTCGGTGAAGCCGGCCGAGGTGCGCATGGGCAGCGGCAAGGGCACGCCTGAGTTCTGGGTGTGCCGGGTGAAGCCCGGCCGCATCATGTTCGAGCTCGACGGCGTCCCGGGCCCGATCGCGCGCGAGGCCTTCGACCTCGCCTCGGCCAAGCTGCCGGTCACCACCCGCGTCGTGACCCGCCTGGGCGAGGAGGCGATATGAAAGCCGCAGACGTCCGAGCCAAGACGGACGACGAGCTCAAGGGCGACCTCGAGCAGCTCGCGAAGGAGCGCTTCAACTTGCGCTTCCAGAAGGCGAGCGGACAGCTCGAGAACACGGCGCGCGTGCGCCAGGTGCGACGCGACATGGCGCGCATCAGGACCATCCTGGCCGAACGCGCGCGCGCATAGGGAAAGAGAAGAGCGATGCCGAAGCGTATCCTTCAAGGCGTGGCGATGCGGGACGCACGGGACAAGACCGTGATCGTCCGTGTCGAGCGCCGCGTCATGCACCCGGTCTACAAGAAGTTCATCATGCGCTCGAAGAAGTATGCGGCGCACGACGAGCACAACCTGATCAAGGGCGGCCAGGTGGTCCGCATCGAGGAGAGCCGGCCGATCTCCCGGCGCAAGCGCTGGGTGGTGCTCGCCGAGGGTGCGGCGCCGGCCGCGCGCGAGGTGGCGCCCGCCGCTGCCGCGGAGGCTCCGGCGAAGAAGCCGGCGAAGCCGCGTGCACCGCGCGCGCCGCGCAAGAAGGCCGCCGCCACTGCCGGCGCCGAGGGGTGACGCGTCATGATCCAGATGCAGACCAATCTCGATGTGGCCGACAATTCTGGCGCGCGGCGCGTCCAGTGCATCAAGGTGCTGGGCGGCTCGAAGCGCAAGACGGCCACCGTGGGCGACGTCATCGTCGTCTCGGTCAAGGAGGCGATCCCGCGCGGCCGCGTCAAGAAGGGCGACGTGCATCAGGCGGTGATCGTGCGCACGGCCAAGGAGATCCGCCGGCCGGACGGCAGCTCGATCCGCTTCGACCGCAACGCCGCGGTGCTGATCTCCAAGCAGGGCGAGCCGATCGGCACGCGCATCTTCGGGCCTGTCACGCGCGAGCTGCGCGCGCGCAAGTTCATGAAGATCGTGTCGCTCGCTCCCGAGGTGCTCTGAGATGAAGCTCAAGATCAAGAAGGGCGACAAGGTCGTGATCATCACCGGCCGCGACAAGGGCAAGAGCGGTGAGGTGCTGCGCGTGCTGCGCGAGGAGAACCGCGTCGTCGTGCAGGGCGTGAATATGGTGAAGCGCCACACCAAGCCCGGAGCCGGCCAGACCGGCGGGATCGTGGAGAAGGAGGCGGCGATCCACGCTTCCAACGTCGCCCACATCGATCCCAAGTCCAGCAAGCCGACCCGCGTCGGCTACAAGATCCTCGGGGACGGCCGCAAGGTGCGCTTCGCCAAGCGCTCCGGCGAAGTCCTCGACGCGTGAGGTCAGTCATGCAGACCCGTCTCCAGGACCACTACCAGAGCGTCGTGAAGCCGTCCCTGATGAAGGAGTTCGGCTACACCAACGGCCTGCAGGTGCCGAAGCTCGACAAGATCGTCATCAACATGGGCGTCGGCGAGGGTACGCAGGACGGCAAGAAGGTCGAGGCTGCGGTGAATGACCTCGCGGTCATCTCCGGCCAGAAGCCGGTTGTGACGCGCGCCAAGAAGTCGATCGCCACGTTCAAGCTGCGCGAGAACTTGCCGATCGGCTGCAAGGTGACGCTGCGGCGCGAGCGCATGTACGAGTTCCTCGACCGGCTGATCAACATCGCCCTGCCGCGCGTGCGCGATTTCCGCGGCGTGTCGGGCAAGAGCTTCGACGGCCGGGGCAATTACGCGCTCGGGCTCAAGGAGCAGCTGGTGTTCCCCGAGATCAACTACGACCAGGTCGATGCCGTGCGCGGCATGGACATCATCATCGTGACCACGGCGAAGACCGACGCGGAGGCGAAGGCCCTGCTGCGCGGCTTCCAGATGCCGTTCATCAACTGACCGGCCGGCGAGGGCAAGTTCCCATGGCGAAGACGAGTTCGGTGAACAAGAACAAGCGGCGGGCGCAGCTGGTGAAGCGCATGGCGGCCAAGCGGGCGCGCCTCAAGGCGCTCGCCGACGACCGTTCGCTCCCGGCGGAAGAGCGTTTCGCGGCGCGGCTCAAGCTCGCCGAGATGCCGCGCAATTCCTCGGCTACGCGGATCCGCAACCGGTGCGAGCTCACCGGCCGGCCGCGCGGCACCTATCGCAAGTTCAAGCTCTCGCGCCTGGCGCTGCGCGAGCTCGCCTCGGCCGGCCAGATACCTGGCATGGTCAAGTCGAGCTGGTAAGGGAGACAAACGGCATGTCGATGTCCGATCCGCTCGGCGATCTCCTCACCCGCATCCGCAACGGGCAGCGGGCGCACAAGCCCGTGGTGCAATCGCCGGCGTCCAAGGTCCGCGCCAACGTGCTCGAGGTGCTGCAGCGCGAAGGCTACATTCGCGGCTATACGCGCGAGGAAGTGCGGCCGGGCGTGGCCGAGCTCAAGATCGAGCTCAAATACGTTGACGGCGAACCGGTGATCCGCGAGATCACCCGCATCTCCAAGCCGGGTCGCCGCATCTATTCCCGCATCTCCGACCTGCCGCGCGTCTATAACGGGCTTGGCATCGCCATCCTGTCGACGCCGCGCGGCGTCATGTCGGACAACGAGGCGCGCGCTGCCAATGTCGGCGGCGAAGTCCTCTGTCGCGTGTTCTGAGAGGCGTTTCATGTCGCGCATCGGCAAGAATCCGGTTCCGATCCCGCAAGGCGTCACCGTCGAAGTGGCCGGTCAGACGTTGACCGCCAAGGGCAAGCTCGGCACGCTGAAGCTGCCGCTGAGTGCCGAGGTCACCGCCACGGTCGAGGCCGGCAAGGTGGTGGTGAAGCCCAAGAGCGACACCAAGCGCTCGCGTACCCATTGGGGCACGATGCGCGCCACCATCAACAACATGGTGACCGGCGTCTCCAAGGGCTTCACCAAGAGCCTCGAGATCGAGGGTGTCGGCTATCGCGCCGCGGTGCAGGGCAAGAACCTGGTGCTGCAGCTCGGCTACAGCCACGACGTGACCTTTCCGATCCCGAGCGAGATCAAGATCACCTGCGAGAAGCCGACCTCGATCAGCATCACCGGTGCCGACCGGCAGCAGGTGGGGCAGATCGCCGCGGTGCTGCGCTCCTACCGCAAGCCCGAGCCCTACAAGGGCAAGGGCATCCGCTATGCGGACGAGCATATCCGCCGCAAGGAAGGCAAGAAGAAGTAGCGAGGGCCGTGCCATGACGAGCAAGTCCAAATCCCTCTTCGCCCGTCGCCAGATGCGGGTGCGACATCGGTTGTCGCGCGTCGCCGGCGGCCGCCCGCGGCTCTCGGTGTTCCGCTCCTCGCGGCACATCTATGCGCAGGTGATCGACGACGCTTCCGGCCGCACGCTCTGCGCGGCGTCGAGCCTCGAAAAGGATCTGCGCACCAGCAGCAAGACCGGCGCCGACAAGGCGGCCGCGGTGGCGGTGGGCAAGCTCCTCGCCGAGCGGGCGAAGGCTGCCGGCGTCACCGCCGTCGTCTTCGATCGCGGCGGCTATCTCTTTCACGGCCGGGTCAAGGCCCTGGCCGATGCCGCCCGCGAGGGCGGCCTCAACTTCTAGGAAGGGCGCTTCATGGCACGTGCACCAGGCAGCAGCGCAAGGCCGGCGGGCGGCGGCGGAAGGCCGCCGGGCGGCGGCGAACGGGGACCGCGCGGGCGCGGTCGCCGCGGCGGCGGCGAGGGTGAGCGCGGGCCGCGCGAGCGCGACCGCGAGGACAGTGAGTTCGTCGAGAAGCTCGTCGGCATCAACCGCGTCGCCAAGGTGGTGAAGGGCGGCCGGCGCTTCGGCTTCGCCGCCATCGTCGTGGTCGGCGACGGCAAGGGCCGCGTCGGCTACGGCGCCGGCAAGGCGCGCGAGGTGCCGGAGGCGATCCGCAAGGCGACCGACCAGGCGCGCCGCGCCATGGTGCGCGTGCCGCTGCGCGAGGGCCGCACGCTGCATCATGACATCATCGGCCGCTACGGCGCCGGCGAGGTCATCGTACGCGCGGCGAAGCCCGGCACCGGCATCATCGCCGGCGGTCCGATGCGCGCCATCTTCGAGGCGCTGGGCGTGCAGGACGTGGTGGCGAAGTCCGTCGGCACCTCCAACCCGCACAACATGATCAAGGCGACCTTCCAGGCGCTCAACCGGTCGGTGAGCCCGCGCACGGTAGCGGCCCGCCGCGGCCGCAAGGTGAGCGAGATCCTGGGTCGGCGCGATTCCAGCGCCGAGGCGCGGGAGTAGTCCATGGCGGAAGAAAAGGCAGAGAAGAAGAAACCGGCGAAGAAGGCGGCATCGGCCGAGGGCAAGCCCGCGGCCGAGGCGAAGCCCGCCAAGAAGGCGGAGAAGACCGCCCCGGCGCCGGGCAAGGCCGAGGTTGTGGCCAAGGCAGCCGAGGACAAGGCGGCGAAGAAGGCGGCCAAAAAGGCGGCCAAGAAGGCCGAGGCCGCGGCGGTCAGGGCCGCGAAGCCGAAGCCGGCGCCGGCCGCCAAGACGGCGCCTCAGCCGAAGCCCAAAGCGGCGCCGAAGCCCAAGCGGGTGCCGGAGAAGGTGCTGAAGGTGACGCAGATCGGCAGCCCGATCGGTCGCGAGGACTATCAGCGCGCCACGCTCAAGGGGCTCGGCCTCAACAAGTTGCACCGTTCGCGCGTCCTTGAGGATACGCCAGCGGTGCGCGGAATGATCGAACGGGTAAGGCATCTGGTGCGGGTCGACGCGGCGTGAGCGCGGCGCATTCGCCCGGCGAAGGTGGTGGACGATGAAGCTCAACGAGATCAAGGACAACAAGGGCGCGCATTACCGCGCCAAGCGGGTCGGCCGCGGCATCGGCTCCGGCAAGGGCAAGACCAGCGCGCGGGGCGGCAAGGGCCAGACCGCGCGCACCGGCGTCGCGCTCAACGGCTTCGAGGGCGGTCAGACGCCGCTGCATCGCCGTCTGCCGAAGCGGGGCTTCAATCACAAGGATTTCCGGCCCGACTTCACCATCGTCAATCTCGGACGGCTGCAGGTTGCTCTTGAAGCCGGTCGCCTCAAACCCGATGTGACGGTGAACGGCGCCGCGCTGGTCGCCGCGGGCATTCTGCGCCGCGTCGGCGACGGGGTGCGGCTCCTCGCCAAGGGCGAGCTGAAGATGCCGCTCACCATCGAGGTGGTGGGTGCTTCGAAGGCGGCGGTCGAGGCGGTGGAGAAGCTCGGCGGCAAGGTCGTCGTCACCGGCGCCAAACCGGCGGCAGCGTGAATGCGAGGCGGGCCCCCTGACGGGGCTCCAGGGATGGCATAGATGGCATCAGCCGCCGAACAGCTTGCGGGGAGTATCAATCTCTCCGCCTTTGCCAAGGCGACAGAACTTAAGAAGCGCATCTGGTTCACGCTGGGCGCGCTGGTGATCTTCCGGCTCGGCACCTACATCCCGCTGCCGGGCATCGATCCGCAGATCCTGCAGCAAATCTTCCAGCGCAATGCCGGGGGGATCCTCGGCATGGTCGACATGTTCTCGGGCGGCGCGCTCGGGCGCATGACGATCTTCGCGCTCGGTATCATGCCCTACATCTCCGCCTCGATCATCGTCCAGCTGCTGCAGGCGGTCTCGCCGCAGCTCGAGGCGTTGAAGAAGGAAGGTGAGGTCGGGCGCAAGAAGATCAACCAGTACACCCGATACGGCACTGTGGCGCTCGCGCTCATTCAAGCCTACGGCATCGCCGTCGGCCTCGAGGGCGCAGGGGGCGGCGGCCGTTCGCCAGTCATCGATCCCGGCTTCTTCTTCCGCTTCACCGCCATGGTGACGCTCACCGGCGGTACCATCTTTCTGATGTGGCTCGGCGAGCAGATCACCGCCCGCGGCGTCGGCAACGGCATCTCGCTCATCATCTTCGCCGGCATCGTCGCGCGCATGCCGGCGGCGCTGGGCTCGTTGCTCGAGCTCGGCCGAACCGGCGCGCTCTCGACCGTCTTTATCATCATCTTCCTGGTGCTGGCGATCGCCGTCATCGCCTTCATCGTCTTCATGGAGCAGGCGCAGCGGCGAATACTCGTGCAGTATCCCAAGCGTCAGGTCGGCAACAAGATGTTCGGTGGCGAGGCTTCGCACCTGCCGCTGAAGCTCAACACCTCCGGCGTCATCCCGCCGATCTTCGCCTCCTCGCTGCTGCTGCTGCCGGCGACC
>Ga0134126_10012278_pt1 | contig 10814 bp, 13 predicted proteins | sample KB31752_FD_96881 | JGI IMG/M metagenome (GOLD analysis project Ga0134126, IMG submission 96881) | Terrestrial soil microbial communities with excess Nitrogen fertilizer from Kellogg Biological Station, Michigan, USA - KB3-175-2 | ecosystem: Environmental > Terrestrial > Soil > Unclassified ...
AACGGTGTTTTCCCATTTTCCGGTGAGGAACCAGCATATCGAGACGATCGCGACCACGATGTTGGTGGCTGGGAACGACCACCAGATTCCATCCGCCTGCAATAACGTGTGCCGCGCCAAGACATAGGCCAGCGGGAACTGCACCATCCTTTGCGAGACCATTGTCGCCTGTTCGGAGCGGCTGCTCGCCGGGCGTATCGCGCTTCATCTGTAGCTCTATGCCGATGCTCTCACAACCACCGGCGAGCATGACAAGGATTTTTCACCCGTAGCCGAAACTAATCCTACCGCCGACGCTTCCTTGTGCGCGATTTAGCTTGTCTTGTGGGACTTTCCTTCATTGTCGACCGAACCTTTTTGTGTACTGGCTGCATGGCGCTCACATCATTTTCGACAATGCCGGCAGGCACCTGACCGGCCTCCGGCATAGTCGCGACCGCGCGCTCTGCGGCGGATGCTCCCTCCTTTAGCGTCTCGGAGGTTTGAATCGCCACGGGACTCAAATCCTCATCGAGGCGTCGCATGCTCCGTTGCGCCCACTCTCGCTGAATCGTCATAACCTCGCCGATATCCTGAGAACGAATCAACTTTTCAAAGGATGCGACGCTGTCCATGACTGCCTCTTGCCGGCGCCGCACCCAACCGACCGTCGCGGACTGGAATGAGCTGATGACATCTACATTGAACCGCAGGATTGTCTCGATCGGACGCGTGAAACTCTCGGCAATAGAGTTGTCCGGCGACGGCGGCAATATCGAAGGGAAGTTTGTCACTATAATCTCCTTATTCGAGCTGGTTTCCGATCATCGCACGTCGCTTATGCATGCTGTCCGCTAGGTAGAACCAGCTTTCACACTAATTCACACTAGAGGTGCGGATCGGTAGCGCTTAGGGCGCTGCAACCCGGGCGCCGCAACCCGGGCGTTGCGACGCCGATGATCTAGCGTTGCGACGCCGATGATCTAGAATCACACCGCCGGTCCGTGAAGGTTTCATCCCGGCGTCGGTTACCAGGCTTTGTTACCCGTTTGACACGGCCGATGCGCTCCTGCCCAAGCCGGCACCGCTTTTCGCGGATGAGCTTTGATGACTCGCGCGCTTGCCGCCTGGCAGAGCGGCCTCAGCTTCCCGACGATTGCGGCGTGTTGCCTGAGTCTACATGCAGGAGCATGCATTCTATGCTTCGTCTCAACCCTGGCCTGCTCCGGCGGGGCTGTCTTTATCATTGCTGACGGCATCATTGCTGACGGCAGTTTTGCGCAATGCGATTGTCGAACGCCGCAGCTCGCGATTTCCGCCAATCGCCCAATGCACAGATCGCCGTAGATCCTCGTTACGTCTCACGGACGGGATTGCCAACCGAACCTAGGCCCCCAGAACGCGGGCTTTTCCGTTCTTATCGCTTTTTCTCGGCTTCGGCGGCCAATCGGTCATAGCTTTCGGCAACCTGCCTCATGAGCCGGCGGGATTCTTCGCTTGTGAGATTGGCGCCCATCGCTCGCGCTTTTTCCGCACGCCGCTGCCAGTGTTCGGCCTCATGCCCTTGGTGATCCCACATCATGCAAGTGAGCGCCCGGACGATGGCGAATGTAGGGCTATTTTCCTAGCCTTATGTGACGCTGCGGCTGTGCGTGAGCATCGGCAACGTGTCAGTGTGAATTCCGTCACTGTCTCAGTTTGAAATTTCATCGCCGCGCTTCCGGTAGGTAGCCAGACGCTTGCGCCCAACCAGTTTTCGGGTCGACTACGATCTTCAAGAAGCCGTCGGCAGCGGTAGTGTTTGCTCCAGACGAAAATCCTCCGCCGGCGCCATATGATCCAGGTGGTAGCCTTGCAATGCCTCGCTCGGCCTTGGCTCGCCAAGGGCGTCGTGTCGCCCCACCGCCATGTCCGTGTCGCTTCGGCATTGTAATGCCCAGGCAATGCAAAACTGCGTCTCCATCGCCACGTAAAGCCCCGTGAGGAGACCGCGATAATGTTCGGATCAGGATTTAAGGTATTGCTGCTCGCGGCAATCGCCCTGTTGCTTGCGGCTTGTGCTGGGGCATATGGCTATCCCGATGCTACTTACGGTAACTACCCCTATGACGCTTACAGTTACAGTGCGTATTACCCAGGATACTATGGCTATCCGTACTATTTCGGCGGCCCCGCCTTCGTGGGGATCGGGCGGTTCCATTATGGCATTCATCATGGCTTCCACCGTGACGGCTTCCGCGGTCGCGTTGGTCACAGTGGCTTCCACGGTGGCTCTGGGCACAGTGGTTTCCACGGCGGCGGTTTTCATGGCGGCCATGGTGGCGGTCATCGCTGATCAAAACGTGCTTGCCGTGGAGTCGCCTCAGCTCCGGCTCATCCATGCCGGTACCGGCGCGGCCGGCATAGATCAGATCGCCGTTGGGTGTGTAGTAGCCGAGGAGCAGTGCGCCGAGGTACGGTCACGCCTTCCGGTTCGTTAGGCGGCGACGACGAATTCGTCCTCCTCTTGATGCATTTGATCTTACACCAGAGCCCGCTGCCGCCGGGTTTGTAGGGCGCGTCGATACGCGTCGAGATGATGCCCTCGGCGTCGTGCAGAAAGACGGGCCGCCACCGATGACGTGGTCGACGAAGCGGATGTTCTTCGGTGCCTGACACAGCAATGCCGATAGCAGGCGTTTCCGCTCGACCAGCGGCGATGCCGTGAGATCCTCGCCGTCGACGACAACAGGTCGAAGGCGCAGTAGACGAGCCGCCCGGTCTCCTTGTGATCGGTTGCGGCCTGCAGCTCGGCGAAGCTCGTCGTGCCGTCCGGTCGTAGCGCGTAGACCTCGCCGCCGATCTATGCGGAGCGCACCGGCAGTTTCCTCAATGTCGCGATCGCCTCATTTTCATGGTCCAATCGAGCCCCGCCCGCGTCAAAAGCCGCGCCTGCTTGCCGGCGATCCGTGCATGCATGAGGTAGCCATCGAGCTTGATTTCGCGGAGCCAAGCATCGCCAACTGAAGGCGCATCGACCAGCTTCGTTTGCTGCGGTGATATGAATCTCGGCGGATCGGACGATTCGGAACGGCGGCGCTGGAGTGCCATCGGCGGATTATAGCTAGTTCGACCGATTGCCTTGCGGCGAGGTCCCCAGAAATCTCGACCGTAGGTTGCGCACCCGGAGTATGATCACAGACGTCGTTTAAATTCACCGAGGGCCAGATCATGGCAGCACGCAGGAAGCCGAAATCGTCGCGCCCGGCCAAGGCCAAGAAGTCGAAGCGGCGGGCCAAACGAGCCGTGGCGGTGAAGAAATCTGCAAAGAAGGTCGCACGGCGAAAGATCGTAGCCCGAAAACGGGCGACACCGAAGCGGGCAAAGCGTGCTGCGAAGCGGCCGCAGCGTCCGACACAGGTCCCGGCGACAGAGACGGTTGTCGTCGACACGATCGAACAGCCGGCGACGGGTGTCGTCGTTGTGACCGAAACGGAATATGCGCTTCGGCGAGACAAGCGATGATCGGGAAGGGTAATGTTCGAAGCCGCTATCCCTGATGTAAACGCGGGTCAGCGCTTTCACGAAGCCCAGGACACCTTGTTCGGCCACCCGCCACCGGATTGGGTGGTCGATGACGCCTTTATAGGGACCGACGGCAAGGAATACGCCCGCGTTCACGCGGCTTCGGACCCTCACGAACGAAAGACGCTGTCGACGGCGGTCCTTCGGGATAAACGACGGTTCGTCCCGGTTAACTTGAGGTAGCTGGTGAGTGCCGCCATCAGACCGTTACTCGCGGTCGATGGCGACTCGTTTGCACATCGGGCATACCACGCCCTTCCTAAGACGATCCGACGCAAGGGCAATAAGCCGGCAGGCGCAATTGTCGGTTTCGCGAATTTGTTGCTGCGCCTCTATGAGGGGGAACGTCCCCGTGCTGTGGTGGTCGGCTGGGATACACTTGATGCGCCGACCTATCGGAACCGGGCGCTTCCGACGTATCAGTCCGGCCGGAATTTCGACGACGAGCTTGTGGAGCAGCTCGAGGTGCTGCCGCGGTTGGTGACCGCCTGCGGCTTCGTCTCCGCGAAGGCTGCAGGGTTCGAGGCCGATGATTTCCTGGCCGCTGCTGCAGCCCGCGAGGAAAAACGCGGTGGAACTACAATTGTTGCCACCGGCGATCGCGATGCGTTCCAGCTCGCCTCGCCAAGGACAATAATCGTTCAGCCCGCCGGCGGAGGCGAACTGGTTCGCGTCGGTCCAAAGGAGGTGTTCGAGCGATACGGTGTCGAGCCGCGACAGGTGCCGGATTTCATCGCGCTTCGCGGCGATCCATCGGACAAAATCGCTGGAGCGCCGGGTGTCGGTCCAAAAGGCGCCGCAGCAGTCCTTCGCAAGTACGGATCACTTGAAGCTGCGCTGAAAGAGGGATGCTATCCGGCCGTGGCCGAAAAATTGCGTCTCTATCGATCCATCGCCACGATGGATAAGGCTGCCCCGTTACCGAGATTGACCAACCAGAAGCCGACTTGGCTAAAGGCGGCGGACCTTGCGCGGCAATGGGAGCTAACCCGTCTCTCCGATCGGCTCGAAAGCCTTGTGGGTTGAGATGACCAAAACAGGGGTTCGAAGTTCGCTTCTGCTTGATCGTCTCTGCGCGGGCATTGAACAGGGTCAGGCCGGTCTTGCTATCCGGCGACGCCGGCGGAACCAGGCCCCAGCGCATCGCCGGGAATGACGGGCGCCGTCTTTGCCGGTCGCGACGACGCGCTCCGTATCGGTCGGCCGCACCACATATCGCGGCTCAAGGTTGGGGAGCGCGTCGACGAAGCCGAAGGCGCGCTGCAGATCGGAGGCAGGCCGACTGCGATGGTAGTAATTGCACATCAGCGGGGATTATAGCGTCGCCGGCCAGCATGGTGCCGTCATCCACGTTCCCACCCGTGATGCGGTGAAACAATCACCACAGCGAAACCGGCCAGCCGGCAGCGCTTGCATTTCAGGTGCGGGCCCAGCTCGACGAGACCGAAGTTACGCCCCGTCAGTTCGGCCAGGGTGAAGGGATGTCAGTGCGGCGCGGCCACATTGGGTACAGAAGCACCACAGCAGGCGATTGGCACGCACGGCATCCTGAAGCCTCTTGATCTCGCCATGATGCTCGCCGCCCAAGCGCATCATGAGCGCTGTCCGCGGAAATCATTCGGCTGCGGCACCGGCGGCCGGTGCAAACCAGTGCGGATGCTGTTCCAGGAGATCCAAGATTTCTTCGGTCGAACATCTCTCCGGCGTCGCCGGCAATGGCGACCATGTGCCACGCCAATTGTTGAGAGCGTGAACGACGGCACAGAACATATTTTTGAGACCTCGCTCGGCGCCGATAGCGAGCAGCTCGCGCGCCATTTTGAGGGTAAGCGCCGCCGGCTGACGCGGTCTAGGCGGCGCCGGCGGGTTGAGCAGGTTTTGGTGCGCAAGGACGACCTGGCGCATCTCGCTTGTCGAAAGATCGCGTGCCAAGCGACCCTCATTGAGAAACGCGATATCGAGGGCGCGGACGCCGCTGTCGCCGGCAAGCTCGTTGATCGCGGCGACGAACAAGTCGCGGAATTCCTGTTCCGGTAACGCATGGGCCTCGGCAGTGCTGATGCTGTACTCGACGCCATCGAATGCCATCTCAATTTCCTCTCGGTTCGCTTAATGCGAGGGACCAGGGGCTGGACCATTTGATGCCGCATCGTTTGGCATGCTCGACAATCATCTTTGCGGCCTCGCGACGATCACGATCGCTTTGATCCGGTAGCTTCCGACCGCGACCGATTTGTATCGGCGGCCTGATAACGGGGAGCGCGATAGCGAGATGCTGCGCGACCTCGTCCGAGGACATCGGGAACAGTTTCCGCGGCGCTCCCGGCGCTGCCGCCGGGCGAGCGCCCGCGACCGCAGAAGCGGTTTCGTCAGGCGTATCGTCGTCCACTGCTACCTCCACCGATGCGCGGCTTTGCCTTGCACGCCGGAGTTCGGCAGACTAGAACAAAAAAAGAACAGACACCAAGGCGGAAATTACCAGATGACGCGATTGTCGGGCATTGGTGCTTATCGGCGTCAGCACCGCGCTCCAAATCGGCGCGGTCTAGCGGCGCTCGGACACTGAGGCATGATCCAAATCGACGACCTCCTTGAACCGGTCCGACGGCAGCTTTCGCGCTATTGGCTGATCGAATCCCTGTTCGTGGTGTCTGGACACATGCAGTATCTCCAATTCGGTCAGGCCGTACCGGCCAGCATTCAACTTGATCCCGCCGTCGCTGCAGCCTCGGGCTATGACCGCAAATACTACGAGTGGGAAGCCGCTGATGCGGATGACTTGATGACACCGCCGCTCACGCCGAGATGCCCGCAGGGTTGGCGCCTTGCGAGGCGCTCATCGAACTTTGTCATGTTCGATAACCTCGCGATCACGAAGGTGTTCCTGGGGAACCTTTGGTCCGCAAGTCGCTGCCCGACCGCTTTGACTCGGTCATGGAGCGCACATGCCCAGAACAGGTTAGACGTCGGCGCGTACCAATGCGCTGATATCGCAGCCAGAAGCCGGCAAAATGACTGCGTCCATCTTCCCCGTTGCGGCCGGTTGCCACTGGGCATGTGCCTTAGAGAAACCCCCAAGCAAGCACAGGGTTCATCATCATGGGGCCGCTGCAGCCACGGCAAACGAAAAGCCCCGCCGGAGCGGGGCTAAGGTATGTCGTTGCGGCGGGTTTCAACCGCCGCCGCCGTACACCCCGCGGACGCTCATTTCCGGCAGGTAGGCACCATCCTTGCGCTGGACGCGCTCGATGAACCCGGTGCCGCGGTCGAAGCTGACTTGAGTCGTATAGCGCCGGAACGGCTGGAAATCGTTCGTCACGGTATGGGCGTAATATTCCGCCAGCAGGCCAGCATTGGCGCCGCGCGCCAGGCTGACATAGGACCCGGCTTTGATCGCCTCGTCGCCCTTCAGCGTCATTGAGCCGGACTCAAACACGACGTTGTCCTTGTTCTGATCCATGAGGACCTGGCGTTTCTGGTTTACGAAATCGACAGCGGAAACGCTTTGCCGGTTGAATTCGTCGGCCTTCTTCCCGTCGAACCGCGGCCCCTGGTACGTCGGGACCTCGAGCCGCCGGAAGCCGTAGAGGTCCGGCGAGCTGTTCGGATAGTCGCTGAGGTAAATCGTGTCGCTCGCGGCGCCGGCGGCGAGCGCGGCCTGTAACGTCACCGCGCCGACGAGCTGATAGCTCGCATTATCGCACCAGTACCAATTTCCGACGCCGGCGTCGGACCGCTCCGAGTTGAGCGATACGACATCTTGGTCAGTGACGTGATTCACCGCCGGCCGTGTCGCCGCCGTTGATTTATAGGGCTCCTGGATCCAGTCGCCGCCGCGGCCGATGTTCTTGCGAAGCACGATGCTGATTTGTGGATCGTAGACAGGAACGCTCATGACGCCGCTCCAGCGGGGCTGGCGCCCTGCGCCGCGACGGCATCGATCATGATCTGAATTTTCACCAGCTCCGCGGCGGCGAGAACGTCACCAGCGAGCGCCTTGTCGCGGAGCATGAAAAGGCAGTCGCGTCGCACGGCCATCGACAACGGCAATCTGCCATGTTTTCCGGAGAGATGCGCGCGGCTCATCGCGCGAGGCCCTGTCGGTTCAGGTCAATGCGCCGTATCTCGAGCGCAAGCTCACGCGACGGCGCCCATTCGTAACGACCGCCGCGGCCGAGCCGGGCCATTGCCGCATTGATTTCCGTGATCGCGGCATAGAGTTTGTCGGAGAGAGCGGTCGCGTGACCTTTGAGTCCATCGAGCAACACTACGTCGCTTTGAAAAAGCAGCGCTTGGCGCTGGACATCGACGGTGGAGCGCGCTGTATCGGCGACCGCCTGAAGTTCGGCGACGCGAACAGCCGCGGCGGTGATCAGCGCATCGAGGTCCGCGATGTCGAGGGAGATGACCGCAAGTCTGCCAGAGTCGATTTCCTCGCCGTCCCGATGAGCCGATGCGATGGCATCCCGCTCGGCCGTGAGCTGGGACCGCCGGCCCCGGAGGTCATCGGCGTGCCGATGCGCGGCGACAAGATTTTCGGCAGCCGTGTTGACGGCGGCTTACCGGCCATTGCTGGCCAAGGCCGACAACGACAGTCTGACAATAGCCCTGAAAAAGCTAATCCAAGACACCGGGAAAAACTCGGCTGGGATCAATCACAGCTCGTTCGCGGGTTTGGGGATATAACCCAACTCCACTAGCCCGGCTTCCAGCTTGGCAGTGTCGTCGGCGATCTGGTTCGCAACCATCCGAATCGCTTCGTTTTTCCGCACTGGCAGAACGTCGCTGTGCGGGAGAGGGCTGGCTCTCCGTGGCAGGGCGATTGGGCTTCGTGTTTCGGTTGGCTACATCGCGGGCCCGCTATCGCGCGGCTCCCAGGCGGGAGCTCCTGGATGAGACTTTCGATCGGGTTTTGCCGAGGGCGGTTATCTCCGGATGCAATTTGCTCGACTTTCAGGCGCCTGTGCATGCTGGGAAGGTGGTCGGCTGGATTCACAAGCCGGTCGGCTTGGCCGTCGAGCGGGGTTATAGCCGTGCCGGGCGGTCGCCTCCACCTTCCGGCTGTTCCGCGACGCGCCTGGCGCCGACCCTACCGCGACCGTGCGTTTGGACTGCCTGCTCGCCCTTGCCCGCGCCGAGGGTTCGGCCGCTCGCGTGAACGGGCGGCGACGCTTGCGACCATGCATTCAGGCGCTTGAGTCCATGGCATCTCGTTCTCGCTGAGGAAGCGATCGACGGCGCGCTCGAGCGGCGACAAGATCTCGCCCCGTATGCTGTCGAGTCCCGTACATGCCCCTGATCCCGGGCCGTGATCGACGATAATGGCGCCGGCATCGAGACGGGCGCGGGTAGCGAGCATTTGCGCGAAACCCGCCCAGCTTATCACTCCCTTATTGCTGAGGTGCCAGATTCCGGTCTCGCCGTCGATGAGGAGGTCGAGCGTCGCGTTGACGAGTTCCGGCACATAGGTCGGCGAGACCAGCACATCGCCACGCGCCGTCACCGACTCGCTCACCGCCAGTCTGCTCAGGATCTGATGAGCGAAGTTGTAGCGATCCCACGGACCGAAGAACGCGCTGCTGCGGACAATTAAGGCGCTAGGGCAGCTCTTTAGGATGTATTGCTCGGCACGAGCCTTGCTCATGCCATAGACACAGCCTGGGGCAGGCGTGTCGGTCTCGACGTAAGCGCGGCCGAGTTGGCCGTTGAAGACAAGATCCGACGAGTAGGTGATGATCGGGACGCCTAGATGACCGCAAGCCTCAGCGAGCCGTATCGCCCCTTCCGTGTTTTCGCGATAGCAGCGATCTGGCTCGTGTTCGGCGTCAGCGACCCGGACGTAGCCGGCGGTATTGATGACGGCCCATGGCTTGAAGCGCTCGAGGGCTTGCACGACCGACAACGGGTTCGCGATGTCGAGCATGTCGCGGGAAGTCAGGTGACACGCGAGGCCGCGGAGGTCACATATGCGCTCGAAAGCGCGCCCGAGCGTTCCGGCGGCACCGGTGATTAGCAAAGGACGCGAGCCATTGAGGCGTTGAATGACCGCGCCACGCGGCTGGCGATAGAAACGCATATCTCGCCGCCACCATCCCGGCGCATCGAGTACCGGATGCTCATAGGGCGCGTCAGCCGCGAGTGCCGCCGTCGCCTTGGCGAGCGCCGTAGGACGCGGCCTGCCGTTGCTGCGTACATCGAACGCTGCACTCTCATAATGGTGCGCATCGCGCGTTAGGAGCGAATTCCAGTCCATCGAGCCGAAGAGTGACCACACCGTCAGCGCGCGGACATCGGCACCCATGGCGCGTGCTTCCCTTACTCCCGCATTGGCATCCGTGAGCCAGCGGAGCTGCTCTTCGCGCGTACACCCGTTATGAACTTCAGTCACCGCGACGGGCAGGCGATAGCGACGCCATACCTCAGCGAGCCGCGCGGCGAGGCCGTTCTTGATATCGGCGCGTGCAACCCGCATCGCTTCGACATCGGCATAGGTATGCCGCCCGTTACCGCCCCACACGTGCTCCGGGTATCCCTTCCGGCGCTGATCGAGGAAGCGCTCGGAACTAAGGTAGTAGTTCACGCCAATGATGTCGGGCGGGCACGGCGCATCGCCCAGGTCGCGCAGCATCGCCTCGTCCGCGCCTGAGGTGATGAAACGCGCGTACCAAGGATGGTCGGCGCGAACCCGACCGCACAGAAGATCGAAGCTTAGCCAGCGACGCTCGTTCTCAAATGTCGCCTGATAAGCGAGCAGGGGGGTGCTGAAAATCTTGCCGATATCTTCGGTCTGAACGAGACGGGCAGCAGGCTGGACTTCGCGGATCCTCTCCATGGCAAGCTTGATGCCATAACACTCATGAACCAGGGCGCGCAGGAATGCGCCCTGGTCGCGGGCGTGCGGATACCAATGGCCATAGAGGCAGCTGAAACGAGCTGTCGTAAGCGGCTCGTTCACCGGTGTGAACATTTCGATCCACGGATAGCGCCGCGCGACGGCGGCGGCATAATCCGCCAGCAAGCGAGGGAAAGCAGGATCGAGCAGGTTCGTATAGCGGGGACCACTACCATGATGCACAAGCCCGACAATCAGGCGGATTGCATGTGCACGCAGTCTCTCGAGACGCGCGTCCGCCCAATCCCAACGTGGCGATGTCGCCGATACCGGAGCGACCTGCTCCCAGAGCACCGGATATCGCAGGGTACGGATTCCGAGTGCCGCAATGGCGTCTATATCATCTGCCCGGCGGTCATGCCCCGTGTCGCAGAGCTGA
>Ga0134126_10012279_pt1 | contig 10814 bp, 10 predicted proteins | sample KB31752_FD_96881 | JGI IMG/M metagenome (GOLD analysis project Ga0134126, IMG submission 96881) | Terrestrial soil microbial communities with excess Nitrogen fertilizer from Kellogg Biological Station, Michigan, USA - KB3-175-2 | ecosystem: Environmental > Terrestrial > Soil > Unclassified ...
CTACGATCTCATCGAATGGGCCGCCGCACAAAGCTGGTGCGATGGTGGCGTCGCGCTGTCCGGCGTCTCCTATCTCGCGATGTCGCAATGGCGCGTCGCGCCGCTGCGCCCGCCGCATCTGAAAGCCATCGTGCCTTGGGAAGGCGTCAGCGATCTTTATCGCGAATTCGTCTCCCAGGGCGGCATCCCCGAGACCGGCTTCGTCCCGATCTGGTGGAAGAACCGCATGAAGCGCGGCCGGAACAAGAAATTCGTCATGGCCGAGGATTTTCTTGCCAACGTCGAGCGCCATCCGCTGATCGACAGTTATTGGCGCGAGAAGCAGCCGGCGCTCGAGCAGATCGAGGTGCCGGCCCTCGTCTGTGCGAGTTGGTCGGATCAGGGTCTCCATACGCGCGGCTCATTCGAGGCTTTCGCGCGTATCAGCTCAAAACAGAAGTGGCTCTACACCCATGGCCGCAAGAAATGGGAGACCTATTACAGCCCCGAGGCGCTCGCGACGCAGAAGCGCTTCCTCGACCATTTCCTCAAAGGCCAGGACAATGGCTGGAACGAGATTCCGCCGGTGCGCATCGAGCTGCGCAAAGCCTATTACCAGCATGAGCTGCGCTACGAGCAGCAATGGCCGCTGCCGAATACGCAGTTGACGCCGCTCTATCTCGATGGAGCGAGCAATACGCTGAGCACGACGATGCCCGCAACCGAAGCTATCGCGATCTACGATCCTATCAAGAATGGCGCGCGTTTCTCGCTGCGCTTCAGCGATCCGGTCGAGCTCACTGGCGAGACCAAGCTGCGGCTCTGGGTCAGCACCTCAGAAGGCGACGATCTCGATCTCTTCGTCGTGCTGCGCAAATTCAATGCGAAGAACAAAGAGGTCTTCTTTTGCGGCTATAACGGTTATGAAAAAGACGCCGTCGCCAAAGGCTGGCTGCGCGTCTCGCATCGCGCGCTCGATCGAGAAAAGAGCCGGCCGTCGCGGCCTTATCACACGCATGAGCAGATCGAAAAACTCGTACCCGGCCGGATCGTGCCGATCGAGATCGAGATCCTGCCGTCCAGCACCTGGTTCGAAGCGGGCTCGCGACTGGAGCTATCCGTGCTCGGCTCCGACGGTGCGAAATATCCCGCCTTCAAGCACAAAAACACCGTGAACCACGGCAAGCACAGCATCTATTGCGGCGGCCATTATGATTCGCATCTGCTGGTGCCGCTAATCCGCGGCCGGCTGGCCTGACCCGCTTTAAGGCTTGTCGGCTCGCGCAAATCGGGGCATCCTCCTTGTTAGTTCAGACAAACCAATAAGAGCCTGAACAGGGAGGTTTTCATGCTGGGATTCCGCCATCTCACCGCATCGCTCGTCGCGCTATGCGCGATCGCCAGCCCCGCCGCGGCCGCCGAGACCGAGCACGCGACAATCGCGCTGCCCGCAATCGCCGCGATCTTTTCGTCGATTTACATCGCGCAGGATGCCGGTATCTACAAGGACGTTGGCCTCGACGTGAAGGAGCAGGTCATCCAAGGCATCGGCTCGGCCAATGCGGTGATCGCCGGCTCGATCGATTTCTCGAGCTCGTCCGGCGTCACCCTCACACGCGCTGTGGCGCGCCATCAGCCTGTTGTCGGCATCGCCAACACCTTCGAACGCAGCGGGTTCTGGATCGTCATCACCAAGAAAGTTGCGGATGAGCGGCATTTCGATCCCAAAGCGCCGCTTGCCGAGCGTGCGAAGTTGATGAAGGGGCTGCGTTTCTCGGTCGGAGCGATACAGGCGATCCCCGACGCCTATGCCAAGGTGATCGCCCGCATGGGCAGCCTCGATCCGGACAAAGATATCGTCCGCTCCGGCATTCCGCCGCGCGAGACATTGGGCGCGATGAAGACCGGCTCGATCGACGGCGCCTCGATCGGTCCGCCCGTGCTGGAGGAATTACAGAAGGACAATTTCGCCGTCGTCCTCGCCGACGGCACCACCGCCAACCCGCCCGATCCGCCCTGGCTCGCCCATGTCGCCGCCAACGTGATCTTCGTCCGGAAACAGACCTGCACCGAGCGCAAATCGCTATGCGTCAAAATGGGCGAGGCGATGGTGAAGGCTTCCGATTACATTCATCACAACGCCGACGGAACCAAGAAGATCCTGGCCAAGCGGCTCAATATCCAGGATGCCGCGGTCCTCGATGATACATATCGCGTCGTGTCCCTCGCGACGCCGCAGAAACCGACGCTCGATGCCAAAGGACTTGGGGCCGCCGAGGAACTCAACATCCAGGCAGGTTTCATGCCGGCTTCGGAAAAGCTCAAATCCTATGACGACGTCTTCACAAACGAATACGTGAAATAACGACGCGTGGCGCCTGGGTCGCAGGTAGCGCGCACGCGCAACAGGAGGAAAGCAAGATGCGGGTCTTTCGCCATTTGCTCGCCGCAGGCGCGGCGGCCCTGATCGCCGCCGCGAGTACCGCTCAGGCCGAAACGGAAAATGCCTCGGTTGCGCTGCCTGCGGTCGTGCCGATCTTCGCGTCCCTCTATGTGGCACAGGATGCCGGCATCTATAAGGACGTCGGCCTCAACGTCAAAGAGCAAGTGATCCAAGGCATCGGGTCGGCAAATGCCGTCATTTCGGGATCGGTCGATTTCTCGAGCTCATCCGGCGTCACCCTCACCCGCGCCGCGGCTCGCCAGCAACCGGTCATTGGCATCGGCAACACTTTTGACCGCAGCGGCTTTTGGATCGTGATCAAGAAATCGATCGCCGATGAGCGGCATTTCGACCCCAAGGCGCCGCTCGCCGAGCGCGCGAAGCTCATGAAAGGTCTTCGTATCGCGATCGGCGGCTTCCAGTCGATCCCTGACGCTTATGCCAAGACCATCGCGCATGCCGGCGGTCTCAACTCCGATAAGGATTTCGTCCGCGCGGCGATTTCGCCGCAAGACACGGTTGGCGCGATGAAGATCGGCTCGATCGACGGTGCCTCGGTTGGGACACCGATTGTCGGACAGCTGCTGGAAAACAATTTCGCCGTGGTGCTGACCAATGGCACGACCGCCAACCCGACAGACCCGCCCTGGCTCGGCCATGTCGCCGCCAACGTCATCTTTGTCCGAAAGCAAACCTGCACGGAGCGCAAATCGCTGTGTGTTAAGATGGGCCAGGCAATGGTGAAGGCGGCGGCTTATGTCCACCAGCATGCCGACGAGACCAAGAAGATCCTCGCCAAGCGCCTCAATGTTACCGACGCGACTATTATCGATGAGATGTATCGCGTGGTCGTTGCCGGCACACCGCTCGCGCCGACCCTCGACGCAGAGGAACTGTCCGCCGCCGAAGAGCTCAATATCCAAGCAGGCTTCATGCCGCCGGATCAGAAGCTGAAATCCTACGACGGCATCTTCACAAACGAATTCGTGAAGTAACCCGCCGCCGCGCAGCGCTTCGGCGGTGCGCCGGGCCTCATGGGGCCCGGCGCGTTTGCTTCTCCCCTCGCCGATCTTCGGGGCTTGTCGCAGCCCCGAAAGATGGGCATGTTGCGCGGGGCTCCGGCCGGATCAGGCCAGCTGCGATGGGGGGAGAAATAGACCCACATGCCACGAAGCCGTCACTTAGCCGGAGCTATGCTCCTGACCGGCCTTGCCGCTGCGATGCCGGCGCACGCCGATGTCGAAAAAGCCCGTATGGCCTTTCCGGCGATCGCGCCGATCTTTGCCTCGTCCTGGATCGCCCAGGATGCCGGTATCTACAAAGAGGTCGGGCTCGAAGTCTCCGAGCAGGTCATTCAAGGCATCGGCTCCACCAATGCCGTGATCGCCGGATCGATGGATTTCGCCAATGCCTCGGGCGTCACGCTGACCCGCGCCGCCGCGCGCAATCAGCCGATCATCGGCATTGCCAATACTTATGACCGCAGCGGCTTCTGGGTCGTACTCAGCAAGAAGGCTGCCGAGGCGCGGCATTTCGATCCGAAAGCGCCGCTCGCCGAGCGCGCGAAGATCCTGAAGGGTCTGAAATTCGCGGTCGGCGGTATTCAGACCATTCCGCATTCCTATCTCAACGCGATCGCCAGGGTCGGCGGGCTCGATCCGCAGAAGGATCTGATCGTGTCGGCGATCGTGCCCCCGGAGACGCCGGGTGCGATGCAGACCGGCGCCGTCGACGGCGCTTCGGTCGGCCCGCCGGTCATCGAACAGGTCGTTCAGGACCAGGGCGCTGTCATCGTCGCCAACGGCACTACGGCCAACCCGGTCGATCCGCCTTGGCTGACTCATGTCGACGCCAATGTGATCCTGGTCAAGAAGCAGACTTGCGTCGAGCACAAGTCGCTCTGCGTGAAGATGGGCGAGGCGCTGGTGAAGGCGGCCGCCTTCATCCACGATCATCCGAAAGAGACGACCGCGATGCTCGGCAAGCGCACGCGCATCACCGACCAGAAGGTCCTCGACGGTATGTACAAAGTGACGCTGGAATCGACCCCGCTCGCGCCGGTGCTCGACGCGAAAGGCCTCGAGACCGCCGATCAGCTCAATGTCGAAGCAGGCTTCCTGCCGGCCGACCAGAAGCTGAAGTCGTACGACAATATCTTCACGAACGAGTACGTGCAGGGCGGGAAGTAAACCCGTCCGACTACCATCATTGCGAGCGAAGCGAAGCAATTCAGAGCAGCACATGTTGCCCTGGATTGCTTCGTCGTGCTTCGCACTCCTCGCAATGACGAGGCTATAACTACTTCTCGCTCCTCACCTTCATCGCCTCGGCGCGATAAGCGGCGAGGATGGCAGCGCCGTTAGGCGTGTTCTTGGTCCAGGCATCGATCTCGGCCTGGACGATCTGCTTCTGGTATTGATCCTTATCGGCTGCGGCGAGCGATGCGATCACATGGCCCGGCCGCTTGCGAACTTCGGCCTCCGAACTCGCATAGATATTGTCGAGCGATTGGCCGAGCAACTCCGACGCGGCATAGCCCGAATTCTTGTCGATCGCCGCTTTCGCCGCGGGCGGCAGCTTGGCATAAGCATCCTTGTTCATCATCAGCATGCCACCGCCTGAACCGAGGCCGACAGCGAGGTGATAGCTCGTCACCTCGTCGAGCTTGTATTCATGAACGCCGAGCCAGCCGATCACCGTGGCTTCTGCCGTATGGCGCGCGAGCATCTCGTAGAGATCCGGTGGGCTGGTGCTGATCGGCGCCGCGCCAAGGCCTTCGACGACGCGCGAATTGACCTTGGTCAGGGTCGCGATGCGGAGCCCCTTGAGATTGGCGAGCCGCGTAACCGGCTTCTGCGCGCTCAGGAAGGATTGCGGATAGACGAAGAGCGAGAGCGGCTTGATCGCATCATATTCATGGCCAAGCAGCCCGTCCTGATAGAGCTTCCAAAACGCCGGCGCGCCTTCCTTGCCGATGATGTCGGAGGGCAGCTCGACCACGGTCGATAAGGGAAACTTGCCGCCGATTGAGCCCTGCACTGCCGCGGCGATATCCGCCGCGCCGCCGGTCACGCGGTCATAGACATTCCCGAAGGTCGCGAGCGTGCTGCCGAAGAAGGGCTGCAGCTTAAGCGCGCCGGCCGCATCGGCCTCGATGCGCGCGATCCACGGCCCCCAGAGCCCGGTCCAATTCGGCATCGTCGTGGTGGTCCCCGGCAACGCAATGCGCAACGTCACCGGCTCGTCCGCGCGCGCCGCCGCCGTCAACGTCCATGCCGCAAGCGCTGCGGCGATCGCGATGGCTCGCTTCAGCATGGCCCCCTTCCCGTGGGCACGACTATTTGAACGCGCGGACGACCTCGCCCATCAGCTTGATTGAGTTGCGCACGAGCTCTTTCGGCATATGGCCGATCTCGTGATTGGCGCAGAAGATGTCGAAGCCGATCTTCTTCTTGCCCTCTTTCAGCCGCTTGATCACGGTGTCGGGGCTGCCGACGATGGCCAGCCCGTTCTCGATATTGAACTCGTAATCGCGGCCGGCGCGGAAGATGGTCTCGCCACGCGCCTTGTCGTCAGGGCGCTCGCTGTCGCGACCCATGCCGCGCGCATGCGTGCCCCAGCCGATGCGCGTGTTCTCGAGCGGACCGCCGCCGACCGGCACCGCGCCGCCCTCGCGTTTGGCGAGCCACGTCCGCGCCTCGTCATGCGCCTTCTCATCGGTCTCAGCGACATGGACTTGGCGCTGTAGGAAGACGCGCGGCATCGGTCCCGGGTGATTACATTCGCGCCAGATCTTGCGATAGAGATCGAATTTCCGCGCGATGACATCGTCGGTGTCGAGATTCTGCGCGACGTGATAATTGTTGCGCGCGGCAAATTCGACGGCGGCATCGCTATGCACCGCCGACCAGATCGGCGGGTAGGGCTTCTGGAAAGGCTTCGGCTGCGGCAGGGCTTCGTCGAAATGGAAGTATTTGCCGTTGAAGGTGACCTCGTCCTGGGTCCAGGCCATCTTCACGATCTGCATCACTTCGGTCGAGATCGCCGCGCGCTGATAGAAATCCATGCCCCAGCGGATGAATTCATGCTCGTGCACGCCGATACCGGTGCCGAATTCGACCCGGCCGCGCGAGAGCTGATCGAGCATCGCGACATCCTGGGCGAGCCGCAGCGGATGGTGGAAAGGCAGCGACCACATCATCGTGCCGATGCGCAGCTTGCTGGTCGCGCGGGCGACGGCCGTCAGATAGACGCTCGGCGCGGTGATGCGCCCGATCGGCGAATTCTGATGCTCGATCACGAAATAGGAATGCCAGCCGGCTTCCTCGAGCTCCTGCGCGAGCCGGATATGCTCGTCATAGACATCGGCCATCGGCCGGTCCGTCGGAGCATAGCCGCCCACTGCATCCCAAAGCGCAAAATCGATTTCCGCCACGTAACGTGCCCTCCCATGCTTCTGCCAAACCATAGCATAGTAGCCGCGCATGCCTAGTTACGCCCGAGGCGAAGCTTGGGACGACTGAAACCATTTTTTCGCCGCGCCGTTACCCAAGACGGACACGTTTTGGACGCGTCCCGTCTCAGTACGAAAGGAGGGAAGATGAAGATCGCCAACATTATGAGCCGCGATGTGCATTTCATCGGCCCGGACACGACGCTGCGTGAAGCAGCGAGCAAGATGAAAGAGATCGACTGTGGCGCCCTGCCCGTCGCCGAGCGCGACAAGCTGATCGGCATGCTGACCGATCGCGACATCGTCATCCGCGGCATTGCCGCCGGCAAAGGCCCAGACGCCAAGGTCCGCGACGCAATGAGCCGCGAGATCAAATATTGCTACGAAGATGAAGACGTCCAGCACGTCGCAGAGAACATGGCTGAGTTGCAGATCCGGCGGCTGCCGGTGATGTCGCGCGATAAGCGCCTTATCGGCTTCGTCTCGCTGTCGGATATCAGCCGCGGTTCGCTGCCGCAGACCGCGCGCGCCCTGCACGGCATATCGAAGCCAGGCGGCCAGCACAATCAGAGCCGCGCCGCTTAAGGCGCAGCGAGCACACCGGGATCGTCGCGCGGGAGGCATACCGCGCGCGCGACGATCCTGTGTGCTCTTCTTGGACGAGCGCCAGCGCGTCGGGAACCGATGTACGGCGGCACCGTTGCTTGGGCTGAGCATCACCATCGGGAGACAGCGATGAGCGACATCAAGACTCCGGCCCATAAGAAAACCAAGGACGAACCGGGCGCGAGCGTCGATGAGCAGATCGACGACAGTTTCCCGGCCAGCGATCCCCCGTCCTACAACGCCGGCGGTCGCGTCGGGCGGCCCGATCGCGCGAAGGAAGAAAAAGACAAGCGACCGGCCAAAGCCGATAAACGATAAATAAGGATCGCCGTCTGCTTTGAATTTCGATCTGTCGCCGGAGAGTGTCAACCGCGCGGTCGACGTTGCATGGACATGGACGGCGGCGTTCCTGCCGCGTTTCGTCGCCGCTGTCCTGATCCTGCTCGTCGGCTCGCTCATCGCGCGGTGGCTCTCGCGCGCGATCTTCAACGCCACCGGCCGTACAGCGCATATCGACGCGACCGTGCGGCCGATTCTCGCCGCGATCGTCCGCTACTCGATCCTGATCCTTGTGTTCATCGCCGCGTTGAGCCAGATCGGGGTGCAGACGGCGTCGCTCTTCGCCGTGCTCGGCGCCGCCGGCATCGCCATCGGCCTCGCCCTTCAAGGCACGCTCAGCAACATCGCCGCCGGGCTCATGCTGCTGTGGCTGCGCCCGTTTCATGTGGGCGATTTCATCGAAGTGAACGGCATGGCCGGGACCGTGCGCGAAATCGGGCTGTTCGTCTGCCATCTCGAGACTTTCGACGGCATCTTCCTTTTCGCGCCGAATTCGACGATCTGGAACCAGGCGCTGCGCAATCACACCCGCAATACCGGGCGGCTCGTCTCGATCGACATCACCGTGCGGGCGAAAGCGGATATCGATCACGCGCGAGAGATTCTCCTCGCAATGGCGAGGCGCGATCGGCGCGTCTTGAAGAGGCCCCAGCCGCGGGTCTTCGTCGAGAGCCTGACGGGCGCCGGGCTGCTACTCAATCTGCGCGTCTGGGCCACTCACGAGAATGTCGGCGAGGTGCAGCGCGTGATCGTCGAGGAGGCGAAGGCCGAACTCGATTCTGCTGGTATCGATACCTTGCATCCGCAGCAGGTCGTGCGCGTCATCCCGCCGGACAGCGACCCGTCGCGGCTGCTATCGACCACGCAGCCCTACATCGACTAGGAATCAAAGGTTTGGGCGCGGCCGACCCGCTTTCCTCGGGCGCGGCTTTCCTCTAAAAACAACCAGCCCGTCCACTGCCTTAACAAGAAGAATTGCCATGGCTGCTTTGCCCGGTTCGGTCAGCGACACGCTCGCCCTTTTGGCGAAGGGTCAATACGTGTCCGATCGCAGCCTTGCGACCGCGATCTACCTGTCGCTCACACTTAATCGGCCGCTTTTCCTCGAAGGCGAGGCCGGTGTCGGCAAGACGGAAATCGCCAAGGTCCTGTCCGAGACGCTCGGACGGCGGCTTATCCGGCTGCAATGCTATGAAGGCCTCGACGTCGCCTCGGCTGTCTACGAATGGAACTACCCGCGGCAAATGATCGAAATCCGCCTTGCGGAAAGCAGTTCCGAGAGCAAGGACACGGTCGAGGAAGAGATTTTCAGCGACCGCTTCCTCATCAAGCGGCCGCTGCTGCAAGCGCTCGAGCCCGATCTCAACGGTGCTCCGGTGCTGCTAATCGACGAGCTTGACCGGACCGATGAGCCCTTCGAGGCGTTCCTCCTCGAAGTGCTCTCCGACTATCAGATCACCATTCCCGAGATCGGCTCGATTAAGGCGGAGCATCCGCCGATCGTTATCATCACCTCGAACCGGACGCGCGAAATCCACGACGCCTTGAAGCGGCGCTGCTTCTATTACTGGATCGACTATCCCGCCGCTGAGCGCGAGATCGAAATCCTGAAGCTGAAGGCACCCAAAGCGGCAGGGACGCTCAGCCGCGAAGTCGTCTCTTTCGTCCAGAAGCTGCGCAAGACCCAGGACCTCTTCAAGCTGCCCGGTGTCGCCGAGACGATCGACTGGGCACATGCGCTGACCCAGCTCGACGTGCTGGCGCTGACGCCCGAGGCGATCAACGACACGCTAGGCGTGCTGCTGAAATACCAGGACGACATCGCCAAGATGCAGGGCAGCGAGGCAGAGCGTTTGCTGACGCAGGTGAAGAACGAGCTCGCCGCCGCGGGCGGCTGAGTCGACTTCCTGACTCGCTACTTTCCCCGGCACGTTGAATAGAGCGCCGGAGCGGAACAAACCAAATCACGCGGGGTTCTGAGGGCAACAAAGGAGTTGTTGCCATGAGTGTTTTCGATGCCTTGACGAATCGCGCCAAGCATGGGGATTTCCCCTTCTCGCCCGGCGCCGATGAGGGCGATGAGGATATCCTCGATACGCTGAAGAAAGACCATGACGAGGTCGCCGAGATGCTCTCGCAGCTCGTCAAGAGCGACCGTGCCGCCGAACGCAAAGCGATCCTGAAGCAGATTAAGACCGCGCTCATGCCGCATCTGCGCGCCGAGGAGAAGATCGTCTACAACGGCATCTATGCCCTCAAGGATAAAGACGCCAAGCAGGACAGTGCCGAGGGCTATATGGAGCATCAGCTCGCCGAGAAGATGCTCGCTACGCTCGAGCAGATCCAGGATGCGATGTCGCCTGAATTCTCCGCCGGCTCGAAGGTGCTCAAAGAAATGATCGAGCACCATGTCGAGGAAGAGGAGAGCAATGTCTGGAAGGACGTGAAACGGCATTTCACCAGCGATGATCGAATGGAGATGAATCGCAAGTTCACGGCGATGAAGAAGAGGGTCAAGGTTTCGTAGCCACCCTCGTCATTGCGAGCCCAAAGGGCGGAAGCAGTCCAGGGCCTCATGTGATGCTCCTGGATTGCTTCGTCGCGCGCTGCGCTCCTCGCAATGACGGTATTTACCACCGGTATTTAATGCCTTCCCCAAACGGCCTATAAAACAGCCATGGAAGGTCTCGGCGAGCCGCCTCTGCTAGATTCCGTGCCTGAATCCGGCGGGCGGCTTTATCAGAACATCATGTATTTCGCGCGTTGTTTGCGCGCCGCCGGCATGCCGATCGGCCCCGGCGCGGTGCTCAACGCGCTGCAAGCGGTCCAGGCCGTCGGCATCGAGAACCGGCGCGATTTCTACTGGACGCTGCACGCGGTTTTCGTGACCAGGCACGATCAGGAACAGATCTTCGATCAGGCCTTCCACATCTTCTGGCGCAATCCGCAATTGCTCGAGAAGATGATGTCGCTGATGCTGCCGGGCTTCGCGCC
>Ga0134126_10012280_pt1 | contig 10814 bp, 8 predicted proteins | sample KB31752_FD_96881 | JGI IMG/M metagenome (GOLD analysis project Ga0134126, IMG submission 96881) | Terrestrial soil microbial communities with excess Nitrogen fertilizer from Kellogg Biological Station, Michigan, USA - KB3-175-2 | ecosystem: Environmental > Terrestrial > Soil > Unclassified ...
CGCGGCAGATGCCGAAGCCGCGGAAGCCCCCGAACTGGCGGTCGCGATCGAACACCGGCAGGGCGGACATTTCGATCGGCAGACGCTCGCTGGTGCCGTCAACCGGCCACTCGATGACGATGCCGCTCCAGGTGTCGCGCGCAGCCAGCGCCCGCGCCAGCCGGCCGTCGGTGTCGAGCTTGAGCGCGGCGGCGATCTCGTGCCACGGCCGGTCGAGCGCGGAGGCTGTCTGCGCTCCGAGCAGACGCGCGAATTCGGCGGTGCCGAGCGTGAAGCACAGGCTGGCATCCATCTGCCAGACGAAGCGGAAGGAGCCGCGCCGCGGCCGCGCTTCCATCGCGGCGGGATTGGGCACGATCGGCGGCGCCAGCGTGATCGTCTCGCGCAGGGGCGCCTCGGCCGGCCGCGATTGCGGTCCGGTGAAGGCGGCGAGCAGGGCGAAGGTCGCGCCGGCATCGAGCTTGAGCATCTCGACGTGCCCGACCGGTGTGTCGCCCTCGGCCGCGCCATGCAGGCTTGCCTCGCGCGCGATTGTCGCCGCGTCGAGCGCCACGAGATCGCGGCGGCCGTCGAGCCGGTCCCTGGCCGCGGTTTGCGCTTCAATCAATTCGCCGTCGGCTGTGAAGATCGCCGCGGCCGGCGCGATGTCGGCGAGCAGCCGCCGCGCGCGCTCGGGCAAAGCGAGCTCCTTGCCGGCGCGTTCGGTGGCGACGACCAGGATCGCGCTGCTGTTGTCGGCCAACGCGATGCGCGAGCACAGGCAGATCAGGGTGCCGCCGAGCGCGGCGCCGAAGCCGCGCAGCCGTTCGAGCCGCGGCGAGCCGCCCTGCGGCAAGCTCGCGGCGAGGCGTGAAATCTGCAGAGCCGCCGCATGTTGCGGTTCGAACGCGAGCGTGGCCACGGCTTGCGGCGACGGCGCATCGAAAATCGCCGCGGCAACGGGGTTCGCCCACAGGATCCGCGGGGCGTGTGCACTCCATAGCCAAACGGGCGTCGGACCCAGCGCGTGCGCTGCGAGCCGTCGATCGTTCAGCCAGCCGAACTGGAACCTGGGCTCACTCATCTCGCGCTGTCATACGGAATACGGCTAACAAAGCTTTAATACGGCTGCTTCCGCGGCAGGTCTATGCGGGCGGGCGCCGCGCGCACCGCGAACCAACTTCAACGTTAATTTTCGCGCGAGCGCGGCGTGGATTCGGCACAATCGACGCGTGTAAGCGTTAACAGAGAGCGGGATAGCGGCAAGGAGGTTCCAGATGAGCAGGGATAACGGCGCTTTCGACATGCCGGGCGAAATGCGCGCCTTCGCCGAACGCAGCATGGAACAGGCGAGAACTGCGTTCGATAGTTTCGTGAATGCAGCCCAGCAGGCCGCCACTGTGGCGCAGACCCAGGCGATGAACGCGCAGAGCGGCGCGCGCGAAATCGGGACGCTCGCCATGCAGTTCACCGAACGGAACATCGCCACCTCGTTCGAATTCGCGCAAAAGCTGATGCGGGCCAAGGACGCGGCGGAAGTGGCGGCCATGCATTCGGACTTCGTGACCAATCAGGTGGCGACGTTGACCGAGCAGGCCCGCGAGCTGAGCCGGCACGCGGCCAAAATCGGCGGCTCCGGCGCGAGCCACTGACCGGCCAACAGGCTGTCGTTGAAAGAGAATTCGGCCCTGGCGCCTGCGCCAGCGGGGAGTCTTTGGATAATTTGTGCAGCGCAATATTTTTATTGCATTGCAAAAAATTTGTGCTATAAGAGATTTGAGCTAGCGGGGCCGGACTGTGTCCGACTCCGGAATGTCAGGCGCGAGCCGTTTAGCCGAGGGTGGCGGCTCGTTTTCCTCGCCGGATACCGCCCTCCTGACCCAAGGATGAGTGTCATGGCTGAAACCACCACAATGGCGACCCCGCCGAAAGCCAAGAAGCCGGTCGCATCTGCTGCCGCGCCCGCCTTCGAAACCCCGAAATTCGAACTGCCGAAGTTCGAGATTCCCAAATTCGAAATCCCGTCGATGGAGGTCCCGGCTGCCTTCCGCGAGTTCGCGGAGAAGGGCATTGCGCAGGCGAAGGAGAACTACGAGAAGGTCAAGAGCGCGGCCGAGCAGGCCACCGACGTTCTCGAGGACACCTACTCGACCGCTTCGAAGGGCTGCTGCGATTACGGCCTCAAGGTGATCGAAGCCACCCGCGCCAACTCCAACGCCGCCTTCGATCTCATGACCGACCTGATGACGGCGAAGTCTTACGCCGAAGTGGTCGAGAAGAGCACGGCTTACATGCGTGCGCAGTTCGAGACCATGACGGCGCAGGCCAAGTCCCTCGGCGAGGAAGCGCAGAAGGTCGCGACCGAGACCGCCGAGCCCATCAAGGAAAGCTTCTCCTCCTTCGGCAAGGCCGCCTGACCGGCTGCCGCCGCGAACGGACCCAGGACCCGGGCATCGCGCCCGGGTCTTCGTTTTTGGCCGCCGCAGCAGGAAAAATCGAAACTTGCCAAACGGGTGAGGGACACCTAGTTTCCGCCGGTCCGACCGTGAGGCGGGCCGATCCTGCAGGTGTAGCTCAGTTGGTTAGAGCGCTGGTCTGTGGAACCAGAGGTCGGTGGTTCGAGTCCACCCACCTGTACCATCCGCATCGGGACCGCCATGGACAAGCCCAGCCATCCCTTCCCGCTTCCTGACACGCTGCCGCGCGATCTCGCCGCCGTTCACGGCTATTGGCGCGGCCTTCGTCGTGGCGGCAACGAGATGCCGTTCAGCGACGATCTCGATCCGGCGGCGCTGAGCAAGGAGGCCGGGCAAGTGCTGCTGCTCGACGTCTTCGACAAGCCGGAGCGCTTCCGCTTCACTCATCTCGCCGGCGGCCTGCTGCTGGCGCAGGAGACGGCGCTCAGCGGCACGTTCATCGACGAGGTCGATCTTAAGGCGCCGCTGGGGTTCCTGCGCGCGCAGGCGAGCGCCACGGTCGAGGCGCGCGCGCCGACCTGCTACGCGGGCGATGGCGCCATACGCCTGTTGCTGCCGCTGTGGGGTGACGGCCGCGTCAGCCTGCTGCTCGGCGCGGTGCAGGCGCGCTGACCGCTTCCGGCTTTCGCCGCCAGACGTCAAAAATGAAAAGCGCCGGCGATGCGATCGCCGGCGCCCCTCGAAGCGTTGGCTTGCTCAGCGGTAATAACGGCCGTTGTTGCCGACATAGCCGCGCGGCCGATAGACCGGCGCCTGCGACGGTCCGCCGCCGCCAAACAGGAAGTCGAAGAAGTTCGGGCCGCCGCCGCCGTAACGCGGGCCGTTGCCGCTGATGACCATGCCGGCCGGCACGCGCACCGGCTTCGACGAGGTGTCCGGCGGACGCTCGACCGGAATATCGGCGACGCGTCGCTCGGGTCCCTTCAGGATCTCCAGCATCTTGGCGTCGCGGCCGTAGACGTCGTCGCGGAATTGCAGATTGCCGTCCGCGTCGACGAAAGCGGTCTGATACGTCAGGTGCACCCACACCGGCTTCTTGAAATTGATATTGATCTCGCTCGAGCCGTACATCTTCTCGATGCGCGCTTCGTTGTAGTGCTCGTCCGGGTCGACGAGCGACAACAACTTCGTTGCATAGGTTTCCGGGTTCTGCACGCGCATGCAGCCGTGGCTGTAGGCGCGCTTGTCGCGCGCGAACAGGTACTTGTCCGGCGTGTCGTGCTGGTAGACGAGGAACTTGTTCGGGAAGTTGAAGCGGATGCGGCCGAGCGCGTTCGCCGCTCCCGGCGGCTGGAAGATGTGCAACGTGCCGTCCGGCTTCTCCTCGACCTTCAGGCCGATGCGGTCGAGCGCCTGCGGATCCTCCTGCAGCGCCGGTAGATATTCTTTCTCGATGATCGACGGCGGTACGTTCCAGGTCGGATTGACCGTGATGTACTTCATCTCGGCCGAGATCATCGGCGTCGCCTTGCCCGGTTTGCCGGCGACGATCTTGCTGTGCCAGTAGACACTGCCGTGGTTGTAAAGCGTAAGCGTGAAGTCCGGGACGTTGACGATCACGTGGACGTCGCCAAGATCGCGCGGGAACCAGCGCCAACGCTCCATGTTCACGACGATCGTGTCGATCTTGTTCTGCAGCGAGCGATGCTTGCTCACCGCGACCTTCTGACCGTTGAGCACGCGCACCGTATTCGGGCCGAGCATGCCGTCGGCGCCGATGTCGGCGCTGAGTTGGAACGCCTTCACTGCGTCCATGACCTTGTCGTCATAGCGCGGATCGTTCTTGTCGCCGGCAATGTCGAGCCGCTTGCGCAACGCGATGACGCGCTCGTCCTTCATGCCGGGGCGCAGGATCTTGCCCTCGGGGATGCGCACCTGTGGCGCGACCGGCTTTGCGTCAGGCTTCGGCTCGTCGCCCTTGCTGCTCCGCAGTTCGGCGAGCTTCTCGCGCAGCGCCTTGAATTCCGGCTGCGGCGGATTGAATGCGTCGAGCACCTTGCCGGCGTCGTCCGTGCCGGCGAGCTTTGCCAGCACTTCCGCCGGCTCCGGCGCGGCCGGATGGAAGGAGATGTCGTTGCCGACGCGCGTGAACGAGACGCGGCCGGTCTGCGCCTGGCGTGCGAAGGTCAGCGCCGTCTCGGTCAGCTTGATCTCTGCTTCGGCGAGCTGATCGGCGCTCATGTCCGACTTGAAGGCCGGCGTCGGGTAATCCGACGGCTCCAGCCCGACCTGATCGGCATGGGCGAGATAGTCGGCGGCGGACTTGGCGCGCGTATCGGCCGCGCCGTTCGCGACCCAGATCGGCGCGTAGTCGTGATGCTTGTAATAGCTCTCGATGCCCTCGCGGTCAGCCTTGCGGCCGACGATGCGATCGAACTGGCGGCTGGTGATCAGCTCGCGCAGGCGATCGGCAACCGCCTGTGCGGCAACCGCCGCCGGCTTCGCCGGTTCGGCGGCAGGCGCTGTCGCGCTCTGCGCGGGCGCGGCGGCATTCTGCGCCGGAGCAGGTGCGGCGGCATTCTGCGCCGGCTGCGGCTCGGCCTTCGTCGCGGGCGCCGCCGGCGCAGTCACCGCAGCGTTCTGTTTCCCTTCGGACTGAACGTCCTTCGCCGTCAGCGGCGGCGGAAGCGAGGTGTCCGGAATGGGGACGCCGGCGTCGACTTTCTGCTGGTCGGCGGCTTGCTGCGCCATGCCAGGATGGCTGGCGATCGCCAGCACGAACCCGAGCGCCGTGGAAGCCAGAAGCCGATTAAACCGGGCGCACTTCACCGCGTGTCTCCCAAGACTGAGGGGCCGTCATGGCCACCCTTTGTTGGCGTGTTAGTCGCAAATATACCCGACAAGGTTCGAAACGATGCGTTAGCTCGGAGAAATGAACCGAAGAATTGCCGACTGTGACTATTTTGCACGGCTAACCGACTGATTCGCAGGGGCAATGCGGCCGTTTCTGACGCTGCAACCTAGTCGACGCGCCGTGTTTCGGCTCCGGTCAGGCCCCGTGATTTTACGTTTCAACTTATGACATTTGCGTGATCGCCGGCTTCTCGACGGCGGCTGCCACAAACCCGCAACCGGCAGCCGTAGCGCGCGCCGCCTGCACCTGCCGGGCACCCAACACGCCAAAAAAAACCGGGCCCCAAATTCGGGGCCCGGTTGGTCAGTATACCGTCGTGGGGGACGGCAACATATTCCAGAGGGGAACAGCTCCTGCACCGGCGACTCTGGGAGGACATTCGTCCGGCGCAGCAGCGAGATCGGCAATATGCTGAACAGGTCGTGCGGGGGCAAGCGCATGGCCGCATGTCAGCCATGCAGCTTCAATTCACGCCGAAATCCGCGCAAGGCAATGCAGATGTCCGCGACGCGGACGCCGCCTTTTTCGCGTTCAGAAATGCCAACGCTGCGCGTTTGCGACGAGGAAATCGCGGAACACCTGGATGCGCGCCACCGATTTCAATTCTTCCGGATAGACGAAGAAGGCATCGAGCGCGAGCGTGTTGGCTTCACCGAACAACTGCACCAGACCGCCGTTCTCCTCGACCAGATAGTCGGGCAGCATCGCGATGCCCAGGCCCTTCTGACACGCACGCAAAACGCCGAGCACGTTGTTGACGGTGAGGTTGGGCGTCCGCGGCCCCTTGCCCTCGCGGCTCACCTCGAGCAGCCAGCGGCGGTTCTGCATATGCGCGGGCACGATGCCGCCGCCGAGCAGGATGATACGGTGGGCGTCGAGTTCCTCGTGCGTCCGCGGCGTGCCGGAGCGCTTGAGATAATCGGGCGAGGCGTAGGCGTGGAAGTGGACGGAAAACAGTTTGCGCTGGATGAGGTCGGGTTGCGTCGGCTGACGCAGGCGGATCGCCACGTCCGCCTCGCGCATCGCGAGGTCGAGCTCCTCGTCGGTGGTGAGCAGCGTGATGTGGATCTCGGGGTAGAGATCGAGGAATTCGCCGAGTCGCGGTGTCAGCCAGTGCACGCCAATGCCGGGCGTAGTCGACACCTTCAATTCGCCGTTCGGCCGCTCGCGGCTGTCGGTGAGCTTGGTGCGCGCCGCCTCGAGCTTCATGAACACTTCGTGCGCCGTGCGATACAGCAGTTCGCCCTGTTCGGTGAGGATCAGGCCGCGTGCGTGGCGATGAAAAAGCGAAACAGAGAGCTCTGATTCGAGGGCGGAGACCTGGCGCGAGACGGCCGATTGCGACAGGCCCAAACGCTCGCCGGCATGTGTGAAGCTGCCGGCTTCTGCCGCCGCGTGGAAGACCTTCAGCTTGTCCCAATCCATCGATGTCTGATTTGTCGCCATGGTCACTCCGCCGCCGCACGTTCATGGTGATGGGCGGCGAGATGCTTCTCCGCTTCGAGCGCCGCCATGCAGCCCTGACCGGCGGCTGTCACCGCCTGGCGGTAGATGTCGTCGGTCACGTCGCCGGCGGCGAACACGCCGGGCACCGATGTTGCCGTCGAGTGGCCGCCGGTGACGATGTAGCCGGACGGCTTCATCTGCAATTGGCCGACGAAGAGCTCGGAGGAAGGTTGGTGGCCAATGGCGATGAAGACGCCGTCGACCGTCCGCTCGGTGATCGCGCCGGTCTTGATGTTCTTCAGCCGCACGCGCTCGACCTTGAGCGGGCTCTCGCTGCCGGCGACGTCGTCGAGCACCGTGTCCCAGACGACCTCGATCTTCGGATGCTTGAACAGCCGGTCCTGCAGGATCCTCTCGGCGCGGAACGATTCTCGCCGGTGCACGACGGTGACCTTGGAGGCGAAATTGGTGAGGAACAGCGCTTCCTCGACGGCGGTGTTGCCGCCGCCGACCACGATGACTTCCTTGTTGCGGTAGAAGAAGCCGTCGCAGGTGGCGCAGGCCGAGACGCCGTAGCCCTTGAATTTCTGCTCCGACGGCAGATCGAGCCAGCGCGCCTGCGCGCCGGTGGCGATGATCAGCGCGTCGGCGAGATAGACGTCGCCGGAGTCGCACTCGAGACGGAACGGCCGCTGCTTGAGATCGACTGCCACGACCATGTCGGTGACGATCTCGGTGCCGACGTGCTCGGCCTGCTTCTGCATCTGCTCCATGAGCCATGGGCCCTGGATGACATCGGCGAAGCCGGGATAGTTCTCGACGTCGGTGGTGATGGTGAGCTGGCCGCCGGGCTGGATACCCTGCAGCAGGATCGGCTGCAGCATTGCGCGTGCGGCATAGATCGCCGCCGTGTAGCCGGCCGGACCCGAGCCGATGATGACGACCTTGCGATGGACGGTTTTGGACATGAAAGGCGCCCCCTTGTCGGGCGGCGGGCAAGCATCGCCCGCAAACGGGCCGGTCTGGAGCGCCGGCTCTTGGAGGTGGTGTCTGGCGCGGGCGGCTGGGAGTTCTCCGGGCACCGCTCGCACCATTTATTGCTTTCAGTCGAGCCATGCAAGATACGCAACCCGACCGCCCACAACCCTCGGGCCGGTCCGCGCGATCTGCGGACAGCGCGCGCAATAATCTTTCGCGAAACTTTATTTCGCGGTATGACTGCTCTCCGGCCAATCCGAGGAGCCAGACGTGCCCGCCCGTCTCGATGCCATCGACCGCAAGATCCTGAAGGAACTCCAGGACGACGGCCGAATCACCAATGTCGAGCTGGCTCGCCGGGTCGGAATCTCGGCACCGCCCTGCCTGCGCCGCATGCGCGCGCTCGAGGAGGCCGGCTTCATCAAGGGCTACCGGGGCCTGCTCGACGAGAAGATGCTCGGCTACGAGATCGCCGTCTTCGCCATGGTGCACCTGTCCAGCCAGGCGGAGACCGATCTGGCGGCCTTCGAAAGCTTCGTGCGCGGGCAGCCGCTGGTGCGCGAATGCTGGATGCTGTCCGGCGAAATCGACTTCGTCCTCAAATGCGTCGCGCCGGACCTCAAGACCTTCCAGACCTTCGTCGAGAAACTCACCGCCGCGCCAAACGTGCGCAACGTGAAGACCTCGCTGGTGCTGCGCCAGTCGAAGGACGCGGCCATGGTGCCGATGGAAGACTGAGCGTCGCCGGTCGGCATCCCCGATGAAGAGTGGCGGCCGCTGAAGCGATTTCAGTGCGTGGCCCTGAAAACGAAAAGGCCGCCTCACGGCGGCCTTCCAACCACCTGTTTGTCCGAATGATTTTCAGCGCCACTCGATCTTCTTGATTTCGTAGGCCTTGGCGCCGCCTGGCGCGTTCACCTCGACCGAGGCGCCTTTGGCCTTGCCGATCAGGGCGCGCGCGAGCGGCGAGGTGATGGAAATCTTGCCGGCCTTGGCGTTGGCCTCTGGCTCGCCGACGATCTGCCACACCTTCTTCTCTTCGGTGTCCTCGTCGACCAGCGTCACGGTGGCGCCGAACTTGATCGTGTCGCCGGACAGCTTGGAGACATCGATGATGTCGGCGCGCGCGAGCTTGTCCTCGAGCTCCGCGATGCGGCCCTCGTTGAGCGACTGCTGCTCCTTGGCGGCGTGATACTCGGCGTTCTCCGACAGGTCGCCGTGCGAGCGCGCCTCGGTGATCTGCTGGATAATGCGGGGCCGCTCGACCTGCTGGCAATGCTTGAGCTCGGCCTCGAGCACGGCATAGCCTGCGGCGGTCATCGGTAGCTTTTCCATCGTCTCTTCTCCTCCTGGCGGCAACTTGATCGCGCGTCTTCCGCCGCCAAGCCCTTCCAGCTTTCAGTTCGATCCATTCGCAATTCGACTCCGGCCACGGGTTCCCCGCCACCGGAGTCTGAAATACGAGGGGCCGGTCAAATACGTTTCAACCGCGGCCCGGTTCCCGTCGCCGCGGTCCTTACCCCTAACCGGCCTCACGCACGCTGCCGTGTCCGGTCCGAAGCCTGTCCGAAAAGTCCGTTCAGGTCCGGCCCTGATTGTAGGTCTGCAGCGCACGCACCTCGAGGTCGCCCCCGAGATAGGCTTTGATACCTTGCGCTGCCGCAACGGCACCTGAAAGAGTGGTGTAGTACGGCACTTTATGCAAGAGGGCCGCGTGCCGCAAAGAGCGGCTATCCGCCAGCGCCGTCGCCCCCTCGGTCGTGTTGAAGACGAGCTGGACGCCGCCGTTCTTGATGGCGTCGACGATATGCGGCCGGCCTTCCAGCACCTTGTTGATCTTGGCGGCGGGGACGCCCTGCTCGGCGAGGTAACGCTGCGTTCCCGACGTGGCGATGATCTTGAAGCCGAGCGAGGCGAGCAGCTTCACCGACGGCAGGATGCGGACCTTGTCGTCGTCGCGCACGGAGACGAAGACGGTGCCGCTGCGCGGCAGATTGGTGCCGCTGCCGAACTGGCTCTTGGCGAAAGCGATCTCGAACGACTTGTCGAGACCCATGACCTCGCCGGTCGACTTCATCTCCGGGCCGAGCACGGTGTCGACGCCAGGGAAGCGTGCAAACGGGAACACCGCTTCTTTCACCGCGCGATGCTGGTAGGGCCGCTGTTTGAGATCGAAGCTCTTCAGACTTTCGCCGGCCATGACGCGTGACGCGATCTTGGCGATCGGCAGGCCGATCACCTTGGCGACGAAGGGCACGGTGCGCGAGGCGCGCGGATTGACTTCGAGCACGTAGATCTCGCCGTTCTTGATGGCGTACTGGACGTTCATCAGGCCGCCGACATTGAGCGCGAGCGCCAGTTCGCGCGTCTGCCGCGAAAGCTCGGCGATCGTCTTCTCGTCGAGGGAGTACGGCGGCAGCGCGCAGGCCGAGTCGCCCGAATGGATGCCGGCCTCCTCGATGTGCTCCATGATGCCGGCGATGAAGGTGTCCTTGCCGTCAGCGAGGCAATCGACGTCGACTTCGGTGGCGTCCGACAAATAGCGATCGATGAGCAGCGGGCTGCGATCGGAGATGACGAGTTCGCTCGGCCGGTTCAGATCGCCCGTCAGCCGCGCCACGTAGCGGTCGAATTGCGCGGCGTCGCGCACGATCTCCATGGCACGCCCGCCAAGCACGTTCGAGGGCCGGGCCACCACCGGATAGCCGATCCTGTCGGCAATCGCGCGCGCGGCGCCGAGCGAGGTGGCGATGCCGTTCTGCGGCTGCCGCAGCTTGAGCTTGTCGAGCAGCCTCTTGAAGCGATCGCGGTCCTCGGCGAGGTCGATGGCGTCGGGCGACGTGCCGAGGATCGGCACCTTCGCCTTTTCCAGCGCCTCGGCGAGCTTGAGCGGCGTCTGGCCGCCGAACTGTACGATGACGCCGTGCAGCGTGCCCCTGGAGCGCTCGGTGTCGACGATCTCGAGTACGTCCTCCGGCGTCAGTGGCTCGAAATAGAGCCGGTCGGACGTGTCGTAGTCGGTCGACACCGTTTCCGGATTGCAGTTGACCATCACCGTCTCGAAGCCGACTTCCTTGAGC
>Ga0134126_10012282_pt1 | contig 10813 bp, 16 predicted proteins | sample KB31752_FD_96881 | JGI IMG/M metagenome (GOLD analysis project Ga0134126, IMG submission 96881) | Terrestrial soil microbial communities with excess Nitrogen fertilizer from Kellogg Biological Station, Michigan, USA - KB3-175-2 | ecosystem: Environmental > Terrestrial > Soil > Unclassified ...
GAACCGCGCCACCTGCTCGCGGGTGCGAGATGTGTACTGCTGCAGGCTCGTGCGCCGGGTGCTGCCCAGCAATGCCTCTCGCGCCTTCGCGGGCATGAGTTCCTCGCCAAACTGGGAGATGGCGAGGTAACTGCCGGACGGCACGGCGTCAAGCAACATCGCCACGATCGAGTGCGGGTCGTCGGCGTCCGGGATCGCGTGCAGGATCGACATCAGCGTGACGGCTACCGGCTTGGTGAAGTCGAGCAGGTTCGCGGCCTGGCTGAGGATGGTGCCGGTGTCGCGCAGGTCGGCGTCGATGTACTCGGTGGCACCCGCCTCGTTGCTGTCCAGCAGGGCGCGGGCGTGCGCGAGCACGATCGGGTCGTAATCCACGTACACGACCCGGGACTCCGGTGCGATCGCCTGGGCGACTTCGTGGAGGTTGCCCGCCGTCGGGATGCCCGTGCCAAGGTCGAGGAACTGGCGGATCCCCGCCTCCCCGGCCAGGTAGCGGACGGCGCGGCCCAGGAATGCCCGGTTCGCCCGCATGGTGAAGACCAGGTCCGGATAGATCTTGATGTGTTCGTCCACGGCAGCGCGGTCGGCGGCGTAGTTGTCCTTGCCGCCGAGGTAGTAGTCGTACATCCGGGCCTGATGCGCCTTGGTGACGTCGAATGGCAGCGGCCCTACCTTGCTGGCGCCATCGTCCGCGCCCGGCGCTTCGTTGCTGGTCATCACTGTGCCTTTCCGCCGTGCTCCGTCTTGTCGCCGATCCGGTCCGGGCCGGGTGGTGTTTCCTCGATCATCTGCTCGATGAAGAGCGCGGTGTCGGCCGGCGTCAGTGCCGCGCCGCTGAGCTGGTCCATGACCTCCAGGTAGTGCTCGACATCCGCGCGCTGCTCCAGGTAAACGGCGCTGGTGAGCTGCTCCATATAGACCACGTCCGGCAGGTCCCGCTCCTCGAAGCGCAGAATCGAGAACGACCCGCTCGCGGCGGCGTGACCGCCCCGGGCGAACGGGACGACCTGCAGCCTCACGCCCGGCAACCGCGCCGCCTCGGCCAGGCGGAATAGCTGGGCGCGCATCACCGTGGTCCCGCCGATGGGCCGCCGCAGCACCGCCTCGTCCATGACCGCCCAGATCCGCGGACGCCGCGCCCGCGACAGCAGGTCCTGACGCGCCAGCCTCAGGCGGACCCGGCGCTCGATCTCCCCGTCCGGCGCGGTCTGGTGGCCGAGCATGGTGACGGCCCGCGCGTAATCCTCGGTCTGGAACAGGCCCGGCACGAACTGCGTCTCGAAGCTGCGGATGGCCGTGGCCGCGGACTCCAGGCCGAGGTAGGTCTCGAACCAGTCGGGCAGGATGTCGTTGTACTCCGTCCACCACTCCGGCTCCCGCGACCGGCTGGCCAGGGCGATGACCTTCGCCCGCTGCTTCTCGTCGAGCACACCGTACAAGGTGAGCAGGTCCTCGATGTCGCGGAGCTTGAACCCGACCCGCCCGGTCTCCATCCGGCTGATCTTCGACCGCGATGCCCGGATCTCGTACCCGGCCTTCTCCGCCGAGATCCCCACCGTCTCCCGCAGCCGGCGCAGCTGGGCACCGAGCAGCATACGGAGCACAGTCGCCTCCGCCGCGGGTTCCTCCTGGCCGGCGCCCGGCATCTCTCCGCTCGGCATGACTGTATCCATCACTGCTCCGCTGTCGGTGAGAGGATGCGCGGCGTGACCGCGACGGCCAGGCAATTCAGGCAGCTTACCGCGTGCCATTCTTGCGTAATTGGCAAGACGGCAATGCTTACTCTATACCTGGCCGGCGCCCGCCTTTCGTATTTCAGCGAGCCGCTCCCCGGCCGTCGGCTCTAGGCCAGGTCGTCAAACTCGCCGGCCCGCACTCCGGCCAGGAACGCCGCGATTTCCGCGCGGCTGTAGACCAGCGCCGGGCCGGACGGGTGCCGCGAGTTGCGGACGGCGACCGCACCGTCCGGCAGTGCCGCCACCTCGACGCAGTTCCCGCTTGGGTTGCTCCACTTGCTCTTTCGCCAGGTCACCTGGAGTTGGTCGGCGGGCATTCCGTTGCTGGCCGGCATCTATTTAGGCTCCTCGTAACGGTAGGAACATGCGCCACATCAGACGCAACGGAGATTACCAGCCCGATTGCACAGTGCGTCTGCACATTGCAAATGCACTGCTCGAATCTAGCGGGCGCATAATATGCACTGCTATCGATACTGACCGTCGAAGATGAGCGCCTAGCCGACTCGGTTGAACTCCAGGTTCACGGCGTGCAGGACATTGCTGTTGCCCGGCATCCAGGTGATCTCCGCGCCGGGCGCGAGCCGCAGGTTCCTGACCTGCCTGAGGAGTTCGTCGAACGCGATCTCGATCTGAAGGCGCGCCAGGTTGGAGCCGACGCAGCGGTGCACGCCGAAGCCGAAGGCCGCGTGGCCGCTGCGGGGTTCGTCAAAGACCAGCGTGTCCGCGTCGCGGAACCTGGTGGAGTCCCGGTTGGCCGAGTCGTAGCGGACCTGGACGCGCTCGCCCGCCTTGATGTGCGCGCCGTTCAGTTCGATATCGCGGGTCGCCACGCGCGCCATGCAGGACACCGGCGAGTCCAGCCGCAGGAACTCATCGAGATCCCTGCGGACCCAGTCCGGGTTGCGGAGCCGGTCCTCGATGCCCGGGCTGGTGGCGACCCGGTAGGCAATGCTGCCGATCGCCGCGCGCGTGGTCTCAAGGCCGCCGAGCATCAGGATGCCGAGCATGCCGAGTTGCTTGTCCTGGGGGATAGGCGCTCCGTCGAAGGTGCCGTTCAGCAAGCGGTACACCACGCCGTCCTCGGTGACGCCGCGCTCGCGGGCCGCCGCGAGGTACTCGACACAGATCCCGAACAGGTCGATGAAGACCTGCGGTGAGGGATCTTCGGAGGAGGCCAGGGCGAGGTGCACAGCACGCTCGAGGTTCTCCGGACCGAAGTCTGGGAAGATGGCCTCGGTGAGGATGGTCGCGATGTAGGGGCCAGAGAATTCGGTGAGCAGTTCCACCGAGCCGCGGTCGATCCAGTTGGCGATGAGTGCGCGCGCCGCCAACCGCATGGCGGGCTCGTACTTCGCGACCGCGCCACGGGAGAATAGCGGGTTGAGCAACTGCCTGGCCGCGGTCTGGATGGGCGGGTCGTCGGTGATCGGGCACAGGCTCACCGCCGACGGCGTGATCCCCGACTCGGTCGAGGAGAACGTCTCCCAGTCCTCAAGCACCCGCTTGACATCGTCGTAGCGGGTGACGAGCCAGAAGCCGCCGCCCTCTTCGGTGCGCGCGACCGGGCACTGCCCCCGGGCGTAACCGAAGATCTCCCATTTCAGGCGCTGGTGATCGGCGCTCATGAAATCCCATGTGTGCAGCATGGAACCGAGCTTCGCGGTGTCCTCGGCTGTCATCGGGTGCGCCTCCGCGGGTCAGTACCAGCGCACCAGTGCAGCGCGCGGGCAATGGGGGTCGGATGGGAGTCAGATAGATGACGAGGCGACCGTAATAGCGGTCTCCGGGCAGCTGAATTCCGCCTCTTCGGCTGCCGCGCGCAATTTCCCGGAGCACGGGTCGGCAAGCACCTTGCCCTTGCCGGAGTCGTCTACGTCGAACACGTCGGGCGCAATGATGGCGCACCGCCCGTGCCCCTGGCACCTTGTGGGATCGATGCTCACATGAACGGCACCCATGGTCACGAATGCCATTAGAAACGAAGCCGGGCACGCCGTAAAGAGACAACGGTCGTTGTCCACGTACACGACGCGGGCGGCCGGGTTGGCCTGCTGAGTGACCTCGTACACGTCGCCCACGCCGGAGGCACAGCGCCCGTAGAGATCGCCGGTCTCCTAGGTGTCCCACGGCTGGGTTCCGGCGCTCAGATCCCAGGCCACGCCCAAGTCGGCGTCGAGGTTACCTATCGCGCCGGAGGTTGCGGCGGCGGCCCTGCCTCCTGCTCGTTCCATTCCCAGCTGTAGATGGCTCGCGCCGCGCATCTCACCTGTGTTGCAGGGCCCACCGCGGCTTTGACGAGCTGGGCGTTGTTCTCAGCCCTCGCGCCGTCCGGCAGCAGAACAGAGTCTTCGAAGCCGACGCGCGTGTCGTGGCCGCGGCGGAAGGCATCCCGGACCAGCGGCCAGGTCCAGTCGTTCATACCGTGCGTCAGCCGCGGGCAGGCGGGTCCAGCGTCATCGAGCAGATCGTTGACCTGCTGCGCCAGTTCCGTCGGCTCGCCCGTGAGAAAATACGGCTCACCCGGATCCAGCTCGATACTCACGCGCTGCACACGCGGCAAGAGACCGGACCGGACCAGTCGGTCCATCTCGACCGGCGCCCAAAGACCCACGTCGATGCCAATTCCCACGTCGAGCATGGCCGTCATCACCTTCTCGAAGCCAGGCTCGGAGAGGTTGACTGTGGCGCAGTCGACGCCCTCCCACTCGCGAATCATCGCGATGCGCTCCGCAAGGTCGGGCACAATCCACGCGCCGGCCGTCAATCCGATCTCAGGCTGAACGTCCAGTTCCCTGGCCGCTCGCGCACCCGCAGGCAGGTGTCGTTGACCACGAGCGGATCGAGGGTCTCCGCGCCGGACCGATCGCGTACGTGCAGGTGCACACCGGTCGCGCCCGCCCGGAAGCACGCCCGAAGGTCCGCGATGAGTTCGTCCGCCGAGACCGGCATGTTGGGGTGAACGTCCTTTCCCCATGGACCGTTCGCCGCCACCTGCAGCACGATCACAATGTTAGAGCCATCTGCTGGCCGGGCGGATCTTCTGGCCGGTCAGGTAGCAGAACCAGCGCTCGGCCTGGTTGATCCAGGAAGAGCCGACCGGGGTGAAGTGGAGGTGGAAGCGGCGGCGGGGGCCAGCCACTGCTGGACCTCGGGAGTCTTGTGGGTGGCGAGGTTGCCGCAGACCAGGGATTGCCTCACCCGACCGTTGATCATGCTTGAATAAGGCTCTCGGCACGCGTATCGGCTACCGAGCCTGAATCAGTTGATTTGTGGGTTGAGATCCGTCCAGCAGGCTGTGTTGAGCAGTGATGATCGGCAGACGGCTCACCGCCGCAGGATCCAGGAGGCCGACCTGGGCGAGCACAGCGGCCTGGTCCCAGTAGATATGCTCGTATGAAACCGCGGTCCCTTCAAATCCCACAATGCCGATCACTGGGATGATCACGCGCTTGCCGGTGGCCGGAACGCCCGGCAGAATCCAGGGGACCTCGCTGTCATGCGTGAACGAGACAACCATCTCGTCCACGACCGTCGCTTCGCCAGCCGTCTGGCTTATCGACTGAATTTCCATGTCAGCGGGATTTCGACCCACAAACCACGTCGAGTAGAAACTGCGGACGGCATCCAGTCCGACACCGCCCATGCCGGTCGGCAGGTGGAGAACAGTCGGGTTATCGGTCATGGTCCGCATCGTGGCGTCCACATCCCGCGTTATAAACTCGGCGGTCGTGTGAGCTTCCCACTGACGCAACATAGCATTCTGATCCGCCATCTTTCCCCCGCTATTGCACTCAATGCTGCCCTAAGGCCCACACTACACTTGCCCAATCTGACGAGTTGCGTGGGGTGGTACCCCTGACTAGCAATGCCGTCAACTTAGCGGCGGTGGCGCGGTCCGGGCCGCACCGCATGCCCGGTTCGCGGGACGCTGCGGTGCCGCACGCGGCAGCAACGTGGAAACTCCGCGCCCGTGGAAACTCCGCACGCATATTGCGTGCTTTATTTCCGCCGGATGCGAAGTTTCCGCACTAACGGGCGGCCAGGGGCCGGATGGCCCGGCAGCTTCCCGGCGCGAGGCCCTCAGCCGCACCACGCCTCTCTTAAGTCAACGGCATTGCCCGTGACTAGACGGCACTCAATCCGTGCAATCAACGTGTGTTTAAAGGAAGTAGCCGCTCAGTAGGTAATCATAGATTCGGTAGGTAGTCGTGTGCCGCTATGCCAGGAGCCAGTCGGCGGCGAGCGCCAGGACGTCTTGATGATCACGGTCGCCGTGGTCGGCGGCCATCTTCTGGACGTGGCCGTCGGCGCGGGGCGCACGCTGCGGGCGGCGGAGTTCGCGGCCGCACGCTACATTTCCTGCCCGTTTGTCCGCATCGCCTGCCGCAGCGGACCAGGGATCTGAGAGGAACGGCCGCCCCGGACAGTCACGTAGGTCACGGAGCCCCTTGTGAGAACTTGCCCGTCACGTGCCATCTCGATCTCAACCGTGAATGACGACCTCTTCCCGACGCTCACGGGCCGGACTGCCAGGTCGATCCGGTCGCCGAGACGGGCGGGCGCGATGTAGCGGCACTGGCTCTGGACGATGACGAAATCGTCTCCGCCGGCCCGCAGGGACTCGTAGCCGCCGCACTCGCGGTCAAGCCATGCCAGGAACGCGTCCTCGAAGTACTCGTACGGCCTGGCGGCGTGCATCATTCCCTGGGCATCGCAGTGCCTGGGCGGAACCCGGACCTGCAGGACAGCGGATGTCATGGAATGAACCTCCCGGGATCCTCAACGGGGGAAGGCGGCGTGATATTGGCGGTGAACCGGCTTGGCCGGAAGTCGTCGGTGACGTTGCTGCTTGCCGGGTGCCGGAACGCGGCCTTTATCATCGGCGCGTTCTTTCTCCCTGTTTACCAGCCGGCGGCGGGACCTGCCGGGCACGCGGATCCGGGACCGGGCACCCTGGCTGGCGTGGACGAGCAGGGTGCCGTAACCATCATCGCGGCGCCCCTGCTAGCGGTGCTCAGTCCTGCGCTCCACCGAGCCCACCAGTCGCCAGCGAACCGCCGTATCGATCTCACGGCGAGGACGAGCCTTTTTACGTGCTCGCCGATCCCGCTGGCCACCCGCTGCATTCTTGTGACCGCCGGATGAACCGCTGTGCGCTACCAAGCGACTGAATACTGGGGCTACGGCCTAGTGCGCCGCCGCACCCGCCAGTATGACGCCGGGCGCCGCTGGGACCCGGGGCTGACTGACGATGTCCGCGGGCTCGCTCGATTCCCCGCCCAGCCATCGGGTAACAGCGGAGTACTTCGAATCGAGTTTCAGCTCACTCGGGCTTATGTGGCCTTCATCGAGGAGTACCTGACCAATCGTGTGATCGTGCGTGAGCTACGTCAGCTCGTCATGGCGCAGCATGTAAGCTCTCGTGTCCCCGACCTGCGCGATCACCACATGAATGTCCTGCCAAAGCATGGCCGTGAGGACGGTCCCGGTTCTGCTCCAGCGGGGGTCATCCTCAAGGAGTCGCCTAAAGGTCTCTCGCAGGCCGGCTAGGCCATTCTCCATGCTCACCGTGAGGTCGGAGGGAATAGCGGGGACGTCCAGGTACCGGAGCTTTTCGATGGCGATTTGCTGGGGCTATTGGGACTGGACATGTGCCCATCCCGCGAGAAGCCGCTCGGCCTCGGCGGCCGCCTCGTCGGGGTCGTGCGTCGTGAGAGTGCGGATTGCCTGCTGCCCCGGCGCCCCATAGCCAACCGCCCCGTGGAGAACGACGTATCCCTCGGGTCCGATCTCGATGCACGCCGGAGCGTCCTGGTCCCAGAAGTGGTCCCAGACGCCCGGGCCGTCCGCGAAGTACAGGTACTGGTGCCCCGTGAAGGGGTAGAACCGGATCAGCCGGGTCCGCCTGACCGCCGCGACAAGAGCGGCAAAAGTGGGCGGGATCCAACTGCTACGCGCATCCCGGAAGTACGCATCTTGCGAGCTTGCCCGGTCGGCCAGGTTCTCCCACTCGTTGGCGAGATTACCGCGCTAAATTGGATAAATTTCCCTGTCCGGGTATTCGCGTCGCGGCTCAGCGATGATGGCGGCCCTCTGCTCGGGTGTCCAAGACGGCTCTGGGTCTTCTCCCATGTCTCCTATTATCAGGCGGCCTGGCTTGTGACGCTGGGCTGGTGATCACACTTACAGGCCCTGCTCTGGCCCGCTCATGCAGCTCAGCGACGCTGCGCAAGGTCGAGAAGCCCCGATAAACTCACGTGCCGTGCTAGTCCTGATGCTCTGGAGCGCGCCGCGCAGCCGCTCGACAGCGTTCTATCGCATGATGATTGAACGGGGTGACTTCACCGGCGTCCACGAACCTTTTTCACACGTCACGGCATTCGGCAATACGGAAATCAGCGGCAGGCCGCTGGCCACTGCGCCGGAGGTCATCGCCGAGCTTCGCTCCCTCGCCGCCACAAGACAGGTCTTCATCAAGGACACCACCGATAGGCGACACCCCGAAGCCCTCGCCGACCGGCGGTTCCTGGCCGAGGACGCACAGCACACCTTCCTGATACGACACCCGCGGGAGACCATCCGCTCCTACCTAGCCGTCAGGACGAATCCCCGGATACACGAGATCGGGTTCGAGGCACAGTATGAGGTCTACAACAAGGTCAGGAGTCTTACCGGGCGCGACCCCCTAGTCGTTGATGCCGGTGACCTAATGAACCGGCCCGCTGACACCATGCATGCGTACTGCGCGCACATCGGTATCGATTTCCGGCCGCATGCCCTGCGTTGGCAGCCGTCCGACCGACCCGAATGGCAGGGCGGCTTCAGTCACTGGTTCACCGATGTGGCAGCCAGCTCAGGACTGGCCGAGGTGCCCAGCCGCCGCAGTCTGGTCGCTGAACAGCACCCTTTGCTGGGCACATACCTTGAGTATCATCTGCCGTTCTATCAAGAGCTCTATCAGCAGCGCCTAGTACTCAAGCCGCACTTAGCGACCTGGCTGGTGGTGGCGAACTGGCCGTGTCCGAGTCCGCCCTGCTGGCGGGCTGACTCTAGTTGTCACAGGGATCAAACCAATCCGGCAGGATGGCTCTATGGAGCAGGTGCGGATCGGGGGGCCAGGCACGATGCTGGACGCCTCGTGCGCGCGACGGTTGCCGAATGGTCGCGCCGAATTGCTAGCCATGACGATCCGAGACGCCGAGCTTGAAGCTGGCCGCGATGTCTATGAAGGCTACTCAAACGGATTCGAACCCCTCGCCGCGTTCTTCGAGGAACTCGCGGAGTCCTGGCGTGGCTGGCAAGGCGAACGCATCTATGAGTCGATCGAACACGATCTTCGTATCGTCGCTACCCACGATGGGCACGTCAGATTGAAGGTCCGCCTGTGGCAGTCGACCGATCCCGATGGCTGGATGGTGGAGACCACGTTGCGCCTCGAAGCAGGAGAGCAACTCAGTCAAGCCGCGCGGGACATCGCAGCGATGGTGCGGGGCTGACGTTCGTACAGTCAGTCACAACAGGTCTGGCTGGTTGACAAAAATAAGGGCGTCAGGGCTAAGTCCAGCCCTTGCTTGACCCTGTTTGAGTCGCCTATCCCGTATCTTCCCTTTGAAAGAACACGAAACTCGAGTTACGTTGATTACACTCGGAACGCATGTAACCATGCGGCGGAGGATGACGGTGGACCAGGCAGAGTTCGAACGCGTCCGGCAGCTATTCGAGGACAAGGTGCGCACCCGGCTCGGCGGGGCGATGATCGACACGGTCGAACTGCTGCAGTATGGCGACGTCCCGTCGATCGAGCCAGGGGAACTGCTCGGCAAGATCTTCATCGCGCTGCCCGAGGGAGCGGATGCGGCCGACATGAAGGTGCGTCGCGAGGCTTTCACGGCGTTCAGCAAAACGCACCGCGAGGCACTCGCGGAGCTGCGGAAGACCCTCGAGGCTACCTCGTTCGGCGGGGGAGCGCACGACGTCACTTTCCCTGATCCGACCCCGGCCTCACCGCGCGGCCCCGTCGCGCACATGACGATGAAGATGGACCGCCTCCAGGCGCTGCTCGGCCCGGGCGACGACCAGCCGGTGACGCCAGTGATGGCGCGGTTGGGCCGAGAAGACCTGGAAACCCTGGACACGCTCATCGCGGCCGGGATCGCCAGCAGCCGCGCCGAGGCCGTCCGCTGGGCCCTGGCCCGCATCCGCGAGCGTCCGGCCTACGAGCAGCTTCGCGCCCGCTCCCGCTCCCGCGAGATCGAAGCCCTCAAGTCCCAGTTCTAAGATCGCGGCGGCCGGGCGGAGTAAGCCCGCTTCGTCCTGGATCCGGACGAGGAGGTCGCCGGCGGGAGACCGGCGGTAAAGCACGGACCGTCCGGCGCGATGGCGTTCCAGCAGCCCCGCCGCCCGCAGGATCCGCAGGTGACGGCCTACGGAGCCGAGACCTTGTCCCGTGATCGCGACGAGCTGCGTGGTGGTCATGGGCGTGGCGAGCAGCATGAGGACGGCGGCGCGCGCCGGCCCGAGCAGCGCGGCCAGCGTCTCCGCCGCGGCTGCCCGTCCGCTGTGGCCGGCGAGCGCACCCGAGCAGGGGTAAATCAGCGCGTACCGGTGGGGCTCGTCCCACGCGACCCAGCCGCCGGAACCCAGGGTGACCGGGACGAAGAAGAGCCGTGCGGCGCCGGGAACCTCCCGCGGCGGCCTGTCGCTGGCATTGATCTGAAGGCGGCCGCCGCCCAGCCAGCGCGCGCCGGGGCGCATGTCGGACAGCGCCTCCGTCCATCCGCCGCGCCCGAGCCGGGTGGTGCGCGCCGCGATGTCCGCCTCGAGGATCCTGCGGCGGATCGGCCAGTACGGGAGGACAGTATTGGTCCAAACCCAGTCGAGCAGGCTGACGGCCTGACGCGGCAGGTCATCCGAGGCCCGCACGAGGCCCACCTCAGCTAGGTCGGAAGTGACCCGAGCGGGATGCAGGTCCGCGATAAGCCGCAGTTCGTCGCTGAAGGAGGACCCGCCCGGCGCGGCAGGCGGCACGGTGATCAGCAACGGGATCCAGCGGCGCCCGGCGGCGGTCCGCAAGA
>Ga0134126_10012283_pt1 | contig 10813 bp, 10 predicted proteins | sample KB31752_FD_96881 | JGI IMG/M metagenome (GOLD analysis project Ga0134126, IMG submission 96881) | Terrestrial soil microbial communities with excess Nitrogen fertilizer from Kellogg Biological Station, Michigan, USA - KB3-175-2 | ecosystem: Environmental > Terrestrial > Soil > Unclassified ...
AAGTCGCGCCTGGGCTTTGCTGAAGGCGCTGTCCGCGCAGCCGCGTGGATCAAGGGCAAGACCGGGTTTTACGAGTTCCCGGAAATCGTTGACCAACTCTAAGCATTTGGTAATTGAGTAATTGGGTAATTTCCACGCAATAAGGGGTTTGCAAATTACCCATTTACCAAATTACCCATTTACCCAATCCTGAAGTCGGCCTGTTCTGTGTGCCCTCGGTTTGCTATCCTAGACCACAACATGAACCTCCAAGGCTGCGGTACAGCGCTGATCACTCCTTTTCGCCAGAATCTGTCCATTGATGAAGAACGATTTGCCCAGTTGGTCGAGTGGCAGATCAAGTCCGGGATCCACTTCCTCGTTCCCTGCGGAACCACCGGTGAAACGCCGACGCTCAGCAAAGAGGAATGGCTGCGCGTCATCGATATCGCAATCGAGGTGGCGGCTGGCCGGGTTCCCATTGTCGCCGGCGCAACATCAAATGACACGGCTGATGCGGTGCAGAAAGCCAGGGAGTTGAACAAGCGCAAAGGCGTCGACGCCATTCTTACCGCGTCGCCTTACTACAACAAGCCGACCCAAGAGGGCCAATACCAGCATTTCAGGGCAATCGCGCAAGCGGTTGAGAAACCCCTGGTCCTTTACAACGTACCCGGACGCACCAGCGCAAACATCGAACCGGCAACGCTGGGGCGACTGGCAAAGATTCCCAACATCATTGCTGTCAAAGAAGCCAGCGGAAACATCGGCCAGATTGCCGAGGTCTTCAATCACGTCCCTGACAACTTTCTGGTTTTCTCCGGCGATGATGCAGTAACGCTTCCCGTAATTTCTCTCGGCGGTGTTGGCATTATTTCCGTGGCCTCCAATGAAATTCCCAAAGAAATGTCAGAGCTAACGGCTGCCGCGCTGAACAATGACTGGAAAAAGGCCCGCCAGATCCACCGCAAGCATCTGCCATTGATGCAGGCCAACTTCATGGAATCGAATCCCATGCCGGTGAAGACAGTGGTGGCGATGATGGGCCGCGTGGAAGAAGTCTTCCGCCTGCCCATGGTTCCGGTGAAGAGGGAAACCCGGGTCAAGCTCCAGCAGATTGCCTCGGAAATCGGGCTGCTGGAGCACGTTGCGGCTACAGTATCAGACCTCTGTCCTGGACCCGGTGTGGCGTCCGCAACTACCTGAGTTCGTCCATGATCTCGTCCAGGGCCCGTTTGGGCGGACGGATCATCGTCTCCGGCAACTGGCCCAGCGGCTGGTCAATGATGTTGAGCACATCCATGAACGTCGGCGCTTCAGGATTCACATACAGCACGCCGGTAAGAACTTCGCCTTGATCGTGTGATTCCGCCAGAACCTTGAGAGCATTTACCCGGTCACGCGCATCGTAATCGCGGTCCAGCTTGCGCAGGCGCAGCGACGAACCATCATGCATGCGAACATTGGCTGTCGTTCCGGGGTCGTAATCCACATCAATGTTTTCAAAGCGAGGAATGAATCCCACGTCATGCACCGGTTCGTCGTGGTCTTTCAGGTATTTGTAGGATTTGGTTGAGCCCTCGTGATCATTGAAGGTTACGCACGGCGAAACCACGTCAATCATCACCGTTCCACGGTGCGCGATGGCAGCTTTCAAGAGCGTAAGGAGTTGCCGCTTGTCGCCTGAAAATGACCGAGCTACAAACGTAGCTCCGAGCTGGATCGCCAGCGCACACGTATCGATCGGAGGCAGGTCGTTGATCACGCCCGTCTTCAACTTGGCGCCCACATCGGCGGTCGCGGAAAACTGGCCTTTCGTCAGCCCGTAAACACCGTTGTCTTCAATGATGTAAATGATCGGCAGGTTGCGCCGCATCAGATGCACAAATTGTCCAACGCCGATGGAAGCTGTGTCCCCGTCGCCTGAAACGCCCAGCATCAGCATCTTGTGATTGGCGAGCGCCACGCCGCTGGCAACCGATGGCATGCGTCCGTGCACGGCATTGAAGCCGTGTGAGCGATTCACGAAATACGCCGGGCTTTTTGACGAGCAGCCGATTCCGCTCAGCTTCACCAGGCTTTCCGGCTGTACTCCCATTTCGAAGCACGCGTCAATGATGCGTTCGGAAATCGCATTATGACCACAGCCTGCACAAAGAGTGCTCTTGCCTCCGCGATAATCAAGCACCGTCAAACCAATGATATTGGTCTTCGGCGCCGGGCTTGGCGTGGTTGGAGTCGCCGACATCTACTTGCCCTCCTGGGAAATAATCTCATCTGTGATCGACCGCGCATCAATCGGCAGTCCGTTGTAGTGGAGAACGCGGCGCAGCTTCACCACCTCTTCAGGCGCAATATCCAGCTTGATCAGTTCATGCATCTGGCCGTCTCGGTTCTGCTCTACCACGTAAATCCTGTCATGGTTCTTGATGAACTCGTGCAGCTCCTGGTTGAAGGGATACGCCCGCAGCCGCAGGTAGTCGATCTCAACACCATGCTCCTTCGCCAGCTGATCATGGGCTTCCAGCATCGCCCAATGGGTGGTGCCGTATGCAATCACACCGATTTCTGATCCTGCGCTGAATTCCTTCATCGGAGCAGGCACAAAGCTCTTTGCCGTCTCGAATTTGCGCGACAGGCGGTCCATATTGTTTTTGTAGTCTTCCGGACGTTCGCTGTACTGCCCTTTTTCATTGTGACCGCTGCCACGGGTGAAATAGGCGGCGGCGGAGTGCCTGGTTCCGGGAAGCGTACGGTAGGGGATGCCGTCGCCATCAACATCCTTATAGCGGGCGAAGCCTCCAGCTTTGTCCAGCTCTGCCGCGCTCAGGACTTTTCCCCGGCTGATCGGCTTTTCCGGATAGGCGAACGGCGCGCTCGCCCAGTTGTTCATTCCCAGATCAAGATCTGACAATACGAACACGGGCGTTTGAAATTTTTCCGTGAGTTCAAATGCATCCATCGCCATGTTGAAGCACTCGTTCACGGAACTGGGCAGCAGCATGATGTGCCTGGTGTCGCCATGCGAGAGGAAGGCGCAACTCAGGATGTCGCCCTGCATCGTTCGCGTCGGCAGCCCCGTTGAGGGACCTACGCGCTGGATATCGAAAATGACGCCGGGGATCTCGGCGTAGTAGCCCAGGCCCACAAACTCCGACATCAATGAAATGCCGGGACCGGAGGTTGAAGTCATTGATCTGGCGCCGGCCCAACCAGCTCCCAGTACCATGCCGATGGCAGCCAGCTCATCTTCCGCCTGCACAACGGCAAACGTCGCCTTGCCGTCGGGCCCGATTCGATATTCCTTTAGATAGTCGATCAAGGATTCAATCAGCGAGGTTGACGGGGTAATCGGATACCACGTCACAACCGTCACGCCGGCAAACATGCAACCCAGGGCGGCGGCCGCGTTGCCGTCAATAATGATCTTGCCCACATTTTCGTTCATCGCTTCGATGAAGAATGGGTCCTGCTTTGTGAAGGTAGCTCTGGCGTATTCGTAACCGGCACGCACAGCGGCAATATTCAGTTCGGCGGCCTTTTTCTTGTTAGGGAATTGCCGGCTGACGGCCTTCTCGGATTCGTTGACATCAATTCCGAGCAAAAAGTCCACCACGCCCACATACAACATGTTCTTCACCAGCCGGCGCAGCTTGGCTTCCGGGCACACCCCCGCCACGAGCTTATCGTACGGCACGGGATAGAAAATGATGTCGTTGCGAAGGCTGCTCAGATTCAGTGGGTCATCGTAGACGCAAACGGAGCCGGCAGTCAGCGACATCACGTCTTCTTTCGCGGTCTCGGGATTCATCGCCACCAGAAAATCAATTTCCTTTTTGCGTGCGATGTAACCCTGCTTGTTAGCGCGGATGGTATACCAGGTAGGCAGGCCCGCAATGTTCGAGGGAAACAGATTCTTGCCTGAAACCGGAACTCCCATCTGAAAAATACTGCGCAACAGAACCGTGTTCGCAGACTGTGAACCAGAACCATTGACCGTTGCCACTTGAATGGACAAGTCATTCACATTCCGGCGGCTCTGGGAACCCCGCGCCTCGCTCTCTTGCAGGCCGATGTCAAGTGTTGCCATGAAACTCCGTCCTGTGGTGCACTTTTGAGTCGTTATCAGTGCGAGCAGCCCTCAGCGCCGTTTCCAGCCGGCTGCCCGGAATAATTCGCAATTTACCCTATTATCTACCGTTTTGAGATTGGCTTAAATCTGATTATAAGGGAGTGACACACGTCATGCTCGCTGGGCTTTACACCGGAAAGCACCTTTCAGGTTAAAAATGGTCCTTTATTGTGGACACCGGAACCCAGAGGTTTTATCGGGACGCGACGCTCTACACCACTCTTTCGCCCTGCTGCATGTGCTCAGGAGCGATTCTGCTCTACGGGGTTCGCCACGCGGCAGTCGGTGAGAACAGCACATTCATGGGAGAAGAGGACCGGCTGCGTTCGCGGCGTTGAGATTCAGGTTTTGCAGGATCAGGACTGCATGCGGCTGATGCAGGATTTCATCAGCCGCAATCCCATTTTGTGGCATGAAGACATCGGCAAATAGAACCTCGAAAAGTTCTTTCAAAGCTCTTTATGCGGCGTCATCATCACGCCGCCGGGGTGGCAGGTCATCCGGCCGCCCGTACTCTTCGTGGGTGTGCACTGGGCGCTCGGGATGGTCTGCCGCGTCCTCTACGCCTTCAACCGCAGCGGCCTCGATTGCCTGGTCAGTGTTCGCGAGCTCTTCCACAGACTCCTCGTTAGCATCCTCGATGCTTGAAAGGCGTTGAGGATCACCCGATTGCCCCGCGCTGTCCGGTCCTACTTCACCGGGATCACTGCCGAGTTCATCGAGACCAGCCCGCTCGTCGCTCTTCAACTCCGGTGAACGTTCATCTTCCGTGTTCTTTCGTTTCCCTGCCATGATCAGCTCCCATTCTCCGCAAACTTGGTGCTCTTTGCTTCCTATTTGGATGCGGAGATTGGCGGAAGAATCAGCAGCTTGGATCGGCATCCGGCGCTGATCCTTTCTTCCGGGCCAAAAAGGAGGGGGATTACTTTTGGGATAGGTTTGTTCCGGATTCAGGAAAAAAGAAAAATGTCACGGTCAACCTTTGGCGTTATGCTAATTTTTGAGAGGTTACATCGAGAAAACCTCAGAAGAGACGGACCGCTTCCGGGACCCGCATGATCTATCGAGCTGCCGAAAGTTTTAAGGAACGCACCTTAAGCGCCCTCCCAACGCTTCTGGAGCGCCTCGCTTACATTTGTTCATTGCAGATGCCCGACGGCCAGTACAAGCATTGGGGGCTTACTCGTACCTTTGGCGAGCGCCTGGCACAGGAAGCAATTCGTGCGGCGCACTCTGACATCGCGGTGGAAATGGCGCAGTCACCGATTCGCGAAATCTATCAGGAATATCAGGAAGCCGTGGGACGGGAGAATGGGCCGGAGGTGTTGAAGCCGGAATCGTTCGTTCTTACCACACCGGTCCACGACGACGCACTTCTTTCGGCTCACCTTCGTCTGCTTCAGGATTCGGTGCGAGCTCTTGCTCATCAGGAGCGTACCACTCCACCAGTCGCATAGCCACTCCCACCACCTGCCCGATCACCTCCGCCTCCTGAGGGTGCTTCAGGATGCGCGGCGGAACAGGCGAAAGCGGATGCGATTGCAGGACGATCTCTCCGCGTCGGACAGAACACCAGCAGCAAAGATGGCCTTCGCGCGTTTCCACGAAATAAATCGGCCTCTCAAACTCGGAGCGCCACTTCCCTTCTTCCACCCGGCTCCGTTCCTCATCCACCTGAACAAAGGACCCCGGCAACAGGAGCGGATACATCGTCAGATCTTCAGTGCCGATGTAGGCATAGGTGTACTTGCGCTTGGAGAGTTCCTGAAGATATTGCAGAGGAACCACACCCCAGTTCTCGATGACGCGGCCCAGATCTCCGGTGCGCCGGATGTCAAATCCCGGATCGAACTTCACGGGAACCTGCGCGCTTCCTCGCCCAGTCACAATGTCGAGCCGGTGTGTTTTGCTGGGCCGGCAAACAGCATAGTCAGCCACTGTCGCACCCAGGTCGATCCCATAGAGCTTCAACAATTCCGCGAAATCAGCGCGATAAATGACTGACAGGACATAAAGCCGGTAGATGCTGGGAATAACGCCCTTCGTCTCAATGTCAGAAAGCCGGCTGGGATTGACCACGAATTCTTCAATGCCGCGCGAATCCGCCAGAGCAATGCTGGCGACTTCCACGTCGCGCAGGGTGAGACCGATCTGCTCTCGCAGCTCGCGTAATTTTTTTCCCGCTGACAACACTCGGTTTCCTTCGTTCTGATAAGAGCGAATGCGAGCACTGAATCAGAACTTTTTTCCCGGAAGTAACCAAAAATCCTGCAATCTCAGTTGCGGAAAGCGGCCATCCTGGTCTCTACTTCCGCTTTCTGGGTTGCCGTGAGGGGGATCAGGGGCGACCTTGGAAGGCCACCATAATAGCCGTTCAGATCCATGGCGTATTTCACTGCCGGAATGCCCATTTCTGAAACAACCCGTTTCGTCGCCGGCGCCAGCAATTGTTGCTTGGACCGGGCCAATTCCATGTCATTGTCTCTGAAGGCAGCGTAGATTTCAAAACAAATCGTTGGTGCGGGCGCCGCAAACGCCAAAACGCCGCCGCTCGCTCCCGCTTGCAGCGAATCCAGCAGTGTATGTGCCGCGCCAACCAAAACCTGAAAACCTGCCTCTTTGTTGCGGGTCTTAAGTCTCGGAGGTGCTGCGACCGCTGCGCTGCCCCCCTTCAGTTCTCCCACTGTGACTAGCTGGCCGCCATTTCCATCACTTGCTGGGGTGTTCAACATGCGCTCTGTCACAGCCTGCTGGATTTCAGTGACTGTTACCGCTCTTTTAATGTGGCGGGTGGCCTGCACCATGGCAGCGACTTTCTCTACATTGCCACTGGATTCCTTGATCCCGATGATGTTCTTGTGGTCGGCAAGCTGCACAATCACTTCAAGCGGCAAGTCGTAAGCCGTAAAGGGCGGGACAGTGTAGAGAATGACCGGCAATGGCGAACGGTCAGCCACCGTGCGATAGAAGGCCAGCATGGCCTCTGGCGTCATCTGCGGGCGATAAAAATGCGGTGTACGCACCAGCGCGGCGTCATACTTCAGTTTGGCAGCATACTCGGTCAGCCGCAGCGTCTCGACAACCGACTCCGCCCCGGTACCGGCTATCAGCACCTTTTCCGGCGCCGCTACTTCCGCGGATATTCGCAACACATCGCGGCGTTCTTCGTCGCTCAGCATCACCGCTTCGCCCGTGGATCCCAGGATTACCATGCCGGCAATCGGAGTACGCGAATAGCGGTCAATGTTGTGCTCCACCTTCTTATGATAGAGACCACCACCGGCCTCGAATGGCGTTGTTACCGCCGGAAAGATTCCTTGAAGGAGCATAGTCTTATTCTAGTGCAGTTCTTGAATGGATGCTCTCCGCATCCTGCTATGGAGCAATCTGAACTAAAAGCAAAGCCCTGATCGCATCAGGGCTTTCACTAGCTTTGACGATTGTCGCTAAATCGCAACACGCACCGGGGACAGGTTCGCGGATTGTAGCTTGCCCAGTCGGGCCACATTCTCACGCAACTTCTGGTATTCCGGCGCCAGCATGGCGGGTGTGAACTGCAATGAAGGGATGGCAAATTCCAGAGACAGCTTGGCAAAAGCCATCAGGCATTGCAGACGCACCTGGCTGGCCAGCTCTATGATCTGGGCCGCCGTTTGTGCAATCTCCGGATCGGCATTCATCCGGGCGCCTTCACCCATCCGCATCACAATCGACGCGTTATTGGCGATTCTCCCTACATAACGCATGGTAACGCTCACGCGCTGCCGTTTGAGCCGGGCAAAGCGTGTGCGCGGCAGACGCCCCTTCAGGAACATTTCGTCATCGCGATCCAGCAGGGTACGAAACGCTTTCAGGTCCACCGGGCGGACTGTCTCCCGGGACTGTTTCTTACGGCTCCGTACGGCCATATAAAAAAGTCCGACCGCGCCTAACGCTAACGCAATTACGATCAGAGTAATCATTGCCTTATAAGCTCCATAACTGCCTGGTTCCACTGCTCTAACTGCGAACGGTGTGGAAGCTCAACGCTACTCTCCGCCCGTTCAGGGGATAAAAGATAACCGAGCCAGATTAGCAAACTGGTATTAAATGCCACGACGCGAACAACATTCAGGGCATCGTGACCCGTCTTCCCTATTTGTGCTCGAACCGTGACAGCAATGAGTTCAACCGCCAGAAAGAGCCCCAAACCCAATGCGATCCCGAAAACTTGCTGCCGCCAATGCAATCCGAAGGTAGTTGACAAAATGAAGAGGCTCATGAGCAAGCCCAGTTCCATGATTCGTGCAACCTCTTCGACGGTCAAAATGGCAAAAGTAAAGCTGGCAAATCCAAGCGGCGCGCGCTTGATGAGCACGGTAATGCCAATACATGCCAGGACAACCAGCACCCCGCAGAAAACAGCCTTTGCAAGCTTACGTAATGCAGGGTGACATCCGAAAAGCGTTTGAAAAACCTCGTATACCACGGCGAACCCGAGCGTGATGCCGACCGCTTCCTGCAGCCAGTAGGAATACAAATAAAGTTCCCGATGGCGCTGTATCGCAAAAATGAACACAGTCGCAGCGAAACTAAAAGAAAAATACAAACTAAAAAATGGAAACGTCTTCCACGCCCTTCTCAACAACAACACTCCAGCGAGCACCGCCTGGCAAAGCATGCCGACGATCCAGAGAATCTGTAGTAGAGACTTCAGCTCCATGCGCTCGTTTAGGATACTGCCGAGCTAACCGGCATACAACAGTTTTCCTGCGCTTAGAGCAATGGTTGCATTACCGTTGTAATCCTGGAAAGTGCGTGCCTGGTATGGGCGGCATAGGAATCGGACCATCCAACTGGCTCTGAGCCATGGCCGATCCGGCGGAAACGATCAACCCAAAAAAGAGGACGAACCGGACAATGCAATTTTTGTTAAGTTTCACAGAGATGGTCTCCTTTTGACCTTTTATTCGTAAAAGAGTTTCTGCTCTCTGGCCTCCATCCACAACAAAGCAAAGGGACTTCGACCGTGTTCCGAATCAGGAACAGAATTTTCCCAAAATGGGAAAAAGCGGTCAGGTGCTTCTAACACAGTAAGGGTCAATCAAACGCACTGGCGGTGGTAGCAGACGAGATTACGGGAGTGCTGTTGAAAGGCGGTTAAACGGACGAAGGGTCTCCTGAACTCCCGGATGGTGAGCTTCCTCTTCCCGAAAATGGAACGAATCCACTGCGACACAGTGAACTGCTGACGCTACTTTCAGGTGCCCCATTAAAACCCTGGCTGGACATTGATTTTCCGTGCTTTAACGCGTGTCGGTTGCAACTCTTCGACCGGTTGTCCCAGACGCTTATTTCGGCTATCATTCGCCCCTAAGCCTGTCCCCACTTTGGGAGTCCAAGGGACGCAGTTATGTTCCGAAAATATGAACTTGGATGGAAGCACCATCGGAGCCGATCTTTAGCGCGACCTCTTGCAAAGGTGGGGCACATCCCGTCGCGTGCATCCTCTGTTCCGATTTCAGGAAATTATCGCTCGGGTTGTAGGGGTTCGGGGAGACCTGCTGGAGGACAGAGATTTCGGGAAACGAAAAGACGGAAACGTGTTTGAGAAGAATGGTCGGCCTTAGCGGACGATTTTCGAACTTTTCTTCAGTTGGCCGCCTCGAAATCCCAAGATACGCCTACGGCGTTTTTCCCACAATGAGTGCAATGACGATATTACGCCAACTATCGCAAGAGTCTCTTGGCCTAGAGCGCCAAGGTTGAAGTTACTCCCTCGGCTTGGCCCCGTCGCCCTGAAGTTGCTTGCCCCCCAGAAGACCCACGACGGCTCCGAAACCGACTTGCGTCAGAGAAAAGAGGCCGTGGATTAACTCCGTCATCAAATCTGGGGGCTGCCTTCCAGCAGCTAACGTTAAGCCAACGCATAGCAGAATAAAGAGCAGTGTGCCGCCTGCGGCTGTGACAAACACCAGCTTGAACTCTTTGCTTATGGGTGGGTGTTGGAAGGAGCCATAGTCGAGCCGAACACCCTGTCCTTCTTTTTTGTCGGGAGGAAGGTATTTACCCATATCGGGACACCACACTGCACGGTCCTTGGGACGCCTGATGCATTCTGCGGCAATAGCTGCCATACCACTCAACATCTCTGTCTCCACGCTGCCCGCCTTTTCAGTGCTCCCTGGATATGCCCAATTTGCCAAGAAGAACGCATAAATCGAAATGAAATGTTACCCATCGCTTCACGCTTCCCAATATTCCTAAGAAGGTAGGGACACCTTGGAGCCGCGCTCACGCAACCCTTCTGCAAGCTCTGTCAAAGCCGAAACAAGAAGGTTAAACCCTGTCGGTTGGAAGTAATCAACCCACTGAATCTCTTGAAAGCGCTGAGGAACTTGGCATTCCTGCAATCTGAGAGGGATCAAGAAAATTTTGTTTTCTGGCTGCAAATCGGCTATTTCGAGTGCTTCTTTGAACTCTCGATTAATGTATCCCACTTTCGAGACGGCGGTTTCCGAAAGGCACGCCACAAAAGCATCTGTTTTTCTGATCGCCTTCGAGATCTCAACGCGCCACTTTCGCCCAGGTAACAGTTTGACTTCATCGAGCCATGGATCGGTATTTCTTTCTAGGAGACGATGATAAAGCTCACGGATTGCGGCCGTGTCCTCTTTGGCGTAGCTCAAAAATACAGTGAGGCGGCGTTCTTCTTGGCGATCA
>Ga0134126_10012287_pt1 | contig 10812 bp, 5 predicted proteins | sample KB31752_FD_96881 | JGI IMG/M metagenome (GOLD analysis project Ga0134126, IMG submission 96881) | Terrestrial soil microbial communities with excess Nitrogen fertilizer from Kellogg Biological Station, Michigan, USA - KB3-175-2 | ecosystem: Environmental > Terrestrial > Soil > Unclassified ...
ACAGTTTAAAAGCGTGGAATAACTTATCGGATTATGGAATAAAAGAGGGTGATAAATTATACCTTAAAAAGCCTGAAAGTGTACATATAGATAATGATCTTGTACATGTGGTAAATCCAGGAGAAACCATATATAAAATAGCTAAAACATATAATGTTACTGTTCAACAGTTAAAAGACTGGAACAATAAAAAGGATGATGTGTTAAATATTGGGGAAAAGCTATATATCCGTCCTACCCAATAAATTAAATGGCTCAAAAAGAAAAAAAGATAGTTGAGTGGAACTGGAGTATTCTTGACCAGGTATCGGAAGCAGTTATTGTTACCGATAGTGAATTTTATATACAGCATATAAATTCATTTGGTGAAAAAATAACGGGTTGTTCTTCTGCAGAGGCAAGTGGTAAATATATTTCTGAAGTATTTATACTAGTAAATGAAATACGTCATAATGTCCTTGATAATCTATTAAAAAAAGCAACTTCACAAAAAGTTACTTCAACCTCGTTCTTACTTAATAAAAAAGAAAAAGAAGTATATATAGAACTGATAGTATCTCCCATAAAAGATAAGCAGAGTGAAATACTTCATTACACTTTTGTATTTAAGGATATAACGGTAGAAAAACTTAAAGAACAGGAAATAGTAGAAAGTGAAAAGAAATATAAGGGTCTTTTTGAACAGGCGCTAGAAGGCATTTTTATTCTGGATGAGCGTTCTAATATAGTAGATGCAAACCCTGCCGCCTGTAGTATATATGGAATAACCCGCGATGAATTTATAAAGCTTAAAATAAGAAATGTCTTTCCTAATAAAACAGATGAAGAAGCTGCTCTTATCTGGATAGATTTTATGAGAAAGGGGTTTTTAAATGGTTTATATAAATACAAGTTAAAAACAGGTGAATTCAAATACATAGAGTTTAAAGCTAAATCTCATTTCATTCCCGGCTATCATCTAGCTGTATTTAGAGACGTAACAGAAACAGTAGAGGCTGAAAAAGCCCTTAAAACATCTGAAGAAAACCTAAAAGCAGTATTTAATAATACATCTCAACGCATTATATTGATGGATGCAGAGGGATATATAGTAGCAGCAAATACAATAGCTCAGAATTACACTAAGGCCAGAAATGGTAGAGAACTGACAATAGGGAGCCATATTTTTGATTATGGAAGCAAAGAACAAAACGACTATTTTACACCTACTTACGATAAGGTGCGTAAAGGAGAAATTGTTGTAGAAGAGTTAAGGCTTTCTTCTGAATACTGGATAGAAATACAACTTATTCCTATTGTTGATGAAAAAGGTGAAGTAAGGAGAATATGTCTTATGACTTCAGACATATCTCATCGGAAGAAAACACAGCTTTTGTTGGAAGAAAGTGAAGCACGCTTTCGCTCCCTTGCCGGAGGTTCTTCTGATGTAATAACTGTATTAAATAGTAATACCAATATTCAGTATTGCAGCCCTTCCGCCCAAAAAATATGGGGGTATACAGAAGAACAATTGCATGAAAAATCCTTTTACGATTATATATATCCCGAAGATAAAAAGAACGTTGTAAAACTTTTTGATAGTATCATTTCCGGGAAAAAGCGAGAGGCAGTTGTCGAGTTTCGCTTTTTACATGCTCAGGGATATTATATTAACATTGAGACATCAGTAAATAATCTTGTTGAGAATATTCATGTAAAAGGAATTGTATTAAACTCAAGAGATATAACAGAACGTAAGCATCAGGAAGAAAACCTGCGCCTGTTAGAACGTGCTATTGATTCAAGTAAAAATGGAATAGTAATCTCAGATCCTAATCAACCAGATAATCCTATTATATATGTAAACAAAGCATTTGTTCAGATTACCGGTTATACACAGGAAGAAGCAATAGGAAAGAACTGCCGCTATTTACAAAAAGATGATCATTCTCAACCTGAGTTGACTAAAATACGTGAGGCTATAAAGAAAGGGAAAGAGGTAAGTGTTGTATTACGAAATTATCGTAAAGATGGTAGCCTTTTCTGGAACCACCTTGACGTATCTCCTGTGTTTGATAAAGAAGGGCATGTTAGTAATTATATAGGAGTAGTAAATGATATAACTGAAAAGAAGCTGACTGAAGATAGCCTGGTAGAAATTACTAAAGGTGTATCTGGCACCTTATTTAAAGATTTTTATTTTGCACTTGCAAAATACCTTTCCAGTTACCTGGGTATTGATTATGTAATGATAGGAGAGGTTGAAGATAATTGGATAAAGACCAAAGCTTTTCTAGAAGATGGAATAGCCCAACCCAATTTTGAATATTTAATTGCAGGTACACCAACAGAACAGATACTGCGAAGCGGTACTCAGGTATTATTTGAAAATATTAATAAAGAAGGGTTAAGAAAAAATCATTTTCCTGTAAAATCAGAAATAAAATCTTATTTGGGCGTTCCTCTTATAGATTCTTTGGGCAGAAAAAGCGGAATACTTGTAGTAATGTGTCGCGAAGCATTTGTTAACAGAAGCCTTATAGAGTCGGTACTTAATATATATTCAGTAAGAACAGCGGCAGAGTTAGAAAGAGATCGCAACTTTTCTGCGTTAAAACAAAGTGAACAGAGATTTAGAAGCCTGGCAGAAAACTCTCCCGATCTTATATATATTATTAATTTAAGTGAGAACCGTATAGTTTACTTTAACTGGAAAAAAATTCTTGGTTATGATAGTAAAGATATGGAGAAGTCCGACTTCTGGAATGAAATAGTACATCCTGACGATAGAATACGTGTAAATATACACTGGAAGAAATTTTTACATAATAATGATAAGTCCGATTCCATAGAATATCGGATACTGAAGAACGATGGTGAATATGAATGGGCAGTTAACAGGCATTCTATTATAGAACGTTTGTCAGACGGCTCGCCTAGCCAGATACTACTTAACCTTACTATTATTACAGAAAGCAAAAAAGCAGAAGATGCCCTTAAAGAAAGTAAAGAAAGATTAACAGCCCTTATCGAGAACACTCCAGATATAATCTGTTCTGTAGATAAACAGTTATATATTACTACCTTTAACTCTTCTTTTAAGATACTAATAAAGCTTGTATATAATAGAGATGTGAATGTGGGAGATAAACTGGAAGATATTTTGCCAGAGGGCAGTGAAGGATGGATGTTATACTATAAAAGAGCATTAAACGGAGAGCGTTTAACATTTGAGAATAATGCAATGGTAGGTAAGAAAAACACATTTTATGAAGTGTCTTTTAATCCCATATTTTCAGATGAAGGTGGTATAAACGGTGTGAGTATGTTTTCCAGAGATATTACTCAGCGTAAAATTTCAGAAGATGCTATAATTCGTACAAATTTTGAATTAGATAGCTTTGTTTACCGCGCTTCGCACGATTTACGGGCACCTTTAAGATAGGTATTGGGTTTGTCTGCCCTTGTAAAAACAGAGGAAGATCCTTTGCAGAGGTCTAACTTTCTGGAACTTATAGATAAGAGTGTAAATAAGCTAGATACCTTTATCTCCGATTTAACCAATTTCTCCAGAAATAGCAGACTTGAAGTTACAGTCCAGAAAATAGATTTTGCCAGTGATATTCAGGACTGTATGGAAAACCTCCGGTATATGGAAGGAGCTGATTCAATTGAAGTAATTCAGGAAATAAGCCAGAAAACAGATTTTCATTCAGATAATACGCGCATTCTTATTATTCTTCAAAACCTGCTTTCTAACTCTATCAAATACAAAAATCCTAAGGTAAAGCGTTCTTATGTAAAAATTAAAATTACTATAAGTCCCGAGGAGGCTGAAATTATAGTGGAAGATAATGGCAAAGGTATTAAGGAAGAGTATCTAGATAAAATTTTTAATATGTTTTTCAGGGCATCGCAAGAATCTTATGGATCCGGCCTTGGTTTATATATTACAAAACAGGTAGTTGAAAAATTAAATGGAAGTGTATCAGTAAGCTCTGTACTTGGTTCATGCACAATATTTTCTATTAAACTTCCTAATTTGAAATAACTAAGATTTTTCCAATAACTTCTTAAATTTGTCAAATGGCAGGTGAAAATCTGCTGCGATTGCGATTTTTATGCAAATATCAGATTTAATATTAAATAGGAACGTTGACGAGGCGGAAAATAGAAACAAAGAGTTAAATGTTTACAGAATAATTCTTTTACTATGTTCCACGTTTACGCTTTTGCTTCGTTACCTCTTTGTTAAAGAAGCTGGCTCGCACATCGTTTTTGATCCTCTTGTTATACGAGTAGTATTTTCTTTTATGCTACTCATCATCTTTGTTCTTACCTATTTTAAGGAATACGAGGATAGAATAGTATATCTTAACTACATGGTATTCTGTTTTTACAGTTTCCATGCTCTGGTACTTATTCACAAAAACAACTTTGCAATAAACTATATCATCGAGTTCATCATACTCGTTATGATTATCTGCCTTGCTTTCAGAGAGAGAATACATATTTACACCTATATAGGCCTTATATTTTTTGCATTCGTAATAAGCTGCCTTACCCACAATTCCAGCTTTACGGATATGTTTGTATACATCAGTCTTGTGGGGATTTTTTGCGGTGCTATTCTTATATTTTTTGACTCCAGGATTGAAATTGAAGATGAGCTGAGAGTAAGAGAAGATTTGCTAAACACTGTTTTTAACGAATCTCCCGACTCTATATTCCTTGCAGATCCCAACACGTCCATGATTATTAATTGTAACGACAGGGCGCAAAATACTTTTGAAGTAAAAGATAGAGAAGATCTTGTAGGCAATAATTTAAATTATCTTCTAAAATATCCCTATACTCCCGGTGCTTGGAACAATTTTAAAAAGAAGTTTGATAAAACGAAGTTTCTTATTCAGGAGCTAGAATTTAAAACATTTACTAATAAAATATTCTGGGGAAGCCAGGCCATAACAGAGATTAATGTGGGGGCAAAGCGGCTATGGATGGTGCGTATAACAGATATAACAGAAAGGGTAAGAGATAAAAAGACCATTGAAGAAAACCGCAAAATGCAGCGGCAGGTAATAGACCTTGTACCTCACCAGATATTCTTAAAAGACAATGCAGGAAGGTATGTGATAGCTAACCAGGCAGTGGCAGACAGGTATAATACCACTCCTGAAATGCTGATAGGTAAAACTGATGATGAGTTTGAAGAACCCCATATCGCGAAAAAAATAATGAGCGACGATATGGAGGTAGTAAAAACAGGAAAAGAGAAATTTTTGCCTGAAGAGTATTTCCGAGATAGAGACGGAAATATTACCATTCTGCAAATAACCAGAATTCCTTTTTACATGGAAGAAGACAGGAAGCCTGGTGTTTTAGGTATTGCTATAGATATTACTGACAGGGTAAAAGACAAGTTAACCCTTGATGAAAACCGCAAAATGCTGCGGCAAATAATAGACCTTGTACCTCATCAGATTTACCTGAAAGATCGTACGGGCCATTTCCTTGTAGTAAACCAGGCAGTAGCAGAGTTTCATAATAAATCCATAGATGATCTATTGGGACTTTCCGATACAGACATATTTAAACCAGAAGAAGCTGCAACTATAAGAAAAGTGGAAGAGGATGTTATTGCTAAGGGCAGAACACGCTTTATCCCAGAAGAAGGGCTTACAGATTACGAAGGCCATCAGCGTATAATAAATAGTATTAAAATGCCATTCTTCCTTAATGATAAAAAGGAAGTGGGACTCTTGGGAATTAACATTGATATAACTGAAGCTAAATCTGCGGAGAAGGCTATTAAAGAAAGCGAGGCCAGGTATAGAATATTGATGGAGCAGGCTTCTGATGGTATTTACCTTTCTGACCAGGATGGTAATATTATTGATGCGAATCCTAAGGCTTGTGAAATGTTTGGGTATGAAATGAAGGAGTTTCTATCCCTGAACATTAAAAAACTTGTAGACCCAACCAGTTTTAAAGATAGTGTTGTACGTGTACCTGATTTAAAGGACAAACAATCCATTATCCTAGAGCGCAAATTTCTTAAAAAAGACGGCACACCATTTACTGTAGAGGTTAGCGCTAAACTTTTGGAAGATGGCAGGCACCAGGCTATTATAAGAGATATTACAGAGCGGAAGCGGGTAGAAAATATATTGAAAGATAATGAACGCAAGTTCCGCGCTCTTATAGAAAACTCTTCTGATATTATTACCATTTTAAGCGAAGAGTTTAAAATTAAATTTGTCAGCGATTCTGCGAGCAGAATATTAGGTTATAAAACCGACGAATTACTGGGTAAATCCATATTTGAGCTTATACACCCGGAAGAAATGGACATGATATCTGTATTCTTGTCTAACACCCTTGTCAATCCAGGCAAAAACTTTACTTCTGACGAGCTTAAAATACGAACTGAAAATGGAGAAACGCTATATTCTGAGGTAGTAGCAGTTAACCTTTTGGGAGATGCAGTTATCACTGGTATAGTAATTAACTTCCATGATATTACTAAGAGGAAGCTTACAGAAATGGAGCTTTTAAATACCAATTTTGAGCTTGATAGCTTTGTTTACAAAGCCTCGCACGACCTTAAAGCCCCTTTACGTTCGGTAATGGGGTTAATTAAGCTGGCAAGGCTGGAGTCAAAGGATACAAATCAGAATATGTATCTGGATATGATGAACAAGAGTGTAATAAGCCTCGATTCATTTATAAAGGACTTAACACAATTCTCTCGTAACAGCCGTATGGAGATTGAAGCCAAGTTGATTGAATTTGATAAAATCATCGAAGAGGCTTTAGGCAACCTTAAATTTATGGACAAAGCGGATGCTATTACCATAAACAAAAAGATTAAATTAGAATCCGAATTTTACTCAGATATTACTCGTATTAGCACTATTATTAATAATTTACTTTCTAATGCAATAAAATATCATAGATTTGAAAATAATAATCCATTTATTAATATTATTATTGAAACAAATAAAGAAAAGGCGCTTTTTATTGTAGAAGATAATGGGGCAGGAATTGACCAGGTGCATGTAGATAAAGTGTTTGACATGTTTTACCGGGCATCCGAAAGCTCTTATGGTTCAGGACTAGGACTTTACATAGTTAAAAATGCAGTAAGCAAGCTGCATGGAACCATACAATTAAAATCGGCTCTTAATGAAGGAACAACATTTACAGTAGAAATACCTAATTTGTTAAAAGATAATGAGAAATAGCGTAGACACAGTGATGTTAGTGGATGATAATGATACCGACAATTTCATTCACAAACGCGTAATAGAACTTACCGGTTTTGCCAAAAATATAATTGTTAAAAACTCTGGCAAAAGCGCATTAGAATACCTTTCCAGCAATAAAAACAACCTGGAAACCCTGCCTGATGTTATTTTTCTGGACATAAACATGCCTATTGTAGATGGTTTTGTATTCCTATTTGAGTACGATTCCTTCCCTGAAGAATTAAAGAAGAAATGTAAAATTGCCATACTTTCCAGCTCTGATAATAAAAGAGATATTGATAGAATTGTAGATAATGAATTTGTAATAAATTTTATCACAAAACCCCTTTCTGAAGAGGCTTTGGATGATTTAAAGAAGCTACTTTAATCAGGTTTTATGTGCTTTTAAGAACAAAAAGCCATAAATATCTACTCTAAATCATTTAAATCTTCATTTCCCCCAATATTCTTACATACTTTTATTCAATAAAAAAATAAAAAAAGTCCCGCTATAAACGGGACCTCTATTTCTGCATAAAATGCTCTTTTCAAACAGCATTAGAGTGTTATAACCAAACACAATATAAATTATGCCATAGTAATAAGCTTTGTTAAGGCTTTTATAACTATATGTTTAATATATAATTATTTATCTATATAAATACCTTATTAGTTGATAAATTAACAATATAAAAATATACGAAAGTTTCATTTATGTTTAATTATGTTTTAATTTGACACAATTAAATATAAATATATGAAAACTAAATTTTTAGAAATCAATAAAAGAAATTATATAGTATTATTTACACTACTATTTAATTTACAACTGTTTGCCCAACAATGGGTAAATGTTGGGAATGCTGATTTTTCTAATCCACAGGCACATTTTCCCTCCATGGCATTTAATCCTGTCACAGGAAACCCTTATGTGGCTTATGTAGACAATCATAATTTGTATTACCCTACCGTCATGATGTACAATGGCACAAGCTGGTCGTCTGTAGGCGGTTCTACTGTTTCTAACCATTCATCATCATATACCTCCCTTGCTATTGGTAGTCTTGGAACCACCTACGTAGCTTATCTGGATAATGTAAGTGGTTATGTAGTAGTAATGGAGCTCAACGGGACCTCATGGAGTCAGTTATTAGGCCCTGTTTCTACGGGAGCAGTCACCCAGATATCCTTTGCCCTGGATGGCAATGATATCCCCTATGTAGCGTATATAGATGCCACCAATTCAAGTAAAGCTACTGTTAAGAAATTTACAGGTTCAGGATGGACATTAGTAGGTAATGCTCCCGTTTCACCAGGTACAGCAAGTTCTATTTCCCTTGCCTGTCATGGTACAACGCCCTATTTGGCCTATGTAGATGGCACACTTTCTCCGGCATTACCAATAGTTCAAACGTTTAATGGCACAAGCTGGACAATGCTGGGAAGCAGTACTAGCTCTATTTCAAGCACAACAGCCGGAGGTCTTTCATTAAAAATAAACACTTCTGGAGTACCGTATCTTGTTTATGCAAATGGTCCAGCAACAGTTGCAACCTATAATTCATCAAGCAATACATGGGCAACAGTTGGAAGTGCAGGCTTTACAGGTGGTTCAGCAGGAGATATATCTTTGGCATTAAGTGCTGGCAGTGTTCCCTACATAGCCTATGTGGATGGGGCAAAATTGAATGCAACCACAGTGATGGGATATACAGGCACCGGAACAACAGGCTGGGCTGATCTAGGAAATGAAGGTTTTACGCCAGGTGCAGGCTGGGACCCATCCTTAGCCTTAAATGCCAATGGTGTTCCTTATGTAGCATATATGGATGCTTCTCATAGCACCTACAATATGACAGTAGAGACAATGGCAGCTATTATAACACCCAATGGTTCCACAAGCTTTTGTTCAGGGGATGAAGTGCAGTTAAATACCAATGGTGGAAGCGGCGCAACCTACCAATGGTATAATAATGGTACAGCTATTAGCGGCGCAACCAGGGCCACTTATTATGCAAATACCACAGGTACCTATACTGTAAAAGAAACTAATTATGGGTTTTCTGTTACATCTGCAGGCATCTCTGCGACATCCGTTCCTTTCCCCACTGCCACAGTTACTGCAGGAGGGCCAACAACATTTTGTCAGGGAGGAAGTGTAGTATTAAGTGCAAATACAGGTACAGGGTTAACCTATCAATGGTATAGCATAGTTTCAGGAAATGATGTTCCAATAACTGGGGCTACTTCTTCTAGCTATACCGCAACAGCAACAGGTCAATATAAGGTATCAGTATCAAATAGTATCGCTTGTACAGCATTCTCTCCGTCAACTGCTGTAACTGTAAATCCATTACCCACTGCCACTATCACACCATCAGGTTCAGCAGCATTTTGTACAGGTGGCAATATAGTGTTAAGTGCCAATACAGGTACAGGTCTAAGTTACCAATGGCAAAATAATGCTTCAACCATAAGCGGAGCCACTGCTGCTAATTATACAGCAACATCAGTAGGAAGTTATACTGTTTTAATAACAAATAGTAATAGTTGTAGTGCTACATCAGCAGCAACTAATGTAACTGTAAGTCTGTGTACTACTATTACCTCTTTTTCTCCAATGTCTACTGCACCCGGTGGTGTTGTAACTATAATGGGTACAAATTTTACCGGAACAACATCAGTAAGTTTTTCAGGTGTCCCTACAAGTTTCAGAGTTATAAGTTCGACTCAAATTATAGCAACAGTTCCCTCAGGAATCAGTGTAGGCCCTATTTCTATAACTACATCTGCACCAGTTTCTGCCGTAAGTAGTAGTAATTTTGTACCAATCAATTGCGGACCCTCATACAATTTCGATTTCCAATGGGGAGGAGATGGTCAAACCAATGGTAGGTTTGATGATCCTTCGGCACTTGCAATTGACGGAGCTGGTAATATATATGTAGTAGATTTTGCTAATTATAGAGTAGAAAAATTTAATAGTAATGGAACCTATATAACCCAATGGGGAGGCAGAGGTAATGATGAAGGTGCTGGAAATGGGGAATTTTTCGATCCTACAGGAATAGCTGTAGACAATGCAGGCAATGTATATGTAGCTGATGGAGATCTTAACCGTATTCAAAAGTTCAGCAGTAGTGACGGAATAACTTATAATTATGTTACCCAATGGGGAGGAACAAAGGGTAACGGCAATGGCCAATTTTATAATCCTAATGGTATAGCCGTTGACAATTCAGGCAATGTTTATGTAGCAGACGGACTAAATAATCGCATTCAAAAATTCAATAGTAGCGATGGAATAACTTATAACTACGTTACTCAATGGGCAGTGTCTAATCCTGGTTGTATTGTCATTGATTATGCGAATAATGTACTTGTATCAGGTAATAATAAAATACAAAAGTTTAGTAGTAGTGATGGTATAACTTATAGTTCTATTGCTCAATTTGGTTCTTCGGGAAGTGGTAATGGGCAGTTTAATTATATATCGGGTTTAGCTATTGATAATGTAGGTAACATATATGCAAGCGATGAGCTTAATAATCGAGTGCAGATATTTAGTAGTTTTGACGGCATA
>Ga0134126_10012288_pt1 | contig 10812 bp, 10 predicted proteins | sample KB31752_FD_96881 | JGI IMG/M metagenome (GOLD analysis project Ga0134126, IMG submission 96881) | Terrestrial soil microbial communities with excess Nitrogen fertilizer from Kellogg Biological Station, Michigan, USA - KB3-175-2 | ecosystem: Environmental > Terrestrial > Soil > Unclassified ...
AGATCGCCGGCGGCAGCAAGATCGATGCCGGCCTTGGTGCAACTTGCGAAGTAAGCCGCCCCCGCGCCGAAGAACGTCACTTCGGCATTGGCAACGAAGCGCCACAGCGTCAGCCAGTCCGGATTGTCCTTCGGTCCGCCGGGGCTGCCGTCGAAAATGCAGCAGGTCGTGCCGTTGAGCAGCCCCGAGACCTGGCAATTCCACATGATCCAGCCGGTCGAGGAGTACCAGTGATAGCGTTCGCCGAACGAGGTCGGCTGATAGCTGCAGCCGATGTCATTGTGCAGCACGCTGAGCGCCATGCCGACGATCATGACGCCGCCGTGGCCGTGCACGATCGGCTTCGGCAGCCCGGTCGTGCCCGAGGAATAGACAATCCAGAGCGGATGATCGAAGCCCACCCATTCGGGCTCGAACGCGTCGATCTCCGCGCCGCTGCCCGCAAGGATGGTCGAAAGCCGGTTCGTATCGGCCGCTTCGCTGTGCAAAATGAGATGCGCAACGCTCGGCAGCGACGCACGCAACTCGCCAATCACCGACCTGCGGTCGTGCCTGCGGCCGGCATAGACCACATGATCGCAGGCGATCAGCACCTTTGGCTCGATCTGCTTGAAGCGATCGATCACCGCGGGCGCCGCCATGTCGGGCGCGCAGACGCTCCAGATTGCGCCGAGACTCGCGGTCGCCAGGAACGCGATGACGGTCTCCGGGATATTCGGCAAATAGGCCGCGACACGGTCGCCGGGGCGAACGCCGTGCGCCTTCAGATGCAGGGCGAGCGCTGCGACCTGGCGCCGCAATTCCGGCCAGCTCGTCCCGCGCATCCCGCGGTCTTCGCCGCTGGAGATGATCGCCTTCTGTCCGGCGGCTTCCGCCGGCCCCACATGCCGCAGCACCTGCTGTGTGTAATTGACCTGGGCGCCGGGAAACCACACCGCGCCTGGCATCTTGCGCTGCGCTAGCACGCTGCGATGCGGTGTCGGCGATTTCAGGTCGAAATAATCCCAGATGCTCTGCCAGAAGGCCTCGAGGTCGCGAACCGACCATTGCCGAAGATCTTCGTAATCGCGAAACGTCAGGCCGCGTTTGTCCTGGAGCCAGCGGCGGTAGAGCGTGAGTTGGGAGGGTCTGGTTTCCGTCATGATCATCGTCGGCTTTTGCGCGCGGGCGCAGCCTGTCGTCGGCGCGCGGAAATTTCAAGCCGCAAAGCAGGCGAGGCCGGAACCAACGCAGCCGCCTGCGACTTAATCGCACAGGCTCGTATCGAGGCTCAAGAAGATGAAGATGCTCAAGCGTCTCTTTTGGCTGTCCTGGTGGCGCCATGAAGACCCCAGGGAGGATCAGAAGCCAGCCAGCTTCCCCCCACCTTTCGTCGACGCGGAAGAGTTCGCGCGGCTGATCTGCTCGCGCCGCGTCGAGGATTTGCGCATCCTCGCGCGCAGGCTGAGCGCGGAGGCGAAGGCGCGGGTCTAGGTCAGCAAGGCCTTAGCGCATGATCCGGAAAAGTGTGCAGCGGTTTTCCCTCGCGACAAACGCGTAGCGTTTGCGCGGAGATCATGCGCAAACAAGAATCTAGCCCGCATGGATGCGGCGTGAGCGCTCCTTGGAACTCGGTGTGGGAGCTGCCCCAGGCCGCGGTTTCGATCACGCGGTTGACCTCGCGCAGGCCCGAGGCCGGCAGGCGCCGCGTCACGCCCTGGCAAATGCAAGCCGTTTCGTGTCGCCCGCGCGACGGTGAGGATTACTGCCTGGAATACTCGCCTGAAATGTCCTTGCCGGTGTAGTCGGTCATCAGCACGGTCGCGATCACGGTGATGACGGCGCAGGCCGCGATATAGATCGCGATCGCAGTCGCGGACTGATAGGTTTTGAACAGCCAGGTCGCGATCAGCGGCGCGGGGCCGCCGGCGATCACGGAAGCGAGCTGGTAGCCGAGCGAAGCGCCGCTATAGCGTAAGCGCCCGGTGAAGCTCTCGGCGATCAGCGCGGCCTGTGGCCCGTATTGCATGTCATGCGGTATCAGCGACAGGAAGATCGCGAGGAAGATGATCGGCTCGGAGCCGGTATCGACCATGGCGAAATAGATGAAGCCGAACACGCCGGTCACGACCGCGCCGATCAGATACATGTTCTTGCGCCCGATCAGGTCCGACACATGGCCGAACACCGGGATCGATACGAACGACAAGACGGAGGCCGCCAGCACGGCCGTGAGCAGGAAGTCGCGGGAGACGTGCAGCGTGCCGATACCGTAGGAGAAGATGAAGGCGGTGAAAATGTAGAACGGCGCCTGCTCGGACATGCGCGCGAACGCGGAAAGTGCGATCTCCTTTGGATGCTCCTTGAATACGGTCAGCATCGGCGTACGGTCGATCTTCTGCTCGGCGAGCAGCTTTGAGAAAAGCGGCGTTTCCAAAATGCCGAGCCGGATATAGAGGCCGACGGCGACCAGTATGAGGCTCAAGGCGAAAGGAATACGCCAGCCCCAGGCGAGGAAACTGTCGCCGGACATCTGGCTGAAGGCGAGCACCGCGAGATTGGCGAGGAACAGCCCGCAAGGCACGCCGAATTGCGGCCAGGAGGCGACCAGCCCGCGCGACTTGTCATTGCGCGCCCATTCCATCGACATCAAGACCGAGCCGCCCCATTCGCCGCCGACCCCGATGCCCTGGATGAGGCGCAGCACGGTAAGGAGCACGGCGCCCCAGATGCCGATACGATCATAGGTCGGCACCAGCGCGACCGCGAAGGTCGCGAGCCCCATCAAGAGCAGGGTTGCGATCAGCGTCGATTTGCGGCCGATACGGTCGCCATAGTGACCGAAAATCGCAGCCCCTATCGGGCGCGCGACGAAGCCGACCGCATAGATTGCAAATGCTTCCAGCGTGCCGACCCAGGGGTCGGAATGCGGGAAGAAGAGCTTTGCGAAGACGAGGCCGGTAACCGTCGAGTACAGGAAGAAGTCGTACCATTCGATCGCCGTGCCGATCGTGGAGGCGATCACGGCGCGGCGAAGCTGCACCTGGTGTTCGGCGGAGGTGAGGGGAGTCGGGTTGGGATAAGTGCTTGTCATGGCGCTCTCTCCTGATCCTCGGTCGCCGCGACGCCGGATTGCTGATCGTTGTTCTCTTAATTTTTCCGGAAAAACGCCGCCCTTGCCTGTGAGTTCCCATCATATCCTAGCGCATGATCCGGAAAAGTGTGAAGCGGTTTTGCGAAAAGATCATGCGCAAAACAATGAGCTGAACTGCGATGATGATTGATCCTCAAATCATCACGCTAGCTTGGGAGACTTTGGCGGTCCATCGCCGGGCGTCCAGCAATTGTGAAGCACGTCACAAGCGTTTTGCGCTGCACGCGTTATCAGGGCTCATGCACCAGGTGGGATACTCATCGCGAGGGCAAAGCCATGTCGCCGCGGCGTAAGTTGTACTGGTGGTTCAGGTTTGTGCTGTCCGGCCGTTTCCTGGAGACGTTTCTCAATCTGCGGAGCCGGCGCTCATAGCGGGGCCGATTGCCCGGCCGGCTGTCAGGCGGCGTTGATCAACCGCTTGCAATAGGCGGCGCCGTTCGTCAACGCGTCGCGGCCTTTCCAGGCGAAATAGGTCAGCTTCCCTGCCAGCGACTCATGGCTGCGCAGGCGGCGCGAACCCAGCACGTGGCCGACCTTCTCCGGGAAGCGGCCGATCTCCGCCGCGACCAGGTCGGCGATCGCCTCCATCAGTTGCTTCAGCCGCACGCCCCATTCGGATTGATCGAACTGGTCGATGCGAACCTTCAGCGCATATTCGCTGTCGTAGATCTCGGCGAGCAGGTCACGCGCGATCAGCACGCGGTTCTGCTTCAGCGCGATCCGCAACGCGGCGCGGCCGTCGTCGATGCGGTCGAGAACCATCGGGACGGCGATCGCGTATGGCGCGGCGGCGACGTCGGCCGCGTTCTTGGACGGCGCCGCCTTGGTCGCAAGCCGGACCAGTTGCCACGGTGTTTTCAGCCGCCGGCCGATCAGGGCGATCGCAAAGGGCAGGGCATCGGCATTGTCCTTGCCGAGGGCGTCGAGCAGTGCCGTCATGCGCGCCACGGCGCCGTCGTCGAACTTGCCGAACCTCTCGGGCAGGCCGTTGTTGAAGTTGGCGATCGCCTCGCGTGCGCGGAGCGCATGCATGATCTTGACGAGATCGCTGAAAGCCGAGCGCGCGGCCGTATAGGTCGCAAGCTTGGCGCGGGTCGCCTCGGCGCTGATGCGGTCGCCCAGCGTGCTTTCGAGATATTTGACCACCTTGGTCTGGAATAGGAACGCCGCCTGCCTTGCTTCCTTCTGCTTGTCGAGGGCGATCAGCTCCTTCATCTGCGCGTTAAAGTCGCGCGCCATGGTCGGCAACAGGTCGCGGTTGATCCATTCCCAGATCGGCGCCAGCGAGCCGCGCGGGATGCGACCCGTGTTGGCGTGCTCGGGCGCGCCGTCGGTCAGGAGCGGTTCGAGTGGCGCGAAGAAGTAGCGCGACGGCTGGCCTTCGCGATTTTGGGTCGAACCCTCTTTGCGGAATTCGGCGCGCAGCTTGGCCTGGATGTCAGAGGAGCCGGGCATGTCGACGCCGCACAGTTCCAGCCTTTCCAGCTCGGCAAGGAGGCAGCTTCGCGTCAGCGGCGACAGTCGCTGCAGAAAATCCCAAATTTTGTCGACGGGCATTCGGGGGCCTGATTTTCCGCGAATTGATGCGCCAAAACGGACCCGCTAACCGAGCGAGCATTGCTGACAGGGAAACATAAAAAAAGTTGGCAGCCGATTAATAAGTCCGGTTCATTGGGCCAAATACGGCCGCCGTCGCTTGACCCTTCTCGGTAGAAGTACGCGGTTTTGGTAAGGTTTCGCAACCTGCGCGAGATGGCGTGCCCTCCGCCCGCAATTTCAACGGGTAAGGCAGGCTTCGGCCATCGCAACTCCTGTAGTCTTGCGGAACGAAAAATTAACCATGGCAGAGTCAAGCTTTCGTTAAATGACGGATATGTCGCAGCAAGACAACCGCGCCGATTCGTGTTTTGCGGACTGGGGCGAAACTCTGTCCAACGATTTCGATACGATTGGATTGTCGGCGGCCCGGGTGCGCGCCGTGGAGGATGCCGGCCACTCGATCGCGCGTCAGCTCAACGGACACCTGACGGCGCTGTTGCTCTACATGGAAGAACTGAAGCAGCACAGCCACCGGTTCTCACAAGAGGCGGGGGAACGCGATCATCTGCAGAAGATGGTCGAGAATGCGTGGCTGCAGACGGAGCGCGTCTGCGCACTGGTCAGGCAAGTCAGCGGCACCGCGGCTGTGGCGCTCGCGCCGGCGAGAGGTCGATGGCAGGGACGAAGCGAGCGCGGCAATCGGAGCGGCCGCTCGCCTGCCGTCGCGGCATTGTCGGATGCCGGCCAAAAGCCGCTAACCAGGCGGGAGCACGAGGTCCTCAACCTGATCAGCGACGGCTATTCCAACAAGCAGGGAGCGCTTCGCATGCAGATCAGCCCGCGCACCTTCGAAAGCCACCGGGCAGAGGTGATGCGTAAGCTCGGCGCGCGCAACACTGCGGACCTCGTCCGCGCGGCGCTGCTGCATCCCATCGACTGAAGGGACCGCTCGCTGATGTTCGGGCGCGCTGGCCGCGCAGCCGTTCAGAGATACTCCTCCGCAAGGCTGTCGAAACGCGGGCCGGGCCGCAGCACGGCGGGCTTGGCCTTCGTCGAAGCCGGGATCAGCGTGATGGTCCAGCGCGGCGGCACGCTGGACGAATGTTCCAGCACCGAGCGGACCAGCCCCGTGACGACAGTCCCGCCGGACTTGATGGTCGCGGTGCGGCCGTTGAATTGCGCGATGCGCAAGCGCCGGACTTGCTTCTGGTCCGCTGTCTCGAAGGTGAACATGAAGCTCTCCTCTGCCTCATGCAATTATCGTCGTTCATTGTTAGCCAGAAATGAATATCCCGTGCCGTACTAGTACTGTGGTGCACGCGCTCGCTTGGTGCTCCCAGTCGGGTCAATGAGTCCGGAGCGTTGGGGCGGAGGCGGGCGACGGCCTTCGGTGCGGCCGGCGAGTCTTTCGAAAAATCTATTCCGCCGGGCCGAACACCGTTTCCATCTTGGTCTTCAGCGTCGCGGCATTGAATGGCTTGACGATGTAGTTGCTGACGCCCGCTTTCTTGGCGGCGATGACGTTCTCGGTCTTCGATTCCGCGGTGATCATGATGAATGGCGTCTTCGACAGTTCCGGGCTGGCGCGGACCTCCCGCAACAGGTCGTAACCGGTCATCGGCTCCATGTTCCAGTCGGAAATCACGAGGCCATATTTGCGGGTCTGCATCTTGGCGAGCGCGGCCGAGCCGTCGCTGGCGTCGTCGACGTTCTCGAAGCCCAGCTGCTTGAGCAGGTTCCGGATGATCCGGATCATCGTGTTGTAGTCATCGACCACAAGGATGGGCATCGACAAGTCAAAAGCCATGAACCTTAACCCCGCGCAGTTCGAAAACAGCCGAACGAGACACTCGCCAAGTGGCGAATGGTCGAAGCTCTTTCGGAACTCGCGCTCGTCAGCATTTTGACAATTATCAGCGGTCCTTGAACAGCGCGTTAATTCGCTGCCTATAAATCGGCGCGTCCCAAATTGGGACGGGGCGGTCCGGAAGCGCGGAACGGCCGGTCAGCCCATGCTTCGGCGCGGCGAATCATCGGCCGTATAATGCGACGGCAGCAGCCGCTCATATTGCAACTTGACCGAGGCGTAGCATTCGCAAGCGGTCCTGCGCAGACCCTCGATATCGGTGATCTCGATGTGGCCGCGGCTGTAGTGGATGTAGTTCGCCTGCTGCAGGGTACTTGCGACCAGCGAGACGCTGTTGCGTCGAGCGCCGATCATCTGGGCCATCGCCTCCTGCGTCAGCAGGAGCTTGACGCCTCCGGACAGGTCGTGCGTGTGCAGGAGGCATCGCGCCAGCCTCGATTCCACGGTGTGCGAGGCGTTGCAGCCGGCCGTCTGCTGGACCTGCGCGTAGATCGCGAGCCCATGCCGGACCAACGTCGAACGGAACGTGGCGCTCTGATCGGCCGCCATGCGCAGCCGGTCGAGGTCGATCGTGGAGGCAGGTCCCGGCACCAGCACCACGGCGCTGTTGAGAGCGATCGCATCGCCGAGCGCGGCGAACACGCCGAAGATGCTCTGGCGGCCGATCATCGCGATCTGCACATGCTCGCCGCGCGCAAGATCCACCACCAGCGAGATCACCCCGCGGTGCGGCAGGTAGGCGCGTTTGAGCGTCTCGCCGACGGTGACCAGCACGAGATCCTGCACCAGATCCACGGTCTTGAGATGCGGGCGGACCAATTCAAAATCATCCGCACTCAGCGAGGACAGAAATCCATTCGGTGAACGAGGGGTCGTATCCAAAGCCGTCTCCCGCCTTACGGGCAAATCAGGTCTCTGGGCCGCCGGTGGCTATGCACACCAACAAGCATGAGCCCCGATTATTTCCTTGGCAAGAAAAAATCGACCGAGCGGAAATCGTCCAAGAAAATCGCCGAAAATCGCCCAAGAAAAACCGTGAGGAAATACCGAGACAAAGCGCTGGACCCACGACGGGCCGGCGTCTTCCCGGTTGGGGGCGTTGCCGAGCCGTGCGCAGCCGCGCCGTAGTGGTGCTATCCGAGAAGACGCGTCTGCTTGGATTTGACGACGCGATAGCATTCGCAGGACGTCTTCCGCAGCGCCTCCTGGTCCAGGATTTCGATGTGCCCGCGGCTATAGCTGATCACCCCGCCTGTTGCAGCGCGTGCGCAACGATGGACACCGCGTTGCGCTGGACGCCGAGCATTCGGGCCAGCAATTCCTGCGTCATCGGCAGCGCCTCCCCGTGCCAGAGTTCGTGCGCACGCAGGAGCCACCGCGACAGGCGCTCTTCCACCGAATGGGCGGCGTTGCAGGCGACCGATTGCTGCGCCTGTGCGAGAAGCGCCTGATGGTGCGCGGCCAGCAGTTGTCGCCATGCGATACTCTTGTCAGCGATCATCTTCAAATCCGCAACCGCGAGGACCGAAGCCGTGCCTGGGCAGAGCACCACCGCGTCTGTCAGCGCGATGGCGTCGGAAAGCGCTTCCGGCGCGCCGACAATGCCGTCATTGCCGACCATCGCGACCTCGATTGTGTGTCCCTCCGGCAGGCTGACCGCGAGAGAGATAATGCCCGAATGCGGCAGCCAGACCTGGGCCAGCGGCTGGCCGGCCTCAACCAGGATAAACTCTCTTGCTAATTCAAAAACCTGTAGGTGCTGACGCGCCAGTTCAAAATCTGCCGCGGGCAGTGCTTGCAACAGGCGGTTGGGTGGACGCTGGTCTGAAGGCATGAAATGCAAAACGGCCCCGTCGAGCCGTGCGGGAAATTTCGGTCGAACAGTGATGGTGCGACGAAGCTAGAGAACCTCGTTCCACGATGCAATCGCGCAAGCGGATAAGATGTATCAGCAGCCTTATACACGTTGGAGGGCAGACAGGCTGCCTCATTTGCGGCGGAAATAAGATTCATGCGCTGATTCGCTGCCGAAAAGCCGAGCACCGATCAACGCGGGAACCAAGAGAGCGCATGGATGGAGATGAGCGGAAAAGACCGCTATGCGCCGAACACTGACGATTGATGATGATCTGCATGTCGGTCATGCCGTCGGCGTCCGGCCCAGGCATCACGGCTTTCGCGGTTCGATGCAGAGCGCCGCGGCCGGCGCTCTGCAGGCGGGTCGCAACGATACGAAGTCCGGCGGCGCGGCCTTGCAAAGCCTGCCACCATAAGGCGCGTCGGCGGAAGGCCGTCGTGACCTCCGAACAGATTGACGGTACGGGCGTTAGTCGGAGGACGGCGCAAGACGCCGCAGTCGGAGTAGGCATTTTGGAAGGAGACTGGCGTGCAGCAGGATTCCGGCTTTGCCGATCATTCACAAGATGCGACGTCGCGGCAAGGTGACATGGCGCGCGTTCTCGTCGTCGACGACGATCCGATGGTCTGCATGGCCATCGAGGTCTATCTCGAACGGCACAATTTCCAGGTGACCGTTGCCGATGGCGGCGAGGCGGGGCTCAGGGCGCTTGAGGGCAGCTCGTTCGACCTGATGATCGTCGATATTTTCATGCCGCATATGCGGGGCTTCGAATCGATCCGGATCTTCCACGAGCGCGCCCCGACGATCCCCCTGATCGCGATGTCGGGTTACGCCTTCGCCAACCTCAACACGCCGGCGCCCGACTTTCTGCGGATGGCGCTCGAGCTCGGCGCGTCGCGCTGCCTGCGCAAGCCGTTCACGCCGGCCGTGCTGCTCGCGGTCATCAATGAATGCCTGTCGGAGGCGAGGGAGCGCTATCCGAACAAAGTTCAGTTGAGATAGTGGCACCGCCAACGAGCGAGACGACCTCGAACCTCCACCAGCGATCCATGACGTCTTCGCCGCCTGGATTGGCCGACGACCGGACGCGGCGGGCCGCCATCGTGGGCCAGCTAGCGGGCGGCATCCTCCATGACTTCAACAACGTGCTCACCGTCATCATCGGGATGATCGACATTCTGTCGGAAGCGGTCGCCGACAAGCCGCGGCTTGCGGCGGTGGCGCGGTTGATCGACGAAGCCGCCAGCCGCGGCGCCGCGCTGACCTCGCGCCTGCTTGCCTTCGCGCGCGGCCTGCCGGCGCAGCCCAGCGAAGTCGATATCAACGCACTGCTCGGCGAGACAGGTCGCCTGTTGCGGCCGACGCTCGGCGGCGTCGAGATCGAGGTGATGACGGCTGCCGATCTGCCGCCGGCGCTGGCGGGCACGGGCCAGGTGACGGCGGCCGTGCTGAGCCTTGCAATCGCCGCCCGCAAGCGTGGCGGTCCTCGCACCGTCCGGCATGAATGCGGGCGTCGAAATTGTCTTGCCAGTTGTCTTACCAGTTGTCTTGCCAGTTGTCCTGCCACAGGTCTCCGCTGCACCTCATGGTTAGCAGGCCGCTAAGCCGATGGCGCAAAAACAAGCGCTTCGAAGTCAGGATCCTGAATGCATGAATCTCAATTGAATCAACGGTCTCGTTGATTAACGGCGCCCCCCGCCTTCATGCGATCAGAAGCGCAATGCAAACCGATCGGTTAGCGCGCGATTAGTATTAATGGCGGCGGTGCAGGCACTTCCGCAATTTGCTGGGTGCGATTTAACCAACGGGTAGCACCTCGCGAACAATCTGGCACGGTCGCCGACAGAACTCTTCGGCGATGCGTCACTTGTGTTCATCCAGAAGGAATCCAAAAATGACCGGTATCGTCCTCTCGGCGTCAGTCCGCCAGAACCTGCTCTCGCTGCAGTCGACTGCTTCGCTGCTCGCCACTACCCAGAATGACCTCGCCACCGGCAACAAGGTCAACTCTGCCCTCGACAATCCGACCAACTTCTTCACCGCCCAGGCGTTGAACAACCGCGCCAGCGACATCGGCAACCTGCTCGACTCGATCGGCAACGGCGTGCAGGTGCTGCAGGCCGCCAACACCGGCATCACCTCGCTGCAGGGCCTGGTCGCTTCCGCCCAGTCGATCGCCAACCAGGTGTTGCAGAGCCCGGTCGGCTATTCGACCAAGTCGAACGTGACCTCGGCCGCGCTCACCAACGCCAGCGCCACCAACCTGCTGAACTTCTCCAGCAGCGCAGCCGCCGGCAGCGCCGTCAATACCAACGCCACCACGGCCGTCGCGATCACCACGTCGACGCTGCTGTCGGGCGCCGCCGCCACCTCGTCCAACGACCTGGCGACCGGCCTCACCACCACCGACAC
>Ga0134126_10012289_pt1 | contig 10811 bp, 10 predicted proteins | sample KB31752_FD_96881 | JGI IMG/M metagenome (GOLD analysis project Ga0134126, IMG submission 96881) | Terrestrial soil microbial communities with excess Nitrogen fertilizer from Kellogg Biological Station, Michigan, USA - KB3-175-2 | ecosystem: Environmental > Terrestrial > Soil > Unclassified ...
AAGGCGACCAACGACAGCACCACCGCGGTGGGTTCGCAGTCGATCGCTTCGGGCCTGGGCGCGACGGTGCTGGGCGGTTCGGCGCAGGCGTCGGGGCTCGCCGCAGTGGCGGTCGGTTTCGGCGCGCAGGCTTCGGGCGACGGTTCGGTCGCCATCGGCTGGAACTCGATAGCCAACACGCCCTATACCGTGTCGTTCGGCGGCAACGGCGTCTATCGCGAGTTGGTCAACGTGGGCGATCCCACGACGGCGCATTCCGCAGTGACGCTGGGGTATCTGCAAAACAATTACTCCACCAGCGACGTAATCGCCAACCTCTCGCACGAAATCGACGCATTGACCAAGCAGATGAACGGCCTGACGACAGGCGGCGCATCCACGGCTGTCGCGTCCGGGGGTGCGGCATCGGCGCCTGCCGCGCAGACGGCATCCGGGACGGCTGGAGGCACGGGTGGCAGCTCCACGGCTGTCACTCCTTCGCCAACATCTGTTGCCAGTACGGGAGGTAGCGTTGCCACGCAGCCTTCACGCGATTCCGGCATCAAGAGCGCGTCCACGGGCAACGGCAACTCCGGTGCGCGCGCCCAGTCCGACAGCCCGGTGCCGGCGGCTCCGGCGACGCCAACTGCCACTGGCGATCAATCGGCGGTTGCCCAGGCGAATACCTATACGGATCAGCAGACACAAGAGGCGATCAGTTCGGCCAACACGTACACGCAATCGCAGAACTCGCAGACCTTGAGTGCGGCGAACGCGTACACCAACCAGGCGCTCGCCAGCTATGTGACGACGGATACGTTCAACCAGTTCCAGAGCCAGGTGAACATGCAGTTCCGTGAGCAGGACAAGCGCATTGACACCATGGGCGCGATGTCGGCGGCAGCGACGCAGATGGCGATCAACACGGCCGGTCTGTCGGGTGACAACCGCGTCGGCTTGGGCCTGGGTACCTACAGCGGCCAGCAGGCAGCCTCGATCGGTTACCAGCACATGTTCTCCAACCAGAAGGCGAGCGTTTCGGCAGGCGTTTCTTCCGGTGGCGGTGAAACGTCAGGGGGTGTTGGTGTTGGCTTCAGCTGGTGAGCCATGAAGTTGCTTTCGCCAGCATTGATGACTCGGTGGTGGGCGGTTGGGCTGTGGCCCGCCGGCCCACCGATTGGCGGCATTGCTGAAAGAACGGGTTTGCGTAGTGGATTGACCAGCTGGTAACGAAACGAAGCATCGCTATTGATGCCCCTTTAAACCTGCGTAGAGGACACGTACATGTTCAAACAATGTGCAAAGTTTCGAAATCGCGCCATTGTGCTCGCCGTGGCGGGCGCGCTCGGCGTCTCGGGTGCCGCGCTGGCGATTGCACCCGCCGGAGCGGGTGTCGTCAGGGCCACCCCGGTCACCACTGCGCAGTTCAGCGTGCTGACCAAGGCAACCACCCTCAAGCGTGGCGACGTGGTGAAAAGCGCCACGCCATTGACCAAGCCGGTTCGCGTGACGGTGGCGTTGAAGCTCCGCGATGATGCGGGGATGAAAGCGTTCCTGAGCCAGCCGTCGCATGGCGTGATGAGCCAGGCGCAGTTGCAGAACCATCTGCCCACGCAAGCGCAGGCGCAGGCCGTCGCCAATTACCTGAAGGGTGCCGGCTTCAGCAACATCACGGTTTCGGCGAACCGCATGCTGGTGCGCGCGACCGGTACGGCGGCCGCCGTGCAAACGGCGTTCAAGACGCCGCTGGTCAACGTGCATACGAAAGACGGCCGCAACGCGTTTGCCAACAGCGCGGCCATCCAGGTCCCGGCGTCGCTGCGCGGTTCCGTGCAGGCGGTGCTCGGGCTGCAGACGGTGCACAAGGCGCACACGATGGCGCAGACCAATGCACGCATCGGCGTGGGCGGCCACATGCCGACCGAATTTGCGGACATCTACGGCGCCTCGGCGCTGCCTGCCGCGACCGACGTGGATGCGGCGGTGTGGGGCTGGGGCAGCATGGAGAACACGGTCAATGACCTGAGCGACTTCACGGCCAACACCGGCCTGAGCGCGGGCACCGTTGACGTGGTCTGCACTGATACCAACGGCATCGACTGGAACACAGGCGAAGGCTTGGGCGGCACCACCATCGGCGATCCGACCTGCAATGGCAATTTTGACGAGGGTGAGACCGAGTGGTCGATGGATAGCCAGAGCATTGTCGCCATGAGCGGTGGCGTGAAGAGCCTGACCTTCTATGCCGCCTACGGCGGGTACAACACCACCATCACCGATTCCCTGGCGGAAATCGTGACACCGACCCAGGGACAGCCGCTGGCGCAGGTGATCAACGCCTCGTTCGGCGAGTGCGAGCGCTACCAGGATTCAAACCAGGGTGGCGACGGTTCGATGCAGTCCAACGACGCGATGTTCCAGATCGGGGCGGCGCAAGGCCAGACCTTCTCGGTTTCGACGGGTGACGCCGGTTCGGACGAGTGCGGCGATGGCCAGCCCAATTCGGCGAGCTACCCCGCCAGCTCGCCGTGGGTGGTCGCGGTCAGCGGCACCACGCTGCGTGCGTCGGACACGGTCTGGGCGCGTGAGAACGTATGGCTGGGTGCAGGCGGCAGCCCGAGCTCGGCCGAAGCGGCGCAGTCCTGGCAGGCCGGCCTGACCTACGGCACGTATGCGGGCCAACGCGGTCCGGACGTGGCGTTCGATGCCAATCCGAGTTCGGGCGAGCTGGTATTGCTGCAGGGCAACTACTACCAAGTTGGTGGCACGAGCCTTGCGGCACCGCTGTTTGCCGGTGCATGGGCCCGCATCCTGCAAGGCAATCCGGGTCTCGGGTTTGCAGCGCCGAACCTGTACACATTGCCGGCTGCGGCGTTGCACGACGTGCGTGCGGGCAACAACGGCGGCTATCTTGCCAAGCCGGGTTGGGACTGGGCCACGGGCCTCGGCAGCTTCGACGTGGGCAGGGCGGCGGCCATCCTGGCACCTTCCCAGCCGGCAGGACGTCGCGCGGCGAGCCGCTGATCCAGTTTCAAGGTTGCAAGAACAAACCGCACCGGGGCAACGCCCGGTGCGGTTTTTATTTGGGTGCTGTTGCAGTTGGATGGCGCAACCGTCGCCGGGGAATTATCCGCTGCGGCGCATCCGTGGCTGCCGACTGGCTCCAAGCAGGCGTGCGACCTGCTCGGGCGGCTTCAACAGCGCGCCGCGGAAATACCACACGCGAAGATCCAGGCCGCGCGGACTGATGCCGATGAAGGAAAATCCGACACCCGGCCAGTGCGCCCAGCGCAGGGTATCGGCGAACCCTTCGTTTTCCAGCTCCAGCAGGATGCCGATGCACGGATAGCCGTTTGCGCGCGCATATTTCTCCAGAACCTTCTGGGTATGCCGCAGCAAGGGCCGCACCAGCTTGCTGGAGCGCCATGCCTGGCCGACAAAACAGCGGTAGTAATACATGGGCTGCCCGAGCCGCGGCAGGACCTTCTGCGCGACGGTCGCCACCGCGACCATTTCACCGTGTTCATCCACGACGTGCGCCACGACCTGGTCAAGGCGGCGGGTTGCTTCGTCCCCCGAGACATTCGCGTGCTCCCGTTCCCAGAAGGCACGGATGGCCTCGCCGGTGGCCGGATCCAGTTGCTGCCAATCAGTAATGGTCTCGTAACTGCGCCGGTCGGTCATGCGATGGCCTGCCTTGCGGGAAGATGCACACTATAACCAAAAGCAGTGCTCCTGGAACCGGCAGCCGGGGCGCTGGCGAGCGCTCATATGCGGAAGACTACCCGGCTTGCGCGATGGCGCGCCCGGCGTGGGCCTTGATGGCTTTCACCATCGAAGCGAGCCCGTTCGAGCGGGTGGGGGAAAGATGCTTGCCCAGCCCGATCGCGTTGATGAAGGCAGGGTCCGTATCCAGGATGTCGCGCGCACTCTGTCCCGAATAAACGCGCAGAAGCAGCGCGACAAGTCCGGAGACGATCGCGGAATCGCTCGCCGCGCGCAGGTCCATGCGGTTGGCGTCGCCGGACACCACGATCCAGACTTGCGACTGGCAGCCATCGACCTTGTTGGCGTCGATCCTGTCCTTGTCGGCAAGCGGCGGCAGCTTGCGCCCGAGGTCGATCAGGTATTGGTAGCGCCCGGTCCAGTCATCGAAGAAACCGAATTCATCGATGATTTCCTGCTGCGCATTCTGCATGGCGGACATGTTCATCAGTTGGCGATTTTCCAGCGGGTACCGTCGGCGCCGTCCTCGATCGCCACGCCCATGGCCGCGAGTTCCGCGCGAATCGCGTCGGCGCGCGCGAAGTCACGCGCTGCACGCGCGGAGCGGCGCGCTTCGATAAGGCTTTCCACGTGCGCCGCATCCACCTGTTCGGATCCGCGTTTGAACCATGCTTCCGGATCCTGCTGCAGCAGGCCGAGCAACGCGCCACTACCGAGGAGGTCGGCCTTGAGGTCCGCGAGTTCCGCGCGTTCCGTCTCACCCAGCGGGCGCGGCGATTTGTCCAGGATGTGCCGCGCCAATGCGGCATCCCGGTTGAGCAGTGCCAGTGCTTTCGGCGTGTTGAGGTCATCTTCCAGCGCGGCTTCGAAATCGGCATTTCCGATCTTCGGTTGCACGTCGAATTCGCCCAGGTCGCGCAACGTCCCGTACAGCCGATCCAGTGTCACGATGCTCTGCTCGATCAACGCATCCGACCAATCCAGCGGCTGGCGGTAATGCGCGGACAGCAGTGCGTAGCGGAGTGCTTCCGGTGGGAACTGTTCCAACAGCGCATGCAGCTGCTTCACGTTGCCAACCGATTTGCTCATCTTGGCGCCGCCGAAGGTGAGCATCCCGTTGTGCAGCCAGTATCGGGCGAAGGTTTTTCCACCGTGCGCGCAGGTCGATTGCGCGATTTCATTTTCGTGGTGCGGAAACACCAGGTCGACGCCGCCTGCGTGGATGTCGATGGTTTCACCGAGATGCGCCGCCGCCATGGCCGAACATTCGATGTGCCAGCCCGGTCGACCGCGGCCCCACGGACTGTCCCAGCCGGGCAGCTCGGCCGTGGAGGGTTTCCACAACACGAAGTCGGCGGGGTTCCGCTTGTAGGGCGCGACTTCAACGCGCGCGCCCGCGATCATTTCGTCGGTCGAACGCCCCGACAATTTGCCGTAGTCCGCGAACTTCGGCACATCGAACAGCACGTGGCCTTCAGCGGCATAAGCGTGTCCCGACGCAATGAGGTTCTCGCACATCGCGACGATGGCGGCGATGTGCTGCGTGGCCAACGGCTCCACGTCGGGCGGCGCGACGCCCAGCTTGGCCATGTCCTCGCGATAGATCGCGGCGTATTTGTCCGCAACGGCCGCGATGGGCACCGCGGCTTCCAACGCTGCCGCGTTGATCTTGTCATCCACGTCGGTGATGTTGCGCGCGTAAACCAGGCCATAGGTGCGCCGCTACAGCCGCGCCAGCACGTCGAAAGCCACCGGGCCGCGCGCGTTGCCGATGTGCACGTAGCTGTACACGGTCGGCCCGCACAGATACATCGTCACCCGGTCGGGGTCGGTGGGCGCGAAAGGCTCCGCACGGCGGGTCAGCGAGTTGTGGAGGCGCAGGGCCATGTTTCGATCCCGGGTACGTGCCGGCAAAAATAATCAAGCAATTTTATCAGGTTGCGTTCGTTGCTTGAGCGCCTATTCAGGGTCGCAATGCTTCAATGCGTGCCACATCCGCAGAGGCGCCAACACTGGCGTCGGAGCACGACATGTACAGGGCCATCATTGCCGCGCTGTTGGCGGCATTCGCAATCGCGGCGAATGCGCAGGGATATGCGCCGCCACCACCTCCACAGTATGGGCCAGCCGCCAACGTGCACTATGGTTGGGCGGAAGTCCTCCGTGCCGATCCCGTCTACGACAGCGTCGCGCAGCCGCCGCAGCAACAGTGCTATCCGCAGACGGTGACGCGCGAGGACAACAACCACACCGGTGGCACCGTGCTCGGCGCGATCGTCGGCGGCGTGCTCGGCAGCACGGTGGGCAAGGGCGATGGCCGCAAGGCCGCGACCGTGGCCGGTGCCGTCGCCGGTGGCGCAGTCGGCAATCGCGTATCGGCCGCGCACGACCGCAGCTATACCACGCAGCAGACGGTCTGCCAGCCCGTGAATTACCCGCCGCAGCAACAGATCGTGGGGTACGACGTGGAATACCGTTACCGGGGCGATGTGTACATGTCGCGTCTGCCCTACGATCCGGGCGAGCGCTTGCGGGTCAGGATCACGGTGGCACCGGCGGACTGATGAATCCGGTCCCGTTGCGCCCGCGCGTCGGGTGTGCGAGGATGCGTCGCTCACCGTAGCAGCAATCATGTCCATACACGCACGTCCATTTCCGGTCATCCTCACCAGCGCCCGTGCGGCGGCGGGGATGACTTCGCGCGCGCGCCGACCGGAACTCCTACATACGGCCGGGTAGGCAGTCGCGCGCATTGGTGTTTGTACCGAACGACAAAAACCCGGCCCCCGTGCCGGGTTTTTGCTTTATTTCAGCACCCATGCACGAGCCAAACCGGCCATCCATGGCCGGCTTTCCACAAGGGCATCAGCGCGCCTCCGTGCGTGCACAAGCCCGCTTCCACAGGTAGAGCATTGGACCACTCGTGACCATCCGCCATTTCATCACCACCCAGGCCTGGAGCCGCGCCGAGATCGACGGGCTGCTCGATGAAGCCGCCGCCTTCAAGCGCTCGCCGGCCGGCACGCAGTTGGCGGGCAAGTCGGTCGCGCTGCTGTTCTTCAATCCATCGATGCGCACGCGCACCAGTTTCGAGTTGGGCGCATTCCAGTTGGGTGGCCATGCGGTGGTGCTGTCGCCCGGCAAGGATGCATGGCCGATCGAATTCGACGTGGGCACGGCGATGGAGGGTGAGGCCGAGGAGCACGTGGCCGAAGTCGCGCGCGTGCTGTCGCGCTATGTCGATTTGATTTGCGTCCGGGCTTTCCCGAAGTTCAAGGACTGGTCGGTTGATCGCGAGGATCGCGTGATCCGGGCATTCGCGAAATACGCCACGGTGCCCGTGATCAACATGGAAACCGTCACCCACCCGTGCCAGGAACTCGCGCACGCGCTTGCGCTGCGTGAGCATCTGGGCGAACTGCGCGGCAAGAAGTACGTGCTGACCTGGACATACCACCCGAAGCCGCTCAACACCGCTGTCGCCAATTCCGCATTGCTGATCGCCACGAAGATGGGCATGGACGTGACGCTGTTGTGCCCGACGCCGGATTACGTGCTGGACGAGCGCTACATGGCTTTTGGCGAACAGAACGCGCGCGAAAACGGTGGAACATTGCGCGTGACACACGACATCGAAGATGCCTATCGCGGCGCCGATGCCGTGTACGCCAAGAGCTGGGGCGCGCTGCCGTACTTCGGTCGCTGGGAAGACGAAAAGCCCATCCGTGATGCGCACAGGCACTTCATCGTGGACGAGGCCAAGATGGCGTTGACCAATGCTGCGGTGTTCAGCCATTGCCTGCCGCTGCGCCGCAATGTCAAAGCCAGCGATGCGGTGATGGATGCGCCGTATTGCATCGCGATCGACGAAGCCGAAAACCGCCTGCACGTGCAGAAAGCCGTGATGGCCAGGCTGGCCGCGCAAGCCGGCATTCGGGAATAGGGCCACGGGATTCTTTTCAACCTGACAAGGGTCGAGCCATGAACCATGCACACAGCTATCGCGTGAACGTCGAATGGACCGGCAACCACGGCACCGGCACCGACGGTTACCGCAACTACGGGCGCGAGCACGTGATCCGCATCGACGGCAAACCCGACATCGCGGGTTCTTCCGATCCGATGTTTCGCGGAGATGCGGCCAGGCACAATCCCGAGGAGATGCTGGTGACCGCACTTTCCACCTGCCACCTGCTCGCCTATCTGCACGTGGCCACCATCGCGGGCGTGGTGGTGACGGCTTACACCGATGCTGCCGAAGGCACGATGGTGACCGAGGGCAATGGCGGGCACTTCACCGAGGTGGTGCTGCGGCCGGTCGTGACGATCACCGCCGCGAGCGATGCCGCCAAGGCCGACGCGGCGCACGAGGACGCGCACCACGCGTGCTTCATCGCCGCGTCCGTCAATTTTCCGGTGCGCTGCGAACCGCGCATCGTGGTCGAAAACACCTGATACCGCGGGATACAACATGAGCAAGGATATCGTTCTCGCATTTTCCGGCGGCCTCGACACCAGCTTCTGCGTGCCGTACCTCGCGGAACGCGGTTGGCAGGTGCACACCGTGTTTGCCGATACCGGCGGTGTGGGCGAGGACGAGCGCGCGTACATCGAGACGCGCGCGAAGGAGTTGGGTGTTGCCTCGCACGTCACGGTGGATGGCGGTCCGGCGCTTTGGGAGCATTTCGTCAAGCCGTTCGTGTGGGCCGGCGAGGGTTACCAGGGCCAATACCCGTTGCTGGTTTCGGACCGCTATCTGATCGTCGAGGCGGCGATCAAGCGTGCAACGGAACTTGGCACCCGCGCGATCGCGCACGGCTGCACCGGAATGGGCAACGACCAGGTGCGCTTCGACCTGGCGGTGAAGGCGCTGGGTGATTTCGAGATCATCGCGCCCATCCGGGAAATCCAGAAGGAAAACCCTGCGGTTCGCGCCCACGAACAGGAGTACCTGAAGCAGCGCGGCTTCGAGGTGCGCGCCAAACAGCAGGCTTACACCATCAACGAGAACCTTTTGGGCGTGACGCTTTCGGGCGGCGAGATCGATCGCTGGCTGGCGCCCGGCACAGAAGCGCGCGGCTGGTGCAAACCGCGCAGCGAATGGCCGGCCAAACCGCTGCGGGCGAAGATCGGGTTCGCCGGCGGCGAGGCACGCACGTTGGACGGCGAGCGCATCGTCGGGCACATGCTGCTGGCCAGGTTGAACCACCTGTTCGCGCAGTACGGCGTCGGTCGCGGACTCTACACAGGCGACACCACGATCGGCCTGAAGGGGCGCATCGTGTACGAAGCACCGGGCCTCGTCGCCCTGCTCACCGCGCATCGGGCGCTGGAGGAGGCAGTCCTGAGCAAACACCAGAACCGGTTCAAACCGGATGTCGCGCGCAAGTGGGTGGAACTGGTGTACGAGGGTTTCTTCCACGACCCGCTCAAACAGGACCTCGAAGCATTCCTCGGATCGAGCCAGCGCTGCGTTGAAGGCGAAGTCACGCTGGAGACACGCGGCGGTCGCGTGGACGCCGTCGCGGTCGATTCCGCGCACATCCTCTCGGCCAAGGGCGCGACTTACGCGCAAGCCGCGGACTGGGGTGTTGCCGAAGCGGAAGGCTTCATCAAATTGTTCGGGATGAGTTCGACGCTTTGGTCGGAGGTCAATCGCAAGTGACACGGGATTCGCGACTCGGGACTCGGGACTCGGCGCTGCTGGATGCGACGCTTGCGCATCTGCACGCGCTGATCGCGTTCGACACCCGCAACCCGCCGCGCGCGATTGGCGTGGGCGGGATCTTCGATTACCTGCGTGCGCAACTGCCGGGATTCGACATCGATGTGAACGACCATGGCGCGGGGGCGGTCAGCCTGTTCGCAGTCCGCGGCCAGCCGAAGCTGCTGTTCAACGTGCATCTCGACACCGTTCCGGATTCGCCGCAGTGGGGTGCAAGCCCGTTCGAATTGCGGGTGGCTGGCGATCGGGCGGTCGGACTTGGCGCTTGCGACATCAAGGGCGCGGCGGCGGCGCTGCTTGCAGCGGCGAACGCATCGAGCGGCGACATGGCGTTGCTGTTCACCACCGACGAGGAAGGTGCGGACCCGCGCTGCATTCGCTCCTTTCTGGGTACGGTTTCATCTCGAGTCCCGCGTCCCGAGTCACGGGCCCCGGACTTGGAAGCCGTGATCGTCGCCGAACCCACGCGTTGCAAGGCCGTGCTCGCACACCGCGGCATCCAGTCGGTGCGCGTGCGATTCGAAGGCCGTGCGGGGCACGCATCGGCCGAGCAGAAACCCACCGACAGCGCCCTGCATCAGGCCGTGCGCTGGGGTGCCGCGGCACTGGATTTTGCCGAATCGCAGTCGCGGGAAAACTTCGACGGGTTGCACGGCATGCGCTTCAACCTCGGCAGGATCGAAGGCGGCATCAAGGCCAATGTGATCGCGCCGGAGGCCGAACTTCGCTTCGGGACGCGGCCCTTGCCATCGGTGGACATGGACGGCCTGCTGCAAGATTTGCGCACGCTGGTCGAGCCGGCACCCGCGGCGTTCGACGAGACCTTTCGCGGGCCGCCGTTGCCGGCCAACGCGGCCGATGCGGAATCGTGTCTGCGCAACGCCCGCGCGCTCGCGCAACGTCAGGGTATTCCGGTGGGCGACGCGGTCGATTTCTGGACCGAAGCCGCGCTGTTTTCGCAAGCGGGTTGCACGACCTTCGTGTACGGCCCCGGGAATATCGCGCAGGCGCACAGCGCCGACGAATGGGTGGCGCTGGGTGAACTGGAAGCTGCAGCAAGAACCTATCTGCGAATCACGGAGCAATCGTCATGAACAGTTTCGTTCCCGGACCTGCGGGCATGGCATTGGACGCCATGCGATCCCACCGGAGGTCGCTTCCGGTGGCCCACGCGTGAGGATGCGATCGGCATGAGCGAAGTCCGCAACACCATCGTGCGCCTGCTGTCGGCGATGGGCAGCGCGCGCGAAATCCAGCAGTACCTGAAGCGCTTCTCGCAACTGGACGCGAAGCGTTTTGCCGTCGTGAAGGTCGGTGGCGCCGTGCTGCGGGACGATCTGGCCGAGCTGGCCTCGTCGCTGACGTTCCTCCAGCGCGTGGG
>Ga0134126_10012291_pt1 | contig 10811 bp, 11 predicted proteins | sample KB31752_FD_96881 | JGI IMG/M metagenome (GOLD analysis project Ga0134126, IMG submission 96881) | Terrestrial soil microbial communities with excess Nitrogen fertilizer from Kellogg Biological Station, Michigan, USA - KB3-175-2 | ecosystem: Environmental > Terrestrial > Soil > Unclassified ...
ATGGCCTGGGGGAGGCGCTCGTAGTCGATCGAGAAACCGGCCGCCGCGCCGTTGCCGCTCAGTAGCAGGCCCAGCGGCGTGCCGCTCAACACGTTGCCGGTATCGGTGCCGACGCTGGACCACTGAACTTCGTTGCTCATGCGTTCCCACTCAGCTCTTCGGCGGCACATTCGTCAGCACCGCGGCGGCCACCCGTTTGCCTATTTCACACGAATGTTGCGGATTCCCCTTGAGCGTTTTGTCCTCGTAGTCCAGCGAGACGCTCTGCTGTTCGGCCACCTTCATATTGACTGTACAAATTGGCAGCTTCGCGTTTGTCATCGTCACGATGGCAGGGTAGCCGGTAATAGTGATAACCTCGAAGAACGGAAGGCCGCGATCTCGACTATAAGCGACGTCGAATGCCGGGTTATTGACGGACAGGCTGACGTCGAGCATTCGAACTATTTCTAGCGCGGTGCCAGTGGTGGTCGTCCACTTGCAACGCAAGGTGTCGTGCAGACCGGTTAGTTCATCGCCAGGGAGATTGAGCCGGAATCCGGTCGCCTGCGCCGCGGTGAGCAGCTCGCAGGGCCGCCGGGTCATGGTCGTGAGGTCACGCGGAGGGCCCACGGGGGACGGGATCGGCCCCGACGGCTGCGTCGCACTCGGACGTGGGGCTGCGGTGGGGGCGGGTGCGTTGCCGGCGCCCGCGCAGGCCCCCAGCGTGATCACCGAGCCAGCCGTGATCACGGCTGCAGCAGCGCCCGGCCAGCTACTCACCGTGTTCTCCTATACGCGTGGCGTTCTCGTCAGCCGAGCAGTGTGCCACACGCGCCACTGGTTACGGTGTATCCAGTGGCAACGCAGATCATTCTGCTCGGCGGCGACATCACCGAGCAGCACGTCGATGCGGTGGTGAATGCCGCCAACAGCTCGCTACTCGGTGGCGGCGGAGTGGACGGTGCCATCCACCGCCGCGGCGGGCCGGCAATCCTGGCGCAGTGCCGCCAGTTGCGGGCCAGCCGCTACCCGGATGGTCTGCCCGCCGGCCAGGCAGTCGCCACCACCGCCGGTGACCTGCCGGCCCGCTGGGTGATCCACACCGTCGGTCCGGTTCACAGCGCAACCGAAGACCGCAGTGAGCTGCTCGCGTCCTGTTATCGAGAGTCCCTGCGGGTCGCCGACGAGCTCGGTGCACAGACCGTCGCGTTCCCCGCGGTGTCCGCCGGCGTCTACGGCTGGCCGCTGCACGACGCCGCCCGAATCGCGCTGACCACCGTCGCGCACACCACCACTGGCGTGCGCGAAGCCCGCTTCGTTCTGTTCACCGAAACAGCCCTCGACGCCTTCCGCGCCGTCTACCCGCCGCCCGATATGGAGACATAACGGGGTAATTCGCCCGCCGGCGACCCCGTTATGTCTCCATATCGGGAGAGGGGGCGGGGGAAGCGGGCGGGGCGGCGGCGGCGGGGTCGAGGCGGACGCAGCAGAATGGCGGCGACGGGTCCAGGCGGGCGGTGAGTCCGGTGCTGCCGAGACCATCGAGGAGACCGTCGAGCAGAAATAGGTTCATCCCGCACACCAGGTCGGTGTATTCCTGCGCCAGAGTGTGGAACGGGCAGTTGGCCAGTGTGACGCGGTCGCCATCCAGACGCGGTTCGAAACCGTGGGTTTTGAGCACCTCCAGTGCGGCGTCCCGGGCATCACCGTCGCCGGTGGCGTCATCCGCTGCTTCGCCGAGTTGCCTGCCCAGCTCGTAGGCGCGCTGGTCGAGGATTGCCCGCGGCGAGTCGCCGGAACGTTCGGCGTGCGCGAGCGCTCCGGACAGCAGCAGCCCGGCGAGCTCGTATCGGCGCTGGGGCAGCGAGACGGCCACGTGCTGATCGGACCTCCGATACAGCTTGGCGGGCCGTCCCGCGCCGGGGCCGGTGCGCCCGGTGCGGCGCTGGTACACGACGTCGAGCAGTTTCTCATCCACCAGCCGGTCGAGGTGGAACGCCGCTGTCGTGCGTGGCAGCTCGAGAGCGGCGGCGGCATCGTCGCGGCTGACCGGCTCGGGCTGGTGCACCACGTAGTCGTACAGCTGTCGGCGGGTCGGTTCGTCGAGCGCGGCGACCGCCGAGATCTGGGCCTCCCGAGACTCCATTCTAAAACCAATTTCTATTGACGAAACAACAGGGAGCGTTCTAATGTTAACACATTATGTCATTAGAGCGCGAGGAGGCCGGGGTGAGCGACCAGTTGGTGGTGGCCGGCGTCGACGGTTCTCCAGCGAGCTTCACCGCGCTGCGCTGGTACTGGCGAGGTCGATGCTCTCGTGCACCTGCTCGGACGGCTACCGCAGCTTGCCGACGCGATGGATCACGAGGTGGTCCCGCTGCTGGGTCACCTTGAACAAGTGGTTCCCGACGTGAATCAGCTGCTCGACCGGGCCCGCCAACTCGGCCACATGGCCGGCCGGTTGCCCAAGGTTTCCCGGCGACCCAACCACCAGCCGTCCTGACCCAGCTCACACCTGGATTCCCGCCCATATCCCGACGAAAAGAAAAGAGCCGATGAGCATTCTCGAGCCGACTGCGTCACTGCCCGAACGGCCAGCGCCCGTGCGCCACCCCAGCCTACGGGTGGTCCCGCCCCGGGCAGGAGTCGACCTGGCCGCGGCGGAGCGGGCGGTGGCCGATCTGCTGGTCGCGCTGGGTAAGGACCCGACCTCGGAACACCTGTCAGAGACACCGCGCCGGGTCGCGCACTCCTTCGCCGAGCTGCTCACCCCGCGGGAGTTCGATCTGACAACGTTCCCGAATGACGAGGGCTACGACGAACTGGTGCTGGCCAAAAGCATTCCGGTGCAATCGTTGTGCGAGCACCACCTGCTGCCCTTCCACGGCACTGCCCACATCGGTTACCTACCCGGCAAGCGCATCCTCGGGTTGTCGAAACTGGCTCGGGTAGTCGAATTGTTCTCCCGGGACCTGCAGGTTCAGGAGCGGCTGACCCAGCAGGTCGCCGACGGGCTCCAGGAGCACCTGGCTCCCAAAGGGGTCGGCGTGGTGATCGAGGCGGAGCACTTGTGCATGTCACTACGGGGCGTGCGGGCCACCGGCTCGCGCACCGTGACCTCGGCATTGCACGGGCTGTTGCGGGAGGACGCCCGTTCCCGTCAGGAGTTCTTCGCGCTCGCCGGAGTAGCGCGCTAGGTAGCGAGGCCACGATGAAGTCTCTAGAGCATCGGACGATAGGTGAGGCCGCCACCGGCGGCGCCACCGTGCATGTCGGAGGTACCAGCGGCGAAGACAGTTTGGTCCTGGGCTACGGCGACGTGGTGGCCCTGAGCGGTGACTTCTTCGCAGGCGCCCAAGCCGGCCCGCAAGACGACCTGTTCACCTTGGCCGCCATCCCCGGCAGCCAGGGCACCCAGCTCGGCACCCGCGATGAGGTCATCTGCGCGCTCAAGGTGATGACCGTCGACGGCGCCTTCGTCGACGACCGCTTCGAGCCGGGAGGGCAGTTCAGCCAGTTCCACTTCACCGACAAGGCGGCAGCGACCGCGGTCGAAAGACGAGTCCGGGACCGGTTCCTGGCGCTGGCCACCGCAAACGGTGACCATTTCGTCGCTCCCGGCCGGGGCGATGGGGCGCACTCCAGCGGCTTCCCGTCGGCCGTCGTCGCCTACCGGCGCCTGCACGAGGCAGCCATCGACGAGGCCTACCGGTTGGGGGTGTGCCGCGGCGACGAGTCGCGCGCGATGGCACGAGAAGCGGCAGCCCAGCACTACCTCACGGACGCTGTCGCAGCGGGCCACCTGCGGACTCCGGTATCGGCGATCCGCCACTTCTGGCATCAGCGGTACCCGATGTTTTGGCCGAACCTGCAGCGCAAAGTCGCCGCCGACACGGCCTCGGCGCTGAAAGAACTCATCTGGCCGGCGCGGCTTTTGCCTGATGGTTTTCTCTACGACCGCACCCATACCGCGGTCAAGGCCCGCACGGAGGGATATCCGCCGATCACCTTCGGCGACCTGCTGGCCCGGGTGTTCCACGACTGGGACAACACGCATGGCCTGACTGTGGAGTCCGGTGGAACCCTGTTCGGCGACGGCCTGCTCGAGCGGGGCGTGGGTTGCAAGCTCGTGGTCGCCGCTGTCCGCGCGGGCATCGACGACATCGAGGTCGCCTACCGGCTTGGCGGATCAGGCCGTCGGCTGCGCGGTGCGGCCCTGTACGAGGCGGTCCGGTCAGCCACTGGTGCCCACGGCAGCGCCTTCCTACCGGAGACGTTGCTCCCGATTCCGTCGGCTGATAACCCCCCGCAGAACTGGTGGGCGCCGGACATCGAAACGTTGTGGGACTACCCCATCGTCGGGGCGACGGGGACAACGGTGGGCATGGCGGTCGAGCAGACCCTGCACCCGGGCACGGAGGTCTTTCGCCGGCTGGATGGGCTGGGACCGGGCGTCTTCGAGGTGCCAGGTCTGCGGCCGGTACCTGCATTACGGCGATGGGTGGCCCGCAAGGCCGGCGAGGCCTATCACCACGGCTTCATCCGCCGCATGGCCGAAGCTCCCAAATCAACCATCCTCGCAATCGTCGGCACCGCCACAACCTCAGCGGCGGGCTTACCCGACATGGAGACATATCGGGGTATCGGGGACCTCTTTGACCCCGATACGTCTCCATATCGGGGTGATCGCATCGCGCACCCGTCGTGAACTCGAAAGTCGACACCACCGACGCAGGAATTGTGTCGGTGGTGTCGACTTCACGACATCTGGTCGTCTCAGTGCAGCGCGCGGACTTCGATCTTGCCGCCACGGACCCGGGTCTGGTAAGCGGGCTGGGGGATCGAAGCCGGCCCGCGCACGATGTGGCCGTCGGTGAGCCGGAAGGTACTTGCGTGCCACGGGCAGATGACGCAGCCGTCGGCAAGCTCGCCTTCATCGAGTGGGCCGCCGGCATGGCTGCAGGTGTTCGCCAGCGCGTAGATCTGCCCGTCCTCGCGGACCAGCAGCACGGAAGCCTCACCGGCGGAGACGCGACGTAGCTCACCCTCAGCCAGTTCGGCCTCAGCGAGCACCGTGGTCCACTCCTGCGGGCGGTGCTCGAGGAAGGTGTGGTTGACGTTGACCGCTTTGGCGAACGACAGGTGACCACCGAGATACGCACCGACGATCAGGACCCCGAATCCGGCTAGACCGAGGACCTTGCCGGCTCCTCGCCCACCGCCGCGCCGGGCGATCAGCGAGGCCGTGTACAGAGTCAACGCGGCCACGTTCGCGGTCGCATGCACCGCCCCGATACGCCGCTCCCCGCCGATGGTGTCCGACCAGTCGTTGAGCCCGGTGGCCGCGGTGGGCACCGCGCTGAGGATGCCGGCGCCGACGAGCAGGTCGGCAGCCCGCTCGGCGCTGGCACCACCGAAGATGTCCAACAGCGCAGACATGCTCCAGGCACCGATCGGCAGGTCGGTGAGCATGGGATGGGCGGGATGGCCCAGATTCGTACCGCTGAGCAGGTTACGGACCGCGCGAGGCTGCACGGCTTTGCCGACCAAGCCGGCCACCGGCTTGGCAACCTTGTCCAAGGCGGTGAAACCTTCGATGCGGCGCACCAACGCGTGTGCAAACGCCATGACTAGGAATCCTTTCCGGGCTAAAAGTTCCCCACCTGGGCCGCTGCCCGACGCTACCAAAAGGAGGTCCGGTACGCGCGGCGTCACTTCACGATCAGTGTGCCTGTCATGGACGGATGGATGGTGCAGACATAGGGATATGTGCCCGGCGTGTTAGGCGCCGTGAATTCCCCGCGCTGACCCCCGGAGATTGTGCCGGTATCAAATGATTTGTTGACAGCGGTGATCGTATGCGGCGCCCGGTCCTGGTTCACGACGCTGATCTTCGTTCCCGGCGCGACCACCATAGTCGCCGGCCCGAACGCGAAGTTCTTGATCACAACGGTGTTGAGCAGCACCTTGGAGACCGCCGCAGTGCCGTCGCCGACATCGGTGCTACCCGCGACGTCGGTGCCACCAGCGGCGCTGCCAGTGCCCACCAGGAGCCCCAACACGGCGATCACTGCTGCGAGCAGGATCACCATCGTACGTGACAAGCCCGCGGTCGCAGTCGGGTTCATCACCGGATCGCGCTCGAAGGCGGCATCAGAGCCGCCATCCTGCGGGAGTCGATCCTCGTTGCACACGCGCTTAGTACTCATCTATGCCACCCCCATTTACCGGAACCCAGCGGGCCCCCCGAACCCTTCTAGAACCATGATTTGCTCACGTTAGACCTGCCGCCACCTTTCGTCAACACATGTTTGTTCTAGAAAGGGGATTCGGACGACCAGGTTGGCGGCAGCCGTGGCGGGGGTTCTGACATGCTCCATAACGGTCACGGAAGTTGAGACAGGAGATCGCCGAATGAGCCAGCCAGACCTCAAGCCGCGCAGCCGGGACGTCACCGATGGGCTGGAACGCGCCGCAGCGCGCGGCATGTTACGCGCGGTCGGCATGCGTGATGACGACTTCACCAAACCGCAGATCGGCGTCGCCTCGTCGTGGAACGAGCTCACGCCGTGCAACCTGTCGCTGGATCGCCTAGCCAAGGCCGGCAAGGACGGCGTGCACGCCGCCGGGGGCTTCCCGCTGGAGTTCGGCACCATCTCGGTCTCCGACGGCATCTCCATGGGCCATATCGGGATGCACTACTCGCTGGTCTCCCGGGAGGTGATCGCCGACTCGGTGGAGACGGTGGTGGAGGCCGAGAGGCTGGACGGCACGGTGCTGCTGGCCGGTTGCGACAAGAGCCTGCCCGGGATGCTGATGGCGGCCGCGCGGCTCGACCTGGCGGCGGTCTTCCTCTACGCGGGCACCATCCTGCCCGGTCGGGTGGGTGATCGTGAGGTCAACATCGTCGACGCCTTCGAAGCGGTGGGGGCATGTCTACGCGGCCGGATCAGCCGTGCCGAGGTCGACGCGATCGAGCGCGCGATCTGCCCCGGTGAGGGTGCCTGTGCCGGCATGTTCACCGCCAACACGATGGCCTGCGCGGCCGAGGCGCTGGGCATGTCGCTACCCGGCTCGGCCAGCCCGCCCGCGGTGGACCGTCGCCGCGACGGGTTTGCCCGGGCCAGCGGCAGCGCCGTGGTGGAGCTCATCAAGCGCGGGATCACCGCCCGGCAGATCCTTACCCGGCCGGCGTTCGAGAACGCGATCGCGGTGGTGATGGCCTTCGGTGGCTCCACCAACGCGGTGCTGCACCTGCTGGCCATCGCGCACGAAGCGGGGGTACCGCTGGAGCTGGACGACTTCAACCGGATCGGTGCCAAGGTGCCGCACTTGGCCGACGTCAAGCCTTTCGGTGCTCACGTGATGGCCTCCGTTGATCAGGTCGGCGGCGTGCCGGTGGTGATGAAGGCGCTGCTGGGGGCCGGGCTGCTGGATGGGGACTGCCTCACCGTCAGCGGGCGAACCGTCGCCGAGAACCTCGCCGAGCTGGATCCTCCCGACCTGGACGGCAAGATCCTGCACAGCCTCGACGACCCGATCCATCCCACCGGCGGGATCACCATCCTGCGCGGCTCGCTGGCTCCGGAGGGCGCGGTGGTCAAGACCGCCGGCCTCGACTCGGCCAAGTTCGAGGGGCGCGCTCGGGTCTTCGACGGCGAGCAGGCGGCGATGGCCGCCATTCCCGATCTGCAGCCCGGCGACGTGGTGGTGATCCGGTATGAAGGCCCGCGCGGCGGGCCGGGGATGCGCGAGATGCTCGCCGTCACCGGCGCGATCAAGGGCGCCGGCTTGAGCAACGATGTCCTGCTGGTCACCGACGGACGCTTCTCCGGCGGCACCACCGGCCTGAGCATTGCGCACGTGGCTCCCGAGGCTGCGGACGGCGGCCCGATCGCGTTGGTCCGCGACGGCGACCCGATCACGCTGGACGTAGCCAGCCGCGAGTTGAATCTGGCAGTCGACGCCGAGGAACTGGCGCGGCGCCGCCAGGATTGGAAGGCGCCAACGCGGCCGCTACGTGGCGTGCTGGCCAAATACGCCCGCCTGGTCGGCAGCGCTGCTGAGGGTGCGGTGTGTGGCTGACGAAGTCCCGGCCAGGGTGGGCACGTCCGGATGGACATATCCACCCTGGCGCGGCGTTTTCTACCCGCCGGGCCTGCCGCACCGCCGAGAATTGGAGTACCTGTCCCGGCAACTGAACAGCGTCGAGATCAATTGTTCGTTCTACTCGCTGCAGCTCCCGTCCAGTTACCAGTCCTGGGCCGCGGTAACCCCGGATGATTTCGTCTTCGCCGTCAAGGGCAGCCGATTCATCACCCATATGAAGAAACTGCGTGACGTGGCGACGCCGCTGGCGAATTTCTTCGCGTCCGGGGTGCTCGCATTGGGCGCGAAGCTCGGGCCGCTGCTGTGGCAGTTGCCGCCGAATCTACCATTCGACGCCGACCGCCTGGCAACGTTTTTCGGCCTGCTGCCACGCAGCACCGCCGAGGCCTGCCTGCTCGCGCAGCGGCACGACGAGCGACTCGCGGGGTGGGCGTGGACGAGTATCGACGCGGATCGCCCGATGCGCCACGCGCTGGAGGTGCGCCACGCCAGTTATCGCGATCCGGCGCTGATCGATTTGCTCCGCGCCCACGGCATTGGCTTGGTGGTCGCCGATACCGCTGGACGCTGGCCTTATCTGGACGACATCACCGCTGATTTCGTCTACGTCCGCCTGCATGGCGACGTAGAGCTGTACGTCAGCGGTTACACCGACGAGGCGCTGGACACTTGGGCGCAGCAGATCCGTGGTTGGTGCACCGGTGCCAGTGCCTGCTCGGATTACCTGCTCGCCGCACCCGCGCCGGCCAGGCGACGCGACGTGTTCGTCTACTTCGACAACGACGCCAAGGTGCGCGCCCCGGCGGATGCGATCTCGCTGGCCCGCCGGCTCGGGCTATGACCGCAGAACGCGGTTAGCGGTGGGCGAGCTCAGACAGGACCTGGTCGGATAGGGCCGGCCAGGACGTGCGGGCCCAGGGGCCGAAGTCGCGGTTGGTGAGTGCGACGCAGGCCGCGCCGGCTACTGGGTCGACCCACAGGAACGTGCCCGACTGCCCGAAGTGCCCGAAGGTCTGCGGCGAGTTGCGGCTGCCCGTCCAGTGCGGACTCTTGTGATCGCGCAGCTCGAACCCCAAGCCCCAGTCGTTGGGGCGCTGCATGCCGAAGCCGGGCACCACCCCGCCCAGACCCGGGTAGGCCACCCGGGTGGCTTCGGCGAAAATCTCCGGCGCCAGCAGTCTGGGTGCCTGCAACTCGGTAGCGAACCGGGCCAGGTCTGCGCAGGTAGAGATCCCGCCCGCGGCAGCCGAGCCGGGCAGCCGGGACGAGGTCATGCCCAGCGGCCGCAACACGCCCTCGGTCAGGTACTCGGAGAAGGGGATGCCACATGAATCGGCCACCGTTTCGGCCAGCGCCTCGAACGCGGTGTTGGAGTAGATCCGCTTGGCGCCCGGCGCCGCCAAGACCTCCGGCGTGTCGTAGTCCAACCCGGAGGCGTGCGCCAGGAGATGGCGCACCGTAGCGCCGGGCGGCCCCGCCGGTTCGTCGAGTTCCACCGCACCTTCCTGGACCGCCAGCAGGACCGCGTAGCAGGTCAGCAGCTTGGTCACCGAGGCCAGCCGGAACGGCCGGTCCTGCGGGCCGTGGCAGCCCACCACCACACCGGAGGCGTCGAGCACCGCGACGGCGACCGCGTCGACCGGCCATTGCTCTACGCCGCGCAGACTGTCCATGACCGTCGACGGTACGCATCCGTGGCAAGATCGGTTCGTGCACTCCGATCGCTTACTTCTCGGGCCTGGACCGTCCAACCCCTACCCGGAGGCCGTCGAGGCGCTGAGTCGCCCGGTGCTCGGGCACCTGGATCCGGAGTTCCTCGCCCTGGTGGCCGAGACCGCGCAACGACTGCGGACCGTCTTCGGCACCCGTAACCGCCTGACTGTCCCGGTCAGCGGCACCGGCTCGGCGGGTATGGAGGCGTGCCTGGCCAGCCTGCTCGAGCCCGGCGAGCTGGCCATCGTCGGGGTGAACGGCTACTTCGGCGAACGATTGTGCGAGGTGGCTCGCCGGGTGGGCGCCGACGTGCAGACCGTGCAGGCCCCGTGGGGACGGGCGCTGGATCCGGGAATGCTCCTTGACGCCCAGCGCGCCGCGCCGCAGGCCCGGCTCGTCGCGGTGGTGCACGCCGAAACCTCGACCGGGGTGCGCAACGAGGTCGCCCCGCTGCGCGCATTGCAGGACACCGACACGCTGCTGGTCCTCGACACCGTCACCTCGCTGGGCGGGATCCCGGTCGAGGTGGACGCCTGGGGCGTGGACGCCTGCTACTCGGCGACCCAGAAGTGCCTCGGTGCGCCGTCGGGTATCGCGCCGGTGACGCTGTCGGACCGGGCAGTGCAGCGGATCCAGCAGCGACGGCTGCCAGTGTGCTCGTTCTACCTGGACCTGACCCTGCTGGACGCCTACTACCAGGGTGAGCCGCCGCGCTACCACCACACCGCGAGCTCGACATTGATCTCGTCGGTGCATGCGGGACTCGGGCGGCTGCTTGAGGAGGGCTTACCAGCGGTCTGGGAGCGCCACGCCCAAGCGGGCGAGCGACTCCAGGCCACGCTGCCCGAGCACGGTTTCGAGCTGTTCGCCGAGTCCGGCCACCGGTTGCCCCAGCTCACCGCCGCCCGGCTGCCCGAAGGCAGGTCCGACGCCGCCGGCCGCAAGCGCCTCCGCGAGGACTTCAACATCGAAGTAGGCGGCGGCCTAGGTCCCCTAGCCGGCACGGG